>Ga0302195_10002744_pt1 | contig 13871 bp, 15 predicted proteins | sample II_Bog_N1_2_FD_198778 | JGI IMG/M metagenome (GOLD analysis project Ga0302195, IMG submission 198778) | Peat permafrost microbial communities from Stordalen Mire near Abisko, Sweden - II_Bog_N1_2 | ecosystem: Environmental > Terrestrial > Soil > Wetlands > Peat | place: Sweden: Abisko...
GTCGATGCCGATCGCGGTACTCGCCGGTGTGATCGGCGAGTACATGCCCGACCGTGACGACCACCACGGGGCCGAGGGTGTGGCGGCCGGCATCGGGGGCGCCAAGATCCTCGGCGACATGTTCAAGTAGTCGCGCCACCCGCCCGGGATCAGGACAGGTCGATGGCGTCGCCTGTGGCGGTCTCGGGCTGATTCCACTCGATCCACCCTGCTCCGGTGCGGCCGTCGTCGGTCCTGCACTGCACCAACGCCCGGGGGAATCGGCTGACCCGGCCGTCTTCGTCGTTGCGCAGCACGACGGGCCCGAAGGCGACCGGGGTCACGTCGAGGCCGAGTGAATCCCCGGCGGTGATATCGATGCGGGCCCTGGACGGGAAGCCGTGGTCGCCCACATCCTCGGTCACGGTCAGCGCCGTGGCGGGATGGACCTCGCCCGGCTTCTGGATATATCCAAAGAACACCGGGACGCCCGGGATGCCCATGCGGATGTCGGCCAGGTGGACCCGGGTGCCGTCCTCAAGCCGCATGGAGCACCAGCACCATCCGAAGGCCCACCAGTCACGCACGCCCCATGAGTGGTCGCGCTGGCCCTGCCCGTCAATGGTGAACGTTTCGCCGTCGAGCGTGACCGTTCCGGTGACGAGGCACGGGATCTCGTACCGCGTCGTCAGGTCGTAGTGGTAGGGAACACCGTCGGTCGTCCAGGTGAGGTCGAGGTCCAGCCGCACCGGAGTGCCGCCCTGCTCCCCGTGGGCGTAGACGTCCTCGGGTGCACTGACGATATGGGCCGGTGCGCTGGCCGCGAGGCGGAACTCCTGGAGGGGGCGACGCAGGTCGATCTCGATCCGCTGGCCGCCGCCGAGGTCGCTGATGCCGCTGAGGTCGCTGGCGGATTCCGACACGAGGCCGTCACCGGGCGGGACCGGCGCGGTGTAGTCGGCCGAGCAGATGCCGGGACGGTCGGGCCACACGATCCAGGTCGTCCACCAGGCCACCTGGCGGTTGGGATAGAGGCCGAGCCGGAGCCAGCCGCCCAGCGAGCCGTCGGTGCGCACGAAGTCGCAGTAGTACGACTCGTTCCACAGGTCCTCGGCGTCGGGGGTGTGGCGGTTCTCGTCGTCTGGCCGGACGACGTGCTCCGCCGTCACCGATCCTGTCCCGGGTGCATGGCGGAAGAACCTACGGGGCCGGGCACCTCGACGATGGGATCGTCGCGGTCGTCGAACTCGGTGCGGAGGGCCTTCGACATCACGGCGTGCTGAAAGTACAGCGTCGTGATGTAGGTGAGCTCCAGGATGGCGACCTCGTCGAGGTGGCGTTGCAGCTCGGCGAAGAGCGCGTCGGGGACGCGACCGTGGTCGTAGACGAGGCAGTCGGTGTAGGCGAGGACGGCCCGCTCGGCCGCGTCGTACGTGCCCACGGGAGCGACACTCCAGGCCGGGATGTGGGTGATCTGCTCCTCGGGCATGCCCAGCTCGCGCATCGACTTGGCGTGCTGGCTGAAGACGAACTGGCTCGCGGCGGCGTACCCGGCGCGTATCTGGCCGAGCTCACGCAGTGCGGGGTCGAGCGTGCGTGACGGCGATTGGTACAGCCCGAAGCCCTTGACGCAGTGGTCGAGGATGTCGGGGCTGTTGGCGAACACGGTCCACCAGTCGCCCGTGGTGCCGTCCCAGCGGCCGGGTTCGGCCACGGGGTCGCGGCCCTCGAAGAGCCACTCGTACATGGTGGTGACGATGGGTGCGGTGGCTTCGTCCTTGGGGACTTGGCGGAGGCGGGGCATGGTGGATGTGGTGGCGGTGGCGGTGGCGGTGGCGGTGGCGGTCAGGCCCGGATCGGCTCGGCCGCCAGCTCGGGCTCGGCCAACAGGTGGGCGTCCTTGGCCTTGGCCTTGGACCTGGCGGGGGCGGGGGCGGGGGCGTGCGCCACGTCGTCCGGGGTGAAGGATCGCATCCAGCAGGCGAACTCGAGCAGGATCCCGTCGGGATCCTGGAAGTAGATGCTGCGGACGAAGACGCCAGGGTGCAGCTCGTCGCTGATGCCCCATTCGGAGTCGTCGTGGTTGGCCACTTCGGTGCAGGCAATACCGGCGGCGAGAAGGCGCTCGCGGTATTCCTCGATCTTCTCGGGCGCCACGTCGAAGGCGACATGGTTCATGGAGCCGATGGCGCTCGTCAGGTCGCCCTGGTCCGGCCGTGCCGCCGGCGCGCTGATGCCGGGCACGCCGTCGGGTGCATCGGGGAACCAGAAGAAGGCCAGGCAATCCCCGCCGCCGCAATCGAAGAAGAAGTGCTGCCCCATGCCCGCTGGCAGTTCGATCGTCTTGACCAGCGGCATGCCCAGGACGTTCGTATAGAAGTCGACGGTGCGTTCCATGTCCCGGCACACGAGTGCGAGATGGTTGATGCCCCGCAATTCGAATCCACCCCCGTCGCCCGGGCCTGCGTCTGCGCCTGCGCTCGCGTCTGCCGCTGCCATGAGTCTGCCCTCCCCCGGCACTGCCGCACGAGTGGCGCGGCCGGCCACCGCCCAGGATAGGCCGGGCTTCAGGTGGCGGCGATGCCGACCATGGGCGCGTTGAGATCCCGCCCGCCCATCGACCCGTAGAACTCGGCGTTCCCGAAGGTGAAGATGCCGCCGTCTTCACCCTGGAGCCAGTAGCCGCTGCCGTTGCTGTTGGCGGCCATGCCCACGACGGGCGCGTCGAGGGCCGTCCCGACCATGGAGCCGTAGGGCGCGGCGTTGCCGAACTGGGCCACATTGCCGTTGGCGCTCGCCAGCCAGTAGCCGTTCGAGCTCTGCGTGGCGGCCATCCCGGTGATGCGGTAGCCGCCGGGCGCGCCCGCCGGCTGGCCCTCGTTCGGCGCGTCGCCGAAGTTGAAGACTTGACCGTTGGCATCCACGATCCAGTAGCCGCCTCCGAGGAAGCTCCGTGCCGCCGCGGTGACGGGGTAGCCCAAATTGTCGCCGCCCGTGGAGCCGTAGAACTTGGCGTCGCCGAAGGCGAACACGCCACCGTCGCTGGCGATGAGCCAGTAGCCCCCACCATCGAGACTCGGGATCAGGCTGATGATCGGTTTGTTCAGCGTGATGCCGCCGGTCGATCCGTAGAACTGCGCGTCGCCGTAGGCGAACACGCCACCGTCGCTCGCCACCAGCCAGTAGCCGTTGCCGTCGGGCGTGGCCGCCATGGCGACCACGGGCTTGTTGAGGTGCAAGGAGCCGGTCGAACCGTAGAACTGCGCGCCGCCGAAGCTGAAGATGCCGCCGTCCGATCCGACTTGCCAGTATCCAGGGTCGGGCGTGTGCGGATTAGGGCAGGCCGGGCTCGCGGCGGGAGCGACCACGGGAACGGCCGGGGCCAGGGCGGGAGTGTCCGGGCCTCCGCTGTTCGGTTGGAAGCTCAGATCGGCCAGGTACATGGGTCGGAAGCCGCAGGAGAGATAGCCGATGGTCGAGCCCTGCCAGGCCGCGAAGGCCATCACGAGCTGCGTCCCGCCCCCGGATCGGGGGACCGAGTAGACGTCGGGGCCGCCCGGCCCGGACATGCCCGGGGACGTCGTGAGCAACGGTGTCGTGCTCGACTCGTCCGTGCAGGGTCCGGAAGGTCCGGCGCAGCTGGCCCAGCCCACGGCATAGGTGGAGGCACCTTCTTCGCTGCCCGAATAGAAGAGCGTGTAGGCGTACGTCGTCGTCGGACTACTGCCGCCGCTCGTCGTCGACGTCTCGACCATGTCGGGACCTTCCACGATGCCGCTCTGCCAGGACTGGTCGTCCGACATGAGGGGCGTCGGCGCACTGTTGCCCGTGGGCAAGAAGCCGGGTCCGAGCGGCACGGACCACAGGGTCGTGCTGACCGGCGGGCTCAGGTGATTGCCGTCGCTCTTCCAGATCAGGTAGGAGTCACCGGTGGCTGTGTCCGTGAAGATATTGGGATCGATGCTGCCCCCGAGGTCCTGGGTGCTGTCGACGGTCGGATCGCTGTAGCCCGTCCCGTTCTGGCAGACCATCGGCTGGGTTTCGGCGTCCGTGTACGGCCCCGTGGGGGAGGACGATGTCGCCACCCCTATGCACTGGTCGCCGGTCTGGATCTCCGTCGCCGTGTAATACATGACGAAGTCGTGGTCGGCGTCGTCGCGTACGACACTCGGCGCCCAGGTGTTCCCCGGCTTGGCCCACGCACCGACGTGGGGCAGCACCGCCGAGCCACTCCACGGCGTCCAATTGACGCCGTCCGACGATGTCGCCGCCTGGATGTTGATCGTCTGGCCCGGCGCGGCGAAGTTCTGCGTGGCGAAGGCGAAGTAGGTGTTGCCCCACTGGAGGATGCTCGGGTCCGGGAAGTCGCTGTTGTGCACCGGGGCCCAGTTGGTGGCGCCTGCCGGTGGTGCGGCCGCCACACCCATGGATGCGACGGTCCCCAGCATGACGACGAGGGCCGCCAGCATGGCCAGGCCCGCGCCGCGGGCGCTCGTCGCATGCCGAGGGGCGCGCCGATGCAAAGGCCGGGTGCAAAGAAGACGTCGGATGTGCATCGGTGAGAGGGTCACCGTCCCCCTTGTCGGATTCGTGATTGCCGTTCCCAACCGATTCCGCCCGAGGTGCGCACCCAATGGTACAGAGCGAAGCGCCACCCCGAGGGGCGGGCACCGGCGTTCTCGGGCGTCCAATCCCACACGCCCGCTCCCTCTAGGGTCGGGAGAGGCACCCCGGGGCCCACCCCGGCGCCACCGGGCGCCTCCAGGGGGCCGCCAGGGGGCCGCCAGGGCGCGAGGGCACCAGGAGGCGACGGGACGCAGACACGCATGCACAATGAGTACAGACGCATGGGCACGGCATGCACAATGAGTACAGACGCATGGGCACGGAGATTGGTTGCCGACTGCGCCGATCTGTCACGACGTTGAGACAAGGACGACAATGACCGACATACGCAAGCCCGTGGTCGATGCCGGGTTCAAACTGCTGAACATCACGCACAAGGGGGTGCTGCGCATGACCGGAGGCCGTTGGCCCAACGTGCTCCGCGGGATGCCGGGCGTAGAACTGCAGACCGTGGGGCGGAAGTCCGGTGAGCCCCGCACGACGATGCTCACCACGCCGATCCACGATGAGAACAGGGTGGTGCTGATCGCCTCGAAGGGCGGCGACCCCCGCGATCCGCAGTGGTACCTGAATCTGGCCGCCAACCCCGATGTGGAGGTCACCATCAACGGGCAGACGCGTTCCATGCGGGCCCGGACGGCATCGCCGGGCGAGAAGGCGTCCATGTGGCCGGACATCGTCGCCGTCTACAAGAACTACGACAGCTATCAGAAGAAGGCCGGGCGTGAGATCCCCGTCGTGATCTGCGAGCCGCGCCCCGCCTGATCCCGGCCCGATCCGGCCCCGATCCAGGCTTCCGCCGGGGCGGCTGCGGAATGACCGCCGAACGGTGGCGGTACGATGCGCTCGATGTCAATGGAGCCAGCCGGCTCACCAGGTGGATCGATCGAAGGTGCCCAGGATGGGACGGACGCGTCCTTCGACCTGAGCATGGCCGTCTCGCAGCTGGCCTCCAACAGCACCGACCTGCGCATCATGCTCAAGCTGCTGGTGTCGCAACTCTCCGACGCGCTAGGCAGCAGGATCGCCGTGGAGCGGGCAGGCGGGCGCTTCCGCAAGACCGACGAGATCAAGTCCGTTCGCATCAGCCTCGGTGACGACACCCTCGAGGCCGCCGTCGATGGTGGCACCGTCCGCTGCACGATCGGGCACTCCTCGGGCGGCATCCGGATACGCAGCGAACAGGTCGGGATGGAAGTCTGGCTCACCCGGTTGCTCACCACGCTGCAGTCGGAGGCGGTCAACAGTGAGCAGACCCGTCTCGCGCTCGAGAACATTGTGATCGGAGGCCAATCGTGACCGAGGAATCGTCGCAGGCGGGGGAGGAGGGGGGGGCGGAAGCCCCAGCGGCCACCGCGCCACCGCCGGTGCTCCACGACCTGCCCAAGGACGCCGCACACCGCCTGGAGGAGTTGGAGCACGGTCTCTTCACGTCCGACCTTTCGGTCAACGAGTTCCTCCTCGTCAAGGAGGCCGGTTTCCACCCGTTGGGCTTCGTGATGGGCTCGTCGATCTACCACATCGGCTTGCAGACCCGGAAGTGGGGCCAGAGCCAAGAGCTCACCAAGTTGACCGAGGCCATGTACACGGCCCGGGAGCTGGCCATGACCCGCATGGAGGAAGAGGCGCAGGAGCTCGGGGCCGATGGAGTCGTCGGCGTTCGACTCGACGTCAACTACTACGAGTGGGGTAACGACTCGGCCGAGTTCATCGCCTTCGGTACCGCAGTCAAGGCGGAGGACGGGACCTCGTACCGCAACGTGCAGGGCAAGCCCTTCACGTCGGACCTGTCGGGTCAGGATTTCTGGACCTTGATGCAGACGGGCCATGTGCCCCAAGGCCTCGTCATGGGGACCTGCGTGTTCCACATTGCCCACCGCAAGTTCACCCAGGCGCTCGGCTCCATGGGCCAGAACGTCGAGCTTCCCAACTTCACCCAGGCGCTCTACGAAGCGCGGGAGCTGGCCATGACGCGCATGCAGGACGAAGCGACCCAGTTGCAGGCGAGCGGCATCGTGGGCGTGCGCCTGGAGGAGAAGTCGCATCAGTGGGGCTCGCACACCATTGAGTTCCTGGCGTTGGGGACGGCCGTCACCAAACGCAGCGGGGAGGTCACGCTGCCCAAGCCGACCACCATCATTTCGCTCGACAACTGATGAGCGACCTTTCGGGCCAGGGACCGGGCCAGGGCCAGGGCCAGGGCCAGGAGCCGGAGCCGGACGTGTCGGCGGACTCGGTCGGCCCGGACACGGGGCGTGGGCCTCGTGGCGACCTACCCGAGGCGGCCATGCGTCGGCTTGAGGCCACCTCGTTCTCCTCCGGATTGAGCGTGCCCGACTTCGCGGCGTGCCTCGACATCGGCTTGCAGCCGGTCGCCCTGGTGCAGGGCTTCTGCGTCATGCAGTGGGGTTGGTACGGTCCTGGCTCGGGCACCATGCGCGGCATGTCGCCCTACATGGGTGGACAGCAGGCCCCGGGGGCGTACTCGGAGACTTATCGCTGCCCGCACGGCTTCGTCTCCAATGAACACCGCTCCTGGGGGCAGAACCTCGAGCAGCCCTGGGTGGAGGAGGCCTGGACGAAGGGCTACCACACCGCGTACGGCCGCATGCTCGAGGAGGCCGGCACGCTCGGCGCCCACGGGGTGATCGGCGTGGCGGACCGGGTCTCGAACGTGGCCGACACCGGGACGACCGAGTTCCACTTCCTCGGTACAGCAGTGACGGTCGAGGGCGGCCCGCCGCCCGCCGGCGGGGTCCCGTGGAGCACCTACCTGGCGGGGCAACGCCTGACCAAGTCGATCGAGGCGGGTTTCATGCCGATCGCCGTCGTGGCGGCCCTGGCCTCGGTCCGGATCTGGGCCTACTGCATGACCGAGTACTACATGGAGGGCTCCATGGGCGGCTGGGGCAACAACTCGGGCCCGGCGCTGGTGGAGCAGGTGAGCAAGGCGCATATGGCTTCACGCCAGCTGGCCCGCAAGCACGTGCGTCAGCAGCTGGCCGGCGATGAGCTGCACGGGGCGACCATGGACGTGGTGACCCGCGAGCTCTCGGCCGGCGACGAGGTCATCGACTGCACCCTGCGAGGTAACCGGGTAAGGCGCTTCAAGGATTTCGACCCGGTCGCGCTGCCGCGACCCACGGTGCGGCTGTCATGAGCCCAGAAACGGGCCTGGGCGCCGCGCCGGTCCGAGACATCCGGGCCGAGATGCTCAAGGGAGCCCAGTCACTGGCCGCCCCGGCGCCCCCGTCGAAGGAACGCGGCATCACCTCGGACCTCTCGGTCGACGAGGCACTGTTGCTGCACGCCGCCGGATGGGAGCCCCTCGACCTGGTGTGCGGCGTCGCCGTCGTCTCCGTCCCGGTCGGTGTGTGGAACTGGGGGAGAGGCTCCATTTCACTGGCGTCGGACGCCCACGACGCTGCGGTGGATCAAGCGGCCCGCCTTCTGCGGGGGGAGTGCGGCAAGGTGCACGGGTACGGAGTGGTCGGGGTACGGGTGGATGTCACCGTGAACCCGCATCACATCGACGTGGAGTTGGTGGGCACCGCCGTGCGTCCCATGAGCGGCAAGGACAGCAGTGGCCCAGGGAATGCCGCTGCGCTCGCCATGCCCTTTGTCTCGGACCTGTCGGCCCGCGACTTCACCCTGCTCGAGCGCGCCGGATGGATGCCGGTCGGGCTCGCGTTCGGGGCCAGCTTCGTCTACGCACCGAGACGCAGTGCCGGCACCGCCATGAAGCAGACGAGGCAGAACGTGGAGCTGACCAACTACACCGAGGCCATGTACTCGGCCCGCGAGTCGGCCATGGAGAAGATGCAGCGCTCCGCCTTGGGGGCCGGCGGACAGGGTGTGGTCGAGGTCAAGGTGACCGAGGGCCCGATGCGCTTCGCCCGCCATGCCATCGGGTTTACGGCCTGGGGCACAGCGGTCAAACTTGTGGCCGAGGCGCACCAGTTCGTCCAGCCCCAGATGGTCTTGCCGCTCGATGACGCGGTGGTCAGCTTCGAGGCGGAGAGCCTGCGCAACAGCGGCCAAGGAAAGGGGCGGAAGCGATGAGCACACAGGAGCAGGGGAGCACGCGGGACTGGGATGCCTGGGCCCGCACCTTCGAGTCGATCGACGGGCCGGACGATTTCGCCGCGCTGTTCGCCGACGGCGGCCGGTTCTGCGACCCGGTGACCCCGTGGACCACAGATCTGCACAAGGTGGCCCGGGACACCGACGCCATCTTCCCGGACTGGAACCAGCGGGTGGACCGGATCCGCGGCGGCCGGGACTGGGCCGTCTTCGAATGGACCGGGACGGCGACCTTCCACGCCGGCGAGGGCAAAGCCGGCGTGCCCATCTCCATGACGGGTGCCACCGTGATCGATGTCGATGCCGATGGCAAAGTCACGGCGTGGCGGGACTATCTCGACACCAACGAGCCCACCCAGCAGATCACCGCCGGCCTGGAGCGGGCCCTGGAGGGCGGCTGACCACTCCGGCAGGGACCCCCCTCCGGCAGGGACCCACTCCGGCGGTTTCAGGCTTGGTCGGCCACGGCTTTGACATGGGCCAGTCGGGCGTCGTGGGCCTCGTCGAGATCCTCGGCCGCTTTCTCGTCGCTGGCCATTTCGGCATCGATGTCGGTGTCGGCCCACCCGATCACGCCCATCTCCTCGAAGGCTGACCGTAGCTTGGGGCCCCACAACCCGATATCGCGCAGGATCGGCACAATGCGCATGAACAGGAAGTTGCGGAACTCCCGCAGCGACTCGCTGTTCTCGACGTAGACGCCGATCTCGGGCGGCAGCTCGAGGCGCTCCCAGACCTCCTCGCCCAGGAAGCGGTCCCGCATCAGGTAGCAGGCTTCAATGCAGAAGTCCTCTCGCTCGCCGCGCTCGGCCTCGCTCAAGTGCGGGTAGTAGTCACGCAGGGCCAGGCGGCCGAACATGACGTGGCGCGCCTCGTCCTGCATGACGTAGGCGTTCAGCGCCTTGGCCAACGGGTTCTGGGCATTGTTGCGGATGACGCCGAAGGCGGCCAGCGCCAAGCCTTCAATGAGCACCTGCATGCCGAGATACGTCATGTCCCAGCGGCTGTCCGAGATGACATCGTCGAGCAACGCCTTGAGGTAGCGATTGAGCGGGTACACCAGCTGCACTTTCTCGTGCAGGTAGCGGCTGTACACCTCGACGTGGCGTGCTTCGTCGATCACCTGCGTGGCCGCGTAGAACTTGGAGTCGATGTCGGGCACCGTCTGCACGATTTTGGCCGTGCAGATCAGTGCGCCCTGCTCGCCGTGCATGAACTGGCTGAACCGCCAGGCCTCGACGTGGCGGCGCAGCTCGCCCCGGCGCGCCTCGTCCATGTCGTCCCACCACTCGGTGCCGAAGATCGGCATGATCTCGTCGGGCATGCCGACAGGGTTGGTCAGGTCGACGTCGGTACTCCAGTCGAGCCGGTCGCTGCCGATCCACTGGCGCCGGGTGCCCTTGTCATAGAGGCGCAGGAGCTGGTCCCGTCCACCCGTGTAGTTGAAGTCGAACATGGTGGTCGACGGCGACTGAATACCCCACTTCGGGTCGAAGGTGAAGTCCGGGTCGGTGATGGACGGGCTCGTGGTCATGAGGCCCCCTTTGGGTCACGGTGAGCTGCAGCTCATGTCGACCGCAGCTGTCGGCGTTCGGCCAGTCGTGACGCTACCCCTCTGCGTGTCCGCCGTCAGGTGGTGGGGCCGCTCCGCTGTGACCAGGCAGACCTGCTGCCGGGAGCCGGACCCTCACCACCTGCCTGCTCAGCGGAAGTCGAAGGCGACCTTGATGGCGCCGCTCTCCTCCTGGTTGGCCAGCACCGTGAAGGCATCGATCCAATCATCGAGCCGGAACGTGTGGGTGAGCATGCCCGTCATGTCGATCCGGCCCTCGGAAGCCAAACGCAGGTAGTGCGCAATGCCGTGCATGCGCACGCCATCGACCTCTTCGACCCCGAAGGCATTCGATCCCACCCACGAGATCTCCTTGAAGTAGAGAGGGGACCATTCCCAGCGCTCGGGCGCGTGCACGCCGCTCTTGACCATGGTGCCGCGTTGCTTCAGGAGCCGGACGCCGATCTCGGCTGTCTGCGCCGTGCCGACGGTGTCGTAGACAACGTCGAACCCACCCGGATGTGCCATGGGGAGCGTCGCGCCCTCGAACTTGTTGAGGACGCCGCCCGACCACGCTGCCGCCTCCTCGAGCAGCTGCTCGACGGGGAAGGGGTCGACGACGGTGGCTCCGAGCCGGCGCGCCATGGCGGCCTGGGCGGGCCAGCGGGCGACCACCATGATCTCGACGTCAGGGTAGAGCGCCCGGAGGATCGCCACCGCCGTGCTGCCGAGCGCACCGGCGCCGTAGACGAGGACCTTGCCTCCGGGCGGCGGCGGATGCCGGGTCACGGAGTGCAGCGAGACGGCGAACGGGTCTCCGATCACAGCCACTTCGTCGCTCAGGTCGTCCGGGACGGGGATGAGCATCGACTCGTGGGCCGGCAGGTAATCGGCGAACCCACCGGGGGCGTCCTTCGACGTGCCGGTGTGGATACCGGCGGCGATGGGTCCCTGGGTGAAGTGCCAACACAGGCTGTAGTCGCCGGCCTGACAGGACGGACAGGGCGGAGTGATGCCTCGCGGGCCACAGGAGAGCCAGGGATTGAGGACGACGCGCTGGCCCACCTCGAGAGTGGTGACGGCCGGACCTACCTCGACGACATCGGCCACCACTTCGTGCCCGAAGACCGTGGGGAAGGTGAAGAACCCGTTCAGCGCGCCATCGTCGCCGAAGTCCTCGCCGAAGTCCATGAAGACCATTTTGGCGTCGGAGCCACAAATGCCGGTCAGTCGTGTCTTGGCCACACACCAGTCGTCGCGCAGCAGCGTCGGCCGCTCAAGCTCCTCGAGACGCATCGGTGTGCGGGACAGCCCGCGCATGAGGTTGTTGGACCCTTCCGGCGGCGTCCATCGATCGCCACGGACGCCGTAGAGCAGACCTTGCATTGGTGGTTCCCTCCCCTTCGTTGACAGACCGTTCCTTGGCAAACGTCTCAGCTGAAGCCTCCGAGGCCTCTCTGCCCCATCAGGACGGCTGCGCCGACGACTCCGTTGGTGTGGGTGTTGGTATGGCCGAGTGCGATGCTCAACACCAGGATCGCCACCCACCCGAACCCGACGATGATGCCCGCGATGGCCATCCCGTCGCCCTTTTGCGCGCCGTTGGATCGCTTGATCTGCGAGCGGGCGACGAAGCCGAAGATAATGCCCAGGACGGCCGGCACAAAGAAAAGGAATCCGCCGCAGCCGCAGATCAGTGCTGCGATCGCCAGCCCGTTCGCCTTGCGCTGGGCCACGTGGCCGTAGGGGACGGTGGGGTTGGAACCGTACGGCGCGGTGCCGTAGCCCCCGGGACCCGGGCCCGGGGCGGGCGAAACGGGGTAGGCCGGCTGCGCCGGGTAGGCCGGCTGCGGCTGCGGCTGCGGCTGCGGCTGCGGCTGCGGCTGCGCCTGCCAGGGCACCGTGGCCGGACCGACGGCAGGCGGACCCGTCCACAGCTCAGGCGCGTACCACTTCCCGTCAGAGGCCAACCACCATCCAGGGCCCTGTGAGGTGTCGCTCATGCCGTTCCCGATCCGTCCGCGCCAAGTGCCGCCGAGAGCATAGGAGGCGTGCCCGCCGCCTGTGGTGGCGCCGGGTCGTCAGTGGCGCAGGATCATCGGTGGTCCACGGCCAGGTAGGGACAATGCCGGCACCCTGTGTCGCAGCACGAGCCGCGGCGGGCGAGAAAGCCGGCCGTGAAAACGGTGTACCCCGTGCGCGGGTCGATGTAGGTGTCCCGCCCCGCTGCGAGGGCCTCCGTATGGGCCCGGATGATCTGCGCGAAGGCGGGATCTTCCGGGGACAGCCGGTCGGGATGTGGCTCCGTGAGGGGACGGTCAGCCAGTTGCTGGGGAGGGGGAGCAGAGGGTTTGTCCGCTTTTCGCACCCCATAGCGCGGCTCGTCCATTGGACCAGGGCCGCAGAAGCCCGGTCCCTGTGAGGGGACCGGGCTTGCGTGCTACCTCTTCGCAGCCCTCTTGGCGGGTGCGCGCTTGGCCGGCGCCTTGCGAGCCGGTGCCTTCCGGGCGGGAGCCTTGCGGGCGGGAGCCTTACGGGCCGTGGCCTTGCGGGCGGGAGCCTTCTTAGCGGCAGCCCGGGCCGGAGCCTTCTTGGCGGCAGCCGGAGCGGCGGACTTGCCGGCAGCGGCGACAGCGGCGTCGCTGGTCGGGTACGCACCCTTCACCAGCTTCGGTGCGGTGGCCGGGGCCAAGACGGCATCCTTGAACGCCTTGACCGGGGTGATGCGCGCCTTCTTGGAAGCCTTGATCCGGATCGCCTCGCCAGTGGCCGGGTTACGGCCCATGCGCGCCGCCCGGTTCACCTTGACGAACTTGGCGAAGCCGGGGATGGAAACCGGCTCACCCTTGGAGACGACGGCGGTGACGACATCAGTGAATCCGTCGATGACGGTGATCACGGTCTTCAGCTCGACGTCGGCCTGGACCGCGACTGCTTTTGCTAATTCTCTCTTGTTCATGGCGCCCATTGTGGCCGACGCGCGCCTAGTGATGCACATCTTTCGGGGCACGAATGTGGATATTTGTGCTCAAACTTCGCTCTGACGGTACTCAAAGGCGTCATTTCCGACGCCTTTGACGCAGAACCAACGACTCAACCGGACGTTGCCAGACGGCGTTCGCGTCACATGCAGAGACCACGACGGCGTCCATTGCCCCCACGAAGGATCGGGCATCAGCGCGCCCCTCCATGAGGATGATCACCGTTTCCTGGGGGTCGCGACACCAGATCGTCAGCGGTCCCGCGTGGTCAGCAATGCCCGTCGTAAGGAACGCGCGGCCTCCACGTCAGGGACGCAGACGGCGGAATCAGACAGCGGAATGGGAGGAGATGGCGGAGGGCCCGAATCCGGTCACCACCGGCGCCGCGGAGGCGGCAGCGGGTGCGACACCGCCGTCAGAATCCGGCCAGGAACGAGGGGAAATCGAGTAGCCAGAAGGGGGTCTGATCAGGTCCAGCGGGCGAGTTCGTGCTGGAAACGCTTGTTCAGGCGGCGGAAGTGGACCCGGCCGCGCCGGTCGACCTTGCGCAGGACGATCACGCTCACGAACACCAATGGCGCCGCGAAAGCAGAGAGTGCGCTGAGAAACACCAGCCGCAAACCGCTCGAACTGCCACCTTTTTGTTTAAC
>Ga0302195_10002783_pt1 | contig 13788 bp, 10 predicted proteins | sample II_Bog_N1_2_FD_198778 | JGI IMG/M metagenome (GOLD analysis project Ga0302195, IMG submission 198778) | Peat permafrost microbial communities from Stordalen Mire near Abisko, Sweden - II_Bog_N1_2 | ecosystem: Environmental > Terrestrial > Soil > Wetlands > Peat | place: Sweden: Abisko...
CCTCGCTCGGTGGACAGCTCCCTCGTCTGGCAGATTCCTTTTTAACTTCACTATTGGAAGGCTAGAGGTGACACCAAATCGTCCCGAGTCCGCGGCGCCGCGGACCATCGAGCTCGCGTTGCTGGGCAACCGCACGCTGCAGACACTGATTCGCGGGAATTTTGTTTGTTTCCCATCGCAGGCTCCTGTATTCGGACAGAAGTCTCGCCGCGATCTTCAGTGGCGTCTGGCGGTGCTGTATTTCGTGCGGGGCTGGTCGACCCGAACCATTGCCGATCGTTATGGATTGACGCGCGAGAGGTGCGGCCAGATAATATCCGACTGGAGAATTCGTGCAGTCGCCCTCGGTTATATACAGGATGTGACGCCCGAGGGAACGGACCTCGCGCGTTTGGCTGACTCACATTCAGGCAGTACCGTGGCGGGAGTGCCGGCCGACATAACCAGCGGTTTCAGGTCGAATGGAGCGCTGCCGGATTTGAACGGTGTCCCCGCCACTGCCGTGGCTCCGATTCAGGCCGCCACTGCCGTGTCGGCGAACAACACTATATCGCAGACCTCTTTTGCGATTTCCGCAGCGCTTCGGTTACCATCCAGCCTGCGGTAGGTACCCGACGAGCAAGCGCGTTTGCGATAGTAATCCAATACGGGCAAGGTCGAAGTGGAATAGGCCACGAGCCGTTTCTCCACAACGCCCTCGCTATCGTCATCGCGCTCAACCAGCGCACCGCCATCGATCATGCAGCGAGTGCCACCAGCCGAGAGTCCTCCAGAAGTCGCACCGGACACGAGGCTGTAAATAGCGCCGCAAACAGCGCATTGCCGGCGGCGGGCAAGTCTGCGTAACAGGACATCCTGCGGTACATCCAGGTGCAGGACCAGCGGAGCAGGTATGCGCATTTCCCCGAGGATCCGATCCAGGCAGATTGCCTGATCTTCCGTTCGCGGGAAACCGTCGAGAATCAGATTTACATTCGTTCTGTTGGATTTGACCGCCAAAGTTCCAAGCTGCGAGGCAACGGCGCTGCACACTGTTACGTCGTCCACCAGTTCGCCGCTCGCCATGATTTGCCGCAAGCGGAAACCCGCCGGGGTATCCTGTCTGGCCTCTTGCCGTAACATTGTACCGGTAGAAATGCATTGGAAGCCGAACTGCGATTCCAGCAAGGTACTCTGCGTTCCCTTGCCGCTTCCCGGCGCACCCATCAGCAAAATGATCCGGACAACTCCCTCATATAATTGCGCAACTTCATGCTTTCCCCTCATCACTATTTCAGTACAGCCGAAACGCGCGGCGAATACAATGCCCGGTGGTAGCCTAGGACTACCGGTCCGGATTGGACCATCGATCTGATACTATAGTACCCACATGGTTGCGGGAAAATCCAGCGAGCTATTGGAGGGCCTTCGGGAGGACTTGGGACAGCGCAGAGTCGGGCGCGGAATGGCAAGACTGGACGAAGTATGGTCCAGGACGGGCCATCTCAACCCGCAAGACCCGGAAGCGGCGGCCCTTTTATGCTATATAGCGCAGTGGGTGGACGCCGGATGGCGCGACGTGGATATTGTTCAGGATGGGCTGGGGGCATTTCCCAAGGGGCGACGTTCGTCTGTACGGCTCGCGGACTACATACATATCCTGATGGCCGAGGGGATGGTTTGGGTCAACGAAGAGCGGGTGGACCGCGCGTTGGAAAATTTTAGCCGGGTTTTGTCCATTCGGCATGAGATAACCGATCCTCAGCTGGCATCGCTCGCCCACTTCTGGTCCGCGCGCTGTCATCGGAAGAATGGCGAATACGACGCGGCCCTGAGCCACATCTCGGAAGGCTACAGGTTCGCCGTTGAGGCCGGGATGAAGCCGATGGCTGCGGCCATGCAGGTGGCCGAGAGCTGGCTTTTCTTCCAGAAGGGTCGCACACGGGACGCACTCAAGCTGCTTTCCGAGGCTGATGCCGTCCTGTCCGCCACCGACGACTTCATTACTCGCGGCAACATCCAATCCAGCTTCGGGCGCATGTACCGACGCGAGGGACGGTACGACCTCGGCATTCGGCATTTCGGCAACGCAATCGAGGAATACACGAAGCGCGACCCGGAGCACCGCAATCTGGCGCGCACGCTGGCCAATATGGGCTATGTAGAGCGGCTGATGGCCCTGCAGCATCGCAAGCGCATCGACGCCGATGCAGCACAGCGCCGCCGCAGCGAGCCCGATTTGCGGCGTGATTACGAGGCTCTGCGGGGCCGCGCACTCGCTCATCTGGACCGCGCCGCCGAGATCTACCGCATTCATTCCAATCACCGCGGAGCCGGCACGGTCTGCGTGAACCGCGGCCATCTGCACCTCGATAACGGCGATCTGCAGCGCGCCGACGATGAAGCCCGCGAGGCCTACACGCTCGGTGAAGAGAAAAAAGACTATATCCTGATGGCGCGCGCGCGGTTACTGGAGTGCATGGTGGAAAACACCAAGCTCGAAGAAGAGATAGAGGATCCCGCGTGGATTGCGCATCTGGCATTGAACGCAGCCACCGAGGCCGTGGAACTCTCACTGCACACTGAGAATCGCCGGCTTCAGGCGCGCGCCCTGATCTGGCAGGGTCTCACCATTTGCAACACGTCCGGGGGTGGATCTTCGGCGGGAGCGCAGGGGAATCTGGATGCGGCGCGTGAACTGTGCGAGCGCGCGGGCTCTCTGCTCAAGAACGAAGTGCAGGATCACATCTGGGAAGATCTTCAGGTGCTGAAGAATCGAGTGGTAGGCGGGGGCAATCCGGATGCGAGGCTGCAGGCATGGTCGCAGGGGGTGGTGGGGGAGCGCAGCTTCCAGCAACTCACCGAGGATTTTGCGGATCTGGTGATTCCCAAAGTTTGGGAGCACGAAGGGCGCAAGGTGGCGCGCGTGGCTCGCCGGCTGGCTATTTCGCCTAAGAAGGTCCGGCGGGTGCTGGCCCGTTTGGGTCTGCACGGCGGACAGTAGATAAATCCAAAGCCCGGCAGCGCGGGCGGATCCGCTATATTTGTTATTCCGTTCCCCTTATTCCAATGGCATCCGGCAAGAAACAACTGACTCTGATCGCGCTCGCCGCCGTCCTGTTTACGGCGGTGATGGTCACTGGCGTCGCAGGCAATGTGGCTCGCGGCAATTATATGGCAATTCCGGTGATCCTCTCCGCGCTGGTGCTGGCGTTCGGGGCAATCTGGTTTGGCTTCTGGCTCAACCAGCAGCGCATCCGCCTGATGTTCCGCGATAAGACGCCGGACCGCGTGATTGCAAATTATCACGCCACGCTGTTGCGGGCGAAGGCGAGAGGGATCGCGAATGCCGATGCCGCCGCCGCTCATTTGTGTGCGCTGGCGGCGACTATCTACGGGCAGTTCGATCGCGCGCGCGAGGAACTAGCCGCGGTGGATTGGGACAAGGCTCCTGCGATGTATCAGGGGCATCGTCTGCATGTTCTGGCGCTGATCGCTATCCTGGAAAAGCAGGATGCCGAGGCTGCTCTGCAGCTGGCGGCTAAAGCCAGCGCACTTGAGCATACCGACCCGGCCGGATCGCTTCCCTTGCTGCATGACGCGATTCTGGTTGCGGCGGACGCGGCGGACGAAGCACTCGTCAGCCGGACGGAGCAGGGCGCGGGTCGTAAGGCGGGCGCCTTGCCTGCAATATGCAACTGGGCGCTCTGGCTGCACTTCTACCGGTTGGGCCGGACGGCCGACGCGGATCGCTATCGAGAACGACTGAGGGCAGCGGCACCATATTTTATTGGCCTCGCCAGAAGCCCCGCCGCGTGACCTGACGCAACGCCCGGCGTCTAAAATAGGCATATGGACAGAAGGTTATTATTCCCCGCGATCGCTATAACCGCATGGGCGCAGCAGGTTTCGCCGGCCACCGCGGAGGCCGAGAAGGCAGTTCGCGCCAGGGCTGAGAAGTTCCTGCAACTGGAACAGGATAAGAACTACCGAGGCGCCTGGGCGCTGGTTGCGGATGACACGCAGGACTATTTCTTCAATTCCGGGCGGCCGGAAATTCTCAGCTTCACAATCGACAACGTCGAATTGTCGGACAACAATACCCGGGCCCGCGTCACATTCAGAATCAAACGCACGCTGCCGATCCCGGGCATGGGTGGTCAGACGTTCGAACTGGCGGGCGTCTCGACCTGGAAGGTTGAAAATGGCGATTGGTTCTGGTATGTGGATCAGGCGGCTCTGGAAACTCCGTTCGGCAAGATCCCGATCAACAAGGCAACTGGTGGCGGTGCGCCCGCGATGCCGGGAATGCCAAATCTGGCGTCCCTGAAGGACCAGGTATCGATCGACAAGAGTGCCGTTACTCTGTCGGAAGCGTCTCCGGTGCAGACTGTAGCAATCTCCAATCACATGCCGGGCCCCGTGACAATTGAGATCGAGGCGACGACGATCGATGGGCTGGTTGTGGACGTAGATAACAAGCAACCGGGAAGCCAGAAGAGTGCGACGGTTTCATTTCGTGCGAAACCGGGGACCAAACCAGCCGGAACTGTCGGGATTGATGTGCAACCACTCGGACAGCACTTCGACGTGACCGTCACTTCGAATTAGGGGCTGTAACCAGACTTTCCACCCTCCTGCGCGTCCGGTCCGCATCTGGCGAATGGCGGGGTAAGCTATCCCGAGCGAGTCGAAGTAAGCATTGGGTAGTGCGATGTGAAGACCCGGCTGACTCGACAATCCGCCACGAATCTTGAGCACTGCCCGCCCTTTAGGTCTGATCCGTCTGATCCAGGCCTTCCAGCACTGCTGCCGGCACTGATGAAGTCTGGCCTTTTCCCGAAGTGACCGATCCGCCGCCGCAGGGTCACCGGATTAGCTTCCCCCATCCGTTCTATACTGACTCCCTGGTTCCGTCGCGTACGCTCCCCGATGTTTTCCTGGAACCGTTCCACCGCTTCGGCGTTATCCGTCGCTTATGGTATGTGCTCGCACACAAAAAGAGAGGGGGGAGCCGAAGCTCCCCCCTCTCTTTTTTACAACAGTACAGCTTAGTGGCCTGAGCTTTCCGGGAAGTTGGAGAGAACCTGTGCGTTCGCTGCGACCGAGGAAGTGCGGTTCGAGTTGATGACGTCGGCGAGGTAACCCTCGACAACACCGTTGCTCGTTGCCAGACCGAATTCGATGAACGCGAAGCCTCTCGCGTACAGGAACGGGCAGACAGCGATTGCATAGCCTTGGAAGGGTCCGCCGGCGACATCGGTAAGGGTGTCGGCGTGGGTAGTTCCGGGGGCGATGGAGGTCGTCGGCTTGCTGGTGGCTGACGGGAAGTTAGCGGCAGTCGGTGCTGTGGGCTGCGTGCCGCCTTCTGCACCGGTGCTTCCGTAGAAGGTGATCGTGCAGGCACCGGACTGGCCAGTGGCTACGGACGCACTCTTTGCGCCGAGGTTATCAAGGCCAGTGTTCGCGATGGCGATACCGGTCTCAAAGCCCGACTGGTTGGTGACGAACGGGAACAGGAGGGTCGTCTGGCAAACCGCGAAGGTCGCGCCGTTCAGTACCGTGCCGGTGTTGGCGAAGTACGGAATCGTCGGAAGCGGATTCGGCAGAGCGGCGCCCGGAGTTGCGGGAGACTCCGAATACGAAGTGACAACAGTGATCGGGCCGGAAGGCGCGGTAACTGCATTCGACGAATAGGTCACGGTCACCGGGAGCGTGAAGGACTTAATCACGGTCAGGTTGGCCTGGGTGACTTCGTAGATGGCAGTGGCCGAGGGTCCGGTCAGCGTGCCGCTGGTGGCCTGTGCGAAAGCACCGGTTTCACCGCCTGAGGTCAGGCCGAGCGACAGGTTGTAGTTCGTACCGGAGATGAGACCGACTTGGAGGGTCAGGGGCACGGTGAGGGTAACGTTGGTCGGAATGTTGCCGAAAACGAACTTGATACGCGTACCGTTATTGGCGGTACCAACACCGGCCGTGAGGCCATTGGCTACGCTGGCAATCAGCGAACCGGATTCAGATCCGGGGATGTTTGCCGAGGCGGGCGTGAGGCCGTACGGCGCTACGCCTGTGGCTGCGGGAGTCTGGGTCTTGAAAGCACCAGCGAACAGTTCAGTCACGGTAACCGTGAAGCCCTGAGCGGTCTGGCCCTGGCAAACCGGGAAGCTAACGCCGGCACCCGCGGTACCAGCAGTTGAACTGCCTGCACCGGTGTAAACCGGGGTGGCTACGCCGTTTACGGCGAGACCGTTGCGGATGTAACCTACCGTGACTGCGGTCGGGTTAAAGAGCGAAGCAACGCCCTGCGTACCGGCAAACACTGTCTCGGTAACGGCCTGCGGCACGCTCGGATAAGTACCCGTGACGTTCACGCGGACGTTGGAGGTCTGGATGATGAAGTTGTACGTCGGGAACTTCACCGGCGTGGCCGACGTTCCCCAGGTGATCTGCGAACCGCTGATGATTCCGTAGTAGTACACGGTCGCGTTGGGAGTCAGGCTGCCAGTGTTGTCAATGATCGACAAAATGGCTTCGGAAACGCCCCCGGTCAGACCCTTGCTGGTGATCCCCTGAACGCCGCTGCCCGAAATGAAGGCAGTGACATTACCTTGGATCGTCGTGGCTGTGCCGGTGCAGACTGTCGTGGTGTCGCTGACCAGTTCGGTGGCACCTTCTGCACGGAGCTCGATGGGATTGGTCGGAGACGTGGGTCCGGGAGTGCAGCTGAGGGCCGCGCTCTGGCCGTACGCCATACCGGCAAATACGATTGCCGAGGACGCGAGGCCAAATATCTTTCTGTTTACTGACATTAAACTTTCTCCTTGTGAAAGTGAGTAACTGAATTCGAATCGATTGAAGTTCCCGGCACCTGATCCTCTACTGAGAATACTGCAACAACATCTTGTGTACCAGCTCGGGAAAACTTCTCCGTATCGGGCGGAGGTCGTGCTTGCAGGCCTTCCTCAAGTGGTTGGCTCTACGGTACATCCGGTTGGGTACAAGCATCATCGTGAGATCTGATATTGGCGCTTGTTACCCGATTCTAAAACAAAACTCGTTTGGCCCAACCATAGCTATTGTGCCACTATCGCCGAAACCAGCTTTTTTATGTATATCAGACCCAGCAAGGCTTGGCAAGACCTAAGAACATATTTTTTGCCGATTTCTCCTTAGTGGACATAGAGATTGACGGATGGCGAGCAAAGCTGAGCCTGCGTTCCGGATTGGGACACGCAGACCGAAAGCGGGACGGCGCCGCCAACCGGAGTGAGTCCGGCCGGCACGGTAACGTTAATCTGCTGTTCTCCCGGGGCTGAGGACGCGCCGGCATAGAGCGGCGCGATGCCGATTTGTGTTCCCATCGTGACGGTGACGCTGCCTGTAACAGGCAGCGTCAACCCCGTCATGTAGACCGATATATATTGGCTCGCGGAGACTGGCTGGGTCGCGGTGTTGACGGTGCCGCCCTGATTGATAATGCCGGGGTTGAAGACGGCAGGCGCATTGTTGGCCAGGGTCACGGAATAGCTGTTACTAACGCGGCCGTCCACAATGAGCGAAATCGGGATATACCCGGCGATCAGATTGGCGGCGGCAGTCTGCGGGACAAGAAAATTCACCTGCGTGCTGCCCGCGTAGGTGATGCAGGTGATGCAGGTTGTGCCCCCCACCACCACGGAGACGTTTGTCCCGCCCAGATTGACGCCGAAAATCGCGGCATAGGAGTTCGGCGCGATGGCTCCGCCGACCTGGTAGGATGCGGCGCTGACAATCCCCTTAATCGTGACGCCAACCGGCCCCACGTTGAACGTCAACGGAATGTTGACCACACCCGCGGCGCCCCCGTTGATGCTTACAGTAGCCATATAGACCCCCTGGGCCAAGGTTGTTGGGTCGGCGATCACAGTGACAGCCGCGGCATTGGTTCCGGCGGAAGGACTGACGCTCAGCCAGCCCGATCCGGTCGTATAGGAAACGGAAACGGTAAACGACAGTTGTCCCTGTCCGCCGTTGCTGACATTGACGGTGGCGGATTGAGGATTACCCTGCGAGTTCCCGGTCAGCGCCAGAGTGGTCTGATCGACCACCACGCGCGGGGGGCTTAGCGAGCCGCAGTCGTTGAAAATCTGGCAATCCGCGCCGGGCGTTTCGGCCACAAAACGCGGAATCGGATCGGTCTGAGTGGCAGTATTGACGGTAGAGACCGGACCGTAGGCGACCGAGAGCGCCACGGGGCTGGAGCATGCGGCGGCCGGGCTGCCCGCATAAAGGGGGATTTGCGCGGAGTCTATGCCGTTGGGGTTACCATCCACCACCTCGTACACCGCGTAGCCGACGCCGCCGGTCAGGGTGACCTGCGCCACGCCGGCGAGATTCTGGCTCGAACCAGGAGCTGTGCCAACGGTACCGCCGGCGCCGGTTGCGTCCGCGCCGCTGACCAGCAGCAATAAAAGTTGACCGGCGCCGGGCGAATAGACACCCCCGTTCGCCGCCTCTTCGAGCGTACCGCCGGAAGTGGGAGTGGTGCCAAAATTGCCAACTACCGCCGTCGGAACATAAACCGTCGCGGTGGAGGGATAGCCGGACAGGCTGACGACAATGCGATTACCCGTATCGGCGCCGAGTCCTTTGGGGCTAAACGCGGTATTGCTTCCCTCTGTCACACGCACGGTGGAGAAGGCTGTGCCGGCCGTAATCAGATCCGGGAACCCGAATGATCCGGAAGGCAAAACGGAGCCGGAGCAAGGCAAACCGCTGTTCTGCACGGTCGCGAGCATCGAGGGACCCAGGGTGGTGCCAATATCGGTCGGATTTCCCTGATTGGTGAAGAAGAAACCGGTATCCAGAAGCTGCGCCGTGACAAGGCCGGAGGCGGTTCCCCCGGTGATGTTTGCCAACGCCCCACGGATGCCGGAGATCTGGAGGGTCACCACCTTGGTATTCGGAGTGGGCACCACATATTGGACCTGATTGATAATTACCGTGTTATTACCGGAAAATTGCGGTGTAACTCCCAAAAGCACCGGGCCGGAACCTGTATCGGCGGTCACAGTTATGTTGGTCGGTTGCGCGGTGGAGCCCTGGCGATTCGTAATATTGGTGTTCAGGGTGATGAAAACGTCGGAGGATGCGATGGTACCCGCAGGACCACCAGTGCAGGACAGGCCGAGAGGGGCGAGAAGTTCGGAAAGCCCTTCAGTAGCAACAAGATAAGGGGTCGCGGAAATATAGCACGATGGCTGCTGCGCGAGTGCGCCGAAGGAAGAAATGGTTAATAAAGCCGAGAGCGAGTAAGCGAATTTACGAGCCGACATTGCTTAAGACTATCATAAAGTTCGCGGCTCACCATTCCGAATAAGCCGTGCCTTCCAGACTCGTCTTTGGCGATTCGCTGCGGATGTCGAAAATGCCTGGCTCGGTGGAACTGACGGACGAACTGGCGTCCTCCATGATGATCTTCCAGTCGTTCGTGCCGGTGATCGGATCCTTCGGCACATCGCGCAGATAGCCCTCTGAGACCAGATCGGTCAGTTGCTGCGGCGCCTTCTGTTTATCGTAGGAATATTCGTCGATGGCGTTGCGCATGGCGGAAAGGTTGTTATGCAGAACGCTTTCCTTCGCGCGGGTGATCGACTTCATATAAAACGGAATCGCCACCGAAATCAGAATCACGACGATCGCCATCACGATCATCAGCTCGATCAGCGTGAAGCCGTTGCGGCCGCGACCCTTCTTCAGTAAGCTGCTACCACTCAGCATAAGATGTCCCGTCCGCGGTCTTGTCCAGACTTTTCGTATAAACGTCGAAGACATTCTGTCCGCCCCAGCCAGTACTTTTGGGATCGTCCTGCATGCTGTGCATGCCCCAGTCGTGCGAATTCGTCATCGGGTCGAGCGGAATGCGGCGCAGAAATTTGATTTTCACATCGGCCGTGGTGCCGGTGCCTTTAATGCCATCGACGAGCACCTGCAGCGTCTTCGGATAGCCCATGGCATCGACGCAGCCCATATCCACCGTACTGAGCTTGTTGTTGTCGGCCATGTCCTTATATTTATCGATCGCGGCACGCATATCTTTCAGCGCTTCGCTCAGCTGGCGTTCTTTGAGACGCCGCACGCGTGACCGCGCCAGAGGCACGGCCATGGATGTCAGCGTGAGCAGGATCGTGAACGCCACAATGAGCTCCACGAGCGTCATGCCGTGCCTGGGGCTTCGAATGGGGTTTCGTCTGATCGGCTGTTGCATCGCTCTCCGTTACTGAACGCTCACCGTTATTGAACACTCACCGAGGCCGGCGACGGCGTGGTGGCAGCTACCGGACCCATCGCGTTTCTGATTCCGACCGAGTTCAGCGTCACCGAAGTATTGCCTCGTCCGATGGCCTGAAAGACTACCGTAAACAACGAACCGGAGCCCGAGACGGTGCCGCCGTTGGAGCCGCGGCTCATGCGCATATCGGCGCGACCCACATCGTCGAGCACGGTTTTCGACACTTCGAGCGGCGCCGAGTCTCGTCCGGGCAGTTCGCCGGCGACGATGTTCACCACGCGAAGAATCTTGGGATCGTACTGCAACTGCGCACTCACATCGGCCAGATTCACCACGTTTTCCGCGGCGATCGTCATGGTCACAGCCGAATTGAGAGTCACCGTGGACGCTGCCGGCTGCAAGGCCACACGCGCCGGGCCACCGGGGGCTGGCACTGTGGAAGCGGCGTTCGGTCCCGCATTGACTGCGTTCGGCAAACCCGCCACTGGCACACTGACACCAGGCACGCCAAGCCCGATCCGGGCCGGCGCTGTTGCGGGCGGCGCTGTTGCGGGCGGTGCGGTGGCAGGCGGTGCTGTCGCCGGTGGCGCTGTTGCCGGAGGCGTCAGCGAATTCACAACCGCCGGAGCTACGGTCAGCGCGGTTGCCGAAATAGTTGCGGATGCCGCCGCGGCAGACGTTCCGTTCAGAGTTCCCGCCGGCGGCGCGGTGGCGATACCATCGAGCACCAGCTTTGCCGTATCGTAACTGACCTTGATCTGACCGGAACTTCCCGAGGAGATACCGCGCAGATTGGAAGCCGTAATATCGGGGCCGCGCACAATGTGCGGAATGAGCGCAATCACCAGCTCCGTCTTGTTCTTTTCGAGATCTTCGTTCGAAAAGAGACGGCCCAGGATGGGCAATCGCGCAAGCCCCGGAATGCCGGCGAGGCTCTTCGTGTTTGTGTCCTGGATAATGCCGCCGATCAGATTGACTTCGCCTTCACGCAGCCGGATATCGGCCGTGACTTTGTTGTCCGCGATTTCGGGCTCGGAAACGCCGCCGACATTGATTCTGTCGAGCACCTGGGAAACGTCCAGATCCAGATGCATGGAAACTTCGTTATTATCGTGCACTTGCGGCGTGATTTCGAGCGTCACACCCACGTCCTGAAACGAAAACTGGGTGTTGGCCGCCGGCAAAGCGCCCACCGCGCCCACCGCCGACTGGAACGAGCCTGTGGCTATCGGAATCTTTTCGCCAATCTTGATCGATGCCTTTGCGTTTTGAGACGCGCGCACCTGCGGGGATTGCAGCACTCGGGTTGTCGAATCGCTGAGCATGGCCTCAAACGTGGCGCCCGGCAGATTCGAGATGGAATAATCGGCCGACGAAATGTGTCCAAGCTGCGAAAACGGAATGGATGCGCCGGGCGTGGTGGTGGTGCCCGTGGTGCCTCCGGTCGTGTTGGCAGTCGTAGTCGTGGTTGTGGATGTGGTGGCGGCTGCGGTGGAGGATGCGGTGGCCGGTGTTGTAATGCTCGCCCTGGGCGCGGAATTGGCGGATACGCTGAGCCCGCTGCCGCCTATGCCCGCGCCGGTTTGCCGGCTGTAAGTACTGCTGACCTGCATCACCATCACGTCGATGATGACCTCATTGCGCGGCTTATCCAGATCGGCGATTTCCTTTTCCACCAGCGCCATGGTATCGGCGTCGCAGCGCACCACAAGCGCGTTCTGCGAGGTGTAGTTGAAGACCTTTTGCACGTCGAACACGGTGCGCAGCACGGTCAGCATTTCCTGAATTTCCTGCGGCGTGGTGGGGTTGGAGAGATAAAACACTTTCACCACCTGATCGGTAAACAGCGTGCGATTGTTGCGGTTATCCACGCTGACAAAAATGGTATTCGAATCTCCCGAACTCCCGCCCGGCAGCGGTTTCCAGAACGATTTGGTCACAAGCGAAACCTGATCGAGCGCGGCTTCGAGCGTAGTGCGCGTAAGATCCACCTGCACCGGTTGCGTGATGGTCTGCTGCGTATTGTAATCGGGATCGAACACTACATTGATGCCCGCCACTTTCGCCACGGTCTCGAAAAGAGTGCGCGGACGAGTGGCCATTTTGAGATCGATCAGATCGTTACTCAGCGGCCGCAGTCTCGGGACCGGCATCAGCGCGTCGGTGCGTTCCTGCTGTTCCCTGCGGGCGAAAGCCGCAGGAGTCAGACTGGAGGTATCGGGCTTCGCCGCCGCGCCGCCGCCTTTGCCGCCGTTCTTCTCCCGGTCGATCATCTCCTGCGTGATGCGCATTTCCTGCCCGGCAATGTCGGAGGCCGGGTCCACATCGTAAGCCTTCTGGAACTCCGCCAGCGCCTCGGCGAGTTTACCGGCATCACGCAGTTTCCTGGCCTTATTGATGTCCTGAACGCCCAGCTCGAAACGGATGCGATTCAGCTGCAAAGTGTAAGCCGGGTCCCCGGCGTCCTCCGCGACGGCCTGCTGGGTCAGTTCGTAAGCGTGCTCCAGGTTCCCTTTGACCTCTTCGACGCGCGCCTGATTCCGCAGTTTGTCGCCCTTTTTGGTGCCGGCAAGCAGCGGAGCGGGCGGTAAAATCATCGATGCGGCCACAAATACGGCCGCTAACTGCTTGAAAAGTATCATTTTAGTCCGACGATTACTGGTTTCCACTCGCGTTCCTGTTACCAAAAGGGATATCATTTAAGAGTTCTGTAGCGTTCCCGTTGGGTGTTGTACGTCTGGGAGTCCCAACGAAATATCTGACGCGTAACTGCCCGCAGGCGTTGAGAAGAAAGATTTGTCCACAAAATACGACGCTTCGAAGGTCATCAGCGATAACCGCCAGGCCGGGCACAATTTTTTCCTCTTTGACCGCTATGAGGCGGGCATCGCCCTCACAGGAACCGAGGTCAAAGCCGCAAAGGCCGGTAAGGTCCAGTTGCGCGACGCCTATGCCTCGGTGGAAAAGGGGGAAGCCTGGCTGCTGAACGCCCATATCAGCGAATACAGCCATGGCAACCGTTTCAACCATGCCCCGACGCGTCCGCGAAAGCTGCTGTTGCACCGGCGCGAGATCGAAAAGCTGGGCAGTTCCACCCGCGAAAAAGGCCTGTCACTGGTGCCGACGCGCTTCTATATGAAGAATGGCAGGATAAAATGCGAGATAGCCGTCGCAAAAGGTAAGAAGTTCCACGATAAGCGGGAAGCGGAACGCGAACGCAGCGATCAGGAAGAAGCGCGCACCGCAATCCGAAACAGTAAGCTAGGCGGGTAGCGGGTCTCAGGCGTCACCGCGCCTGGCGACTGTTGGCGAACAGGAAAGGTTTTTCAAAGAAATGAAGCTAAAACTTGTGGGACCGGATCACGCCGGGATCGAATGCGACGCCCTGATACTTCTGGAGTTTGAGGGGACGCCGCGGCCGGAACTGGCTTCGGCTCTGGCGCCATTTCGCGAATCCGGCGAAATCACCGGGAAGTTTATCGAAATGACCCTGCTGCATTCGCTGCCCGGCCACAAAGCACGCCGCATTCTGCTGGCGG
>Ga0302195_10002788_pt1 | contig 13777 bp, 9 predicted proteins | sample II_Bog_N1_2_FD_198778 | JGI IMG/M metagenome (GOLD analysis project Ga0302195, IMG submission 198778) | Peat permafrost microbial communities from Stordalen Mire near Abisko, Sweden - II_Bog_N1_2 | ecosystem: Environmental > Terrestrial > Soil > Wetlands > Peat | place: Sweden: Abisko, Stordalen...
GACCGTCGCGGGTGACGCCCCTGAACCACTCGCCGCGCAGGCGGTCGACGAGCCTGAGCTCGATGAAATCCCATGTGCGGAACGCCGCCTCCAGGTACCGGTCCTCCCCGGAGAGCCGGAAGGCATCCATGAACCCGACGACGGCTTCGGCCTGGGGCCACCATTCCTTGTTCGTGTCGGTTAGCCCGCGCGGACCGCCCTGGTTATAGACACCGCCGTCGGAGTCGACGCCCTCCCTGAGCGTGACATCCGCGATCTTCAGGGCCAGGGCCTTGATCCGCGACAAGAGCCCCGGGTCCCCGAGCGCCTCCGCTGCCCTCACGAGGAGCCAGGCGGCCTCGATGTCGTGGCCATAGGAGACCCGGTCGCTCCGGGGAGACCAGTCCTCGGCAAAGAAGAGTCCCAGGTGGCCGGTCGCCGGGTCTACGATGTGCAGGAGCATGGTGTCCACGATCTCCAGGAGCGCTGCCTTAAGTCCTGGGTCCGGCCAAAGCGCCAGGAGACGCGTATAGGCCTCCATGATGTGGAGGTGCGTGTTCTGCGACTTGGGTTCGTTCATGTCGACCTCGGAAAGGCGCATGTCGGCTATCGGCTCCCAGGCCCGGCCGAAGGCTTCCAGGTATCCGCCATGGCGGGCCTTGGCGTGCTTCTCGATTAGCCGGTAGACGGCGATCGCCTGGTCCAGGGGTTCGAGCTTGCCCGTGGCTCCGTGGTATTCCGCGAGTGCGTAGAGCGCGAACGCCTGGCCGTAGACCTGCTTGCGGTCGCGCAGAACCGCGCCATCGGCCGCGATCGACCAGTAGAACCCTCCATTCACCCCGTCATGGAACCGGGACATGAGATCGCCGTAGGCGTGGTCGGCCATGGCGAGGTAGTCGGGGTCGCCGTAGCTCGCATAGGCCGCAGCATAGGTCCAAAGAATGCGCGACGTCAGGAGCGCCCCGCGTTCGGCGGAGGGGTCCACCGTCAGGTCGTTCGAGATCGAGCCGAAGAACGTCCCGCCGTCGCGGTTCACGACACGGTCGATCCAGAAGGGAAGGACGTTCTGGCGAAGGTCGTCCTCTATTCGATTGAGGTAGTCGGTCGTGACGGATGGGCTCATCGCGGGCGCAGGGTTTTGGGGCTCTTGTTCCCCGGAATGTCTTGGATGATGCTTCCGCGGCCCGTTGTCTACCTCTTGTCGCCGTGAGCCCCGGAAAAACGGCGAGTAAAGGGGGCCGGCTCAGGCAGGGGCCTGCCCGATCCCGGCTAGGAGCTGCCTGAACCAGGGGGTGCTTGTGTCGAAGGGCTTTCCGCCCTTTATGCGCTCGAACTCGATCGCTCTTAGGACGCCCCCGCGATCCTCGTCGTGCCCGATGACGCCGCTCTCGCGCCGCAGGGCGCATTCGACAGCTAGGTCGCAGCAGCCCTTGATGAGCCGCAGGTCGTCGGCGTTCGCAGCGGCCGCCCTAGCAAAATACCCGCTCTTCTGGACCAGGACCTTCTCGGCGCCGATCATCTTGCCAAACTGCTCGCCGAACCACTTGCCGGGGTTGATCGCGTCAAGCTTCACGTGGCCGAATGCGTCGCGCGGGACGTCCTGCCCGTTGGCCTTCATCTCGGCCACGATGCTCTCGACGCCGGCGCCTTCCGAGACAAAGAGGTTCACGTTGTCGACCCGCTTCATGACGGCCTTCAGCCGCTGCGCCTCGGCGGCGATGTCAAAGTTTAGCTCGGGGATGTAGACCCCGTGCACCTCGAGCCTCTCGCGGGAGAGGCCTATTCCGGGGACGTAGTCCTGCCGGTCGAGCATGCCGCGGTAGAAACGCGCGGTCGCCGCGGTCAGCCAGCCGCAGCTGCGGCCCATGACCTCGTGGACAATGAGCATCCTCGGGTTGGCCCCGTGCTCGGCCACGACATTCGAGAAATAGCGCGCGCCCTGCTCGGCGGCGGTCCACGCCCCGAGGGACTGGCGAATGGGGTAGACATCGTTGTCGATCGTCTTCGGCAGGCCGATCACCGTGAGTCCGTACTGGTGCCGGGCGAGGAAGGCGGCCAGCTCGGCCGCCGCCGTGTTGGTGTCGTCTCCGCCGATCGTGTGGAGGATGTCGACGCCGTCCCTGACCAGCTGGTCGGCGGCCACTTTCTGGGGGTCGTCCCCCTCCTTCACGAGCCCCCGCTTCACGCAGTCCTTCACGTTCGTCAGCTTCACGCGGCTGTTGCCGATCGGGCTTCCCCCGTAGCGGTGGAGGAGGTGGGCCTTCTCGCGGACTTCCGGCGTGATCGCGTAGCTGTCGCCCAGCAGCAGTCCCTTGTAGCCGCTCCGGTAGGCGATGATCTCGACGCCGGGGGCGATCTCGGAGTAGCGCTCGATGAGGCCGCCGATGGCGGAGCTCAGGCAGGGGGCGAGGCCGCCGGCTGTCAAAAGGGCGACCTTCTTGGGAGGGTTGGGATGGCTCATGGTGGAAGGATTCCTGCAGTGGCGCAGGTTCCCCGGAATCTCCCAAAAATGCCCCCTGTTGTCTAGCCATTGGCCTGCGCATTCGTTGCCAAAGAATGCGCAGGAGAGGAACCCGAGGGGAACGCCGGATCCGGCCCAATGGACCTTGCCGCTGCGGGCGGGCGGAGGGAGCCGATGCGCTCTGCACATTTCGAGGCCCGGGCAGCTGCGTGTTATTGATGCGTGCCGAACTTCGGTGACAGGCGCCTCGGGGGCACGACGTTATCCCCAAGACTGGGCCGAACCCTTTATCTGAGCGGTCGAGGCACGAATCGCTTGCAGTCTGTCCCCCCTTGCAGAAAGGTCGGCGGCGATTCGCGGCCATGCCAGCGCAAAGCGCAACCAACGGGTCATCAACGCCAACACCCCCGTCAACCCGGCGCACGGATTGGCTGGCCTTTGCCGGCGGAGTGTTCCTCGCGGCCGCGGCAGTGGGTGCTTACTCCAACACCTTCGCCGTCCCTTTTGTCTTCGATGACGGGCCGTCCATAACGGATAACCCAACCCTTCAGCATCTGGGCACCGCGTTCGTGCCCCCCTTCAACCTGACTGTGGGGGGCCGCCCGATCCTGAACGCCACGCTGGCCTTAAACTACCTTGTCGGCGGAACGTCGGTAGGGAGCTACCACGCCCTGAACCTGGCCATCCTGGTCCTTTCCGGCCTCACGCTCTACGGGATCCTTAGGCGCACGCCCATTCCGCGGCTCGGGCCGGGAGCCACGCCGGTTGCATTCTGCGCAGCGCTGCTGTGGATCCTTCATCCCCTTCTCACCGAATCGGTCACCTACGTGATACAGAGGGCCGAGTCCCTGATGGGCTTGTTCTTCCTGCTGACCCTTTATTGCTTCGTTCGCGGCGCCGGCGCGTCCCGTCCACGCGCCGCGCCGTGGTATGCCCTCTGTGTGTGCTCGTGTCTCCTTGGCATGGCGACCAAGGAGGTGATGGTTTCAGCGCCGCTGATCGTGCTTCTCTACGACCGGACGTTTGTAGCCGGCAGTTTTCGGGATGCGTTGTTGCGCCGGCGATGGGTTTACGCCGGGCTCGGAGCCACCTGGCTCGTGCTCGCCTTTCTTGTCCATTCGACGCACGGACGGGGAGCAACCGCAGGATTTGGAAGCGGCATCCCGTGGTGGAGCTACCTTCTGACCCAATTGCCGGCGGTCGCCCATTATCTGCGCCTCTGCTTCTGGCCGAGTCCGCTTGTGTTCGATTATGGCAGCACGGTTTTGCCCCGGAGCATTGTCAGTATGCCTTCCGACCTTGTCGTGGGCGCCCTGCTTGCTGTCACGGCCTGGGCTTTGGCAAAGCGGCCCGCAGCGGGATTCCTTGGCGCATCCTTCTTTGCGATACTCGCACCGAGTTCGAGCATCATCCCGATCGCCACGGAATCGGTGGCGGAGCACCGGATGTATCTGCCGCTTATTCCCGTGGTAATAATGGCCGTGGTCGCGCTGCAGCGCTGGCTTGGCCGCGCCACGCTGCCCTTTTGCCTGGTTGTGGCCGCGGGGCTCTTTGTAGCGACGTGGAGGCGAAACGAGGTGTACCAGAGCGCCGAGCGCCTCTGGAGCGACTCGGCTGCCAAGGTTCCCGGAAACGAGCGGGCCCACAACAACCTGGGATTCGAGATTGCAAAGGCGCCTGGCCGCCTGGACGAGGCAATAGCCGAGTACGACGACGCCATCCGCCTTAGGCCTGACTATGCGGACGCCCACAACAACCTCGGCTGCGCCTTGGAGAAGGCGCCCGGAAGGCTAACGGACGCCGCCGCCCAGTTCGACCGGGTGCTGCGCCTTGAGCCGAACAATTTTGAGGCGCGCAACAACCTGGGAAACACGCTGAGTTCCCTGGGCCGTACGGCGGAAGGGATTGCCCAATACGAGGAGGCGCTTCGCCTTAAGCCCGATTACGCCGAAGCCCATTACGGACTGGCAAACGCGCTGAACTCCCTTGGGAGGCCATCCGAGGCGACCACCCAATACATGGAGGCGCTTCGCCTAAGGCCGGATGATCCAAAGGCGCATAACAATCTCGGGAACGCCCTGATCTCGCTCGGGAAGGTTCCCGCGGCGATAGAACAGTATCAGGAGGCCCTTCGCCTGGATCCCGGTTATGTTGAAGCGCACTATAACCTGGGCAACATACTGGTTTCCGCGGGCAAGCCCTCCGAGGCAATCGGGCAGTACGGGGAGGCGCTTCGACTCAGGCCAGACTACGCCGACGCCCATTACAACCTGGGCAATGCCCTGAATCTTCTGGCGAGGACCCCCGAGGCGATCGCGGAATACAAGGAGGTGATTCGCATCAAGCCTGACTCTGCCGACGCCCACTTCAATCTTGGGAACCTTCTGGACTCCGCGGGCCGCCCCGAAGAGGCGGTTGCCCAGTTTGCAGAGGCCGTTCGCCTCAGGCCCGATTTTGCGGAGGCCCATAACAACCTGGGGTGCGATCTGCAGCGGGAGCCCGGCCACCTCGACGATGCGATCGCACAGTATGAGGAGGCGCTTCGCCTTAATCCCGACCACGTCGAGGCCCATTACAACCTGGGGAGCGCCCTCCAGGGCAGGCGCGGCCGAATTAACGACGCGATAACCCAGTACAAGGAAGCGCTCCGCCTCAGGCCCAACTACCCGGAAGCCTGCTACAACCTGGGCAATGCCTTCTATTCACTGGGGAGGAAACCCGAGGCGATAGCCCAATACGAGGAGGCCCTTCGCCTCAGGCCAAATTACGTGGGAGCGCACTGCAATCTGGGGATCGCCCTGGATTCGCTAGGCCGAACAGCGGAGGCAATCGACCATTATGAGGAGGCGCTTCGCTTGAGCCCAATGGATGCTACGCTCCATTTGGACCTAGCCGTTGCGTTGCTCCGAACCCCTGGTCGGGTCGATGAGGCCGCCGCCCATCTCAGGGAGGCACTTCGACTTCAGCCCGACAATGAGAAGGCTCGGCTGCTCCAGGCCAAAATCGATGCAGCCCGGCACTAGGCAGAACGCCCAAAAAACCCATGGTCACCGGTTCACAGGGGTTTATGCCGACCCTTCCGTAAACGATTGATGTTAAAGTGGTGGCAAGACTCGGAATCGAACCGAGGACACGAGGATTTTCAGTCCTCTGCTCTACCAACTGAGCTATCTTGCCATGCTAAGACGAAAGGGCGCTATTACGTGGCCCGGAGTTGGAGTGACAAGCAATTTCGCCGGGTCCCTCGCTCGGGGCTTGGAGCTTCGTTTCCCCCGATCGCCCGCATCCTTTCGCGATCAGTCAGGCTCCGCGATCACTCCCCTAATGACCGCCGAGAGCTCGGAGATGTCATAGGGCTTCGCGACCATGCCGCGGAACCCATGCTTCCTGAAATCGGACATCGCCAGGTCGCTTGAGTAGCCGCTCGAGACGATCGCCCTCACATTTGGGTCGATCTGCTTTAGCAAAGAGATGGCCTCCTTTCCGCCCATGCCGCCTGGGATCGTCAGGTCCATGACAACCACGGTGAACGGCCGGTCCTCCTCCTTGGCCTTTCTGTAGAGGTCGACGGCAGCCTGTCCGTCGATCACCGAGTCCACCTCAAATCCCATGCGCCTCATCAATTTCTCGGCCATCCTGAGGATGGGCTCTTCGTCGTCCATGAAGAGCACCCGGCCCTTTGAGGCGCTCGCCGAAAAGACCTTCGGGGGAGCGGGCTTCGAAATAGAAACCTTTGCCGCGGGCAGCCACAAGGTGAACTTCGTGCCTTTCCCCACCAGGGAGTTCACCTCGATGTGCCCCTGGTGCCTCCTGATGATCGAGAACACGGTAGCCAGGCCCAGGCCGTGGCCATGCAGCTTCGTCGTGAAGTAGGGGTCGAAAATCTTGCCCAGGTGCTCAGGCGCGATGCCGGCGCCGGTATCAGCAACGGTTATCCGCACATAGTCGCCCTCCGTCAGCCCGGGATGCGCGCCTTCGTACACCCGCTCATTGGCAGCTGTGACCCTGAGCGTCCCCCCTTTGGGCATCGCCTGCGTTGCATTGATCACGAGGTTCTGGACCACCTGGCTGATCTGGGCCTTGTCAACATCCGCGGCCCAGAGGTCGTCGGGCATGTTGAACTCGGTCCGGACGCCGGATCCGCGCTGGGAGAAGGTGGCCGCCTCACGCACGACCTCCAGGAGGTGGACGGCGGTCCGCACGGGATCCCCGCCTTTCGCAAAGGTGAGCAATTGGAGCGTGAGCTCGGCTGCCCGCTTCGCGGCCAGCACGGCCTCGTCCAGGAGCGCCGCCTGCTCGGGCCTTTCGCCTAGGTCCAGTTGCAGGAGCGTCAGGTTACTCAGGATCGCGGTAAGGATGTTGTTGAAGTCGTGCGCGATCCCTCCAGCAAGGATACCGACTGACTCCATCTTCGCGGCGTTCTGGAGCGTCTCCTCCATTCGGTGGCGCTCGGTGATGTCCCTAAAGACCAGGACGGCCCCGATCCGCTTGCTTGAGACGTTCGCGACGGGAACGAGCCTGCCCTCGATGAGCCGTATGCTGCCTTCCCGGCCCTTCATGAATGTCTGGGGGGGGATGTCCGCGGAGAGACCTCGGTCCAGGACGTCCCCGATGGGAAGCGCCGCCTCGGCACCTGTCGCAACGCTCCTTAGGATACACACCTCGCCCACGCCGCGGCCGACGATCTCCGAGGCGTTCCACTGGGCCATCTCGGCGGCGGCCCGGTTCATGAAAAGCACACGGCCCCCTGCGTCGATCGTGACGACCCCCTCGCTCATGCTCCCGAGCGTCACGGCAAGGCGTTCCTTCTCGGCAGCGAGCGCGAGTTCGGCCTCTCGCCGCGCCGTGATGTCCACGATCACGCCGACCAGGTTCCACTCGGAAGGACCTATCGGCCTCAGCGCGACGTGCTCATGAAGCATGAACGTGCCGCATTGGCTCACCACGTGGTACTCCTGCTCGTAATCCGGACGGCCCTCACGAAGGGCCCGACGTAACGTCTGCGTGATCTCATTCCACTCCGGCACCATGTCCTGGGACCAGAGCCGGTCGGGTTGGGGCGTCGCGTCCTCCCCAAAAATCTTCCTGAAGAGGACTGAGGGCGGGATGAACATTCTCCAGGAGAGCTGGACTTCCGGGTTTCCGGTGACGACCGCCTGCCATATGAGGCAGTCCGCCCCTTTGAGGATCTGGTCGAGCTGGGTCTCGCTGGAGCGCCGGGCCTCCTCGGCCTCGTGCCGCTTTGTCACGTCGGTCACCACTCCGGCAAGGTTCCACTCGCCCGGCCCTGCGGGCCTTATGATGACCTCCTCGCTCAGCCAATGGACACCATCGGTGCCGATGATCCGGAATTCGTGTTGATAGCCGCCTGCCCCCTCGGAAAAGGCCTTCCGCGACCTCCTGTCCATCTCCACATGATCTGGCGACAGCTCGTCCTTCCACAGCCAGCCCTCGCCCACCAGGGAAGCCAATCGGTAGATCGGGTTGTCCCGGAGCTGGGGCGGAGTACGAAAAACCCAGTGGAACTTGCCCGACTGCTGGGTCGAAGAGACCTTCGCCCACCACAGCAGGACGTTGGACCTGTCGAGCGTGTCCAGGATCAGCTGGTAATTCTCAAGCTTCGCCTTGCTGTCATCCTTGGCGGTATCCGGCGCATTGGATTTTGGCTTTAGGAGAATAAACGCGATGACGGCTCCGCCTAGGATCCCCAAAACGGCAGCAGCGACTATCGACAGGCTTAGGTCAGCGAGCGGCATGCTCTATAGTGGGGTAAAATGCTGCCTGACGGGGTTGAACTTTCCCTAACGCTTCCTCTCCTAACCTAACATATCGATCAAAACGGGAAGAACTCTAATGAAAAATACTGTCGAAGGCACGCCTTCGCTACTCCTCCCCGTCGAAGTAGTCCAGGGAGCCTGAGCGGATGATGGCCCTTGAGGGCAGCTGGACCAACCATTTACGGCTGTCCGGGTAGTGGCAGGTCTCCCCCAAGGGATTGTCCGCCACCACATATAGGACAAGGTCGATATCGGGGTCGCTCGAGACCTGGTGGGGGCTGCCCGGTTCAAAGATGAAGGCGTCGCCAGGGCAGATCGGTGTCGTGCCGTCCTTGTCGCGGACAACGCCCGTTCCGGAGATCACATGATAGAATTCCCACTGTGAGCTGTGCGAGTGAAACGGGCATATGGACTTGCCCGCGGGGACCCGGCAGATCTCGACGTCGAAGGGATGCCTCTTCATCAGGTCGGTCGACTCCGGTACACGCCCCAAGCTGACCGAGATGTTCTTGTCCGCGCACGCAAACTTCCCCTTGGGTGAGGACCATGACTCCTCGAGGATTTCGGTTGTGTTGATCTTTTTCATTTGGAATGGACTGCCGACTAATCCCCGTCGTCGATGTGGAACGCGTGGACCACCCTGTGGAAGACCGGGGCGAGCACGATTCCCACTGCGGAGAGGAACACGACGCCGCTGAAGAGCGCATAGGCTGTGGCAAAAAGCTTTGCCGCCGTGTCCTTCATGGGGTCCACGGGGCCCATCCCCGTCAGGATCATCGCCGCGTTAAGGAGTGCATCCACCCAGGGGAGCCCGGCGATCACATGGTAGCCAAGGACACCCGCGCCCAGGGCGAAAAACACGATCAAGACCGTGATCCCGAAGGACAGAGCCATCCTCCTCAAGAACCCGGGCCAGGGAAGCAGTTTTTCTCCAATCTTCTCGTACATCGTTTTGTGGGACACGAACCCTCTCCCTGTGTGGCAGGAACCGGCCGCCGCATCAAAGCGATAGTGAATCGGACGAAGGTGGCGCAACGGGCGACGCCCTCCCGCAACCCGGGTGGGATCCCTATCGGTCCGCCTCGGCTCCCCCGTGGCACCAATGCCACGGCTCATACGCCACCCCGTGGGCGTTGCCCTTCGGGTAGGTCATGGAGAACCCGAACCGGCCCGCGTTCTGAACGAGCCACGCAAACTCACGGGTGCCGTCGAAACGCTCGGTTAGGTCGGCGCTGCCGGGAGCTCCGATGTCGGCCGCACGGCCCGTGTGGTGCTCGCTGTGGCCCGGGTAGGCGCTTACCCGCAGGACCCCCTCCAGGGGTTCGCCGCGCGCTAGCTTTGCGACCACGATCGCGCGCTGCCTCCCAACGGGCCTGAAGGCCGACACCATGAGGAGTTCCATCCCTTCGCGACGGGCGCTCTCCCGCATCAGCCGCCAAGCCCGGGCCGCTGCCGGCGCGAGGAGCGCGTCGCGGCCCGAGGTGTCGCTGCCAACAGACGCCAGGTCCGCGGCCTCGGCATGGCGCGGCATTCGTGCCTCGTAGCCCGGCGGTGGCGGCGGTAGGCCCGGGAAACCCGGATCATCGGCCCCAGCAGGCGCAAAACTTATCGAGAAAAGCCGGCTCTGCACCCCGTGGCCCGGCATGTCGATCAGGCGCTCAAACCTTAGCCCCAGCCGCTCCAGGAGCCTTATGGACCTTGGATTTTCGAGCGCGGTTAGCCCGAGCACGCGGCTAAACCCGAGCGTCGTGCGACCATAATCCAAGGTCGCGGTCGCCGACTCCAGGGCGAACCCTTTGGACCAGTGGCGCTCGAGGAAGGAGAACCCGATGTCCGCATGCGGAAGGACCTCGCGCTTCACGAAGCCGCAGATGCCCATCGGGGCTCCCTCGTCCCGGGGTTCGACGACATAAAGACCGAAGCCGTGGATCTCGTAGCTCGCGGCCAGCTTTTCCGCGATATAGCCAAGCGCATCGGCCTCCGTCCGGACTTTCCGGTCGCCGATGTTTTTGAGGAAAGCCGGCTCGTTCAGGAGTTCCAGGATGAAGCCGGAGTCGCTCGGCGCGACCCGCCTGAGCGCGAGCCTTTGGGTCAGGATCACAGGGGTCATAATGCCTGCGGCCGGATCGTCAGCCCCAGCGCTGCCGCAATAGAGAGGGCGGCCTGGCGCGCCGCGACCTTGCGCTTCAGCTTCCTGTACGTCTCCAGGGACGCCAGCTTGCGGAACGCTCCCCGTGACTCCGACTCGATCCGGCGCTCGATTTCCGCCTCAGCGCACTCGATTTCCACAAAGGTGACCGATCCCCCGACGTCGCGCACCTTCTTGGCAAGGACCCCCGGGAAGTCCCGGCTCACCGTCCGCTCGGGATTGAACGTGAAGATGAGAGACGTGCCTGACGCCACCGCGTCCACCATCATGTCGAGCCAGATGCGCTCGCGGTGGGCCACAAACTCTCTGGTGCCAAAGGGAAACAGGGAGAGCAGCAGGTCGACCGTCAGGTGATTGTGGAAGAGCGGGAGGCCCGTGGCCTTCGAGAGCTCGAGCGCAATGGTGTACTTGCCGGAAGCGGCCGGCCCATGAATGAAGATTACTCGGGGCGCCGTCATGGTCCGTCCTGGACGGGTGTGGCTGCGACCATCGGTTTCAATCGCCTCAACGGAGGGGCTCCCCTTTTGCCGCCACCACCCCGAGCAGGCCCAAGGTCAGAAGGAACGCGTAACCGATAAAATACACCATGAAGCGGCCATGCAGGATGGGCGCCGGACCAATAAGGAGGGTGAAATAAACCCCGTAAACGACCCAGCCCTGCCAGCAAACGGGGAGGCCCCAACCGGGGACATGCCTCCTAAGCGGGAACCACCATGTTCCCTTCAGGAAATCCTGTTCGTCTGAATCGCTCATGTCGGTCTTGGCGTCGGTTCGCCAGCTTGTTGGACCTAAATATATGCCCGAAGCTGGGCGGGAGGCGAGCCTGCCCTATCGGGTCAGTGACCCGGCGCCCCGGCCTTCAGGTAGGTCCCGAAGCCGATCACAAACGTGGACAGGATCAGGGTTGCTATGCCGCCGGTGATCAGGAGATGCGCCTTCCGACTCGAGCCCTTCCATTCATGGAAGATCCAGCCCCACATCGTGGAGAAGATGATGATGCTTGCCATGTGGAGCGTCCACGAGGCAAAGGCGAACTTCCCCATCTGGGTCTCGCCCATCGTATAGAAGAAAAACTGGAAATACCAGGTGGTGCCTGCAAGCGCCGAGAACAGGTAGTTGCTTAGGACCGGCACGGCGAGGTCCGCCCCCGTCGTGGGCGCTGCCTCACCGGCGGGAGCCGCATGCTCGGGGCGCACGTGCGTTGCCAGGTATTGGTAGCCCGTCCTATTCCTGATGTTAAGGAGGGCGCACCAGACGAAGTTTGTCGTGAACCCGCCCAGGAGGACGACGACGAGCTTCGGCAGTCCGGACCAGATCGTGGTGGTGCCGGCGGCGCGCGAGGCCTCGCCAATCGGGTTTCCCGCCGTGAGGGCGAAAGCGAAGCAGGCGCTCATGATCCCGGAAAAGGTCGCAACCATGACGCCCTTCCTGAAGTTGAACTCGGCTATGGCCTTCTTCTTCTCCTCAACGGGCATTTCGCGCTCCTTCGTGAGTCCCGCGAAGGCCGCAATCGAAATGCCCAGGAGGCACACGCCGACGCCCGCGAGCGTGATCTGGCCGGGGGCGCTCGAGGCAATCTGCCCCAGCGTCTCGGGGACCGGGATCGTGGGGATCAGAGACTTAAAGATCGGGGGCAGGAGCGTTCCGAACGCGGCGCAGTAGCCGAGGGCGACACCCATCCCGAGCGACATCCCCAGGTAGCGCATCGTGAGGCCGAAGGTGAGGCCGCCAAAGCCCCAGAGCGCCCCGAAGAAGAAGGTCCACCAGAGGGTGCTGGCACTCTGCTGGTGGAGAACCCCCGGGAGGTCCTTCGTAAGGATGAAGGCGAGCGTCCACGGGCAAATGATCCACGAGAAGAATCCCCCGACGAGCCAGTAGGTCTCCCACGACCATTTGCGGACGCCCTTGTAGGGAACGTAGAAGGAGCCGGATGCCAGCCCGCCAAGCCAGTGGAAGACGACGCCAAGGAAGGGATTGGGTATCATGGGGGTGCGTGCCTGTGGCCGTCGCTCCGGCGGGGGGTGCTGTTCGGGGTGAATCCGGCCGGGACGCGAGGAGTGCCTAGGACCGGGGCTGCGGGGTCAACAAAATAGGGGCCGGCGGTGGCATCGGGCCGGCCCTAGGCTCTCCGGGACAGGACGCTCCGCTCGTGCCGCGCGACCTCCCTGAGCCAGTCGGCGCCTGCCGGCACCTCGTCCCGCGCGCAGAGTTCATCCCACACCGAGCCCCATGGGAGGGCCTTCGCCTGCTCCATGATAGCCAGGCGCTCGTGGCCCCGGCCCGCGTCCTCGGCGGCGCGCAGGCGCGCCGAGGGATCGAGCAGCCCCAGGAGGATCGCCTGGCGCGTCGCGCGGGCTCCGATTACGTAAGCCGCTATCCGGTTTATCGAGGCGTCGAAAAAGTCGAGGGCGACGAAGACACGGTCCCACGCGTCGCCGCGCGCGATCTCCAGGAAGAGCGACCGCACGGCGTCGTCGAGAACGACCACATGGTCGCTGTCCCAGCGGACGGCCCGGCTGGTGTGGAGGAGGATCCTCGGATGGAACAGCATGAGTGCCGAGATCTTGTCGGCAACCGACTCCGTGGGATGGTAGTGCCCCAGGTCCAGGCACGGCACGAGGCCGCGTTCCAGGGCGTAGGAGGTGTAGAATTCCTGGGAGCCAACGACATAGTCCTCGCTGCCCAGGCCGAAGAGCTTCCCCTCGACGGCATCGATGCAGAGTCTCTTGCTAACGGCCTTGTCCCTGAAGATGGCGTCATAGGAATCCCTGAGGCGTTCGCGGGGTCCCCACCGGTCCGCGGGCGCGTCCTTCGCCCCGTCGGGAACCCAATGGTTGATGACGCAGGGCTTTCCGAGTTCCCGGGCGAAATGCTGGGCGACACGCCGCGAGGCGCGCGCATGCGCGATCCAGAAACGCCGGATCGCCTTGTCGGGGTGCGAGAGTGTGAACCCCGAGGCGGCCTTCGGGTGAGCGAAGTAGGTCGGGTTAAAATCAAGCCCCACCCGCCGCGACTTGGCCCACGAAAGCCAGCGCGCGAAATGCTCGGGCCCAATCCTGTCCCGATCGACGCGCTTGCCCCCGGTCTCGGCATAGAACGCGTGGAGGTTCAGGCGCTGCCTGCCGGGCAAAAGCGAGAGGACGAGGTCCAGGTCAGCCCTCATCTCGTCGCCGTTTCGGGCCCGGCCCGGATAGGCGCCGGTTGCCATGATGCCCCCGGAGTCGATCCCCTCCATCGGCGCTTCCAGTCCCCGCACGTCGTCGGCCTGCCAGCAGTGGAGCGAGATCGGGATGGAGGTGGCCCTTTTGATGGCGGCCTCGGTGTCGACGCCGTAGGCGGCGTAGGCTTCGCGGGCGTTGCGGTAGGCGGCGGAGATCTGTCGTGGGGTGGGCATCTTATGAACGGGGTTTG
>Ga0302195_10002794_pt1 | contig 13760 bp, 9 predicted proteins | sample II_Bog_N1_2_FD_198778 | JGI IMG/M metagenome (GOLD analysis project Ga0302195, IMG submission 198778) | Peat permafrost microbial communities from Stordalen Mire near Abisko, Sweden - II_Bog_N1_2 | ecosystem: Environmental > Terrestrial > Soil > Wetlands > Peat | place: Sweden: Abisko, Stordalen...
GAGGACGTCGATGCCGGTCCCCGTGAAGGTAATCGTCGCCGTCGACCCCGCCGTGGTGGTGTAATGCAGATCGTTGTCGAAATCACCGGCACCCCTCCCAGAGGAATACCCCCAGGTTCCGCCATACGCAATCTGAGAACTCGTGTCATTCACCAACGAACTCACAACACCGGCTCCGGAATTGACGGTGTTAAACCCGTCGACTTCAAGATACGCACCACTCGAGGCCTGGGTAAGTATGAGCGTGTGTGTTCCGCTCGACAGCCCGCGTACCGAGTAAATGACCTGCTGGGCGTCATAGACGGATGTGCTGCCCAAACTGACGGTCCCTTCGGCGGTACCATCGAGACTCACGGTGGCCGATCCGTAGCCGCTATCAGTGGGCGCGAGGACATCGATTCCCGTGCCGGTGAACGTTATGGAAGCAGTCGATCCGGCAGTTGTGCTGTAGTGAACATCGTCACTCAAGTCGCCGGCACCTCGTCCGGATGAGTAGCCCCACGTGCCTCCGTAGGTGATCTGCGAACTCGTATCGTTCACGAGCGTCGACGTTGGGTCGAAAATATGGTGAACGGCCTGGAGAGCATCGTAGGTCGACGGATCGATCGCTCCGTCCTCCCACATCATGAGATTCAGTGAGATCGCCGTGTGGGAACTCTGTGCATTCGTAGCCGCCGTCTCGAGCGCACTAACGTTCGGGGCCGATATGGCAGTGTTCTCGGCGTGTACACCCCAGTCCTGGTTCATCATGTACAGGCACTGTGCGCGTAGACCGACCTGTGGCCCGTTCGTGTAAATCCCAGTCGAATCGACAGTTCCACTCCCGAGGCCGCTGCTGCAGGTCTCCCCCGGCGAATAGTCCTCGTAATTCGTGAACTTCGCCGCCTCCCAACTATTGAAGGTGACGATTCGGTTGCTATTTCCTGCACGAAGGGCTGACTCCAAGGAAGCAAAATCGTCTGGATAGTAGTACGAGCCGTCGTCGATCCACCATCCGTCGAGGTTGGTCCCCAGGTCGTTCCCAACGTTCTCCACGATGTTGGTCCAGTTCGAATTGAACGTGGTCATATCGCCGGCACCAGTTGTGCCGTGACCTGCCGGATACCCTTGCTCGGAAAACCATGTCGGATCTGTTCCGTGGCCATTGTGGTAATACAGAAGGAACTTCACGCCTATCGCGTGGAGCGCTTGCGCGACTTTAAGATCCAGGTCACACGTCGCTGTGTGAGTCGTATTGCCAGCAATGGAGTCGATCGCGCTGTTGGGCCCGTCAGCCTGGTAGGTCCACCACGTATATGACCAAACGACGTACCCCGCTCCCGTGGACTGCACCAGGTTCACAAAGTTCTGCACGTTAAAGTCGCAGGCCTGGTCGTTCAGAGTTTTGGCTGCGCCGGACTTGGGAAAGCCCCAGCCGCCGTATTGAAGAAACAAGCCGTATCCGGCATTTGTTAACCACTGGCTGCTTACTTTGGCGTTGCTGACACTCTGGTTATACGCGGTCAACGAACCGTTGGGCAGGAATTCGAGAGATTTGATGTCGGTCTCTGTGCTCGTTGATGTCGATCGGCTCAGAGTCACGTTGCTGGTGCCTTGCGGGATCGCTATTGTGCCGAGCGTTTGGTTCTCCCACCCATCCGTGGTGGTCGTGTAGGAAAACGAGTTGCCGTTTCCTGAATCCGTCACAGTGAACGGGGTGCCGTTGGGGGCTGAAAAGATTCCCGTCACGCTATAAGTGGTCGCACTGGAAGCGCTAACGCTCCAGGTGAGCGTGCTCGACGACGAATTGAAGTTGTTGACCCAGTAATACGCATTCGCGTCCGTCGTAAATACCGTTAGCCCGGATGACATAGTTGCGTTTCCGGCGGTAAGAACCGTGGGAACAATGCTGGACGACGGGAGAGCTATTGGCGTGCTGTTTGCCTGTGCGACTACTGGCACGTTAGCGAGCCCGATACCCACCAACACTGCAACTGCTAGGAGTAGTCCTATCTTTCTCGCGATCTTATTCGCACGTTTCATCAGAACTCCCTTGTTCTCGTGCCGGCCGCCCCACCGACGAATAGGGCTGCCAATGGTTGAGATTGCAGCGACGGGGCGAATCGTGTTCACTACGAAGCAGATGCATCGAAACAAACGCGATCGACGCCTTATCATAGACATAGGATGTTTAACATGTAAAGATCCCGCCTGCTCTCTGTTTTCCTAGACTTTTTCGAACATTTGGTGAGCCGCCGCATATATTGACCCGATCATTACTCTTCGGTTGCAACCAGGCAGCGTGCGCGGGCTGAGAACTAAAGTTCTTTGAACTCAGAGTGCGGGCACCCATTAGTAACGTGTGACAGTTGGGTTGCCTTTGGAAAATCAGCGATTCCCGCTTCCCATCCATTCCTCGATGCCACTTCGGTCTCGTCGCAAAGATCCGATGTCTGCGCGAGTTGCACCTTTTCACTCATCCTCGGGAAAAGCACGAAGAGGACTGACGGCTACTCGACTTGCTCGGGGATGGACTGATCTCTGACGTAGTCTTCGACCACCAAGAGATGGTGTCCCATCAGCAGCCTGGCCCTGTCTGGTTGATGCGCCCTAAGTGCTCCCAGGATCGCTATGTGCTCGGCGTATGACGTACCCGCGCGGCCGTAATTGTGAAGTCCGAGCCACAAACGAGCTCGCTGCGTGCGATTGGCAAGTGCGTCGATCAGGGCCGACAGCGCTGAGTTGTTCGCACCCATCGCAATGACATGATGAAACGCGATATCGGCTTCGATTATGGCCTCGTGATCCAAATCATCCCCCTCCAGAATCGGGGCAAGGCGCGCCATAATCGCGGCGGCCTCGTCAAGCTGGTTGTCCGTCATGTAGAGCGCCGCACTCGCAGCCGCCTCGGACTCAAGAATCCGTCGCACGGAGTGCAGGTCGTGGCGATGCTCCGGGGCCTGCAAATCAACCATGAACCCCATGGGTGCAAGGAGGAGCGTCGAGTCGAGCGACGTCACGTAGGTGCCGTCTCCCTGACGGGTCTCGAGAACGCCCATAATGCACAGTGCGCGCACGCCCTCGCGCAGCGAACCGCGGGAGACCCCCAAAGAGTTGGCAAGCTCCTTCTCGATCGGAAGGCGGGCGCCGGGTCCGATTTCACCAACCTTGATCATATGTTTGATGCCGTGCAGCACAACGTCAGTCTGTGAGCGGTTGACCGCGGGCTCGGGGCAGTCGGTCTGCGCCGCGGCCAATGTCACGGCCGTTCCGCGCCCGCCCGCAAGGTGCCATGCGGACGTACTTTTGTGAATATTCATCCGATCAATCACCGCTTTGGGCTCCCTGAAAGCTGCATTTCACGTAAGATTGCGTCACACAGCTAATGAAACATCCTACTTCTATGTGAGGCCCACACGTGTCGCCGAATCCCGTTTGCTTCGCTAACGCATCATGCGCGGACGGAACCCGAGCCGTACTGCGACGACACCACGGTATCGACCATCATCCCGGGGGACTTCCAGCCCGGCTTCGCAAGCCAGGGAAGCCAGCCCCTACTTGGCCTGGTTTGACGGGGGTGTTTTCATGACTTCAGAGCCGGTTCGTGCTTTCTGCATCGATTTCAACTGGGATCGCCTGAACCGTTTCTCGTCGCCGGGGCTCTACTCATCAGCTGACCCCCGGGAGCACTTCGAGTGGTACCAGAGACTCGGAGCGAACACCGTGCAGAGCTTTTATGTCACTCACAACGGGTACGCCTGGTATCGCAGCGACATCGCCCCCACGACTCCGGGTCCGGGAGCCCGCTTCTTCGAGCAACTCGCGACGATATCGGCAGACGCCGGAATGAGGGTGATGGGATACTTCTCACCGGGCGCCAGCCTGAGTTGGCACAAACAGCACCCCGACCTTAGCCGTGACCTTCCCGGACGACACCACATTCCTTTTACAGAGCAGTACATTGACTACTTCGGGTCACTTCTCAACGAGGCGCTCGACAGGGTTCCTGTCGACGGCTTCATGATTGACTGGCTCTGGAATCCCGACCCTGCCTGGACGCCGGTCGAGCGACAGCTTTTCCGAGAACTTTTCGGAGAAGAGTTTCCGGAGTCCCCTCCGAGCCAGGACGTCGTGGATGAGTACGGTCGCCGGGCGGTGCAGCGAATGTGGGATCGAATTAGGTTGGTCGGTAAATCCGCGAATCCAGAAACGATCGTGTGGCTGAGCTGCAACGATCTTGAGAACACCCAAGTACGCGACACATCCGTTATCCGGGAAGCCGATTGGCTTATGAACGAGAACCCGAACATGGATACACTCACCATGGCCTGGGCTGCGAAGGGTGAAAAATCGGAGTTGATCCAGTGCGTCTGTGGGTGGGGCGAAGACCACGACGCCTCAGCCGCCTTCAACGACGGAGCTCCGGAGACGGGGATCTACGGCTTCGCCAGGCCAGACGAGATTACAACGCTCCCCGACATGACAGACCCGGGGAATGCGCGCAACATCCGCACCATGCGCTCACACTTTCATCAGCAACAGGCTGAATAGTCCGCACCGTGGATCGGCGTTGCATAGATTCTTCATTCACTCGCGACAATCGAAGAACCGATCGCAAGAAGAATAAACATGCCAGCCGTCCGGTGCCGCACCAAATATGCACGCTCGCCAGATCCGAAGCTGTGCGCCGAAGATGGCACGGAGCCTCGTAACTCGTCGGTAGACACAGGCGTGAAGACACTTTCACAACGGTTCTACCGATGCCTAACCTTTGGCGAGACGCGAGCACCGAAGTCTCGTGACCGACTGGCAGAACGCTAGGCTGTCGCGCATGGCGGTCACCGAAGGTGCAATTTCTACGATCAAGGCGATGATCGTCTCCGGTGAGCTCAAGCCCGGAGCTCGTCTCCCATCCGAAAAGGAACTCAGCGAAAGTCTCGGCCTTTCGCGAAACTCCCTACGTGAAGCGGTGAAGTCGCTGGAAATGATTCACGTACTGGAGGTACGACGCGGCGATGGAACATACGTCACTAGTTTGGAGCCACGCCTTTTACTCGAAGCGGTTACCTTCGCGGTTGAGCTTCACCAGGACAGCTCGGTAATCGACATCTTAGAAGTTCGGCGAATTCTGGAATCACATGCCGCCGCCACCGCATCGAGTCGGATCAGCGATGAGCAAATCGAACTACTCGCGGTTTCGCTGGCCCAACTGAACAACCAGACCCCTGTCGAAGAACTTGTCCAACACGATCTCGACTTTCACCGCACTATTACGGCAGCGTGCAATAACGACTACCTGATCAGTCTCGTCGAAAGTATGTCCAGCGTGACAACTCGCGCCCGCATCTGGAGGGGCATCACGGAGGCGGGATCTGTGGAGCGGACTCTCGCGGAACATCGCAATATTCTGAGTGCGCTGCGCGACCGGAACCCCGAGTTGGCATCTGCGTGGATGATTGCGCATGTCAGCGGGGTCGAAAGTTGGCTTCGCGCTGCCAGCTAGTGACGTTAATCGAAACAGGGGAGATCACCCCGGTTTGAGTTTGCCTGCTCGAGAACGCCGGTGCGCAAAGTGAAATCTTCGAACACTTCTACTCCCGTGTTGGCCGTCCTCTGGGAAAGCATCATGTGAGGGCACGTTGACCTAACGGGGGAAGTCTGGTTCGTATCGTTCTACGGGGGCGCTTGGCTCAATCTCGATTGCCACAACGGGCGAGATCGAGTTCGGTCGTTCGCGGGGAAAGGATATCCGGAGACCGTGGTGGTCGATGGCCCAGTCGAGGGGGCCAGACCCCAGGAGGGACACGGACTTGACGTCACCGTCGATGAGCCGCAAATCGGTACTGAACGTTTTCAGCATTGCTGTCGACTCGGGCCAGGTGAAGAAACTTGCGTAGACGGTGTTGCCTTTGGCTGTGTAGCGAACGTCTTCGGCGGTCCACATGGTGGGCACCATGTCTGAAAAGGAGCCAAGTCTCTGTTGCGTAGGGCCTTCGCCGAAGGTCACCCAAGGTCGCGTTGAATAAATTGCCTCGCCGTTTACTGCGAGCCATTCGCCGATTGTGAGTAGCAAGCGTGTCTCGGCGTCGGTGATAGTTCCGTCGGGCCCTGGTCCAATATTGAGCAGGAGAGATCCGTTCTTACTCACTGCGTCAATGAGCTCACCCACAATTTCCGCGGCTGGCTTGAAGTTGTTTTCATTGAGGTACGCCCAGCCCACTCGGGACGTCGACGTGTCGTTCTGGAAGAATCGGGTTTGAATGGAGCGCACGGAACCGCGCTCAACGGCAGCGGTGGCGGCACCTTCGGCGAAGGCGTCCCATTTGTAGACGATTGTCGGCTCGCATCCACTCGCAAGACCGCGGTTGTAGTAGTACGCTGCGAGTTCCCGAAGGTACGGCTCGAAAGCGGGCTGTTCGACCCACCAGTCCAACCAGACGAGGGCGGGATCATATTTCTCGATGAGCTCGGTGAGCCGAGCGCTCCAATCGACGAGAAACTCCTCATTCGGCTGGGACTCAAGCACCTGCGCGGGCCCGTAAAGGTCCACATTCCTTGCGTTCCGGACGTCGGATTCAAATCGAGTGCCGCCGTTGAAGAACCACCAGTTCTCCGCTCGATGATTGGAGATGCCGAACGCTATCCCTCGGTCGCGAGCTGCGCCAGCAAGCTCGCCGATGACATCTCGGTGGGGGCCCATCTCGGTCGATTTCCAGCGAGTCAGGTCGCTGTTATATAAAGCGAATCCGTCGTGGTGTTCCGCTACCGGAACAATGTATTTCGCGCCGGCACGAACGAAAAGGTCGATCCAGCCAACGGCATCAAATTTTTCGCCGGTGAATTGTGGAATGAAATCCTTGTGACCGAAATGGTCTTGATCACCGTAGTTCTTGACATGGTGTTCGTACTCCGGCGTGCCCGCGATGTACATGTTACGGGGGTACCACTCGGTTCCAAAGGCGGGAACTGAGGCGACTACCCAGTGGATGAAAATGCCGAATTTCGCGTCTTGATACCATGACGGCGTTGATTTGTGCTGGAGTGATTCCCATTCCGGCTGGAATGGACCACTCGCAGCGCCCGCCAACTCGTGTTCACGCAACACCTTGCGCCTGTCGTTCACTGACGTCATTCTTTCGACCCCCCACCGGTAAGTCCGCGGCTCACCCAGCGCAATCCGAAAGTGACAAGAAGCACCGCGGGCACCGACAGGAGAACGAGCGAAGCGAAGTATTCCGAACTCTGCTGCGGCGTCGCGCCGAATGCACCCTGGATCGTTTGAACCGCCTGGCTTGCCGTGGTGAGCGCGGGGTTGCGCAGCAGAAGCGACGGGAAAAGGAAGTCCTGGAACGACCACATCACGCACAGAATCGCAAGGTTGATCAGTGGCGAGCGCATTTGAGGCAGGAAGATGTGCACGAAGGTCTGCCATGAGTTTGCGCCGTCGACTTTGGCTGCTTCGAACGAACTCGCTTGCAGGCTGTCGGCAAAGTTGCGGATCAGCAGAACGCCGAATGGCAACGTGAGAGCTGCTTCGGGCAGGGCGACCCCCCAATAGCTGTCGAAGAGGCCGAGAGTGCCTGAGATGTAGTAGACCGGCACGATGATTGCTGTGCCGGGTACTGCAAGACAGATGAGCACCGCGTAGTACAGCGTTTCCCGAAATCGGAATTGCAGTCGGGAGAATGCAAAGCCGGCCAAGGCCGCGACGGCGCAGACCAGGACTGCCTGCATGAGAGCGATGACAGCGCTGTTGACGAAAGTCTCAGGCAGGTAGACGCCATTCACCGGCTGGGTGAGAAGCGACAGGTAATTCCCGATGCCGCCGAAACTCACTGAGCTGCTGATCGCCGTCCACATCGGGAAAATCCACCACAGGGTCAGAGCGACAAGCGCCACCTGAATGACAATCTTGTCTCGACGTTTCAGCCTGAGGAAGCGGAGAGGGTCCAGGTCGCCGGGTTCACGTGCTTTCCCCTCGCCAGAGGATCCGCGGGGCCGCGTGAGAACTGCTAGCTGTTCCGCCGGTGCTGGCTTCTCAGAAGTTTGCGCGGTCAACGGTTGCTCCTCCGGGTAACAATAATTTGCACCAGGGACACGATCAGCGCGACGATCAAAACAATCACCGATGCTGCCGCTGCATAGCCGACCCCATCTTGCGCGAGTGCGGATTGGTAAATGTAGGTGCCACTGATACCTGTCCGTCCGCTCGGTGCCCCCAGGGTGGAAAAGAAGATCAGGTCGAACGCCCTGAAGCTGCCCAGGAGCACAGAAAGGATCACTGTGAGGTGGGTCGTTCGTAGTAGTGGAAAGAGAATGAGTCGGAAGATCTGGAACGTGCTCGCCCCATCAAGCAATGACGCTTCCAAGATGGCGACGTCGACACTGCTCACGTCCGAGCGGTAGTACATGATCGGCAATCCGATCAGATAGACCAGGAGAACGAACACGGCAGCGTAGGCGGTACCGTCGCTCGCCAACCAGTCTTGTTGTAGCGCACCCAGACCAATGGTTTGAAGTGCTTGGTTGAACGCGCCCCCTTGATCCTGAAGCATTCGCCCGAACACGCTCGCGAAAAGCGATAGCGGAATCAGAGATGGCAGTAAGAAGATGACGTACATGGCCCGGTTTAGTCGCGCACCTGTGGCCAGCATCATCGCGATGAAGAAGCCCAGGGTAAGCGAGGCAGCAATGGAGACGGCCGCGAAAATAAGGTTGTTGATGATCGATCGTTGAAAGATCGGATCGGTGAGCACTAGTTGGTAGTTTTGAAAGCCCACTTGGATCTGGTCTACAAATGAGAGCCCGACCCGCTGCTGACTGACTTGGCCAAGAAAAACGAATGAGTAGACGTAGTACACCGCGTAGAAGGCGAGCAGTGGAAGGAGAAACGCCGCCGCCGTCCAACCAGTGTTGATCGTGCGCCTGCGTCGTCCCGACGAAGCGGGGGCGGGTGAACCCTCTCCAGATGGATTCACCCGCCCTGCAGATAGCACGGACTTATTGGTCAATTACCCGCGTGCGGGTAGCGTCCGCTGGTCCACGCGGTTTGGAGTGCCGCAGCGGCAGCTTCCGGAGTGGTCGTCCCTCTCAGCACGTCGAGAATCGTAGGACCCTCAACTTGGTTAAGGAAATCCTGCTGACTGGTGCGCTCGGAGCCTGGTGCCGAGGAAACAGCCACGACCGTGGCAAAGCCCTTCTTCGCCGCGGCAGTGGTCAACTCCGATGTCGGCGCGAACCCGACCTTGGCTGCAGGCGCGTAAACGAGGTTGGAATCCCACAGGTTGACGCCCGCGCCGTAAGTCATGTACGAGATGAACTTCGCCGCAGCGGCAACGTGAGTCGACGACTTCGGGATCGCCAATCCGCCTTCTGCCAAAGAACGTGCAGAGGGCTTTCCGTTCGGTTCGACGATGGGGAACGAAGTGGCACCAACATCACTGAGAGTGATGTCGTTGGCCTTACGGTACGACGCCGAAAGAATTGACGACTCCCACGCCCCACCAACAAGGAACGCTGCCTTGCCCGTGTCGAATGCAGCATCCGGCGCGGATCCCGTCAAGCTGAGCGTTGATGTTGTAATAGCGCCCGAGTCGAATAGTGACTTATAGTCTGCCAGCCCCTTGACGATGGCCGGCTGGTTCCACGAAGCCTTACCCAGGAAGATCTTGTCCGACAAGGTCGGATCGGTCTGCCCAATAATGCCGAACAGTACTTCCTCTTGCCACCAGCCATCGCCAACCTCGACAACCGGCTGGGTGATGCCTGCGGCCTCCAACTTCTTCGATGCCGCAGCGAGTTCATCTGCGGTCGTGGGTACTGGAATGTCGTACTTCTTGAGAAGTGACGCGTTGTAAAAGACGAAGGGGCTGGATACCTCACCCATCGGCAGGTCGTAGAGGACGTTGTCCGAGGCCGCAGCTTGAGTCTGCTTGACCAGCTTGGGGTCCAATTTGGTCTTCCACCCAGGAACTAGATCTTTTGCGTAGGTAGAAACCGGCCGCAGGTTGCTCTTAACGGTGTTGGTCATTGCCGACACCTGAACACCGACAACGTCCAGTTTGCTTCCACCGTTGAGGGCGAGCGGCAGGTCCTTCTGATAGTCGACACTCGTGTAGAGGCGAAGGTTGACCTTGATCGACGGGTTGGCCTTCTCGAACCCATCGATCGCGGTCTGAGTGGTTTTCTGGTCGGGATACCACGTCCAGTAGTTCAGCGTGACTGGCCCTGACGTGCTCTGCGCGGCCGACTTCTGGCCACCAACCCCGCCACTACTGCCACATCCCGCCAGTAGCGAAATGGCAAGAGCGGAAACCGCGGCCACGACAAGCGGCTGCATAAATTTGCGTTTCATGTTGTCTCCTCATTGAGATGCAAGCAATTGGTGCGATTGAGTAGCAATGGTACGCGAACCATTCCGGTGCCGCAAGTGTTCTTTCTGCGATGGATTTCTCCCAAAGATCGGTGCCGCGCTGGTCAAATGTCAGTCTGTGTCTCTCGGATGTCGCCTGTGCGTGGGCGAAGGTCACGCTACTTGAAGAGCACAACATGGGTCTGGAGGCGCGGCCCGATCCGGCTCCGACGAACGCCCTTTTCTGAGTTGTCGTTTGTCTCCGCCCTCGGGCATCGATATGAACCGACCCAGGTCTCACGCAACCTTGCAGCGATCGTTAGAGTCTGTTGGAGGTCAGATCGATCGACATGCAAGAATCTGAGAAACATGTGAGGGGGTGCCCTGGTGACGACGATTCGCGATGTTGCACGTCGAGCTGGAGTAGCGCCCATGACTGTCTCCCGTTCGCTAAACCAGCCAGAAACCGTATCACCGGCGACGCGTCGCCGAGTGCTCGCCGCCGTTGATGAACTCAAGTACGTGCCCAACGTCGTCGGACAGGGCCTGCGTCACCGTCGCACGATGGTTGTCGGCTTCGTTGTCAGCGACGTAAGCAACCCGTTCGGCGTGCAACAGATCCAGGGCGTTAGTCGCGCAGCTCGCGCGCAGGGCTACACGGTGGTTTTTGCGATCACTGACGGAGACCCCGATGAGGAGCTACGCCAGATCCGCGCGCTTGCAGGCCGAAGGGTCGATGGCATCATCCTCTCCCCCGTCTACAACACCCCGGACGCCGTGGAATTCAGCCAAGGCCAGGGCATTCCAATTGTGGTCATCGACTATGCGATGCCCCAAAACGACGTCGACGTCGTTCGATGCGACACACGCGAGGCGTCTCGCGAACTTACGCGTTACCTCCTCAATCTCGGCCACACGCAGATCGCGATGCTCAGCGGCAACGAGAAAATCGTCACCGCGGTCGATCGAGCGGAGGGCTACGCAGACGCAATGCGCGAAGCCGGGATGGAACCAGACGTCACGTTCGGCGATTTCAGCGTGGAGGGGGGAGCCAAAGGAACGGAATCGCTGCTTCGGCGCACTGAGCCACCGACCGCAATCGTCACCGGCAACAACTTCATTGCTCTGGGCGCCGCTCACACGGCCCGGCGGCTCGGCGTCGAGGTCCCTAGTGACCTATCGATTGTCACATTCGACAATGCCCGCACAGACATGGTGCTCGACCCGTTTTTTACGGGAATTGTCCAACCCGTCATGGAAATTGCCGAAGTAGCAACCGACCTACTTCTGGACCGAATACTCGGGCGCTTCGAAGGTCGAGGGCGCACGCGGATTCTGCAAACCCAATTCGAGATTCACAATTCAACCTCAGAGAAACTAACCGATAAGCAAAGAAGTCTTAGAAAGCCAACATAGGTTAGTGAAACAGGCCGTCAAAGTGCGGCTCATCGTCACCGGATACAGCCGAACGGCAACCTAAAGCGAAGCTGAGCGAGCCCGTTGTTTGGCATGAGGCGGTCAGCGTGCAATCAGCCTGCATTTGCCTTCCAGCGCTGCTCGGTTGTGAGCATTCAACCTCGAATTGGTAGTCGTCTGTTGGCAAGATACTGCTCTTATCGGCACTTTTAATAAGTGCCCCTGGAGGGACTCGAACTCAAATCACGCCCTTTTGATACCCCGGATTGTGCCCAAAATCCCCGGAAAATCAACGGTTTTGGGGTCAACATGATTGAACGAAACCGACTCGTTTGCCCACAGGTGTGGGCAGACGGTGGGCAAGAACGGTTGGTCTCGCACCATTGAGGCGAGATTTCTTATTTGGACTTGTGACAGCAAGTGCAAACAAGTCGCCTAAGTGTTTTCGTTTAGGTCGGCGAGATGCCTTGACCTCGACCCACCCAAATTGGCGCCTGTGCGCATCGACAGCGTAGTGGCGTATGCGGGGAAATTCACGCGAGCCGAGCCCGGGCGTGCGCGGCCCAATGCCGGGAGTGCTAGATCAGTAAGAAATCCGCGCGAGTGCACCCCGCAAGAGGAACGTTCAGCGGAGGCCGGTGAGAAGAGCTTCCTTCCAGACGCCTTGGTGACGCTTGGCATAGTCGGTTGCAGCACACCAATGGTCTCCGTGACCATCCGAGTACATCGAAGCCCAAGGTTCGCGGCCAGTGTCGTGTGATGACTTCAAGAGTTCGAGCATGGCTGCGGCGCGACGATGCATGGCCTTGGGCAGCTCGGCGCGCAAATCGTGGTCTGCTCCATACCCATTGACGAAGGCCACTAGGTTGCGCGCCGCATCCTCTGGTGCTTGATCGGTGTTGGAGAGCGTGAATGCCTGAGCCGAGTAAGCAATATCCCAAAGCCGAGTGCTCGGCGCTGCAGCGTCCCAGTCGATGAAGACCCATCGATCCCCCATGATGAGATTCCAGGGGGCGAGATCGTTGTGGCAGATCAACTCAGTGCCGGGAGAGGGAATAGCGGTGCTCCATACTGCACCGCCCGAGGGGGTGTAGGTCTCGCTCGCGTCGTGGATTGCACGCACCATTGCTCCGACCCTCCTGAGCTCCGAATGTGTAAGCGGGGCTGCGTCGATCGCCAGTTTGCCGGGGACAAATTCGGTGACCTGTCTGCCCTGCTCGTCCTGGCCCAAGACCGCCGGTGCGTCGATTCCGGCTTCGCGCACGACGGTCATGAATTCGAGCACGCTTGGTGTGGCATCGGTCCACCGTTTTCGGACAGTGTGGCCGATGCGCACAACCGCTCCGCTGGCGTTGCCCCCTGAGAGTAGTTGCTCGTCGTCCACGGATTGAGACTAACCTCCAACTCGCAAACGCATCGGCCCGCAGGGGAACCTCTACCGGTCGGTCGGAGCCGTGACGACGATCGATCTGCACAATCGGTCATAGGGGGTTCTGCCGGTGCCGAAGAACAGCGAAACCACGTAAGTGATGGGAAGAACATACGCGATCGCGGTCAGGACCCAGACCGAAATCGGGACAACCCCGTTCCCGCTCGAGGTGACGATTTCATAGACCGCGGCGTGACCGATCGTCCACGGAAGAGCAATCTTCAGGGCGTTGCGGGCGATCGCCTGCTGAAAGCTCAAACGCGCCCCGGTGCGTGCACTGACAACCTTCAAACGCCGGGCGCGTTTGCCTAATGATCCTTCTTTCGCACCCGACTCAAACTTCGCCAGCACGAGCGTCACGGGTACGACCAGCAGCACTGCTGCAACCAGGTTCAACCATAGGAGAGGCATTGTCCCGATGAGGCCCACCAGGTAGAGGGGAATCCCGACTGCCGCCACGACGGCGACCCATACGAGAATTGCCAACCAGTCGATAATCCATGCAAAGAGCCGATTCCACGGATGCCGCACCATGCCTGCGACCCTAGCGAAAAGTAAGCCATAAGTGCCCTCAGCGGAAAGGCT
>Ga0302195_10002803_pt1 | contig 13717 bp, 9 predicted proteins | sample II_Bog_N1_2_FD_198778 | JGI IMG/M metagenome (GOLD analysis project Ga0302195, IMG submission 198778) | Peat permafrost microbial communities from Stordalen Mire near Abisko, Sweden - II_Bog_N1_2 | ecosystem: Environmental > Terrestrial > Soil > Wetlands > Peat | place: Sweden: Abisko, Stordalen...
ATACGTTGGCACCACACGCATGATCTCCGAGTGCAGATATGCCTGGTACGTTCCTGCGGACTTCATCGATGCTATTTGCACCGCCGTCAACTCCACGCCGGAGAAGATGAACATCTTCCCGACGAACACTCCCAGGATCGTGCCTGGCGGGTTGAACGCCTGCGCAAAGTTCAGGCGTCGTTCGCTTGTCGGCGCCGGCCCAAACTGGGCCATAAAGGGGTTGGCTGCCGTCTCCAGGATCGACGCTCCGCAGCCCACCGCAAACAGAGCCACCAGGAACGGCACATACTTCCCGCTCACCGCCGCCGGCCAGAACAGCACCATCCCGGCCCCGAACAGGCAGAGGCCGCTAATCATGCCTACCTTGTAGCCCCACTTCCGCATTACCAGCGCCGCCGGAATCGCCATGCAAAAATAGCCCGTAAAGTTCGCCGTCGACACCAGTTGCGCGTTCAGCCGCGACAGCTCAAACGACTTTCGGAACTGCTGCACCAGGATGTCTGTCAGGTTGTTCGACATACCCCACAGAAAGAACAGCACCGTCACCAGCACAAATAGCGCCATCTGCCCCACCGGGAAGACCGGCACACCCTTGCTGCTGCCTGCGGGATCGCTTCCCGACGCTGTTGAAACCTGCATCACCGCACTCCTGTTCCCTAGCTCCGCCACGTATCGAATCAGTGGATTATGACCGCCACGATGATATCAGCGTAAACGCTAACCCGATAGCCGCGGGGACGCCGTCGCGGCGAATCTCCTCGAAGTTCGAACCATCCGCACCGCGCCAAGTACCCCTCCCGCAGAGTAGACTTGCAGGAGCGCAATTTTTCGCCGCAAGGGAGTCTGTTCTACATGCCGATTTCGTTTCGCCGATCTGTCTCTGCTGGAACCCGTCTGCTTGTTCCAGCCCTCCTGCTATGCCTTTTCAGCCTCACCGCATCCCAGGCGATCGGACAGGAAGCCACCACGCAGTATCCCGGCCTGTTCAAGCAACTCAACCGGATCGACTTTGCCATCAGCGCCGAGGGCAACATCAGCAAAACCGTCTCCGGCACCGAGCAGCGCGACGCGTCCACCACTCACTCCCTGCTCACGATCAAGCCCAGCAGCGGCGTCGGCGAACTCTTTGCCCTGCGCTACACCGCCAGGCCCTACGTCGGCTTCGAGCTCAACGTCAGTAACTCCCGCGGCACGCAGGACTACACCTTCGTCCCACCCCCGGCGCAAAACCTCCTCTTCGGCGGAGCACAGGCTGCGGTGCGCGAGATGACCCTCGGCTATGTCGCCCACATCCAATACCACCCCCTCGGCATTACGCCCTACCTTGGGGCCGGCGGCGGCACCATCCGCTTCAAGCCCACCGCGGGCGGCGGCCAGGGGCTGCCGGAGCAATACCGCGCGGTCTACTACTACACCGCCGGCCTGGAAGGTAACTTCCCGGACAGCCACTTCGGCATGCGCGTCGGCTTCCGCCAGCTCATCTACCTGGCACCGGACTTCCTGCAGAACTACCTCACCATCACCCGGCGGACGACCACCACAGAGCCCACCATCGGCTTTTTTGTCCGCTTCTAAAGACAGTCGGTCTACGTCAACGCCCGGTCCAGATGCACATACCCGCCGTCCACGATGAGCCACTGTCCGGTCGTGTGCCCGCTCTGGGTAGGCGACAGTAGAAACACCGTTGTAGCCGCGATCTCCGCCTGCGTGGTCATCCGGCGCCCTAGCGGGATGTGGTCCGAGATCTCCTTCAGTTTGGCTGCGGGGTCGCCCAGCGTCTTCAGCCAGCGCTCGTAGAGCGGAGTCATTACCTCCGCCGGCAGCACAGCATTCACTCGCACTCCATCCGGCAGCAGCTCCGCCGCCCACTCCCGTGTCAGCGCCAGTTGCGCGCCCTTGCTCGCGGCATAGCCCGACGTGTTCCCCTGGCCTGTTATCGCGACCTTGGAGCTGATGTTCACAATCGAGCCTCGAGTTCGCTTCAGCGATCCCAGCGCGTAATGAGCCAGCGCGTAGTAGTGTGTCAGGTTCATCTCCAGGCTGTGCAGGAACTTGTCGACACTGCCGCTGGCCAGCCCCACTCCATCATTGACCCCGGCATTGTTCACCAGTCCGTAGATGTCGCCGTATTTGTGCTCAATCTCCGCGATTGCTGTTCTGCAGCGCTCGGCGTCGTTCAGATGCGCCTCCACCAACTCGCACCGCGCACCGGCGGCCTTCATCTCGGCCAGAAAGTTGGTCACATTCTGCGATGGTCGGCTGAGCACCACCACCCGCGCGTCTTCCGCCAGAGCCGCCCGGCTGATCCCCTGGCCGATCCCTGCTCCGCCCCCGGTTACCACAATCAGCTTGTCCTTCAGTCCCAAATCCATTTCCAGTCCTCTTTCAAGTAATTTGCTCGGGCTCGACAATTTCGACCCAGGAGTCCATGATCTCAGACCCCAGGCCATTCGCCAGGCGATGGAGCACGTCATCGACCTGCTGCATCTGGCCGGTCAGATAAGCGCTGGAGCCGGAGATGGCAACCACGCCGAGAGTGGCGCAATTCCAGAGGTTGGCGTCGTCCAGTTCAGCGACGGAGACGTTGAAGCCGTTGCGAAGCTTGTCCTTGAGTGAGCGCACCACCTGGCGGCGGTCCTTGATGGACTGCGCGTGCGGAATCGAGATCTCGACGGTGAGCTTTGCGATGGGCATTGGTCGCTTGCTGGAGAGATTCTACGGCTTTCCAGGGCTTGAGTCTCCAGCGGGGTTAGGCGGAGGCGGCGGGTAGCCCATGTACGCAGCGGGATACGGGTAAGCCGGCAGCGGCGGCGCGGGCGGCGTGGACTGGTCCAGCAAGGCACCCAGCATGGGATAGCGGCCACCCAGGAAGTAGAGAGCATAGGCATCCAGGAAGGTCCATGCGGGACCGATGGCCAGCATCAGGCTGTAGAAGATAGCGAAGACGTACCAGGCAACGGCGAGAAGGACGCCAAGCACCGTGAGCACGATAGTGGGTACGCCTGCCAGGTGGAGCAGAAAGCCGAAGAGGAGGACGATGGCACCGAGGAGGAACGTGACGAGGAAAAAGACGATCTCCCAAACGACGGTGGCTCCGATGTACGCGGCCACTCCCAGGCCCGTCTTAAGCAGCACAAAGATGGCGAACTCGCCGGGCTCGCGGCGGATGAGTTCGGTCATGCGACGAAAGGCCTCGTGGATGCCAGTATTCTCCAGCGCCAGCGAGGGCAGCAGGAAGTTGGTCAGGATGGATCCGATCAGATAGACGGCGCCGAAGCCGAGCGCCAATACGAACTCACCGGCATAGACGCTGAGCATGGCCCTGAAGAACTGCGGCGGTGGCTGCTGGCCGGGCGCAATGATCATGCTTCTGAAGGCTGGGATGAGATGGCGGAAATAGGCCGTCAGCGGGATTGCGCAGACGAGAGTCAGGATAGAGCCGGCGAGGATCTTGACGCCGGTCCAGGGCAGTGCCTGCGCGCGGTACTTGCGCCACGCGGGTGCCACGAACTCGCCGCGGTTGACGACGATGTCGAAGTAGGCGAACTGCAGGCGCGAGCAGAGATGGAAGATCCAGGTCCAGAGCGCGGTCAGCAGCAGTGCCACAATCACGAGCCCGACGATTAGCGGTCTGCTGCCGGTACGCGAGACCAGCGGAAGAAAGCCCAGGTAGAGGAGCGGGAAAGGCAGATACATGACGCCCATGGTGCTGACGTACGCGGTTGCACACAGCTTCCAGGTGCGGCCTTTGCGGAATGGCGAGAACAGGATGAGCTTGGTGCGCTCAATGGCGGGCGTAATGCATTCAGTGGCGCTGAGGATTCGCATGGGAGTTTGGGAGAACAATAGCACGGTTGTGAAGCGGCAATGAAAACTGAGCCAGCCGGCGGTGCGGCAACCGCTATGGTTGCGCCACGGCGGCGATCTCCATGGTGCGGACCTTCTGGTCCGCAGTCATAAGGACGAGACGATTGCCGTTGGACTGGAACCTGGCGAAGCGGAGCGGACTGCCCATCTCAAAGTCGGCCAACTGATGGCCGTCGGAATCGTAGACCATTGCCTCATCGCGTCGGTTGACGACGCAGACGCGGCCAGAGGCTGGATCGACGGCAATGAGGATGCCGAGGAGCAGGCGGGTTTGTTTGCCGGTGGCGAGGGAGTAGGCGACAGTGCGGTTGGCTCTGCCGTCGATGTACAGCGAATCGCCGAAGGAGTGGACACCCTGAAGGCCTTCGTAGTCGAGGGGAATTTCGAGGATGACCTCGTGCAGGATTTTTCCTGTGACGCTGTCGACGACCTGGACCAGGCCACCTTTGTCGCGGCTCTGGACCTGCGCGGCCTCGGCGGCCAGGGCACGGTCGTCGCCGATGCGGGACTTGGCAAAGTCGGATTTCAGGTTGAACGCGAACAGAAGGATGCCGGGGACGTAAGGGGCGGAGGTATGGGCGGGCTCGCCTTCGTCGAAGGTGCGCTGCCAGAGGATGGAATTGTCACGCACGTCGTGGACGATGAGGTCTACGGCCTTCTTGCCTTCATTGTGCCTCCACTCCTGCACGGCGTCGCGGATGAGGCGGGTGTTGTTGTCTTCCTTATAGGGCACCGGGGTGGAGGCAAAGGGCGAGAAGCTGAAATGAACGATGGCAGCGTCTTCCTTGTCGTGTTTGGGGAACTGGACGAAGACGGAGTTGTCTGCTGCGAAGACGGCAGAGTCGAAGTGGCGGGCCTGCAGGAGCCGTTCGCCGGTGGTCATGTCCCATACGCCGCCGCGGGTACGGGTGGAGATGGCGACGAGTTTGCCGTCGGGCGAGGTGACGGCGAAGATGCTGCCGAGTGGACTGAGGGGAAGCATGACGGTCTGGTCCGGGACAGTCTTGTCGGCGAGTTTGTGGAGGACGACGCTGCCGTCGGCATTCTCGTTGAGCAGGGAGCCATCGAAGACGTCGATGGAAGGCACTTTGGATGCGGCGATGAATTTGGCTGCCGAGACATCGACGAGGCCGACGGCGAAGCCCTGGATGTTGTGGCTGATGACATAGTTGCCATTGGTGACCGAGACGAGGTCGTTGAGGCCGAAGGGGATGGATTGAATGCGCGTTCCGCCGGGAAAGGCAAAGATGCCCGAGTCCTTGACGTTGCCGGTCGCCTCGCCGACGACTTGATCGTTGCCGAGGAAGGCGTAGGGCCCGTTGACGGTGTTCTTGAGGTCTTTGGCGATGGGTATTACGGTACGGGAGCGCAGGTCGAAGGCAATCTTTTCCGCGGAGGGCCCGATGAGCATCACGTTGCCGTCCGCCGAGAGGCTGGAGGGAATCAGATCGCTGGCGATGCCGAGCCTGGTGGCGACCAGCCACTCGATATAGAAACCCATGCTGGGAAGGAAGAAGCTCTTCTTCTCAAACAGGACATTTCCGGTGGCGGTATCCAGGACATCGAGATCGGTATCGAGTGCGACGTCCAGCATCGATGCGAAGGAGATGCAGAAGAGAGTGCGGCCATCCGGCGATAGCTTGGCCTGAACACAGTGGCGGCGGGAAAGCAGTTCGTGGGAGGCCGAGAGTTTCTGGTCCGCGATGCTCCAATCCTCGATGTGCAGGCTGCGCGTGTGAAAGACGATGTGGGAGGAGTCTGGGCTGAACTGGGCGTGGAGAGCTCCTTCCGCATCGAAGCGGAAGACCTGCCCGAATGGTTGGCGGGTGAGCACGAAGACGGAGCTTTCGTCCTGGGCGAGGATGTACTTGCCATCGCGGCTGAAGCGGAGGCCCTCGAGCTCCATGCGGAGCGGAGGGTTGAGGGCGACCTCATTGAGTGGCTTGGCGCTGGGTTCTAGAAGTATGGGGCGATTGGTGGCGACGAGGGCCTGCCACGCCTGGAATTCGGGACTGTCGTTGGGCTGGGCTGCGCCGCAGCCTGGAGGCAGGGAGTTGACCAGCTTGAGAATGGCGCGGAGGCGCTTCTCCTGTGGACGCGTGATGCCGAAGAAGTCCGACAACGGGCCGCCGACCTTGCCATCGACGAAGAACATGCGGTCCCAGAACTCGGAGAAGGCCTGGGGACGGTAGCCGGCGGCGGCGACAGCGTAAGCGGAAACGGTGTCAGCCTGGTCCTGGCCCTCGTCGCTGTTGCCAGTGCGTGAGGGGTGCTTGTCTTTCATGCGCGAGTCGGTAAGCATCTGGAACTTGGTGTAAATGTCGGCCTTGTCGCCAACGCTGGTGATGTTGAGCAGGCGTTTGAGGTCAGCGGTGGTTTCAATGCCGAACTGATGGGTAAGGATATGGCCCATCTCGTGGCCGATGACGGCGGCGACCTCGTCCTCGTTCTTGGCATTGAGGACAAGTTTGCGGCCGACATAGACGCGGCCTCCGGCGATGGAGAATGCGTTGACGGTGGGAAGGTCGACGAGAACGATGCGGAACTGAATTTTGGTGGGAGGAAGAACGGCGAGCAAGCGGGCTACGATGTGGTCGAGGTAGGCGTTCTGCGCTGGATCTTTGACGATCTTATAGTTGCGCTCGATTTGATCGGCCATGGCGTCGCCGAGCCATTGCTCCTGCTGGTCAGAGAAGATGTTGGGCTGGCTGGGAGCGAGGATGGCGGGCGGAGCGGGGCAGGATTTTGGAGATGTCTGAGCAACGGAAGAGTTGAGAATTGTGGACGAGAGGAGTGCGGCGAGGAAGAGGCGCAGAAACGCAGGGGGCATGAGATTATCCGTTCTTGGAGTCAGCGGAAGCTTACCACCGAGGGATGAGATAGATGACAAAGAAAATGGCTGGTTTTGGTTGTGTCGGGCGCAACGCGTTGCGCGTGGAGCCAATCCTGACCATCGAATGCGAAGATGGGGATATGGGGACGCTGCGATGATCTCTCAAGCGCATTGCACGGCGACGACGCCGATGGGAGCGAACCTGCTCCGGGACCAGGGAATTGTGGGCAGCGGCGCGACGTTTCGGGCATGGGCGCCGCGGGCGACCGCGGTGTATGTGAACGGCTTCTTCGCGGGGGTGAGACGAACGGGGCAAGCACCAGATCTGTTGATGACGATGGACGCGAATGGTTACTGGTCGGGCTTTCTGCCGGAGGCGGCGGAGGGCGACCCGTACATCTTCTATGTTGTCGGTGCGGGCTCCAGCGGAATCAAACGCGATCCGTATGCGCGCGAGCTGGCAAACGATCTGGCGGCGCCGTTCCCGGTTTGCCCGGCGGTGATCCGTGAGGCGAAGGCCTACCCATGGCACGATGCGGGCTTTCGCGCGGCGGAGATCCCGGATCATGTGGTCTATCAACTGCACATCGGCACCTTTTCGCCAGCCGCGCCGGGCTGGGCGGGCACCTATCTGGATGTCATCGAAAAGATCGAGTACCTGGTTGCGCTGGGCGTGAATGTGGTGCAGCCGCTGCCGGTGTACGAGATGGAAGACTCGCCATCGCTGGGGTACCCAGGGCTGGGGTACCAGGGCTCGGACCTGTTTTCGCCAGCGATTGACTACGCCGTCTACCATGAGGACAGCCTGGCGCGGTCTCTGTTGACGATCAACCGCCTGTTGACGGCGAAGGGCTTTGCTGCGATGACGTTGGAGGACATTCGGCCCGGTTACGCACAGATCAAGGCGATGGTGGACCTGCTGCACGTCTACGGGATCGCAGTCGGGTTCGATGTGGTGTACAACCACGCCGGTGGTTGGGGGCAGACCTATACGGTGCCGAAGACGGTCGATCCGAGTGGCGTGCTGCACGGGGACGACTACAGCCTCTACTTCTGGGACCGCGCATCGACCAGCGGAACGAATGGCCGGTATGACAACAACCAGAGTCTCTATTTCACGGATCAGGGTTTTGTTGGCGGCCTATCGTTTGCGCTGTGGAATGCGGACGTTCGCGGGTTTCTGTTGAACAACGCGCGATTCCATCTGCAGGAGCTCCATGTCGATGGTTTCCGGTACGACGAGATCTCCATGTTGCTGGCGATGAATGCGGCGAGCGGCTGGGAGTTTTGCATAGAACTGACGCAGGCGGCGCGTGCCACATGTCCGCGGGTGCTGCAGAATGCGGAGTACTGGCCGAGCGAGTTTGGGGCGCCCGCTCCGCTGATGGTGACGCCGGTGGCGGACGGAGGCCTTGGGTTCGACACGGTGCAGCACGACGGGATGCGCGAGGCGATCCGCACGGCGGTGGGGCAGGCGGCAGCGGGAGCCGGCGCGTACGTCGGGATGAGCGGCATCGCGATGGCAATGTGGCCGGCGGGCTTCGCACATGCGTGGCAGACCACTCCATGCGTGGAGAACCACGACATTGTGAAGGCGGGCGAGAAGCCCAGGATTTCAGCGCTCGCGGATGAGGCAAACCATCGCAGTTGGTACGCGCGCAGCCGGAGCCGGGTTGCGACTGCGCTGCTGCTGACGGCGCCGGGCATTCCGCAGCTTTTTATGGGGCAGGAGTTTCTGGAGGACAAGCAGTGGTGCCCGGACCCGCGGACGCCGGAGCACATGATCTGGTGGGGTGGGTTGGCCGCCGGCGCGAACGGAAAGACACTGGACCCGGCGATGGGCGAGCATCTGCGGTTTACCCAGGACGCGGTGCGGCTGCGCTGCGAGCGGCCTGCGTTGCGGGGCGAGGGGCTGAATGTGTTTTTTGTGTCCGACGCAGACCGGGTGATCGCATTCCAACGCTGGGTGGTGGGCGCGGGGCAGGATTGCGTGGTGGTGGCGACACTGGCCGAGTCGACGTGGTGGGGATACCGGATCGGTTTTCCGAGCGCGGGGCGTTGGGTGGAGGTGTTCAATAGCGACGTGTATGACAACTGGGTGAATCCGCAGGTCGCAGGCAACGCGGGCGGGGTGACGGCCGAGTGGGTCCAGGCGCAAGGGATGCCGGCGTCGGCGAGCGTGGTGATCCCGGCGAATGGTGTGGTGGTGTTTGCGAAAGAGTAGAGCGCGCGGGCCTTGAGGTATGCTCGGTTTGGGCGGTGCGATAGGCGAAAGCAGAGGGCGGACGGCCGGCTATGCATGATGGTTCCTGGTTGCGGCGATGCGGTTCTGAGTTTCGCTTGACGATGGCTACGTCGTGGCTGGCCCCGGATGGGTGGCGGGAGAGGCAGGACGCGGCGATCCGAGAGGTACTCGGCGCGCGCGTCGACTGGGCGGAGTATCTGCGGCTGGTGGACTACCACCGGACTCCGGCGCTGAGTTGGGCTGCGCTGAAGCGGGTGCCAGGCGCGGATGTGGCGCAAACAGCGCGGCAGGGGCTGCAGGAACGAAGCCAGGCTTGCCAGATGCAGGCAGTTCGCCACGGGCTGCTGCTGGCGGACGTGCTGAAGGGTTTCCAGAGCGAGGGGATTCCGGTGATGCTGATGAAGGGGCCGGCACTCTCCTACGAGATGTATGGGGATATTGGGCTGCGTCACTCCAAGGATCTGGACGCGATGGTGGCGCCGATGGATATTCCGCGGGCGCGAGCGTGCCTGGAGGCGATGGGCTGGGTGCCGGATGCAAAGTCGTTCGCGCTGACTGCGCGACAGTGGGAGGCCGCGATGCGGCATGACCACCATACCTTGTACGTCCATCCGAAGCGGCGGTGCAGCCTGGAACTGCACTGGAGGAACCAGTGGGATAGCGAGGAGCATGCCGCGCGGCGATGGGAGCGAAGCATAGAGGCGCAGTGGCAGGGCGCGCCGTATCGCGCGATGAGCCCGGTGGACCAGGTCCTGTACCTGTGCAGCCACGGGAGCGATCATGCATGGTTCCGAGCGAAGTGGCTGGGGGACCTGGCGCGACTGCACGCGGCCAGCCAGGTGGATTGGGAGGTGTGCCTGGCGGAGGCGCAAGTGACGGACCAGGAGAGACCGGTGCGGCTGTGCCTGGAACTGCTACAGGAGGCGTATGGGCTACCGTTGCCTGCGGTTGCGGAGAGAGGGAAGCGATTGCCGGCCTTCCTCGTCGAACGGTCGGTGTTCGAGCTGAAGGCTTCTCGCGAGCCGGAGTTGCTGGCTCCGATGCAGCGAGTGCAGAGGCAGTTCCACATGACGCGATACATGCGGCTGTTGCGGCCGCAGACATCGTGGGGTAAACGCTTCTCCGACCTTTGTTATAGCGAGGTCGACTTCAGGGTGCTTTCGCTGCCGGACAAATTGTTTTGGGCGTATGTTCCGCTGCGTCCATTCTTGTGGGCGTGGCGAAGGCTGATCCGCGGCCGGCTGGGAGAGCCAGCGGGGAAGTGAAGCGTGAGCCAAGGTGCAACGTTGCGGCGGGGGATGGCCTGCCGGCTGCGCATATTTCATTGCAAGAAAATGCACACTGCGCAGACCTTTGCAGTGATTCGCGGCGGAATGCGCAGACCTTTGCAGTGAGTTGGTCGCACAGGATAGCAATCGTGGTGTGGGCCACGGAAATAGCGCATTTTGTTGAAATTATGGATTGACAATTTCGCTCCGTGTTGAAAACATCGGTCGCACTGTTTAAATTTCCTCTTCTTAAAAATTTCCTCTTCGAGGTTAGGCCCATGAAGGAGTTGGTCGTGAATGTTCCTGAAAGCAGAAAGAAGTGGATGGTCCCCAAGCTGAAAAAGGTGGATGTGGAGACGCTGACAGCGAGTGGGTTTAGCACACCGAGCGGAGATGGTACGGGATTCAGCTAGACAGCGTTGTCTTGTCGGCTGCATATCGGATGGGGAGTTCGAGAGTCTCCAAATGCCGATGTGCCGACGGTAGGGGCTATTGGTCTGTGTGGTTTCGATCCTGATGTCCGCCAGGCTCCGCGATGGAAACGGAGGTCCTGGGATCATCCTTTCGAGGCATCGTCCTGGGGCGGACGTACGAAGCAAGCGTTGAGCGGGAGATGAAACGAGCGACCGCGAAGATGCGTCGCTCAAAACTGTCTGTAACCTGCACATGCGCGTATTTCTCCGCGCACAGACAAGGGCGATCGAAATGAAGCATTGGGCTACTGGGCGGTAGCGGCATCTCGGCAGCGCGGGTGCATGCTCCGCAGGACAACCTGTTTTGCAGGCCTTGGTTGATGGACCGGAAATGCGGGGAACTGAATATGCGGGTACCGGGATTGCGTCGTTTGTCTCGTTTTTTCTGCTTTGCTTCGGTTTTGCTGGTGAGTTTCGCCCTGCGGGCGCAAACGAACACGCTTGCCACTGTCACCAATCCGACCAGTACGAGTGTTAACATTGGCGGGACTGCGAGCTTCAGTGTGACGGTGGGTGGGTACCCTGCTCCTGCGGTCCAGTGGGAGTGGTTGCAGGGTGCCGTGGGTGGAACGGGTGGCACCTGGGCGAATTTTGAGATCACCAACCCTACGAGCCAGACGCCGAACCTAACTTTCCCCGGACCTACGGCAAGCAGTTCTCCAGCTACGATTGCTCTTTTTAACGGATTGCTGTTGCGGGCATGCGCAACGAACGCCTACCAGGTAGCGCCGGTGTGCAGCAACCCTGCGCAACTGATAGTGAATTCTGCTCCGACTGTGAGCACGCCCGCAAACTTGACGGTGGATGTAGGCGGCACTGCGATCTTTGCAGTGACGACGGGTGGCAACCCGGCGCCTATGGTGCAGTGGAAGGTATACCCGAGCGGGGCACTGTTCCAGACATGCAACACGACCGCACAGCAGACGACGCTGGTGTTTCCGTATGCCTCCTGTCCGCCTTCGAGCATCACCTCGGCCTACAACGGGCTGAAGCTGATGGCGTGCGTCTCGAATTCGGTTGCTTCCAACGTGTGCAGCGCGCCGGCAACGCTGACGGTAAACTCTTCGGGGAATACGGCGCCGACGGTGAGCAATCCAGCGAACCAATCCACGACGGTGGGCGGCAGTGCGACTTTCAGCGTGTCGACAGGCGGATCTCCGGCACCGACCGTGCAGTGGGAGGTTTATCCGAGCGGCGCACACTTCCAGACATGCAACCCGACGGCGCAGACAGCGACGCTGACGTTTCCGAATGCTGCGTGCCCGGGTTCCATTACATCGGGGTATAACAATCTGCAGTTGGAAGCGTGCGTCTCCAACAGCGTTGCGAGCAACATATGCAGCGCTCCGGCAACGTTGACGCTGAATACGGCGCCGACTGTGACCAATCCTGTTGGCGCGACGGTGAATGTTGGCTCGCAGGTAATCTTTACGACGACGGTCGGAGGATCGCCTGCGCCGACGATCCAGTGGCAGTTTTTAAGCGGGAGCACCTGGACAAATTTCGAGGCGAACTGCGCGCTTTCGCCTCTCCCCGCCGGCAGCAATCCAACAAGCTGCCAGCCCAGCCTAATATTCACGCCAGGAGTGGCGGCCTATAACGGACTGCAACTGCGGGCCTGTGCGTCGAATTTGGTGCAGTCGAACGTATGCAGCGCCGCGGCGACGCTGACGGTGGATTCGCCGCCGACGGTGACGAATCCAGCTAACCAATCTGTGGGCCTGGGCGGGCTGGCGACATTCGCGGTGACGGTTGGAGGCATACCTGCGCCAACGATCCAGTGGCAGGTGTTCTTTGCGGGCAGTTGGGTGCGGTTTGAGACGAGCAACCCTACGAGTACGACGCCGACGCTGCAGTTTAACGCGACGACGCCGGCGTTTAACAATCTACAACTGCGTGCGTGCGCGACCAACAGCTACCAGTTTGCGGCGGTGTGCAGCTCCCCGGCGACATTGTCGGTGCAGACGGCGGTGACGCTGAACCCGACGTCGTTGAGTTTCCCGGCACAGTTGGAGGGAACGCCGAGCTTATCGATGCCGGTGACGGTGACGAACAACCAGAGCTCGACGCTGCATTTTTCTGGCTTCACCATTTCGGGCGCGAACAGCGGCGACTTTGGGGTGAATACATGCACAGACCTGGCCCCGGGCGGTAATTGCACGTTGTCCGTGACCTTTACGCCGAGCGGACCGGGGACGAGAACGGCGACGCTGAATGTGAATGACGATGGACCCGGGACGCCACAGACTGTGGCCTTGAGCGGGCTGGGGAATCTTCCGGTTTCGGTGACGCCGGGTGCGATCACCAATTTTACGGCGCCTGTGGGGACGACCAGCGCATACCAGACCGTTACGATTGCCAACAACAATCCAACGACAACCGTCCACATCAGCAGCTTCACGTTCACTGGCACCGGCGACTTTATCCAGACCTCGACGACCTGTGGGGCGTCGCTGCCCTATGCGCTTGCGCCCGGTGCTTCGTGCAATGTGACGGTGAGTTTTGACCCGACGATTGGCGGTACACGGACCGGCCAGTTGCAGGTGTACGACGATACGATCACCAGCCCGCAGGTGGTGAATCTTTCCGGCACCGGCACCAATCCGCTGACGATCTCCACCAGCGCGTTGACCTATAGCGCGCAGAAGCTGGGGACGTTGAGCCCGGTGCAGACGGTAGTGCTGACGAATCACGAGTCGCAGCCGGAGACGTTTACGATGACGCCGGTGGGCAACTTTGCGCCGACCAGCAACTGCGGAACGGGGCTGATCGCGGCGAAGTCAACCTGCAATCTGAACGTGGTATTTGAGCCGAGTCCTACGGCGACTCCGGGGCCGCTCAGTGGGTCGTTGACGATTGCGCACACGGCCGCGGTGGGATCTCCGCTGGTGGTGTCGCTGCTTGGTTCGGCGAGCACGACGAATCCGCCGGCGGCGGTGGCCGTAGTGTCCCCGGGAGCGGGATCTGCGGGGACGTCGGTGCCGGTGGTGATTACAGGCAACGGGTGGACGAACTTCAGTACGTCGTCGGT
>Ga0302195_10002814_pt1 | contig 13686 bp, 8 predicted proteins | sample II_Bog_N1_2_FD_198778 | JGI IMG/M metagenome (GOLD analysis project Ga0302195, IMG submission 198778) | Peat permafrost microbial communities from Stordalen Mire near Abisko, Sweden - II_Bog_N1_2 | ecosystem: Environmental > Terrestrial > Soil > Wetlands > Peat | place: Sweden: Abisko, Stordalen...
ACATCTGAGATTCGTTCCATAGCTAATTGTGGGGGTGGCCGGAGGGGTGTCAAGGGTCAAGATGAACGCCAAACACCGGCGCCCTTGACACCCCTCCGACCACAACAAGGGCCTTGTTGCGAAAATTAGTTGACAGGAGCCGACGCTGTCATACACGGCGTTACTCCATTCGGCGTTACTTCACTGGATCCATCGCCTTTTTTGCTGGCGCGACTTTCTCGCCGAGCATGTCGATGACGTGTTGGTAGATGCGATTGCGCACCTCGAACCGCTCGGAGGCGCGGGTGACATAGCGAACCAGAATGTCGATACCCGAGTTGGATGGGCGCAGATTGACGGCCGGGGCGGCGCTGAATCGGCTGAGCCCTTCGCCACGCGCGCCGCGTCTCCACTCCTGCTCCGCGAGACGCGCATTCTTTTCGGTCTCTTCCGTAACCACTTTGTGGATGCGCTCCACCATGGCGTGAGCATTTTCCGATGCCGGAACGCTGAGGCTGATCTCATCCCACATCCACTGGCCGGTCGTGGAGAAGTTGAAGAACTTTCCGCGAATGGCGAAGCTGTTGATGAAGGTAATGCGGCGGCCAGTGGGATGGCCCTTGTCTTCCAGGGTTCCGGTCTCAAGCAGCGAGGTATAGATGAGGCCGATTTCGGTCACTTCCCCGCCCACGCCGTCGATTTCGACCCAGTCTCCGACGCGCATGCCGTTCTTTCCCATGAGGGCGAACCAGCCGAAAAACGCCAGAATGAAATCCTGCAACGCGATGGTAAGGCCTGCCGTGGCCAGGCCAAGGACAGTAGACAGTTGCTGTGGAGAGCCAAAAATAACCATCAGGACAAGGGCTGCGCCGACTACCTGAGTACCCACTTCGAGGAGGGTGCGCAGGGTTCGCATCTGTCGCCTGTCCAGCGAGGGACGGGCCATGAACCGGCGCACCAGGGCATCGCCCACAGCCATGCAGAGAAGAATGAGAACAATGAGCGCCACCGATTGCAGCATCAGGTGCAGCAGAATTCGGTGTTGAAGAAGCAGCTGGGCCGACCATTTTTCGTAGACAGCGGCCAATTGCTGTTCGGTTTGAATGCGATCGTCGTAGATGCTCAGAAGCTGGCGTTCCGCGCTTTTGTTTTTGATGTTGGCCAGCGTGGCAGTCCGGTCCGCCGCATCGCCGCCCACCGAGGCTCCATTCGCCGCGGCCTCCAGGGCATTGTGTTCTGCAGTGAGGCTGGCGACATCGGCTTGGGTCTGCGCCAACGCCTGCTGGATCAGCCCATGGCGTTCGCGTTGCTTGTTCCACGCCCCAATCCGAGCGGCCAGCGTGCCGTGTTGTCCGGCAGATAGAACCGCAGTCTGGCCATCGCTGTGCGGCTCGCTGTCGAGCTTGCGCATCGCCGCTTCATGCGCGGCCAGTTCGCTTTGAATTTGAGGGCGGTCGTCGCCGGAGGCGCGGTCCAGATCGAGTTGCGCATCGGCCAGTTCATCTGTGTCCAGTCCCAACTGCGCCTTGGCAATATCTACATCGTCCTGGTTGACAGCGGGCTGTGCCGCACCTTTTGCCTGGCCTGCGGAGGAACTGGCAGCCTGGGTCAGGCGATCGATCTGCGCTTGATCGTCATGCACGAGTTGATTGAGCTGCGCGACCTTCTGCGAGAGCGCCAACGCCTCTCCCGTGAGCTTGCGATTCTCTGCCTCCAGGCCTTCCTTGCGCAGCGCCGCGGCAAAAGCCTGATCCACTTCATGATCGGCAAGGCGCTCGGCCTCGCGCGCGTACCCGTTCTCTTCCGCGCTGACGGCCAGCGGGGCCAGAGCCTGCGCCGTTTGCCAGGGGCGCAGATCGACCAGGACCTTCATGCCTCCGCCGGCGCCAGGCGCATGTGCCTGCGTTCGCAGAAAAGACAGATGCTCCATGGCGTCGCGCGTGGTGAAGGAGAAGACCACGCACAACGTCAGCACTGCGAGCAGCGAGACAAGATAGACAAGCCTTGTTTTGCCAAAGAGGCGCGGACGAACGAACTCGCCGGGGCGGGGCGCAACCGGGGACTTTGCCATGGATATATTCTTGCAGGTCTTGACGAGGCAGGGGCCATCGAAGGTAAAGAGAAATGCAAACGGCAGATTCACCTTGTACCCCTGGAAGGCTTGCGATTTGCCCGGTACAAGGCGGAAAATGGCGCCATGCGCACAGCAAGGCGATTTTCGGCGTTGGCGATTGTCCTCCTGTGTCTCTTTCTGGCCGGATCGCTGACCGGCGCGACCGGGTTGCCCCACAGCGAGCCCAAGGCAAACGCAATCCCGCCTCCGGGACAGCTCATCGACATTAATCACGCCAGCCTGGATCAGCTGCTGAAAGCGCCCGGCATGACGCGCAGTTGGGCCGCGCGTATTGTGCGATTCCGACCCTACCGCACCAAGCTCGACCTGGTGGAGCGCGGCGTGGTGAGCGGGGCGGTGTATGGGCGCTTCAAGGACTATGTGATTGCGCACCGTGAGGCGCAATGAAGGCTGGACCCTGTGCCCTGTCCCATAGGTTGCTACCAGAAGTCAGGAGATACAAAAGCAGCAAGGTAGCTTCCGCTTCGCGGAAATCGCGAGTTGGCGCCAGTTCATTCCAGCCGTAACTCGTCCTGGCGAGTCGGGCTGCTCCTGATGAACAAACCGGTTGAGGACTGAGGTTCCCAGGTCTCAAAATCGAGACCTGGGGCACCCAAGGGTCAAGGAGATCAAGGGTGAGCGCGGACGAGGACGTCCGCGCTACAGCCGGCCGGGAGGCCGGCGTTACTCCCGATGAACTCAGCCCGCGCAGGCTATGCTTCTGCTTCAGCGAATTCGGGTTCTGCCGGTTTGTCGTCGCCGCGGCGGAAGAGCCCGCTCAGAATCACATAAAGCACCGGGATAAAGAACAGGTTGAGGACGGTGGAAAGCAACATGCCGCCGACCACGGTGGTCCCGACCGAGCGCCTTCCCAATGCGCCCGCGCCGGTGGCGAAAACCAGCGGCAGGACGCCCAGGATGAAGGCGAACGAGGTCATCAGAATGGGCCGCAAGCGAAGTTCCGCCGCCTCGATGGCCGCTTCGGCAATGGACCGCCCCTTCTTGCGCAGTTGCTCGGCAAACTCGACGATCAGAATCGAGTTCTTGGCCGAGAGACCGATCAGCATCACCAAGCCGATCTGGCAGTACACATCGTTGGAGAGTCCGCGCAAGGCAACCAGTCCCAGCGCGCCCAGCACCGCCATGGGTACAGCCAACAGAATGATGAAGGGCAGCGCAAAGCTTTCGTATTGCGCCGAAAGCGTGAGATACACGACCAGGAGGCCGAGGCCGAAGATCAGCATGGCCTTGCCGCTGGACTCGATCTCATCCAGGGTGAGGCCGGTCCACTGGAAGCCCATTCCGGGCATCATGGTCTTTGTGGCGAGGTCTTCCATGGAAGCCAGACCCTGTCCAGAGCTGTAGCCGGGGGCGGGAGAGCCGTCGATTTCAACCGCGCGGAAGAGGTTGTAGTGGGTAATGACCGGCGGTCCCGAGCTCTCTGTCACGCGCACCAGGTTGTCCAATGGGACCATCTGGCCGGAGTCGGAGCGCACATAGTAGCTGTGCAGGTCTTTGGCCGACATGCGGAAAGGCTGGTCGGCCTGCACGAAGACGCGGTAGGTGCGGTTGTTGTAGTCGAAGTCGTTGATGTATTCCGAGCCCATGAAAACACCGAGGGTGCTGGTGATCTGGGAGAGCGGAATGTTCATGGCTTTGGCCTTCTCGCGGTCGATGGTAACCAAGATCTGGGGATCGTTGGCGGAGAAGGTGGTGAGCAGTCCGGTCAGGTCCTTGCGGGCTCTGCTTCCGGCCACAATCTGGTGGGCTACGCGGTCCAGATCAGCAAGAGTGTTGTTTCCATGGTCCTGGAGCATGAACTGGAAACCGCCGTAGCTGCCTACGCCCTGGACAGCGGGAGGCTCAAACATGGCCACCAGGCCGCCATTGGGCGCAAACATGAGGCTCATGAGCTTGGGGCTGAGGTCGGCGACAATGTCGGCAGCCGAGTGGCCCTTGCCGCGGCGCTGGTCGGAGGGCTTGGTGCTGATGAACATCATGCCTGCGTTGGAGGAGCTGCCGGCCAGGCTGAAGCCCATGACCGAGAACGACCCGAGAATATCGGGATCCTGGGCGATGATCGCTTCGGCGCGGTCAGACAGCGCTGTGGTGTAGGCCAGCGACGATCCCGGCGGCGCCTGCACGATGACCATGAGGAAGCTCTGATCCTCCTGGGGAATGAAGCCGGTGGGAACGTGCTGGTAGACAAACACGGTGGCTCCCAGGCCGGCGAAGAATACGATCAGCAGCACATAGCGCAACTGCAGGACCACATGAATGGACTTGGCGTAGGTGCTGGCCAGCCAGCTCACGGAGGCGTCGGCACCGTGAATGAATGAGGCGAAGGCACGCGAGACCGGCGCGATGTGAAGGAAATCAAGCTGATGCGGGCGGTCCGCTTCACCGCGCAGGAAGAGCGCCGAGAGGGCTGGCGATAGCGTGAGGGCGTTGAAAGCCGAGATGGCGATGGCGAAGGCGATGGTCAATGAAAACTGCCGGTAGAGAATGCCGGTAGTGCCGGGGAAGAACGAAACCGGCACGAAGACGGCGATGAGCACAATCGAAGTGGCGATGACCGCGCTGGTCACTTCGCCCATGGCGCGCGATGTGGCCACGCGTGGATTGGAGTGCTCCATGGCGATGTGGCGCTGCACGTTCTCGATGACCACGATGGCGTCGTCGACCACCAGCCCTGTGGCCAGGGTGATGCCGAACAGCGTTAATGAATTGATGGAGAAGCCGAAGATCTTGATGAAGGCAAAGGTGCCGATCAGCGAGACCGGAATGGTAACCGCCGGGATGATGGTGGCGCGCCAGTCGAGCAGGAAGAGGAAGATGACGGTGATGACGATCAAGATGGCCAAACCAAGGGTTTGGAGGACTTCCCGGATGGAGTCGCCGACCACGGTGGTGGAATCGAAGGCGATGGCATATTGCAAGCCCGGCGGAAAACTCTTGGCCAGATCGGTCAGGGCGGCCTTGGCCTCGCGGTCTACTTCGAGCGCGTTGGCATTGGACAGCTGCATGACACCGATGCCCATGGCCTCGCGGCCGGCGTATTTCAGCGAGGTACTGTAGTCCTCGGCGCCTACCTCCGAATGGCCCACATCCTTGAGCAGCACCAGGCCGTTGGTCGAGTTCTTGACGATGATGTTGTCGAATTCGGCGGGACTTGTGAGGCGTCCGATCACGCGTACCGGAACCTGGTAAGCCTGTTTCGAATCCGAGGGAGGCTGGCCCAACTGCCCGGCTGGAATTTCCACGTTTTGTTCGACCAGAGCGTTTACCACGTCGGTCGCGGTGAGTCCACGAGCAGCCATGCGGACCGGATCGAGCCACATGCGCATGGCGTACTTGCGTTCGCCGAAGATCATGACGTCGCCGACGCCGGGCACGCGCTTGAGCGCGTCCTTCACGTACACATCGAGGTAATTGGAGATGAATTCCGGCGAGTAGCGGCCGTCCAGAGTGTAGAAGCCGGCACCGAAAACGAAGTTGCTGTTGGCCTTGGTAATGCTGATGCCGGTGGAGTTCACGGCCGAGGGCAGGCGACCCTCAACGCTGGCTACGCGGTTCTGCACGTCCACGGCCGCGATGTCGAGGTCGTAGCCTGTTTTGAAGGTGGTGGTGATCTCGCTGGTTCCGCTATTGGTGCTCGAGGAGCTGATGTAGCGCATTCCCTCGACGCCGTTGATGGACTCTTCCAGCGGAATGGTCACGGCCTTCTCGACCGTGTCGGCATTCGCGCCGACGTAGTTGCAATCGACCGAAACCTGCGGCGGGGCCAGCGTCGGGTACATGGCGATCGGGATGTTGGGGATGCACACCGCGCCGCTCAGGATGATCAGCAGCGCGCAAACCGTCGCGAAGACAGGCCGATGAATAAAAAAATCTACAAACAAAATGAGCCTTCTTTCCTTGGCTCCCTCAGGGAACCGTCAATTCCCAATGAGCTGTTGCCTTCTTCAAGGAGCCGTCATCGTCCTCAAGGGGTCGTCAGGATGAGGGGAGCAGACTGCACTTATGGCGGTCGGCTCCCTCAAAAGATGCTTCACGGCCGACGCGCCTGCGCCGCCCGGTACCCAACCAGCGCTCAGGCGCCCATGGGCAGAACCGGCATTCCATTCACCAGGAACTGGGTGCTCGACACGATCACCTTGTCCCCGGCATTCAGCCCTGAAGAAACCGAGTACGTATTGCCCACTGTATCGCCGAGCGTGACCGCCGTTTGCTGCGCCACAAACTGTCCGTTCGCCTGCCGGGCCACGAAGACAAAGCTTTGTCCGCCCTGGCGGGTCACGGCCAGCACCGGGATCACCGCCATCGGCGAGGTGCTCCAGATGACGCGCGCCTTCACCATCTGCGCGTTGCGGAGGATCTCCGGTGTCGCGTGCACCGGCGCCTTCACGAGGATTCCCTGCAGCGTGCTGTCCACCTGCGGCGAGAGAAAGTCGATCCTGGTCTTTTCCAGCAACTTCCCGGAGTTGTCCATCAGGTCGACTTCCAGCCCTTGCCTCACCTGCGCATTGCGCTCGGTGGGAACGTAAATGTAGGCTTCCAAGTCCTTGTTCTCATCCACCGTGGTCAGCATCGTCGCCGGCGCCACGTAGTCGCCCACATGAACCGGAATGTCACCTACCACGCCGTCGAACGGGGCGCGGATGGTGTAGTACGCCAGTTGCTCTTCCTGGGTTTTGCGCGCCTCGACCGCCGACTCGTAGTCGGCCTTTGCGTTGCCATAGGCCTGCTGCGCCTGCTCGTACACATCGCGGCTGGTGATGCCCGCCTCAAACAGCTTGCGCTGGCGCTCGTTCTCCGATGTGTTGTAGTCGTAGAGCGCCTTTTTCTGCCGCTCTGTCGCGCGCTGCGACTCGACCATTGCCACCTGGTGCATGGGATCGATGCTCATCAGCGTCTGCCCAGCCTTCACGTGGTCGCCCGACTTGACCCGGATCTGCGTCAACCGTCCATCCACCTGGGGCTGCATGGTGGCCGAGCGGCGGGACTTGATGGTGGCCACATATTCGCTTGACTGCGGCACAGGAGCCAGGGTGACCGCTACGGTTTGCACCGGCATGGCCTGCATGCCGGCAGCGGCTTGTGCAGCCGGCTTCTTCTGGCAGGCAGTGGCCGCCAACCCGAGGAAAACAAGACATGCTATCTCAAAAGTCCGTTTCAAGGTATTCTTCCTCACTCGATCTTTTTCTCTCCGGCAAGCTACTGCCTGGAACTCCGGTTTTTCCGGAAGGATTTTTTGGGGCGCCGCGCCAGCTGGCCGGCAACTTTGGCTTCGATGGGCAGGCACAATTCAACCACGCCGCTTACCTGCGGAAGACAATGCCGCGGCTTCTCTCCTATTGTGACGTCTGGGGTCGTTCCAATGACGCAAAAAAACGTTCTTCCGCCCCTTTACCTGCTCGGGAACCGATTCGCCGCCCACCTGACCGTCCCACCATCAATTCGGCCGATTTGAATCTGCCCGGAGTTATACCAAGTCCGATGGGGAGCGAAAATAGCCGATGCACAGGGCTCTCCCAAAGCTGGAATACGCATCCAATAACCCTTCGGTTCCCGATGTCTGGGACCAAATCCGAGTCCGGCCGCCTGGCAATCCGTCGCTCCCTGAGCCCTGGATTGCCCTCTTCCCTTCGATTTCCCCGCCTCTGTGCGCGTCAACTTTGACATAGCCCCCATGAGTTGATAGCCTTCATAAGGGCGAGCTCAACCAAAGGGCAGTTTATCCGCCCTTTTTGCGTCCCCGTCGTCTAGCCCGGCCTAGGACACCGCCCTTTCACGGCGATAACACGGGTTCAAATCCCGTCGGGGACGCCAACAAAACAAAAGACTTATCGAAAATCACCCTCAAAAGTTGGCGTCCGATAGCTCCCATTAAGCAGTTCCCTCCGGTTCCTTATCCTTCCCACCAGTGACCATACGCACGATCCGATGTTGTGCATGACGCTTGAGTTCGGTGACTCCCTGCGCATAGACATTCATCGTGACCGAGATATTTGCATGGCGCAGCAACTCCTGCACGGTCTTGATGTCTTCACCGTTTGCCTTGAGCAAAGTGGCGAAGGTGTGCCGGAACGTGTGCCAGCCGATCTTGCCGGGAATGCCGGCGGCCTTTGCGGCGGGCTCAAGATGCGCCCGATACAAAGTGCCTGGCCAGTACGGTTGTTTCCCGTCCTTGGCTGGACTGGCAAAGACCCAATCCTCCGGCTTTGGATAGCCGCTGTTCTGGCGCCAACTCCAGAGAGCCTCAGCGAGTTCGGCGTCCATCGGAACCGGCTTGCGGCTTGCTTCCGTCTTGCAGTCGCCGATGTGTTGCAGTGAAATCGAGCGGGTCACTGAAATCTCGAAGTTCTCGAAATCAATGTCCTGCCACTGCAAGGCGAGGAGTTCGCCGATTCGCAACCCGGTCGATACATCCACGAGCGCCATTGTGCGCACGGGTTCCCGGAGATGCGTGAGCAGCGCCTGAATCTGGACGATGCTCAGAACAACCGGGATGCGCGACCGCTTCGCGCTCTGACGAACGCGACTGATGGGATTTTGGTCGTGCCATTCCCATCGCATAGCGTGATTGAAAATCGCGTGCATCATGTTGCGAATCTTGGCTCGGCTTCCATTCAAGAGTGGAAGCGATTTGAGCCACTCCTCCACTGCAACCGATTTCACATCGCGCAGACGATAGGACTTCCACCGAGGAAGAATCCATTTCCGGAGATAGCCTTCATACGTCTCGCAAGTCGCAAATGTCTTGCCTGCGTCCTCGCCCATTTCCTTCAGCCGGTAGTGCTCGACGAGAGTGTCGAAACTGATCGCCTGAATCTGAGCGCGAGGAGATTCCATGTTGATGTTTGCCCGGAGAGCGGAGACCGCCCGCATTGCAGCTGCCTCCGTTGGATAGTCCTTAATGGAACCCAGAATGACGCTGCGCCTCTTGCGCGATCCGTCAATCTGAATTTCATACCATCTGTACTCCCAGGTCTTCTGACCTGAGCGCTCTCTGAGCCGTAAACTTCCGTCCTGGTATCGTGTCCGTCTCAATGCGTCCTCCTTATGCGTTGAGAGGCCACGGATGGCTATCTACAAGCATAAAGCCGCATCGCTACCATGAGGCAGTCGATTTTAGAGTTGAATCTCCGCGATCTTGCGGTCAACTAGCAGCGCGTTCGCTCCGGTTGAACCACTCGTTCAAATCGGACGCGCGGAACCGCCATAGTTTGCCGATGTGCGTGCCGCGGATCTCGCCGCGCCGCGCCAACTTCTGCAAAGTCTTGTGGTGGATTTGCAGCAAGTCCGCCGCCTGCTCACTGTTCAGGAGAGGCTCGAATTCGGTAACACCGAACCTGCTGCGACTGTCGATTCTGGAGGTAACTGGGGGAAAGGCATGTGCCATATCAGCCTCCTTTTCCCACACAATGCCCAAGTTTTCCACAAAAGTCCAAGACTTCTTCATGTGGCTTTGATAACGAGTGAGCATCAAGAAGGAAGCTAAAGGAGCGCGCCGGGACGCTTCGGCATCAAGAAGGACGGACCACTCAATCGATGCGATGCTTTGCTGTCGATCATTTCAAGCTCTCAATGCGGAGATCATCGAGTTCCTATTTGTTGCCACCGAACCGACCACAGAGCAAAAACCAACCCGTCATCGAAGAATCTCCCAGACTAACCGCAGGCACGAACCTGCAAATATAGTCTGTGGCCGCAGTATGCGCTAATTTTCTCCCACCCCACAAAAACAAGAGCTCAAAGCAATCCTTATCAGGCGGTTCAATTTCGAGGTGCTTGGATGATGCCAAGGCGCAAAGCGAGAGTCAATATCGGCGACATTGGCGTATGATTCCCAATTGGGATGAACAGGGCTTTGGAGTAGCAGGGCAAGCTGGTAAGGATCAATAATATTGTGCTGATTCGTTCTATGTTGTTCGCAGCTTGGATGAGCTAGGATTATTGCAGTTCTAGAACACAGTTGGCGGTTGATATGGCGGCGGCGGTAAATTCAATGCCCGACGGACTTTGCCGGATTCTCTCCCTTGATGGGGGCGGAGCTAAGGGGTTTTACACCCTCGGCATCCTGAAAGAACTAGAAGGGATGCTCGGCGCCCCTCTGTGTGGTCATTTCAATCTGATATTCGGAACAAGCACAGGCGCAATCATCGCTGCTCTCCTAGCTTTAGGGAAAGACGTGAAGACGATTCACGGACTTTACCGGGAGCATGTTCCTACGATCATGCGCAAGCGGAGTGCCACGAAACGGTCTGCCGCTCTCGCAAGTCTGGCAAAGATCGTCTTCAAAAACAGCACATTTGTCGATTTGCAAACCGGAATAGGCATCGTCGCTACAAATTGGGTTGAAGAGAAGCCCATGATCTTTAAGGCCAGCATAGCTCAGGCACACGGCAGGCACGGCACCTTCGTACCCTTTTTCGGCTGTACCATTGCCGACGCGGTTCGGGCATCTTGTTCGGCTTATCCGCTTTTCAAGCGCCCCGTGATCAGAACTAGTAAGGGCAACCACGTCGAATTGGTTGACGGCGGATACTGCGCTAATAACCCAACGCTGTACGCGATAGCCGACGCGCTCATCGCCCTTAAACAGCCACCAGAAAATATCCGCGTCGTCAGTCTTGGCGTAGGAAACTATCCTACGCCCAAGCCGAAGTTCCTAAAGCGGCTAAAGAGGCGCATCGATAGGGTTTTTCTCGATGTCGAATTGCTTCAAAAAACGTTGGATATAAATACTGCTTCGATGGAGCAATTGAGGGCAATCCTTTACAAGGACATGATCAAAACGGTTCGGATAAACGACACCTTTGAGAAGCCCGAGATGGCAACCGATTTCCTCGAGTCGGACCTGAAGAAGCTGGATATTTTGTACCAGAGGGGTAGTGAGTCATTTGCTAAGCGTGAAGATGAATTGAAAGCGATCCTTAGCTGATCGGGATGATCTAGGGGGTTGGATTGGCAATTCCACAATCACAACTGGAAGTCTGGGCAAGGCAAGGTGCCGCCATGGTAGGATCGCGCGATACCTATGCCACCGTCAGGCAAGCCCTAGAGGCGCCTGGCGCAGGATACTCGGGGAAAAGTTACAAGATCTTCCTCCAGGGCTCGTATGGCAATGACACGAACATCTGGGCAGAGAGCGACGTTGACGTGGTAATCCGCCTTGATTCCGTCTATCACTATGACACAAGTGCACTCAATCAGGTCCATCTGGCTCAATTCAACGCCGCCCTGATTCCCGGCACCTACCCCTACCGGGACTACAAGAATGACGTCAGGACGGCGCTCGGCAAGGCCTTCGGCGTGTCCGACATTGTTGACGGCTCCAAGGCGATCACAATCAAGGCTAAGGGGAACAGGCGAAGCGCTGACGTTATCGTGGCGACATTGTTTAGGCGCTACTATTCAGGCACCTACAGTTTTATGGCCGATAGCGGGATTTGCTTTTTCGATTCAAAGGGCAACCGGATAGCGAACTACCCCGATCAGCACTCCGCGAATTGCACGCAAAAGCATCAAGCAACGTTCAGCCGATTTAAACCCTTGGTTCGGGTATTTAAGAATATGCGCAGCCGCCTAGTCAATGCCGGAATCATCGCTGACGGAATCGCTCCTTCCTATTACATTGAGGGTTTGCTGTATAACGTTCCAAACGAGAAATTTCAAAACTCGCTTGTCGATACTTTCGTGGATACAGTCAACTGGATACATCAGGCGAACCGAGCCGCTTTCTGGTGCCCGAATAATCAGTACCTCTTGTTCGGTGACACGGCAGTTCAGTGGCCGGCAGCCAATTATGACGTATTCATGAAGGCACTGATCGCACTTTGGAACGACTGGTCGTAGAAACGCGAGAGCGGTGGAGGCAGTGACTAATCGAATTGGATCGAACCCATCGCCCGAATCAGGGGTGAATTGGGGGTTTCTGCGCTTGCAACAAACTGAGTAGGCCAGGAATTGTCGACGATAAGAGACGGACCCTTTGGAGGCAGACCTAGTCAAACTGCGCAAGATTTTCGTTCGAGGTCAGGAATCCCAATCTTCGAACCGGACATAGAGCATTTACTGAAAGGAAGACATGGCGATGGCCACGAATCGCATGGAAAAGCTGCGGGCGAGGCGTACCGACCCGTTTAAAAAAGTTGCGCGCGCGTTTGATGAAGCAATCGGGAGGATCCGAGAGGAAGACCCAATCAAGTATGTGATCGAAACGATGACGCCAATTGAGAAGGAATATACGGACAACACCTTCGAGGAGGGCGATCGAGTTAAGGATCAATTGGATAAGAGTTTGAATGCATACAAGAGTCAAGCTGAATTCAGATACCAGGGATCGGTCACAAACGACACGCATATAAGACTTTACAGCGACATAGACCTTCTCGTCATTGACACAGACTTCGCGTCAGTGGAACCACCGGGGAAGATCCATTCACTGTACGCGGGAGACCCCCTTGTCGAGTTGAAGCAAATTCGTACTGATTGCGTGGCGACGCTCAAGAGGGTGTTCCCGGCTGTTACGGTCGACAGCAGGGGGGGCAAATGTATATCTCTCAGTGGTGGGTCGCTTCGGCGAAAAATCGATGTGGTGATAGCAAACTGGTGGAATACCACGGACTATCAGGAAAACGCAGTCGAAACGTTCCGCGGCGTGAAGGTTCTCGATGCCTCTTGTCATTTAAGACATGAGAACAAGCCGTTTTGGCACAACTTTCTGATTGACTACAGCGATAAGCGACTCAATGGCAACCTCCGAAAGGTATGCAGGTTCTTGAAATCAGTAAAGTATGACGCGGAGCCCGTTCTTGGAATCTCCAGCTATGATATTGTCTCCATAGCTTGGAACATGCCCGACGCAGACTTGTCTGCAGAGAAAGGGCAGGAACTACTGCTTGCCGTAAACGCACGATCATATTTAAGTCGCCTCCTGAACAACGAGGTCCTTAGAAATTCCTTGAAAGTTCCAAATGGAATGCGCACAATCTTTGGCGAAAATGGCGCGTCGAAAGCCCAATTATCAGAACTCTTCGCCGGAGTTGACGGATTGATCAGGGAAGTAGAATCAGCCTTGGCAAAGAGTTACAGAAAGATCCAAGAAGCAAGGGTGTCATATTAGTTTACCTAGCGTCCGGTCTCCTCTTAGAACCCAGGAATGCTTCTTGCTTAACCCTAAGTCGCCAATACACGCGTCGCACTCGGATCGCTCCTTTAAAGTCGGCCAGTGTCATGGATTCGGGCCGCCCTCGCTCACACTCAATTGCCGGCCGCATCGGCGTTTATTCCGGAAACCGAAGATTCCCTCGCCAAATTGGGCGCTTTTTTCTACTGATTCGGCAGGCGAGTTGGCACAGTCCGCAAAACCGTGCAATTTCTGGCCCTGCTCTGAACGGCTACCCCATCATGACATTTGATGGACAATAGGTTCACCGCACCCAGAAAACTCATTTAAGAAGTAAGCGTTCGGAGTTCCCATCTTGACAGGAGGAGAGTGTCGCAGGTGGCCCGGGCAAGTTTTTTCACTCTGTGTCGCCCCTTTGAGGCGTGTGCCCCATCCAAGGCGCGCCTTTTGCGGCTTGGGT
>Ga0302195_10002816_pt1 | contig 13682 bp, 9 predicted proteins | sample II_Bog_N1_2_FD_198778 | JGI IMG/M metagenome (GOLD analysis project Ga0302195, IMG submission 198778) | Peat permafrost microbial communities from Stordalen Mire near Abisko, Sweden - II_Bog_N1_2 | ecosystem: Environmental > Terrestrial > Soil > Wetlands > Peat | place: Sweden: Abisko, Stordalen...
ATTACATCACGCTGCAGAATGAGCCGCTGAATATCACAACGTCCTACCCCAGCATGGGCATGAGCGACACGGTGCAGTTGTCACTGCTGCAAAACTACGTGCTCCCCGCGCTTTCAACCACCAATCTTTCCACCAAGGTGTTTGTCTACGATCACAACTGGGACACGCCTTCCTATCCGCAGACCGTACTGGAAGGATTGACGGCTCAGCAGTTGAAGCAAGTGGCCGGCACGGCATGGCATGGGTATGGCGGCGCGCCCGGCGCACAGCAGCTTTTGCAGAACCAGTTCCCAACGCTCGGCAACTGGGAGACCGAACACTCCGGCGGCACCTGGCAGTCCGATCAATTCACGGTCGACATGTTGGAGATTACGCAGGTGCTGCGCAACTCCGCCAAGTCGTTTGTAAAGTGGAGCCTCGCCCTGGACCAGAATCTTGGTCCCAACCTCACGCAGAACGCAGGACTGGGCGGATGCAATACCTGCACTCCGATTGTCACCGTCAACAGCTCCACCGGCGCGGTGACCAAAGACATTGAGTTTTACACCCTGGGCCACTACAGCAAATATGTGTTGCCCGGCGCGGTGCGCGTTTACTCCAGCAACACACCCGCCATTGCCAGCGTTGCCTTTCAGAATCCCGATGGCTCAATGGCTTTGATTGCGTACAACAGCACCACCACCAGCCAGACCTTCGCTGTGCAGTGGGGCACCGAGTCGTTCTCGTACACGCTGCCTGCCACTGCCGCCGCCACATTTACATGGTCGGGAACCGAAACCGGCAGCACGCCTCCCACAGCGGCCACCGCGCAGATTCAAGGCTCCAGCTTCTCCTTGGAATCGGGCCTTGAAACCGAAACCACCGGCGACTCGACGGGCGAATACGATCTGGGCTACCTGACTCCCGGCGCCATCGCAGTTTACAAAAACGTAGACTTCGGTACATCGGTAAGCCAGGTTACGGTGCGCACCGCCAGCGATGGCAACGGCGGAACCGCCTCATTCTACCTCGACAGCAGCGTCGGTACTCCCATTGCCACTGCCAACCTGCCCGTAACCGGAGGCTGGCAAACCTGGACAGACGTAACTGCACCCGTCACTGGCGCGTCCGGGGTGCACGAGTTGTATGTCATCTTTGCCGGAGGCGGAACAACTGCCAGCATAGCGAATGTCAACTGGTTCCAATTCCAGTAGGCGTTTGGCCGCTTGTCGTTAAGCGATGATTTTGGATGCCCCACCCTTTCATTTTCCAGGCGAAAGGGTGGTCAAGCACATGAAAACGCCTAGTTCGCAAGCGAGATCGCCGGCTTCCCCCCCAGCCGCTGGGCGATGTGTTGCCCCAACCGGTCCGCGAAGCTGCCATTGCTCCCCTGCGTTGTATTCAGCAGCACCACCGCCGCAAAGTCCTGTTTGGGGTTGAAGAACGCGTATGCGCTGTATCCCCCGGTCGCCCCGTTGTGCCAGTAGTTTCCCGACTCCGTCTCAAAGAGCCACGCGAGCCCAATGCGAGTCCCCGGCCCAACATCGGCCCTCAGTTCGTGCTGCTGGGTCAGAGCGGCGGCCAGGGTCGCTCCGGCCTTCCATTCCGCGGCCGGCTTGACGCTCTCCGGATGGAGATTGGCCTCAACATAAGCCAGTAGGTCTCCAGCGGTCGAGCGGATAGCCCCGCACCCGGCCAGCGCATCGAAGTCCCAGGCGTGTGCGGGGCTGTGGTCGCCGCCGTGAGCGGGAAGAAAGCGCGCCTGTTGCTCAGGCGTGAGCGATACAGCGGTGTCTTTAAGCCCAAGTGGGCCGGCCACCTCTTCGTGCAGCAATGCGGGCCAGGCCTTCCCGGCGCGTACTGCCAGCGCCTGCCCAAGCAGTCCGAATCCCAGGTTGCTGTAAACAAATCCGGCAGTGGCGGGTTTGGCCACGCCCTGCTTGGCCATGAACTCGTAGAGATTCGCGGCATGATAGTCGGCGTACGGATTGCCCGGAATGGCAGTCCCTAAATTGTCCGGCAGACGCGGCAGGCCGGAGTGCTGCGTGGCAATGTCAAGCAGGGTAATCTCAGCGCCTTCCGGCTTGGCCACCGTCCCGGGCGGCAGCAGCTCGCGCACGGGCTCGTCCAGCTTCACCTTGCCCTGTTCCACCATTTGCGAGAGCATCAGTGCGGTAAAGGTCTTGGTGATCGAGCCGATCTCAAACATCGAATCGGGTTTGGCAACGCCGTAGCTGAACACACGCCGAACGCCGTGCTCCACCACCCCAATCGACACGCCTGCGCCGGTTCCGGGAGCCAATTCCCCGCTCTTCAGCGCTTCGGCAATGTCCTTGTCCAGCACCGCTTGCAAATCGGCTGCGCTCACTGGAGCAATTGCCGGGTCGAAGGTTGGAGGGGGTATCGGAGCAGCGGCCAGCGCCGTGTCCTGGCGCGTAAAGTTCAAGGCCAATGGAGTTCCCTGTGTCAGCATGCCGGTCAGTGTTTTACCGTCGGCTGAAAGCTTGCCGCTCCAACTGCCGTGGACCACCGGTACTTCAAACGAAAAACTGTCGCCGGAGAGCGCAACATTCGAGCATTCCAGGCCCATCACGCGTTGGTCCAGGCTGTCCATCGCGCAGTACTCCTGCCCCTTGTTGTCGCTCTTCACCACAACCTGAATTCGCAGCGCCGAGGCGCCCGCCTGCAATGTACCTAGCCATATCCCATCCACGGCCGACGGCTTGGCCGCAGGCACGAATGTGTCGCGCTTAAGGTTCAGCGGCTGCGGAGTCCCCTGGTCCCAGGTCCCGGTCAGTCCGTCCACGGTGACAGTGCCCGTCCACTTGCCATGAACGGCGGGAACGGTAAAAGTGAGCGCTTGCCCGTCGAGATGAAAGTCGGCGCAGGGAATGCCCATGGCGCCTTGATCGATGCTGTCCAGAGTGCCGGTTATGGACCCGGCGGCATCCACCTTGAAATGCAACTTGACATGCAGGGTACTGAGCATACCGGCGTAGTCGCCGGCCACGCTCGGCTTCTGTTGCGCCTCGAGGGGCTTAGCGGCCAGTCCGCCCAGAGCTAAAATGGCTGCCAGAGAAATGCTGCTAACTCGAAAAAGTTGCGCGAAGAAGGACTTCAGAATATCTTGCATTGGAATTCTTCACTTTCCGCCCCGGGGGCCCGCTGATCTTGCAATGAGTTACAAAGCGCGCTCAGGTAACTTCTACCAGAATCGCGATTTCCCGCTAACTCCATTCATTTCGCGGATGGCTTCCCAAATCGATTCGTGCCGATTGCGCCGTCATCCATTAAATTCTCTCTCGAAATAGTCAGTCGCAACTGTTCGCCTCTTCTTACACATTCCGTAACAGAATTCCAAAAGAATCGAAGACCCGGAATCCCAATCTCCGCGGTTGTCCACTCCCCGTTCCTCAGTTCCTCCGGCCTTGTGTTTCTGTTCACCCCATGGTTTCTCGTTTCGGAGCAGAATTCACACAACTTGCCTATCTCCAGCCGCCCCGCGCTATGGTAGCCTCCGGTTTAGGGGCAATTGCCGCTTCTCGGGGCATGCCCTCAGCCGCCTTACCAGCATCGAACCCTGGAGAGTTATCGCATGAGTGCCGTTAAGTATGATCTGATCGTCATCGGTTCCGGTCCCTCCGGGCAGCGCGCCGCCGTCGCCGCCTCAAAAATCAAGAAGCGCGTGGCCGTTGTCGAGGCTCGTTCCGTGGTTGGAGGCGTCTGCGTCAACACCGGAACCATCCCCTCCAAGACCATGCGCGAGGCAGTGCTGCACCTCTCCGGCTATAACTACCGCACCGTCTATGGCATGAATTACCGCGTCAAGGAGAAGATCAGCATGGCCGACCTGGCCTTTCGCGTCCAGGCTGTCATCAAGACCGAAGTCGACGTTACCGAGGCCCAACTCTCGCGAAATGGTATCGATGTGGTCCACGGCATCGCCCGCTTCAACGCTCCGAATCAGGTCCGGGTCGAGGGCCCGCTTACGGATGCCACGCTCGATGCCGACCGCATTATCATCGCCGTCGGCACCAAACCAGCTGCTTCTGCCAAGGTGCCCATTAACGGCCGCACCATCGTCAACAGCGACCAGGTACTCGACCTTGCCGTACTGCCGCGCACCCTTATCGTGGTAGGCGGTGGCGTTATCGGCGTCGAATATGCATGCATGTTCGCGGTGCTCGGGGTACGCGTTACGCTCATCGAAAAACGCGACCGCCTGCTCGAGTTCGCCGACCGCGAAATTATCGAGGCCCTCAGCTACCACCTCCGCGATGCCCGCGTCACCCTGCGCCTGGGCGAGGAGGTCGAAAGCGTCGAGGAGTTGGCTGACGCCACCGTCGTCGCCAACCTGCAGAGCAAGAAGAAGGTCTCAGGAGACGCACTGCTCTACGCCATTGGCCGCCAGGGTGCGGTCGACGACCTCAACCTTGCCGCCGCCGGCCTTGAGGCCGACAACCGTGGCCGCATCCCCGTGAACGAGCACTACCAGACCAAGGTGGAGCACATATTCGCCGTCGGCGACGTTGTCGGCTTTCCCTCCCTCGCTTCGGTCTCCATGGAGCAGGGCCGCATCGCCGCAGCCCGCGCCTTCGACGACAAAGCCGCCAGCTCCAACCCGAGCTTCTATCCCTATGGCATCTACACCATTCCCGAGATCAGCTTCATCGGCAAGACGGAGGAACAGTTGACCGATGAAGACGTTCCGTACGAAGTCGGCATGGCCTACTACCGCGAAACCGCCCGCGGACAAATTCGCGGAGACACTACCGGCCGCCTCAAGCTCGTTTTCCATCGCGACACTCGCAAGGTCCTCGGCGTCCACATCATTGGCGAGGGCGCAAGCGAACTCATCCACATCGGCCAGGCCGTCATGATCCTCGGCGGCACTGTTGACTATTTCATTGACGCCGTCTTCAACTACCCCACCCTCGCCGAGTGCTACAAAGTGGCCGCCTTCAACGGCGTAGGCCGCCTCAACCGCTACCAGGTGGGGTGATGGCTATGCCACTGCCTTCAGCAACGCTCCAGCATTGTCGAAACGCGCCCGCCTTGTATCAGGGCACGACTTCAGTCGTGCCAAAGAGTTCGCAACATCGACGGGGCTTGAGCCCCTGCGGTATGCTTTTCAGGGAATTTGATCGCAACGCAACTGCAAGTCGCACTGAAAGAGCTGAAAGCTGAAGGCTGATAGCTGAAAGCTGAAAGCTCAGAAGGACTACCATGACCACCGCCATCGGCGTCGTAATGACCGAGCACATCGTAGCCGGACGGCTCCAGGACCTGCGCCTCGTAGGCGATCTCCTGCGCTATCCCCGCGAATCCGACGAATTGGATGCACTGCTTGCCATCCCAGGCAGCGAACTGGTCGAGTTGCTGGCCAACCAGATCGCCACGCTCGCCGCCACCGAGACCGTCCCGGTAGACGCGATCGGCGTCGCCGTCCCCGGCATCGTGCGCAATGGCGTCGTTGAAGATTCCCCGAACCTGTCTCAAGTGAAAGGCATGCGCCTGGCCGAAGAGCTGACCCGAGTTTTGGCCGCCCGCGGCATCACCGCCCCCGTCCACGTAGCTAACGATGCCGACGCCATTGCGGCCGGTGTTGCCGCCACCCGCGGCCAACTCAACAAGCTTACCCGCGTCTGGACGCTCGGCAACGGCATCGGCTACGGCCGCTGGCCTTATGTCGACGGCATCTGGGAGGGCGGCCACGTGACCGTCACCCTCGACCCGAAAGAACGTTTTTGCGGATGCGGCGGCATTGGCCATCTCGAAGGGATCATGGGCTATCGCGCCATGCGCATGCGTTTCCTCGATCTCGAGCCGGAAGAGGTTTTTGCCCATGCCCGCGAGGGCGACCCGCGCTGCCGCGAATTTGTCGATCTCTGGCATCGCGCTCTCGCCGCCGCAACAGCCTCGTTCATCCACCTCGCCGGTCCCGGCCGCTTTTATTTCACCGGACACAACGCGCACTACCTTGAGTTGCCCCTGCTCCGCTCCCACCTGGAATCGATGGTGAAGATGAGCAGTCTGCAAAGCTTTTCGCTGGAGGTGCTGGAACCCGACGATGCAACCGCTCTGCTTGGCGCAGGCGTTTCAGCAGTGCGCGCGTTAGCGTCATAAGGTCCATCGAGGACTTGCCGATGGCCATCTGAGGCGGGCCATCCGGTAGAAGAGGCCATTGGACTTTGCTTGTGGTGGGAGCGATAATTGAACAAGGAGGGAAAGATGGGATACGTCGGTCAAATCGGCAGTTCCAAATACGTGAGCCCCAACGAAATCGAAAAAGGGGTCAAACCTGCTCCGAAAGCCCCCGTGAATCTTCCGCCCCCTGTCAGGGTTCCTCCTCCGCCCACGCAGTCCAACTCTCCGAAGCAGTAGAGGAAGCGAAGGGAGCCGTTCACGATGCCGGCTACACTTCTCGCTCTACAGATTTTCTTAATTCTGCTCCCAGGATTCTCTGCGGCGTATATTGTTCAGGCCTTGGCTACCCGCCGTTCGCAGTCGGATTTTGAGCGGGTGGTTGAGGCTCTCGTATTTAGCTTCATCGTCTATGTATGCTATGTCCCTTTGAATGCAGGGAAGCTCCCTTTTCACATAGTTCACGATCCTACTGGCAAGGCGGATGAGACTATTCTGTGGGAACCAGTTCAGTTGGCTTGGCTCGCTGCTGTCACTTTGGGATTTGCTTTTGCCACCGTCGCTTACATCCGCTTTGATGGGAATCGCTTATTTCGCTTCCTGCAATTGACTGAACGCACCACTCGAAATTCCATCTGGAATGACATTTTTGAACGTGAGGCGATAGACAATCAACCAGTTCAGGTGGAGTTGGCGGACGGCCGGAATGTCTTAGGCGTCTTGCTTTACTACTCGGATGCGTCAGAAGATGGGTCCGTTTACCTGACACAGGCTTCCTGGGTAGACGCCAGCGGAAAAACAATACCAATCCCAGGGCCCGGAATTCTCCTAACCAAAAACAGTGGCATTCGAGCCGTCAGCCTCCTTAATCCCGCATCCGAGCCCACTGAAGAAGCGGGTGAGTCCACAGAGGCAAAGTAGTTGGTCGATCATCATAAGGAATCCCCGACCCTTCGCGCTAAGATTGAAACCAGTATGCCCGCCGCCACATCACACACCGCAGTCCTGGCCAAGTACGAACCCGTCATCGGACTCGAGGTTCACGTCCAACTGCTCACCGCGACCAAGGCCTTTTGCGGTTGCGCCAATCACTTCGGCTCGGAGCCAAACACCAACATCTGCCCGGTCTGCCTCGGGCTTCCCGGCGCGCTCCCGGTGCTCAACGCCAAGGCTGTGGAGTTCGCTACACTGGCGTCGCTGGTGATCAACTGCCAGGTCCGCGAACGCTCCATCTTCGCCCGCAAGAACTACTTCTATCCCGACCTGCCCAAGGGCTACCAGATTTCGCAATTCGACAAGCCCATCGCCGAGCACGGCTTCATTCAGGTCCCAACCGCGGACGGCGAAACCAAGCGTATCGGCATCACCCGGCTGCACATGGAAGAAGATGCCGGCAAGAGCCTCCACGACGGCTTTCCCGACTCCGCCACGCACACCTATCTCGACCTGAACCGCTGCGGAACCCCGCTGGTCGAAATCGTATCCGAGCCCGACATCCGCACCCCCGACGAAGCCTTCGAATACCTCACGCGGCTCAAGGAGATACTGCTCTACACCGGCGTCTCCGACTGCAATATGGAGGAGGGTTCGCTGCGCTGCGACGCCAATGTGAGCGTTATGCCGAGGGGCGCTGAGAAATTCGGAACTAAGGTCGAAGTGAAGAACGTCAACAGCTTTCGCTTCGTCCGCGCCGCCATCGAGTACGAAATCGAGCGCCAGATCGAGGTCATCGAGGCTGGTGGCCGTGTCACTCAGGAAAGCCGCCTGTGGAACGCCGCCGAGGGCCGAACCTACTCCATGCGATCCAAAGAGCAGGCCCACGACTATCGCTACTTCCCCGAGCCGGATCTGCCGCCGCTGATTGTTTCGCCGGAGTTCTTAGCCGAAGCCAGAGAAAAGCTCCCCGAGCTGCCCGAAGCCCGCCGAGCCCGCATGATCGCCGAGTACGAAATCACCACGCGAGATGCGGCAACGCTGACCTCGTCGCGCGAATTCGCCGACCGGTTTGAAGCTGCGGCCCGCACCGCGCGCAATCCCCGCCGCGTAGCCAACCTGCTGCTCAGCGAGATCGGTGGCCGCCTGAAAGCCTTGAACCTGGAAGCCGACCAGTCCCCCGTCTCGATGGCCGGAATCGTTCTGGCCGCTGACCTACTCGACGAAGACAAGATCAGTTCCAAGCAACTCAAGCAGCTCTTCGACACATGCTTCGAAAAGGGTGAGGACTTCCCCGCCGTCTACGAGCGCGAGAAGCCCCGGCAGCTCACCGACATCTCGGCGATTGAAGCCATGATCGACGAAGTCATCGCCGCCAACCCAAAGCAAGTGGAGCAGTATCGCGCGGGCAAGAAGACCATCGCCGGATTCTTCGTTGGCCAGGTGATGCGCGCCTCCAAAGGCCAGGCCAACCCTGCGCTGCTCAACGAGCTCGTTGCGAAAAAGCTTGAAGGATAAGCCGGCCAACGGAACCTGTCGCAAGGATTCTGCGTATTCCCATCAGACTTTCGCTTAAACCACAGCGGAAGTTGGCGGGAAAACAATGAACAGAGCGGGAGCGACTTCCCTGATCCTCATCGCCGTGGCCATTGCTGCCGGCTTATCGGGCTGCAAGCCAACGGAGTATACCAACTCTTCGTCCACTACTGAGCCGAGTGCGGGTTCCGATTCTGGCGCGGTCAACATTTCGCAAATGGGTGGCGGCATCGATGTGAAGGACGCTCCCCATGGAGCTGATCTCTCCACCATGGGCGGCGATATCCATCTCGGCAACGTGGCGTCATTCGCCAGGGTCAAGACCATGGGCGGCGGAATCTCCATCGACCAGGCCACGGGCTCCGTCGACGCCACAACTATGGGAGGCGGAATCTCCATTGGCCAGGCAAATGGCGCCGTCAAGGCCACCACCATGGGCGGAGATATTCAAGTTCGAATGGTTGGTACTTCGAGCGAACGGCGCGATGTGGAACTGACCTCGCAAGGAGGCACCGTCACGCTCACCGTGCCCAAAGATTTTCCCATGGGCGTCCGGATCACGCTTGCCCACACGAAGTCCGCGAACAGGACGTTTGAAATCATTGACCATGCCGACCTCGAGCAACAGGAGACGCCTGACTGGGACTTTTCCCAGGGCACACCCAGAAAGTACATTCGCGCACAGGGCCGCGTTGGCAACGGCTTGAATCACGTAACGATCAACACCGTCAATGGCGATGTGATCCTGAAGCAGGAATAGCACCGCATCCAATGAATCCTCACCCTGAGACCGCGCCGCCAACAAACAAGCCACGAGTCCTCTTTGTGGGCCGCACTACGCTCGACGCGCTCTACCGGCTCGATAGCCTGCCGGACGAGGACACCAAAACCTACGCACGCGAGTTGCGAGCCGCGCCCGGCGGACCCGCTCTGAACGCCGCCATCACTCATGCGCTTCTCGGTGGCCAGGCCATGTTGGTCAGTGCAGTCGGCGGGGGGCAGTGGGCCGCGCCGGTTCTTGACGAACTCAATCGGCTAGGCGTGAGCCTCGTCGATCTGGGGGCCGGAACGCCCTATGAAACTCCCTTGTGTACGGTTCTGCTGAACAGCCGGAACGGCAGCCGCACCATCGTCAATCCGCCCATCTCGCAGGTACCCCTTCGCCGCCTCGGCTCTTCCTGGACTGCCGAGATGCCCGCATCCTGGGGCCCAGTTCCGCCTGTGGTGCTCTGCGACGGCTTCTTTCGCGAGGAAACCGCGGCCTTGCTCACCGGCTGTAAGAGCGCGGGCGCGGCCCTTTGTCTCGACAGCGGCAGTTGGAAGCCCGGAACCGGCGAACTGGCCGAAATGCTAACGGCGTCCATCTGCAGCGAGCGCTTTTCCGTGCCCGGGGAAAGCGGCTCGCCGGATACCACTTTTGCCTGGTTTGCGGCCAAAGGCGTTCCCCACATAGCTGTTACTCGCGGCGCACAGTCCATCCTTGGCTGGGATCGTGGCCGCCGCTTCGAGGTTGAGGTGGCCAGAATCGACGCCATCGATACGCTCGGCGCCGGAGACGTACTCCATGGCGCATTCTGCCACCATTTCGCCCGCAGCCGGGAGTTTGAACCCGCACTCCGCTGGGCCTCTCAAATTGCCACGCTCTCCTGCGAGAGTCTCGGTGTCCAGGCATGGGCATCGCAGGCATCGTTCGCTGCCCAAGTTGAGGCCGGCTGACGCAGCCCAAGCGGACGAACAGAAGTCCCGTGGTGTAAAAAGTAAAGGACGAAGCGGTTTGAACGGGCGGAGGTCAAAATGGCGGAAAAGGTCTGCACTCATGTTGCGGAGCACCTGAAGAAGGTGAAGCCGCGGACGAAGGGATGCGAGGAATGCCTGAAGATGGGCGACACGTGGGTCCACCTGCGCATGTGTCTGGAGTGCGGCCACGTAGGCTGCTGCGACTCGTCGAAGAATCGCCATGCGCGAGCCCATTTCCATGAGACGAAGCACCCGCTGATTCAATCTGCCGAAAGGGGCGAAGATTGGCGCTGGTGCTACATCGACGAGGTGTATTTGTAGACTGCTACGCTAGCTCCACCTCGATCTTCTTTGTTTCCGGATCTAACTTCACAATCTTGAAAGTTCGAATCTGGCCGGTTGCCAGTGGCTCCGGCTTGGCGTCCTCAGCGGGAGCATTGCCTTTCCATCGTTCCTTCAACATCGACGAGAGGCTGGATAAGTCGACCTTCCCGCTTGAAGCCGCTTCCGGTGTGACTGATTTCGCGGCGGACTCTTTCAAGTGGCACTGTGCACGAATTCCCTCGCCAAGCTCCACCACTGCGATTCCTGCGCCTAACTCGACCACCCGCCCGGAAACATGGTCGCCCTTTTTGTGTTCAGCGATATATTCGTCAATGCTGGTGGGGATCAGCTGCTTCATGCTCAGCTTGATCTGGCGCTTTTCCGGGTCGATAGCCAGCACCTGCGCCTTGATAATCTGACCCGCGCGCAGAACGTCGGAAGGGTGGTTAATGCGGTGGCCGGCCGAAATCTCGCTTACGTGCACCAAGCCCTCAACCCCTTCGGCGAGCTGAACGAATGCGCCGAAGTTCATCAGCTTGGTCACCGGCCCCTCAATCTGCGAACCCACAGGGAACCTCTGCAGCACTTCCGTCCAGGGATCGGCGAGCGTCTGCTTGAGGCCGAGAGCGATGCGCCGCTCTTCGGGTTTAACTGAGAGAATGACGGCGTCGACCCGGTCGCCCTGTTTCAGAATGTCGCTGGGGTGGCGGATTTTCTTGCCGTAAGACATTTCGGAGATGTGGATCAGACCCTCAAGTCCCGGCTCGATCTCGACAAACGCGCCGAAATCCATCAGGCGTGTAACCGTGCCCGCAACGCGCTGGCCTGCCAGCAGGCGGGCCGGAGCAGTTTCCCAGGGTTCGGGCTGAAGCTGCTTGAGGCCAAGCGAGAGCTTCTTGCCATCCGGATCGATTCTCAATATCCTGACCTGGATTTCCTGGCCCACGGTCAGCACGTCTTCGGGCTTGTTCACGCGGCTCAGGGAGATGTCGCTGATATGAAGCAGGCCATCGATGCCGCCGAGGTCGATGAATGCGCCGTAGGGCATCAGGGTTCGTACGCGGCCGGTGACGGTGTCGCCGACTTTCATTGAGGCTTGAAGAGCGTCCTGGCTGGCCTGCGCCAGGGCGCGCGCCTGCTCTTCCAGCACCACGCGACGATCTACAACCACGTCCTCCTCGGTCACGTCGAGCTTGGTAATGCGGCAGGTGATCTCAGTGCCAACCAGCTTCTCCAGCTCTGCAGCGTCGCGCGTTCCGCTTCGCGATGCGGGCATGAAAGCGCGGACACCCACGTCGACGTTGAGACCGCCCTTGACTACCGCGGTGACCGTGCCGACAACGGCCAGCTTCTCCTGAAACGCGGCTTCCAGCGCGGACCAGTCGCGCGGCTGCGAGACCTTGAAGCGCGAAAGCTGGTAGTAGTGCTCCTCGTTGCGGCCGGTTACCGAGACCGGAAAGCTATCCCCGGGCTTGACGCCCTCGGCGTTGTCTTTGAAGGCTGAGCGCGGAAGAACGCCCTCGGTCTTGTATCCAATATCGAGGAAGACCTGGTCGGCGGAAACGGAGACGACGGTGCCCTGCAACTGCCTTGCGCCGGGTTCCGCCTTATGCGAATGGGATTTCTCGAATGCTGAAAGCAGGTCGGCGAAGGATTCCGTAGATTCTTCGGTCAGGGCCGGATCGGGCTCAGGAGAGGTTTCGGGAGCGAATTCTGAACGGCTGTCGTTGGTCATTGTGTCTACCGTTCCATTCTCCCACGATTGAGCGCCATGGTGCTGAACTCATGGAGACCGGAACGGATCGAGTTCGTGGTCTCCCACCCATCGCCAGGAAAAAGCGATGGATGGGGCACGGTGCATGGGTGGGCCAAACGCTGGACGGCCGCTGGTGGCCTGCTACTGAATACCCAGATCCGCAAGAACCTTCGGCTTGGTTTCGTCCACAGCCAGCAGGTTGTGGCAATTGGCGCAATCCTGGGTGATGAGCTTTCCGCCCTTGGCAGTGTGGTCCCCATCATGGCAGCGGAAGCAGCCCGGATAGTTCATGTGACCGATATTATTCGGATGCGTTCCCCAGGTAACCTTCATATCCGGAAAAACATTCTGGCTGTAAAGCGTGACCAACCCTTCGCCCGCGGACTTGACCAGCGCGGCCTTCGCAGGCAGCACCTCAGGATGCTGGGTCCGATAGAATGCCTCAAGCTGTGCCGGTATCTTCTCGCGCGCCTCTGCCTGGCTGGCGTAGGTCGCGTTCAGCAGTTGCAGGCCCTCTTTGTGGACCCAGGGAAGTTCCGGACTGATGGAGCCATCGGCCATAGCCCGGTTGATTGCTTCTTCCGCGGTGACGAAGGTGTGCGACGCGCGGTTGTGGCAATCGATGCAGTCCATTGTCCGGCGCTCGCCCTGGGGCATGGCGCCATTCAGAGCCGACGAGGTAAACACCGTCTCCGACCCGTCGGCGTTCTGCCTCTGTACCCAGGGAATGGTGGTGCGGGTCGAGTCGGTGGCGACGTATTCCATTCGGTTGAGATGGACCCCGTGAATTCCGGACAGATGGGATAGGGAATCCTCACCGCCCAGGTGCAGCACCAGCACGGTCTGGGTTTCGGAGTTCTGCTGATCGTCGGCGAAGTTGGACTTTACCAGCAGCTTTTCGCCCACAAACCGGGCCGGCGTGTGGCAGCCCTCGCAGATTACGCGGGCCGGACGCAGGCTGGTGACCGGCGACGGAATGGGAGTTGGATAGCGGTGCAGCGTGACTTCAACAAGCTGCTTGGTGCCGTTCACCTTGGCGCTGAAGTAGGCCTCTGCGCCGGTGCCGATGTGGCAATCCACGCACGCCACGTGAGAGTGGGCAGAGATTTTGTATGCCGTGTACTCAGGGTGCATCACATGGCATGACTGGCCGCAGAACTGCGGCGAATCCATATACGCCGCGCCGCGATAAGTGGCGATAGACACAACCAGCAGGTTGACAATGGTGGCCAGCAGCACAATGTCAAGTCCGTGGCGAAAGATGCGATCGTTG
>Ga0302195_10002824_pt1 | contig 13669 bp, 9 predicted proteins | sample II_Bog_N1_2_FD_198778 | JGI IMG/M metagenome (GOLD analysis project Ga0302195, IMG submission 198778) | Peat permafrost microbial communities from Stordalen Mire near Abisko, Sweden - II_Bog_N1_2 | ecosystem: Environmental > Terrestrial > Soil > Wetlands > Peat | place: Sweden: Abisko, Stordalen...
CTCGATACGCAGATCGTAGGCGGTCTTGCCCAGCGCGGCGGCGATCTGACGCAGGACGGGCAGGGTTTCCGGGTGCGGCGTCGCCGAGCCGGAGTCGAAGAAACCCGCCTCACGCAAACTGATGACCAGCCCATCCTTACCCATCTGGACTGAAACCGTATGCTCGGCGATTTGATTGGCGAGCATCTTTTGGAGGTACTTCTGCACCTGCTCAAGATCTTCCTTGACCCGGGTGGGCGCCATTACCTGCTCGCCCATCACGATGGTCATCGGCGAAACCGCTTCATCCTTGGTCAGCGCGGAAACGCCCTTCAGATTGGTTGGATTCCGCGAGGAATTGGCAAAGATGCCGAGCGAGTGGAACGCGGAGTCAATGGCCTGGGAAAACTGCGCTTGCTTCTTCTGATCCGCCTTGGACGAGGCATAGAGAACGACGAAGAAGGCAAAGAGTAACGTGATGAAGTCGGCATAAGAGACCAGCCACCGCTCGTGGCTGGCATGGGAGGCTGCACGACGCCGGCTCATGCGGCTTGCTCCGCAACTTCCGCTTTGCCGACCTTGGTGGCATCCATGAAACCGCCCAGCTTGACCTCCAGCATGCGGGGATTGATTCCTTCGAGGATCGAAACGACACCTTCCAGCATCATTTCGCGGCGCTGATGCTCTTCGCGCAGCCGGATACGGAGTTTGCCGGCCGCTGGCAGAAGGAAGAGATTCGCTACCCCCACGCCATAGATGGTGGCGACAAAGGCCACGGCGATCCCTTTGCCGACCTCGTCGATCTTGTCCAGGTGTTGCATCACCTGGATCAGCCCCAAAACCGCTCCCAGAATGCCGATGGTGGGCGAAAAGCCGCCAGCGGACTCAAAGACCGCGGGGAGCCGCTCCTCACCCTCCGCTTGCGTGTCCATGGTAAGGGCCATGATTTTGCGCAGCTCCGCCGGCTCGGTGCCATCGATGGCCAGCATGAGCGCCTGGCGCAGGAACGGCTCCTCGATCGATTTCAGGTCGGCATCCAGCGAGACCACGCCGGAGCGCCTGGCCTTGTTGGCGAAGGCGACCATCATATTGATCAGTTTTTGGTTTTGCGCTTGTGGGGTAAAGAAGACATGAGCCAGCCGTTTGAATGCGGCGACGACGGTCGGGAGCGGAAATTGCAGCAAAACCGCGCCAAACGTGCCGCCAAAGACAATTAACGCCGCCGTCGGCTGCAGAATTTGGCCGAGGTTGCCACCTTCCATCAGAAGCCCGGCGACGATCCCGATCACTGCCAGAAGCACGCCACCAATACTCGACTTATCCATTGCTACCCCCATAGAGAGCCTTTCGGGATGAACCCATCAATTTGATCGTTCCCCCATGGCAGTTGGGCCACCATCCCGCGCAGGCGCACCACGCTTGATGCCGGCCGCGCTCACTGGTCGCTTGCGCCTCGGTTTCCGCCGGCGGTGATGAGAGTTCCGGCTGAGCCCGCTTCCGGACTCAGACTGCTGAGCGCCACCAGTCGATGCAGATCGGAGGACGACTTGCTTTGCTCCGCAACAGCCATCAGCAGGCGTGCGCGGTAAGCGAGCACTCGCTCCACAATCTCCGCGCAGGTTTCGCGGACAATCAGTTTCTCCCCCTGGATCAGCGTGAGCATGGTGTCGGGGGAAGCCTCGGCAATCTTGATCAGGTCGCTGTTCAGGATCATGGGATTGCCGTTCAAACGGGTCACTTCAATCATGGAGGCAAATCTCCTCTCCTTTTGCCTATCGGCAGCCGGGGCGAGGTCACGAGTTGCGATTTGAGTTCAGGACAAAAAAGCGACAATTTGCAAAGAGCGGCGAGCGGAGGCTAAAGTCGCGGACCGGGCCGCCGATGAACCTGCCAGATGCGGCAGCAGGCTTCACCTCCGGTCCTGTTCGAATCCATCGCGTTCGAATCCATCGCGATGGAGCAGGGCGGGCCAGGACCGGAAGCGGTTGCAAATCCACGCATCGACCAGGAGTAACCCCATGGCATTGGGCGTACTGAACAATCTCTCCGCGATTTACGCTGAGAATAACCTGAACAACACGAATAACAGTCTGCAGGGCGTATTGCAGCAGCTGTCTTCGGGTTCCAAAATCAACTCGGGCTCCGACGATGCGGCCGGCCTTTCGCTCGTAAACGGTCTGCAAGCCAACTCGACCGCTCTTACCCAGTCCGCCACCAACGCCAGTGAAGGCGCGGGCCTGCTGCAAGTGGCCGATGGCGCACTCTCGCAAGTGACGAACCTGCTTAACCGTGCCGTGACGCTGGCCACCGAGACATCGAACGGCACCCTCAACACCACCCAGGAGGCCGCGGCCAACCAGGAGTATCAGTCGATATTGTCGGAAATCAACAACATCGGGCAGACCACAACCTACAATTCCAGCCAGGTCTTCACCGGCGCGGCAGCCGGGGTCAACATCTACACGGGCGACTCCTCCACCACCGGCGCTTCGCTCGATTCTCTCTATTTCGCTCCGCTGTCCTCGTCCACCGTGGGCGACTCGGGCGGCACCGTGGTGCAGAGCTCGGCGGGTGAATTCGTCGATCTGTCCCTGGCGGCTACGAGCGTCCTGACCACAGCGGGTCAGGCTGGCGACACCGTCACGGGCGGATTGAAGTTCACGATCACCAACCAGGACGGCACCACCACCAATTTCACTACCACCGCAACCACCGTCAGCGGGCTCATCTCCGAAATCAACAAGGACGGGATCCCCGGCGTCACGGCGAGCCTCTCCACCCAAGGAGCCGTAGGGGGCACCGCCGGCGCGACCACCGCTCTCGCCGACACCGGCATCCTGCTCACCAACACCAACTCCAATGTGGTCATCGCCGACGCGACTCTGTTGGATACAACCACCGGCGAGGCCGCGACAGCTCTCCAGGCTTCCACCAAGGCAACTGAAACGATCAGCTACCAGCTTGGCGGCAACGCTGAGCAGACTTCCAATCTGGCCGCGACCAACCTGACCAGCCAGGGCAACGCCGAGACTGCGCTGACCACGATCAACGCGGCCATCAACAACGTTGCCGCGCAGCGCGGTTATCTGGGCGCGCAGGTCAACACCCTCAACGCCGTTTCTCAGGTCGTCAACACTCAGCAGGAAAACGTGACCTCGGCGCAGAACTCGGTGCAGGCCACCGACTATGCGTCGGCCACCTCGCAGCTTTCCAAGTATGAGATTCTGAGCCAGACCGGAATTTCGGCCCTGGCGCAGGCCAACAGCTTGCAGCAGGAAGTGACCAAACTGCTTCAGTAAGTCGCTGAAGCGGAACTTGAAACGAGGGAGGGCGGCGAACGGGCGCCCTCCCCGTTTTTCTTGCGCCGAGCGAGGAAGGATCCGGCGCATCGTTAGGGCATTCTTAGTCCGATCCGGCAGGGGTGGCCATCCGGCTGCCTGAGGGCCGATGGGGGTTGCGATGGGAACGGTTGGAATCAGCTTCGGCTCACCCACGGGGGGCGTCGGATTCAACGTAAGCAGCACGGTAAGTCAGATTGTCGCCAACCTCCAGGGAGTGGAAACACCCTGGAAGAACCAATTGACCGCTCTCGAGAGCCAGGACACCGCGATCTCCAGCCTGGGAAACCTTCTCTCCACTCTTTCAAACGATATTGGCTCGCTGACCGATTTTCAGGGCGTCCTGGCGACAAAGCAGGGCTCCAGCTCCGACCCGAATGTGATCGCACTGACTTCGGCTTCCGCGGGAGCGGTCGCCGGCACCCATACCATCGTCGTCAATTCCCTGGCCACAACTTCCTCGGGCTACCTGAGCGAGATTGCGAATGCTTCGGACACGCTTTCCGGAAGCCTTTCGATCGAGGTCGGTACCGCGAGCGCTCAGACTGTGACGCTTGGATCCAGCGACAACACACTGGCCGGACTGGCGGCCTCAATCAACAACGCCGGAATCGGGGTATCGGCAAGTGTGCTGACCGACGCGACCGGTTCGCGGCTCTCACTGGTTTCATCAACCTCCGGAGCCACGGGCGGTCTCACCGTGACCTCCAGCGTAAGCGACACGGCAACGAACGCCGCTCTCGCCTACACGACGGCCGTCTCCGGTGTGAATGCCAGCCTGACCGTGGATGGGGTCGGAATTACGACATCTTCGAACACCGTCAGCACCGTCATTCCGGGCGTTACGTTTCAATTGCTCGCCCCATCGCCCGTTACCGCCGGGACCGCGGAAACCGTGCAAGTCCAGATCCTGAACGACAGCGCTGCCATCGTCAGTTCCATCTCCCAGTTTGTCTCCGACTACAACGCGGTCGTCAGCGCGGTCAACACCCAGGAAACCAGCAACTCCTCCGGCTCGCCCCAGCCACTTCTGGGCACACCGACCCTCACGCTGCTCCAGGAACAGTTGCTGGGAGCGATCAATGCGACCAATTCCCAGGGGGACATCGGCAACCTCTCTACCCTCGGCCTGAGCGTCAACGACGACGGTACAGTTTCGCTCAACACCAGCACTTTGAACTCGGAGCTGAATACGGATTTCTCCGGCGTTGTGAGTCTGTTCCAAAACTCCGGGGGCTTTGGGCCGACGTTTTCCAACGCGCTCAGCAATCTTGGAACCTCAAACGTGGAAGGCGCTCTCAGCCTGGCGCTGGCCGCCGACAGTTCAAGTGAGTCGTCCCTCAACCAGAACATCTCCAGCGAAAACACACTCATTTCCGCGCAACAGTCGAGTTTGACCCTCGAATTGAACAGCGCCAACGAGATATTGCAGGCCATCCCCTCCAATCTCAACGATGTGAGCGAACTCTACTCGGCGATTACCGGGTACAACGCACCGACCCTCGGTTAAGGAGCTGCGGAAGTCATGGGAAGTTATCAGGAGCGAATCCTCGACGGGGCGTCCCCGGTCGAACTGGTGGTAGCCCTTTACGACGGGATCATCCGCTTCTTATACGCGGCCATTGCGGCTGTTGAGCGGGGAGACGTGAATGGACGGCGGGTGGCCGTCAAGCGGGCGATGGACATCCTCATCCATCTGCAGGCGCGTCTGCGCATGGATATCGGGGGAAGGCCTGCGCAGGTGCTCAGCGAGTTCTACGCTTCCATGTTCGCGCTCATCCTGCAGGCTTCCCAGTCGGCCTCGGCACCGCGATTCGAAGAAGTGATTGCGCACGTGAGGAATGTTCGGGACGCCTGGCGTCAGGTGGCGGCCGATCCCTCTGTGATCGCCAATCCGGCCGCGGGGGCGGCGTCCAAACCGGAGCGGGCGCCGGCTACTTCGGCGCGCCCCCCGTCTACGGCCGAATTGGAACCGGTCTCCCGCTGGACTGCCTGAATTGCAATTTCCTCATCCGGCTACCGAGAGCTCTTCCTCGAGCAGTTGTTTCTCGAAGAGGCCGGCGTAGTATCCGCCCTTGGCCAGTAGTTCGTCGTGGGTGCCGAGCTCGAGGATTCGCCCCTCATCCAGAACTGCGATTTGGTCGGCTTCGCGCACGGTCGAGATGCGGTGGGAGATAAGAATCGTGGTGCAGGAGCGAGCATCGCCGTTGCGGGTATAGCTGCGCAGGCCCTGAAGAATGCGTTCTTCTGTGTAGGTATCGACGCTGGCCAGTGCGTCATCCAGAATGAGGATGCGGGGGTGCCGCAGCAGGGCGCGCGCGATGGAGGTGCGCTGCTTCTGACCGCCGGAGAGGGTCACGCCGCGCTCCCCGACGACGGTCCCGAAGCCCATTGGAAACTCCTCAAATTCTCTGCGAATATACGCGGCCTCCGCGGCCTCCAATATCTCCTCCTGCGTCGCGCCGGGCGCGCCAAAACACAGGTTTTCGCGGATGGTTTCGCTGAAGAGGAAGGTCTCCTGGGGCACCACGCCGATGTTGGAGCGGAGAACTTTAAGGGGATAGTTGCGGATGGGCCGGCCGTCGATCAGGAGCGAGTCGCCCGCCACATCGAGGAGTCTTGGAATCAGGTTGATGAGCGTGGTTTTCCCTGAGCCTGTCGGGCCCACGATGGCGAGGGTCGAATTGGCCGGGATCGAGAGCGTGATGTCGTCGAGGACGGTCTTGTCTCCGTAGGCAAAGGTCAACCCGCGAAACTCGATCTCGCCGCGGAGCTCAAGGTCCGCAGGAATCGACTCATCCGCAAGGCTGTCATCGATGGCCGGTTCGGCTTTGAGGATCTCGTCGATGCGCTTGATCGAGGCTGTTCCGCGCTGGAAGAGGTTGATGACCCAACCCACCGCGATGATGGGGAACGTGAGGAGCACCATGTAGGTGTTGAAGGCGATGAAGCTGCCCACGTCGATCTTGTGGGTCAGCACCAGATGGCCGCCGACGTAGAGGGTGATGACCATGGAGACGCCGAGGACGAATTCGAGCGTAGGCCAGAGCATTCCCATTAACTGAACCAAACGGAGAGCCCGGCGGATGTACTCGCGATTGGCTTTTTCAAAGGAATCGATCTGGGACTGTTCCCGTGCAAAGGCGCGGATGAGGCGCGCGCCGGAGAAGTTCTCCTGGGCGTGGGCGGTGATCTCGGAGAAACTGGCCTGGATGCGCTCGAAGCGCTCGTGGATGCGCGCGCCGAAGTATTGGATGAGAATGCTGACGATGGGCATGGGGGCTAACGCGACGAGCGTGAGCCAGGGGCTGATGCGGAGGAGGAAGTAGAGCGCGCCGACGGAGAAGAGGACGGTGTTGGCGCTGTACATGATGGCCGGGCCGAGCAGCTGGCGAACGGCGCTGAGGTCGTTGGTGAGCCGGGCCATGATGTCGCCCGTGCGGTTGCGCTGGTAGTAGCCGGAGTCCTGCCGCTCGAGTTGGCGGAACAGGTCGTTGCGCAGGTCGAACTCGATCTCGCGCGAGATGCCGATGAGAATCCAGCGGGAGGCGTAGAGGAAGACGCCTTTGAGGAGGGCGATGCCGATGAGCAGCCCGGCGTAGAAGAGGATCTTCTGGCGCATGGCCGCTGGCGAGAGATCGGCGTGGTTGAGCTCGTTGACGGCGGCTTCAATCACTTTGGGGAAAAGGACCCAGATGGCGTTTGTGGCGGTGAGCGCGAGGGTGCCCCAGAGGTATCCCCAGCGATAGCGGGCCATGTAGTGGAAGAGGGGCTTGAGGTCGCGCAGCATAAGGTCATTGTACCGGGCGGGGACTGGCGTGCCGGAACATGTCCTCCGGCACACCCTGGGGTGTGCCGGAGGAGAAGCGGAATGACCCTATTGGTGGATGAAGCGGAGGATGGGGTAGGTTTCCTTGCCGGAGCCGCCGAGCGGGATGGCGACGGCGTTGGTGGGGTCAATGACGTAGATGGCGTAGGGGAAGGCCGTGTTGCTGGGCTGGTAGAGGAAGCGGCCAGTGGTGGCGGAAGTGGAGGTATCGGTTAAGAGCGCGGTTTGGGCGATATCGACATCCGCCTTGCCATCGGTGTTGGTGTCCACGGTGCCGGAGAAGTTGGAGCCGCCCCGGGTGACGGTTTCGCCGACCTGGGTCTGCTGTTCGGGGAAGGCGTATCCGCGGTTGCCGAGGGAGTATGCGCCGAGGAAGGAGAGAGCCTGGAAGGGCCCGCCGAGTTCGGGAGGCGTCTGGTTTTCAAGAAGCGACACATTGGCGCCCACGGCATCGTAGACGCCGAACCCCTCGTTCTGGCCGATGAGGTAGCCGCATGGAGCGCAGAGCCCCTTGACCATGATGGCAAAGCGGCCGTCGGCGTCAACGGTGTACGTGCCTTTGCCGGTGACGGTGGTGGCGACCGAGGCGGAGTTACGGTCGCCGGCGTAGGTGAAGTTTCCAGCGCCATCCCAATGATCCACGTCGATGCCCACGCCCTGGCTCTCATCGGTGGTGCCGGGATTGTCGACAAAGGATTGAGATGTGACCGAAACGCCGCTGAGCGAGGTGGCGGCGAAGGTGGTCAGGGTGCGCCGCGCGCCAGTGCCTACCCAGGTTGGGTGAACGGGCGTGGTGGTGCTGTTTGCGACGCTGGTATCGAGAAAGACCATGCCGGCGGCGAGGTTCTCAACCCCCACGATGCTGGTGGTTGCGCCGCCGTAGGGGTAGAAGACGAATTGGGCAAAGTCGACCCCGTTGTGGGTGACGGACATGGTGCCTCGACCGGTGGGGGTTCCGGTTGGCGGCGTCGGGATCGAATAGGTTCCCGCCAGTTCCTGTTGTGGTCTGTAGATCGGCGGCACAGGGTATTCGGTGACCGCATTGGAGATGATCTCGTCCATTTCGCCGCCCGTGAGATTCCCCCGGCCATCCAAATCGATGTAGCCGGCGAAGGCGAATCGTGGGTCGGGACCGTTGGGAAGCAGGGTTGGATAGTGGGCGCGACCGATCATGCCAAAGGCCCATGAGCCCTGCATGATGGAGTTGGCGGGGTCGACCAACTGAGCGAAAAACTCGCCGGAGGAGGTGACGTTGGAGTCGTCCTCGATGACAAAGGCGTGGGCGGCCGCGCCATAGGTTGGCGCCTTCTCTTTTGATTTACTCTTGAGGACCGCGAAGGAGTCGAGGGCGAAGCAGAAACTTTGATCGAGGGTCTCCTGGCTGGAGACGGGGATGGCGATATCCATGCGTCCGCGGCCGTCGGAGCCAACGGTGTAGGTGCCGGTAAAGGTGCTGTGAGTGGCGGCCGCGAAGCCAGCTCCGTTGGAGTCCATGACGCCATTGGAGATGGTGCCGGGCCCGTCGGCATCGAAGCTGCCAATGCTGTAGAAAAGCTCCCCGGTGGTGAGGTCGCGGCGGTTGAGCTTGAACGTGTAGACCCCGTGCAGCTCAGAGAGGGCGGAGGATTGGTTGTCGTTGGTGCACTGGGCAACGGCCGGATTGATGACGATTTTGAATTCGGCCGAGTCGGTATTCTTCGCCGAATCCGTGACGGTGATGGTGAGGATGGTGGTTTCGGCGGTGGGGGTGAGGCCGTAGAGGACGCCGGCCTTGGTGAAGCCGAAGCTGCCCGGAAGTTGGGACTTTGTGCTCCAGGTGTAGCCTTTGCCGCTGCCCCCGCTGGCCTTGAAGGTGAAATTGTAGTCCTTATTGACGAAGCCGATGGGCAGGGGGCCGGCGGTGGTAATAACCAATTCCGGGCCGACGATGAGCGTGAATGCCGCCCTGGCGGCGTTGCCGGTTGAGTCCTTGACTTCGACGGCGAAAGCCGAGGTTCCGGTCGCGGTGGGTTTTCCGGAGAGGATGCCGGTTTTGGCGAGGGAGAGGCCGCCGGGGAGCGAACCGGAGGCCAGCGACCACGCATAGCCCTTTGCCGTGCCGCCGGACGCCGCCAGGGTGACCGAGTAAGCGGACGCGACGTAGGGGGCGGGCAGGGTCTTGGTGGTGATGGCGACAGCCGTGTCAATGGCGAGGGGCAGCTTGGCGGAAGCTTTGTTTCCGGCCGAATCTCTCACCTGGAAAGTCAGTGCGACGCTGTCAACGGCGGTTGGCGTGCCGTGCAGGAGGCCGCTCGATGCGACGAACGTAAGTCCCTTGGGAAGCGTGCCGGCGGTGATTGACCAGGTGTACCCTTTGCCCGAGCCGCCAGTGGCGGCGAGGGTCTGCGCATAGGCGGAGTTCACCGCACCCGCGGGCAAGGTCTTTGTTGTGATGGTCAAGGTTGCGGCGATTGCGTTTGCGGCCGAAAGAAGCAAGATCGGCACCATGGCGAGCGCGGCCAGCGCGAGGATGCGGTAGATGCGCGGAAACAGGAATGGGCGGGACATTGCAAGACTCCTTAAATGTGAGCGACGCCGAGGGCGAATTGGCGCCGGTGCGCGAGGAGTGGGGAGTCTCCCAGACGATCTCGTCCCCCATTATTCGCTCTCTCTCGGGAGGACGCAATCTAATTCTGCTGGTGTGTGGCAACCCACGACCCCGCTACGAGAGCCGAGTGCGAACCACTTCGATTGGTGGCGGATGGAACAAATCTGCGGTCCATCCGTCTGCGCTTTTATGATTCTGGCATTTTGTTCTGGGTTGGATAGCGCTGGCTTGGAAATTCCGCTCCTATGCGTGCGCGGTCATGTATTTGCTGAGGATGTCGACGAGGGGGTGGTTGGGGAGGCATTGCTTTGCGGAGAAGGACGCGAGGGTCTCGTCGAGTTCCTGCTCGGAGAGGCCTTTGAAGAGGTTGGCATAAAACGGCTGCATCAGCGTGCCGGTGTAGAAGCAGAGGAGGGCTTGGCGGACACAGCGGGTGTTGAAGCGCGCCTCCAACTGCGGATCGTCGACAGCCTGGAGGATCTGGTTGGCGAGCTGGGCGGTGGCGTCCTTTATGGGCGTGGGCGGGAGCCAGGACATCCGGTCGTCGGTGCCGAGGGCAGCCTTTTTGCGTAGGAGGCTCGCGATGCGTTGCATGTACGGGGACGCGGGGTCGAGGGTGAGCATGCCCATAACGCCGGCGTCCTTGTAGTTCCAGGTGGTCCAGTGCGCGTTGTTGCGCTCCAGGATGCCAATCTGGTCGTCCATGGCGCGCAGGCGGTCGGGATTTTCCTCGTGGGGGCCGTTGTAAACCGCGCCAAACTCGCCCACCCATAACGGAACGTTGTGCCGCTGGGTAAACTTGGACCCTTCGGCGTCGAGGAAGCTGCGCTCAGGCCGGTCCTTTTCCCAGTTTTCGGGGCCCTGCGCGGAGGCGGATCGGGGATGGATGGCGCCGGGGTACTGGCCGGGGCTGAAGCCGGGGACGGTGTAGTTGTGGGAGCTGTAGACGAGATTATCGTCAAAGGGCGCGGCGAAGCCATACAATGACCGAAATGCTGTCTACGTTGAAGATGCGCTCGAAATCTTGAAAAATCAAACTGACTAAGGCCACATCTCGCGGGAAAGATAGAGTGAAAAGCAAATGAAAAAGCGGCCCCGGCGCAAACCGGAGCCGCTTGATTCGTGTTGCGGAATGCCTACGCGCTGTAGAGCAAAATGCCGTCCGCCTTCTCTTCGTTTTCGGTCTGCTCCTGCCGAACCGAGCGGTAGAAGAGCTGGTTGTTGGCGATGTAGACCTCGAGGAACGCCGGGCGGTCGAGAATCTGGCCGCCGATGAGCGCCTCCGAGAGCGGGTCCTCGATGTATCGCTGCAGCGCGCGACGCAGCGGTCTTGCTCCGTAGCTTCGGTCGCTCAGCGTCTTGTCGAGAATCCACTTCTTGGCGTCGCCGTCGACGGAGATGGTGATGGACTTCTGCGCCAGGTTGGCGTTCAGTTGTGTCACCAGCAGGTCCACAATCTGGATCAGGTCGGCGTCGGAGAGCGACTGGAATAGGATCACTTCGTCGATGCGGTTGAGGAATTCCGGATTGAAGGTGCGCTTGACCTCGCCCTTGACCAGCTCCTCAATCTTCTCCATCACCAGGTCTTCCCGGTCGCTGGAGAAGCCGAGGCCCTTGTTCTTCTGCAGGTGCCGCGCGCCGATGTTCGAGGTCATGATGATGATGGTGTTCTTGAAGTCGACGGTGTTGCCCAGGCCGTCGGTCAACTGGCCGTCTTCAAAGACTTGCAAGAGCAGGTTGAAGACATCCGGATGCGCTTTTTCCACCTCGTCGAGCAGAACGACGGAGTAGGGCGAGCGCTTGACGCGCTCGGTCAACTGGCCGCCTTCCTCGTAACCGACGTAGCCCGGAGGCGAGCCGATGAGCTTCGACACCGAGTGCTTCTCCATAAACTCCGACATATCGAAGCGGATGAGCGCTTTTTCGCTGCCGAAGAGGAACTGCGCCAAGGTCCGCGCCACTTCCGTCTTGCCCACGCCGGTTGGCCCCAGGAAGAGGAAACTGCCGATGGGCCGCAGGGGCGACTTGAGCCCCGCCCGCGAGCGGCGAATGGCCCTGGCGAGCGCGGAGATCGCCTTGTCCTGCGAGATTACGCGCCGGTGCAGCTCTTCTTCCACGCGGAGGAGCTTTTGCGTCTCTTCTTCCTTGATGCTGGTGATGGGCACGCCGGTCCAGCGGCTGACCACGTCTTCAATGTCCTCGCGGCCCACGATGCCGCTGGCGGATTCGTCGAGGTGATATTTCTCCCGCAGGGTGCGCAGGTTCTCGCGTTCCTTGCGTTCTTCGTCCGAATAGAAGCGCGCCTTTTCAAATTCATGGTTGGCGATGGCGTTTTCCATGCGGTGCACGATGAACTTAATGCGCTTCTGGACCTCGGTGATCTCCTCGGGTAGCGAGGTTTGGCGCAGTTTGACGCGGGCACCGGCCTCGTCGATCAGGTCGATGGCCTTGTCGGGCAGGAAGCGATCCGGAATGTACCGGTTGGAGTGCGAAACGGCGAACTCAATGGCCGCGTCGGTGTAGCTGACCGCGTGGAACTTCTCGTAGCGGTCTTTGATGCCCATGATGATGCGGATGGCGTCGGTTTCGTTGGGCGGCGGCACCTTCACGGCCTGGAAGCGCCGCTCGAGCGAGCGGTCTTTCTCGATCGACTTGCGGAACTCGGCCGGGGTGGTTGCGCCGATGCACTGGATTTCGCCGCGGGAGAGCGCCGGCTTGAGGATGTTGGCCGCGTCGAGCGACCCCTCGGCCGAGCCCGCGCCGACCAGCGTGTGCAGTTCGTCGATGAAGACGATGGAGTTCTGGTTCTCCATCAACTCTTTCATGATGGTCTTGAGTCGCTCTTCAAACTGGCCGCGGTACTTGGTTCCGGCCACGATCAGCGACAGGTCGAGCGCCAGGACGCGCTTTTCGGCGAGGAAGCTGGGCACTTCGCCGTCGGCGATCTTCTGCGCGAGGCCCTCGACGATGGCCGTTTTGCCGACGCCCGGCTCGCCGATCAGGACCGGATTGTTCTTGGTGCGGCGGCAGAGAATCTGAATGACGCGCTCCAGCTCGCCATCGCGGCCGACCAGCGGATCGAGCTGTCCATCCATGGCCGCCTGGGTCAGGTCGCGGCTGAACTCGGTGAGCAGGCTGGTTTCGCGCTGGCGGGCTTGCTGCGGCGTCTTTTCCTGGGTGACGCGCGCCAACTCTTCGCGGATAGCGGCCAGCTTGAGGCCGCGCTCCTGCAGAATTTCGGCGGCGAAGCACTTTTCCTCACGCAGCAGGCCGAGCAGCAGATGCTCGGTGCCGATGTGCTTGTGGCCGAGGCGCTCGGCTTCTTCCGCCGCGTAGGCCAGCACGCGCTTGCATTCGTTTGAGAGCGGCAGGTCGACGGAGGTCGAAACCTTCTCCCGAATCGTGGTATGCGCCTCAATCTGCTTGCGGATCGACTCCACCGACGCATGCGAACGCAGGAACCGGTTGGTCAATGCCTTGTCTTCGCGTAGCAGGCCAAGCAGCAGGTGCTCGGTCTCGATATAGGGCGAACCAAACTGGCTGGCCTCATACCGCGCAAAGAAGATAACGCGCCGCGCCTTTTCCGTGTAGCGTTCGAACATGGTGCTCCTTTACTTGTGACTATCGGCTGCGGTGGCTGTTCGTTCCAACTTGAGGCGAACAGATCGAGGTTATCGCGAATTACAGTCGATGGTCCCTGGGAGCCTCCACGAGCCTGCCCCCCTCCAAACCCAAGACCCGGCTACAGCGCCCGGCCAGTTCCATATTGTGGGTTACCAGCACGGAGGTAAGTCCGTGCGCCTCGTGAATCCGTTCAATCAAGCCAAAAATCAGTTCCGCCGTTGTGCCATCCAGGTCGCCTGTCGGCTCATCGGCCAGCAGCAGCCGGGGCCGGGTCACCAGAGCGCGGGCCAAAGCCACGCGTTGCTGCTCGCC
>Ga0302195_10002825_pt1 | contig 13667 bp, 8 predicted proteins | sample II_Bog_N1_2_FD_198778 | JGI IMG/M metagenome (GOLD analysis project Ga0302195, IMG submission 198778) | Peat permafrost microbial communities from Stordalen Mire near Abisko, Sweden - II_Bog_N1_2 | ecosystem: Environmental > Terrestrial > Soil > Wetlands > Peat | place: Sweden: Abisko, Stordalen...
TTCCCGGAGCCGCCGCCGGTCGCGGCTGCGGTGTAGGTCGCCCCGCCCACCGTGGCCGAAGGCGCCGTCGAGGTGAAGGTGATCGTCTGGCTGCCCTTGTTGTTGGTCTCGGAGTAGGAGGCGTTCGAGAGGCCTGTCGCCGTCGCCGAAATGCTGTAGGTGCCGCTCGTCCCGTTTGCCGCGAAGGCCGACGAAGTGGCCTGCCCGTTCGAGCCCGTTGCCTGAGTGCAGGAGTACGAGAACTGGTTGGAGGCGCAGGTCGCGGCGAACGTGGCGCTGGCGCCACTCGTCGGAGCGGAGAAGGTGACGGACACCCCCGGCACGACGTTCGAGTAGCCGTCGGTCGAGGTCACGGTCAGGGGGTTGGTGAAGGAGGCGTTGATCGTCGCAGACTGATTGGATCCGGAGGTCGCGGTCAGGACACTGGCGGGGGCGGGGTTCACCGTGAACTGTCCTGACGTGGCGGACGATGCCCCAGTAGCGGCAACCTTGATGGAGGTCGTCTGGGCGTCGTACAGGGTCACCGAGGCGCTGGCGGCTCCACCGGTGAAGGTCAGCGACGTTGGATAGCTCGGCGGTGTGGCGGCGGGTGCCGGAGAGGTCGACGGCCCGCTGAACGTGAGGCCGTTCGAAGCACTGGTCAGAGTCCCGGTGTAGCCGTTGCCATAGGTGTCGGTGGCGTTCACGGAGAGGGCGAATGCGGTTCCCGCCGTCTGGGTCGTCGGCGTCGTCGGAAGGGTGAGAACGGTCGCCGGGCCACTGGCCACGGTAAAGCTGGCCGACGTGCCGCTCAGAGTGCTCGTCGCCGCCGTCAAGGTCGTCGTCTGTGCGTTGTAGAGCTTGATGGAGGCCGTCCCGACGCCGTTGGTGAAGGTCACCGAGGAGCGACCCGAACCGCAGGATCCCTGTGCCGGATAGACGGGAGCAGTGCCGCCCGGCGAGCTGGTCGGACCACTGAACGTGACACACTGGGCCCCGGTCAGGGTGGTGATCACGTTGCCGTAGGGGTCGCCGTCGGTGATTGTTTCGGTGAACGCGGTACCGGCTGTCGGTGTCGGCGTGGAGAGATTGAGGCCGTTCGAGGGGGCGGCGCTGACCACGAAGCTGGGTGAGGTCCCGCTGACACCTGATGACACCTTCAGCGTCGTCGTCTGGGCGTCGTAGAGGGTCACGGGGATGGTTGCGCTGCCGTTGGTGAAGGTCACCGAGGAGGGGTAGACGGGCGTCGTCCCGTTCGGCGCATTCGCCGGTCCGCTGAACGTCGGGCTGAGGAGCCCGGAGAACCCATTGCCGTAGGAGTCCGTCCCAGTGGCAGCCACATTGAACTGCTGTCCGGCGACCTGTGCGCCCGGGTTGGCGACAACCAACGAGTTCAGGTTCGCCGTGGCGACAGTGAACGGCACCGTGGTGCCGGCGATCGTGGCTGTGGCTGTCAGCGTGGTTGTCTGGGCGTCATAGAGGGTGATGGATGCGACGCCGACACCACTGGTGAAGGTCACCGAGGAGACACCCGTGGAGCAGCTCCCCTTCGCCGGGTAGGCCGGCGCTGTGTTGTTCGGCGACTTCGACGGCCCGGTGAAGGTGACGCACTTCGCCTGTCCGGCCGTGCCGCCGTAGCTCGTGGCGGTGTTCCCGTAGGTGTCCGTCGCTGTCACGACTTCGCTGAAGGAGGTTCCGGCAATGGGGGAGGGGGTTGCGAGGACGAAGGCCGTGGCCGTCGCTCCGTTGACGTTGAAGCTGCCGGAGGTCCCAGTGATGAAGCCGGAGGTCGCACTGAGCGTGGTCGTCTCGGCGTCGTAGAGGGTGATGGACGCCGTTGCCACCCCGTTGGCAAAGGTCACGGACGATCCGGACGGACAGGTGCCCTGGGCCGGGTAGAGGGGGGCAACACCGGTAGGGGAGTTGTCAGGACCGTTGAAGATCAGGCAGGTAATGCCGTTGTCGCTGGTCACCGTGTTCCCACCGGCATCCTGTGCCGTGATGGTTTCGGTGAAGCTGGTTCCAGCCGTGGGACTGGTCGCCGGGGTGGACAGCGCGTAGGAGGCCAATGGTCCGACATTGACCGTCTCGACCTGGGTGGCCGAGGTCAAGCCCCCCGCCGCGGCGGTAATGGTCGGCGAGCCGTTGTTGGTGTCGCCGTAGTAGAAGGTCACCGAGGACTGGCCATTGGGGATGGTCAGGCTGGTGCTCCCGGTCGGAGCGGTCGCACCTTGTGTTGTGCTGAAGATGACTGTCCCGCTGGAGCTCGACGAAAGGTTGACGGTCTCGGGCACCGTGGTCAGCTGGCCGGCATTGGTCTCCTCCGTGACCGTGATCGGCCCGATGTTGGCGTCCGTATAGGCGTTGCCTGTCACCGGAGATGTGGTGAACACCAGTTTGCCGGGCGGAGTCGTGATCGTCTCGGTCTGGGGCGTCGCCGCAGTGAGCCCGCCTGATGCTGAAGCAGAGATCACTGGGGAGCCGGTTGCCGAGTCACCGTAGTAGACGTTGACGGAGGTCTTCCCGCTTGTGATGGTTGCCGTGCTGGCGCCTGTCGGCGTCTTTGCACCCTGAGTCGTGTTGAAGATGTAGGTCCCAGTGGAAGACGAAGAGAGGCTGACCGTGACGGTCGTACCGGTCTTCGTCGTCGGGTTGCCGTAGGTGTCCTCAATGGCGACTGTCAGCAGGCTGTTCGCTGCCGGGGCAGATGCTCCAGCGCTGAAGGGACTGTTCGTGAAGCCGATCTTCGTCGCGGTGCCGGCTGAGATCGTCTCGCTTTGCGTGGCTGACGCCAGGCCGGTAGCGCTTGCCGTCACCGTGGGCGTCCCTGCCACAGTGTCCCCGTAGTAGAAGGTCGCTGTCGATTGGTTGGCGGGAATGGTCACCGAGCCGACCACCGGGCTCCCGGTGGAGCTGGTGGAGAAGCTCGCACCCGTGGAGGTCGAGCTGAGCGAGACCGTCGTTGCCGTCGTGGCGTTGACCGGGTTTCCGAAGGCGTCCTGCAGGGTCACCGTGATGGGGCCCAGGGTCGCCTTGTTGCTCGCCGTACCGCTCACGGCACCGGTCAGGGCCAATTTGGCCGCCGGCGCGCTGGCGATAGTCACAGTCACCGGCGGCTGCGGGGCGGTCAGGCTCCCGTCGGAGGCGGTAATGGAATAGGTTCCGCCCCCGCTGAAACTGCAGCCGGAAAACTGGACGATCCCGTACGACTCGACCCCAAAACAGGTGTTCGAGAGGCTTCCCGTGCCCGTGATCGGAGTCGCGGTCAACGTCACCGAAGAGAAGTCGTTCTGAACGATGTAGCCCGACGCGTCTTCGACGGCGACCTCTGGTTGCGGTGCGATGGGCGACCCTGCGGTGCCACCCCCCGGCTGAATCAGCCACTGCAGCTGCGTGGCTGCGCCGACATTGGGCGTGGGCGGCGCCGAGGGATCGGAGACGACCGTGGTCACCGAGGTGCTGTAGCTGCTCGACGACGTGGATGTCACCGTCATGGTGTATTGCTGCGGCTGGTATTGCGAGCAGTCGGAGAACGCGTTGCTCCAGGTCGTGCCGGTCCAGTAGGCGGCAGTGGCCGTGACGGTGAACGTACCGGTCAGGTTGCCGAAGCTGGGGGTGAAGGGCGTCGTACAGGTGAAAGGATCGGTCGGCGTCCCCTCGGCCGCCTGGGCCTGCTGCTGCACGTCGGCAATGGCCTCGTTGGCGGCGATCCTGGTCGACGCGTCGAGCGATGCGATGTTGCGGTGCTCGGCCGACGCGGCAATCGACGTGGCAAAGCCGGCGAGGAGCGCCACCGAGGCGACGCCGAGGATGATCATGGCGATCAGGACTTCGACCAGCGTATCGCCGCGCTCCGAAGAGCCGGGCTCGCTGGTGCGGTGTTGCCACCTGGTCACCATGCGCTTGAGGAGAGAGTCTGCCCGCATCACAGCAACACTCCGAAGAAGATGGCCTGGTAGCTCTCACCCTGCAGGGTGACCGTCACCGTCTGGGGGGCGGTCGACCCCGAGGGCTCAGGTGCGGCCACCATCAGCGAGCCGGTCTTGTTCAGCGACACGTTAGCTTGGCACAGGACGCCGTTGGAGCCTGTGGCGTAGTTGCTGCCCGACGAGTAAGCGGATGCGGGAAGGGCCTGAACGTATTGGGTCGACGGTGGCTGGCCCGTGCCCGACGAGCCGCTCATCCCTACTTCGGCCGGTGTCGGGGGCGTGGGACCGATCCAGTTGAGGACGCCATTGTTGGCGGTGTTGCCGGGAATCGCCGCAGGCGTGTTGAGGCTGTCATAGCAGGAGTTGCCCCAGAGGGAGGTGCTTGAGTTTGGAAGGATGTTCCACTGGACGTTGGCGTTCTGGAACTCCAGCCACCCGTTGGTGTCGGTCGACTCGGCGTCACCGGTCACCAGTGTCCAGCCCGTGGCCGGCTCACCGACGGCGTTCACCACCTGGATGTTCGAGAAGGTGATGGTGGTCAAGGGGTTGGTGTTGTTGGTTGGCGTAAAGCCGTTTGGCCACGTCGGAGTGTCCAGGGTGGCCGACGTTTGGGGTCGCTGGGACAGGGCCGGGAGGCCCGAGACGCCCGTATAGAAGCCGTTGTTGCCCAGAAAGGCCTCGCTGTCGTATCCGCCGTCGACGGCTCCGTAATAGGTCGGGATCTGCTGGGGCGCCGCCGAGTTCGTCGGCGTCTCGATAATGCAGAACTGCAAGTAGTCGGGGGAGTTCGCGATCGACAGCTTCATCTGTTGGCACGTGCCACTGGGGTCGGTGAAGCTGGTGAAGTCGGCGAAGCAGAGGACGTTGGCGTAGGTGCCGCTTCCCGGACTGGCGAGGTTGCAACCGGCTGGGTTCGGCGTCGTGGTGATCGGGGAGACCTGGCCGGTCGAAGTGCTCGCGCTCGGTACCCCGCTGAGCGAGTACGTGTAGCTACTCCCGGGCTCAGTGGTGGTGAGTGTCACCCCGTACAGACCCTGCGTCGATTGCCACGCGGCATTGGCGCCCAGGAAACTGGTCGGATTGAAGGTGACGGTCGGACTACCCGCATCATGGGAGACGACGAACGTGCTGGTCGGAGTCGTCGATGCCCCAGATGTGCAGATTTGGCGCACCAGGTACTTCGATGGGCTCTTGCCACTTCCAAAGCCGTTGCCGTTGGTGAGGACGTAGGAGACGACCGTGTCGTAGTTGCCGTTCGCATCCTGGGCCCACTGCATGCCGAGGAGCTGCGTCTGGGAGCTGGTGCCGCACGCCGGGAGTGCCAATGTCTCGATCTCTTGTGCGCTCTGCACGTCCTTGTTGAAGTAGGAGGCGCTCGTCAGGGCGTCATTGGAGTCACCGATGCGATTTATCGTCTGGTTCTGCAGGCCGAAGACGGCGAGGAGGGCCATGGTGATTCCGCCGACGACGAGTGGGAGAATGGCGACGACGACGATGATCTCGATGAGCGTGAAGCCTGCCTCGTCGTGACCTTCGGCGCGCCGCCGCGTTGCCCTCCGAGTGACGGCAACTGGGTGTCGCGACTGCCAACGACCGCTCACGCCGGGTCCTCCGGGAAGTGCGCATCCTCTGCAGGTCCAGCTTCACGCGAGGGGGCCGTCACCACAGATCGGCGGGCGCGCGCAGCGACACGCACAGAGTGCACATCTTGAAGTCGCAATCGCCGAATCGCCAAAATCACTCCAATGAGCGGACCGCCTCCGCCTCATTCGCCTCGTGAAACTCTACTTGCTGCAAAATGAAAACAGAAGAGCGCTCCACAAAGGTTTGATGAGCCGTAGGCAGTTTGTCGGTTGATCGTGCGTCTCTCCGCACCTGCGAACAGGATGGACCTCGACAATTGTGATTCCGTAGTGATTCGGTTGTCAGTTGGTTGCGAATAGTTGTCGCTCAATGTGCGCACCATGCTTCGACTGTTCATGGCGTGTTCATCTGACTGGCGGGGCGATGAAGCGTTTACTCGACCGCAGAAAGCCACGCCGTGATGCCGCGCATACAGCCGGAGAAGACGACGAGAAAGTCAGTCACCCAAGGCGCGGCGCACATCCCAGAGGTGATGGCAGACCTCATGTGCGTTGCGCTGCACGACGTCGAACGCCGCGATGGATCCGACTTCAGGATGTGGCGTCTTCACGTCGTGGGGTGCTTCGAGGGAGGCGGTACGCCAGGCATCGGCGGCAGCAATCAGCGCGATCAGCCCAACCAGCGGCGAAAGCTCGTCATAGGAACGCGCCTCCGCGATCACGTTCTCGTCCCAGATCGGTACCCCGAACGCGGGGTCCGAGCTGATGGTCCACAATCGCTCGGTGCCGAAGCGCAGGACGTCGACGGTGTGCCACACGTAACGGCTGGCCGACCAGAGGCCCGGTCCGACCGCCTGCGCCGGATCGATTCGTGAGAGGACACCGCCGAAGGCGGCGATGTTGCTGACGCACTGGCCGACGAGCAGCTCGTAGCCGGCCTCGTCCCAGTCGAATCCACACTCCGGGCAATGAGCCTCTGGCTGGGCCCAGCCTCCGCTTGGCGTCGAGGACCGGCTGCTCACCTTCTCCCTCCTGAAGGGGAATCCTCCCGGGGCTTCCCCATGTGCCAGGCCGAGCAGACATCGCAGCGATAGACGTTCAACTCCACCCCCGACTCCTGCCGGCGTACGAGCGCAGCAGTCAGCGCGTCTCGTTGATTCGCATATGCGGTCTTTGGCAGGCCGTCGGCGCGCCAGTGTTCTCCGAGGCTGGCGATGCGATGGGTTCCCTCGGGCTGTTTCCCCGGGTCCCTCCGCGCGTTGTTCCTTCGAGGCACGTCACCATTCTGGCGGCTGGCCGGCCCGAGCCGTCCCAATGATCGCCCTGGGGCGTGGCGGCGGGATGGTATCGGTCCTGGTTCACACTTGCCCGGACGGCACAAACCGCCCTTTGGTGGGGTGTTCCTGCCGGCCGACCAGACAATGCATTGTCGACCCACCACGGCTCTGCCACCATTTGTCCATGGCCAAGACCGTGATTGTGAAGCTCACCGACGACCTCGACGGTGGTGATGCCGACGAGACCGTGCAGTTTGCCCTCGACGGGAAGTCCTATGAAATCGACCTCAGCGCCGCCAATGCGTCCCGGTTCCGTGAAGCGTTCAAGCTCTATGTCGAGAGAGGACGGGCCAGCAGCGGAGCACGGATCCGACCACCCCGGGCGAGTGGTCCTCCGGCCGAGGACACGCTGTATTCGCAGCTGAGCGGGGATGAGAAGTCGCGATTCCGTGCCTGGGCGAGCATGCCGACCGCCCGGCGGATCAGCGATGCCCGGGTCAAAAGCTGGATTGCGGCGGGAAAGCCCTGACGAAGGGATTCTTTGCGCTGTCCTGATCGACCGGGCGCACACCGGCGGCCTGCCACCGGAGGCTAGGCCCAGCTGAGAATCCCGTAGGTGTTGCAAAGCCCCATGACGTCGATCAGTAGGAAAGCCGAGACGACAGCGATCACGAAAGGCGCCTTCCAGCGGCGACCCCCCTGGCGCACTGCCGGAGGCATGTACCAGAGCGGCAACGCCGATCCCAACTGGGCCAGGTGGATGCTTATCGGCACCGCCCCGTCGGCGATGGGGACCCCCGGGTCGGCGGCCAGAGCCAAGGCCGTGAGCTCCGCGTCAGTCAGAGCTTCGTCGGGATCCACGTTCTCCAACGTCATACGGGCAAAGCTACCCGCCAGGACCCGCTCCTGACACGAGTGGGATTCGCCGGAGGTGGAATCAATGGCTGATGAAGACGCGCAACCCGTGCTGTCCGATGCGGGGGCAGCGCCCGGTGGGACCGTGGGAGCTCCCAAAGCGCCTGGCTGGTACCCCGATCGGGCCAGCCCGAGCGACCAGTCGTATTGGGATGGGCAGGCCTGGACGGCCAAAAGGCGCTGGACCTCCGGAAAAGGGTGGCTGGTGGCAGGCGATGCCCCCCAGGAGATGACCGCTGATGGGAGCCCCCCGCCCTTGGGGCAACGCCTGTCCGCCAATCCCTACATCTCGACAGGCCCGGTCCGGCTCAGATCGACCGGGTTCACCCTCAACCTGGGTCTGCTGCTGCTCCTGGCCTGCGGCATTGGGCTCATGTACGGGTCCGTCGGCGAGTGGATCCACGTCAGCGGGAGCCTGAGTGTCGTCGACTTCCACGTGTCGATCAACGGCATCGACCCAACTGTGTCCACGCTCATCGGCGTCAATGGCTGGGTGACCTTCATTGGCGGCATCCTGCTGGTCATCTTCGCCTGCTTCGAGATGACGTCAGAAGAGGCCTTGCTGTCCATCCTCACGACGATCATCGCTTTTGTGACGGCGATCTTCGCCATCTACGACATGTTCCGCATGGTGCAGAAGATCTCGCAAGTACCCTCGGCCGTCAGCGCCGACGTGAGTGTCGGCTGGGGCCTGATCTGCGTGCTTGCCGCCGCAGTGGTCGCCCTCCTGGTTGCCCTCGTGCGATTGGTGCAGCGCTGACGTCGAGGGCCAGCGACCGGTGTCCGATCCGGTCGCTGGCCCTCGGACTTATTGCGGGGGACCCGAGGAGAGCTGCACCGTGGCGGTGTGGGTCTGGCCCGAACTGTCGGTCCAGCCGATGCTCACCTTGTCACCCGGGTGGTACTGGCTGATGGCGGCGGTGAGGTCGTTGGCTGTGCTGATGCTCTTGCCACCCAGCGAGGTGATGACATCGCCTTCGGCCAGTCCGGCTTCCTGAGCCGGCCCGTTCGTGACCGTGCTGGCCACCGAGGCGCCGGCTGCGCTCGATCCGGTGTTGCCGGTGCTGCCGGAGTTGCCGCCAAAGGCGCTCCCGAACCCGTTGCCGCCGCCTGAGCTGCTGCTGGCGGCGTTGATCTCGACGCCGAGGAAGGCGGTCTCACCGATGTGGACGGTGGAGGAACCGGAGCCCTCTTCGATGGCCTTGGCCAGGGAGAGTGCGGTGTCGATCGGGATGGCGAAGCCCTGGGTTCCGCCGGATTGGCTGTTTGACTGGAACGAGAAGCCCGCTGACGCCGCCGTGTCGATCCCGAGGACGTTCCCCGAGGTGTCGACCAGCGCTCCGCCCGAGTCTCCGGGCTGAATGTCGGCGTTGGTCTCAATGAGGCCGCTCAGTTGCTCCGAGGTGCCGTCACCATCGTCACTGGCGGTGATCGATTGGTTCAGGGCCGTCACGGTCCCGCCGGCCGCGCTCGGGGTGCCTCCGGTTCCGCCGGCGTTCCCGACGCCGACGACGTCCTCGCCGACGGAGGCGTTGGACGAGTTGCCGAGGCTGGCGGTCTGCAGACCCGAGGCATTGTGCAGCTGCAGGACTGCGATGTCCTTGGTCCGGTCGTAGCCCACGACGCTGGCGGTGTAGGTCTTGTGGTTGCCGATGTCGGTCACGCTGATGCTGGTGGCCCCGTCAATCACGTGATTGTTCGTCAGGATGATGCCGTTGGAGGAGAGCACGATCCCCGTGCCGGCGGCCTGCTCCTGCTGGTAGCCGAGGGTCGTATTGATGTCGACGAGTCCCGGGTCGATCTTCGATGCGATGGCGTTCACGTCGCTCGGGCCGGAAGAGTTCGACGTTCCCGAGCTGCCGCTGCCCGAATTCCCGGAGCTGCCCGAGTTGCCGAAGGACCCGCCGCCGCCGAAGGACCCGCCGTTTCCGAACGGGCTACTCGAGGAGCCCGAACCCCCGGAAGATCCGGAGCCCGATGGCAGGCGGGAGCTGCCTGATGTCGGGTTGAAGGCCTGCGTGCTGCTCCCGTTGCTCGACGTGGCATGGCCGATGCCGAAGCCGGCACCGAGGACGGCAATGGCGGCGGCGCCGGCAAGGAGCCCGTTGCGCAACCTGTGATTGGTGGAACCGGCCGGGGCTCCGGGCGGTGGTACTGCCGACCACATCGGCACGCCGGGGTCGGTGGGCGGTGGGCTCCCGAACGACGATGCCGGCGCGGCACCGAGCATCGGGTTGCCGGCCAGGGCGCCCATGGCGTAGGTGCCCTGGGGCGGGGTGGAACCAGCGGTAGCAGTGGGATCCTGCGGGACGCCCATCGGCGGGGTGTCGGGCTGCTGGGGCATCGGGAGGCGGTACTCCGACGACGCGGGAGACGCGGCCGGCATCGGGATGGCGGCCTGGCTCGTGGTCTCGGGCACTGCGGTCGGAACGGTCTCCGGATCGGGGTCGCTCACGGGCCCTTGGGCTGTCTGGTCGTTCTGTTCCTCGGTCATGTCTGCGGTCCTCCGTCTGAGCTCGGGCGGCCCGTGCTCTCCACGAGGTCCATTGGATACGGCAGGCCTGTACGCCAGGTCAGAGAAAGTTATGACCGGGATAAATGTTGTCTGTGAAGGGAGGTGGTCGACGGGTTGTTGTTTCCGGGACCATTCCTGACGGATCGTTCCCCGAGACAATCCTGACGTCCCGGACACCTTCATGACGGCCCCGAGCAGGGCAAACCTGGATTTCGGCTAGGAAGCCGGGGTTGCTCGCGTGAAGCCGGTGCCCGGTTTGCACCTTGAGGTGTTGGGTGATGTCCCCGAGGTGTCAGAACGCCCGCGGCCGGCCCGAAATCGCTGGGCTCAGACCCCAGTGGCAACGCCGGCCGATCACGGGTCGCGCCCGGTCTTCCTCGCCGCCGGTTTCGGTGGAGAGCTCGCGGCGCAGAGCTAGCCCGAGGTCGCCCGGCTGTGGCGCAATGCCGCGCACTTCGACGCGCCATTCGTAGTCCTCGGACGTCAGGGCCCCGTCGGTACTGATGACGGCGGCGTCGGGGCAGGCCCGGCGGGTGAGGGCGAGGAGCGCGAAGCGGGCGTCGTGGCTGTCACGACCGCTGTGGCGCAAGGGCATCGCACCGTTGACGCGCAGCGACTCCATGACGACCACCCATCGCGAACCCTGGCGGCAGAGGTAGAGGGTTGCCCCGTCAATGACCTCGCTGTGGATTGGGGTGCCCGACTTGTTCCTGGGCTGCCCCGTTGTCTCCCGTTTCCGCTCCACTGCGACCATGCTGCAGGACTCCGTGTCGGGGTGCCAGGGCCGAAGTGTTCTAGTGGGGCGACTGGTGCCCGCTAGGGCGCGCGGCGCAGGCTGACGGTGACGTGACGAAGAGCCGGCGGCAGGGTGACCGTGCCCGTGGCCTGGTTGATCTTCCCCGTCGATGCGCTCGCAATATTGCGGACGAAGGACGGCAGTTGGAGTTGCACAGGTCCTGTGGGCACCGTGCCTCGCACGGACAGCGAGACCGAGCGTCCGACGGAGGAGATCGTGATGCTGGCCCGGTGGCCTGCCGTCGTCGGGAAGTTGGTGACCGAAATCGGTGTGCCGCGGTCGAGCCAGTCGGGCGGGAGCCCCCGACCGACGACCAGCGTCCCGTCGGACCTCTGCGCCACGAGTGAGTCGAGCAGCACCCTGTCGGCGCCTGCCATACCCCAGGCGTGTGGGGACGAGCCCTGGCCCGTCGACGGGTGGCGGCCCACCCAGGGGGACTTCGGGTCGGGCGCGCTCGAGCTCTCCCACCACGACAGGGGCCCGCTCTGCGAGTTGGCGAGCATGAATTCGAAGTTCAAGATCCCCTGATCCCGATGGTGTGCACTGGCCAGTCCGGCCGTGCCCTGTGCTGCGTTGTAGGCACTCGAGTAGTAGTCACCGGGGAAGCCGCCGGTCGTGTCGGGCGGGAGCTTCCCCCGTAGACGGCCGAAGCCGTAGGCATACGTGGCGTCGATCATGGTGAGGCCAGGGCCGGAGACCGGGGCGCCGAAGAGCGCAGCCTGCCAGGCCCAGGTGCCGATCGGTGACGTCCAGTTGGCGTCCTTGGGGTTGTCGCATCGGTTGGCGATATTCGGCTGCAGCAGGGAGCAGGGGAGGTAGTCGAGGTGATGCTGGCTGATCGTCGCCGTGAGGACGGCGTTCGTCGCCGCCAGGAGGCTGGCGTACTGCGCTGATGCCCACGCCGCCTCCGACGTGTTGCCGAGGTCCGATGCGACGTACCGGTAGGCGGCCAGGCCGAGCAGCGCTTCGTAGTCATCGGTCGTCCAGTAGCCCTGCGTGTCGATGTCGTTGGTGGCCTCCATCGTCCCCATCGGCCCCGTCCGGTCCGCCGCGATCGCGTGCGCGGCGTCCTCGAGGCTGGGCTCTGTCGTGCCGTTGCCACCGGCGGAGAAATTCTGCTGCACGAACGCCTTGTCGCCGGTCTTGAGGAGGTACACGGCCCACGGCACCGAGTAGGTCCACAGCCCGTCCACGTACTGACCAGGGGCCCCGACCACAGCGCGGGCCTCGGTGAGAAGCGCCTGGGCGTCGCTGAAGGCGCCCTGCGTGAACAGGGTCGTCAGGATGCCCACCACGTCGTGGCTGAACTCGCTCTCGTAACCGTTGACCCCGGTATTGAGATCGTTGCCACTGCGCGTGAGTTGAGTCGTGATGAAGCCGCTCTTGTAGGCATTGACGAGGGATCGGTCCGGCACGCTGATCTGGGCGATGGCGGCGAGTTGGGACTGCCAGAAGGCGCGCATGTGAGCGAAGTGGGCGTCGAAGCTTCCGGCCGTCCGGAGGGCATCGGCGCTGGGCCAGGGGTCGAGGCTGCCGAAGCGGTCGGAAACGACGACGTAGTCGTGGTCGACGGCGCGGTGGGCAGGCACGGTGTCGGGACTGTCGTCGAGGGGGACGAGACCGGGGGAGGCAAGCGGGTCGGCCGTGACAGCCCGGCCGGTGGAATTGACGACTCGCACGCGGCTATAGACCGCGACGTAGGGGGCATCGTCCAGTTCGACCTGGTCGGCGAACTCAGTGATGGAGACGGTGACGCCGGGACGAAGGCTGAACGTGGTCACCTGAGCCGGGAGGTAGCCATCGGCGTCGTACCAGTCGGTTCGCTGCCCGCTGTAGATCCCGAATCCGTCGTTCTGAAAGAGCCCGCCCGGGCCGTCCTGGATCACGAAGGTGCCGCCGAGGCAGGTGATGACGCTGTTGTGGTCGCCGAGCCATCCGATGGCCGACGCCGTGCCGTGGGCGCCGGTGAAGGCGTCGGTGTTGACGTTGAAGCTGCAGAGGTAGGCCGGCCGCGGTCCGGGGCTCGTCAGGCTGGCGGCAGCCGGGGTCGTCCCTGTCGCCGCGCTTGCGCCGAACCACAGGGAGGCGACAAGCAGGGATCCGCAGGACACGACCAGAGAGGCGCGCAGGGCCAGCCGTCGCAACCCAGCAGCGCGTCCGTGCGTCATGGCATCAGGGCCGGAAGACCACCTTGATGGCATGAGACGTGGTCCGGTCGATGGCCGTCCCTATGGCCTCGCGGTAGTCGTCGAGCGCGAACTCATGGGTGACCACCACTGCGTGCGGCAGCAGATCGGCGGCCAGGACATCGATGGCGCGGTCGACCGAGTGCCGGTCCGGACCGCCCGCGAGCCCCGGCGCCGCACTCTTGTCCACCGTGTGGTCGATGGAGCCGATCAGGGCGGCCTCTTTGTACCAAATGGGCGTGAGGTCGACTTCGCTGATGCCCGCCGCGCCCAGGAGGAGCACGCTGCCGCGGTGGGCGACGGCGCGCAGCGCTTCGGTGACCGACCCAGGTGACCCGACCGCCTCCACCACGAAGGGGAAGCCGCCCATCAGCATCTGGTGCTGCTTGCGGCCGACGACGCGGGTGCCGCTCAGTGACGCCAGCTCCTCCCAGTGCGTGTTGTCGGGCTGGCTGATCACGACGTGGTCGGCGCCACAGGCCAGTGC
>Ga0302195_10002828_pt1 | contig 13657 bp, 10 predicted proteins | sample II_Bog_N1_2_FD_198778 | JGI IMG/M metagenome (GOLD analysis project Ga0302195, IMG submission 198778) | Peat permafrost microbial communities from Stordalen Mire near Abisko, Sweden - II_Bog_N1_2 | ecosystem: Environmental > Terrestrial > Soil > Wetlands > Peat | place: Sweden: Abisko...
GTGCCAAAGCACTCCGGATGGATCCACGACAAAGGCAATCCGAAGGCCCCATGGCTGCATGGCTGGCGGGCGAGGAGGCGGAACATTGAATTTCCCGGACAGATCAAGTCCCTCGATGTGCGTCCACCAAGCATCCAGATCATCGACCATCAGCTGCATCATAAAATTCCCCGCCCAGTCTTCTTTATAGTGACGTTGAAGTATGAATCCGCCGGAACCAGCCCTGAAGATCGCCACATCTCCGTCGAGAAGCTTTTCGAAGCCCAGAGTCTCATAGAAGTTCTTGGATTCAGCGAAATCTTTCGTAGGCATGAACGGGCGAGCGAGTTCTGTTCCGCTCGGAATTGGCTTCATCTCTTCCTCCTTTAAATCTGGACAGATCCGGTACAGTAGCCTGGCCAACAATTGTCCAACAGCGTTATTCCTAATTCACAGAAGTACGCTGAAGCAACTTTCAATCCGGTTCGGAAAGCTGAAAGACGTTTCCCTCCGGATCGCGTCCGTCGCAAAGAGAATAGGCGAAGCCGGGGTAGCGCTTGATTTCGCCAACCGGCACATTAGCCTTCTCCAGCTTGGTTCGTAACTCTGCCAATCCTGAATCAACCGTGAAGACTAGCTTGGCATTTGACTGTGTGGGTTTCAGTGGCGCGCTTCGCCATGGTCGCCCAACTAGATGTAGTGCTAACTCCACCTGTCCTGCCGCAAGGACTGCCCATTCATTGCCAATTTCTTCGATCACGCGAAAGCCGAAATTTGTTTGATAAAACGACTTCAGACGAGCAACGTCTCGAACGTACAGAATGAGCCTGGTCATTGCTATCTGCATCTCGACTCCTGACTTCGCGTATTGCCGTTCATGTTGCCGTGCTGTCTTTTCGGTCCGACAATGGAGCTTCTGCGAGTTTGTCTAGCAGTTGAATTGACAAGCGGAGCAAGTCTTTTTCGAGTACGGTCAGCCGAGCATCCATTGCAGAAGCAAGCGAGGAAGCCCTGTTCTTGGCATCTTGAATGATTAGCTGACGGCCCTCGGAAGTGATCTCCAACTTAAACTGACGACGATCTAATTCGTCTTGCGCGCGCAGCACCCAACCGGACTCTTCCAACTCTGCGAGTACGCGTGTAACGGACTGTGGCTGCACGCATTCAGCCGCAGCGATAGCTTTGGGCGTCTTTGGTCCGTATCGATAAAGTTGGCCGAGAATGCTGTGTTTGGTTGCACTGAGTCCCAATACCCGCGACTCCAATCGCAGCCGTCGATTCAGGCCAGCCAAACACCGACGCAAAGTCGCCGCCATCTCGAGGGTCTCCTGGCTCATATGACAATAGTACGCTATATCGTAATAGTTGTCTGGAAGAATCTCGCATGTTATGCAGAACATAAGGAGAACAGCGAGAAACTATCTTTTATATGCAACGCCATATCGTATTAGATTCAAGTCTTGCCATCTCCGTTCCCCGCAATTAGCCTACGAACGGAGCATTTGTCGCCGATCATTCGTCGATCTGCCTGGGCTTGATGTGTGTTGATAAGAACAGCCCATTGCGCTCATTCAGAATGGGTTACACACCAAATACCGGATAGATCCTGAAAAACGCCCATGTAGCCGGGAGGAATCCTGGCCTCACGCACAATCGCCGACGCACTTACCGCGTGAATCGGAGTGCTTCTCTTCCCATGCCGGGTACTCTTGCTGCGAGGTATTTTCGTTCCATGAGCGGGGCCGGATCAGGATGCGGGGAATGATTGCGCCTTACGGGAGCGCCTGGAGAGCATACCTACGGGGCCGAAGCGCGCATTGATTTTGCATGCTTTATGCGGAGAAGAATCGGCCGCCTCCCTCGATTTCAAGTTTTTCCGCAGGCATTCGCGATGGAATTCTGCCCGAAAGAGGACTGTTGGGGATTTCCACAGAAAATAAACAACCACATAAACAACAAAGTTGTGTATTCTGTGATTGACCCATCACCCAAGGGAAGCCGAACCAGCCTGAGCCATATTGCAGGCCTCTTCAGCCCCGGCAGAAAACAAGGAGAATTCCATGATTCGCAAGACGCGCCTGTTTACACCCGGACCGACTCCGCTTCTTCCCGCAGCCCAGTTTGCCATGGCCGCGGCCGACATTCATCATCGCACACCGGAGTTCCGTGCGCTCTTTCAGAAGGTGCTGGGGCAGTTGAAGGTCTTTGTCGGCACGCAAAATGACGTGCTGCTGCTGTCTTGTTCGGGCACGGGCGCGATGGAGGCCTCGGTCTCGAATCTTACCTCTCCCGGCGACCGGGTGCTGGTGCTGACGGCGGGCAAGTTTGGCGAGCGCTGGGTGGACCTGACCAAGGCCTTTGGCTGCGTGGTCGATGTGGTCGAGAAGCCCTATGGGCAGACCTTCGACATGGCCGAGGTAAAAGCCGCGCTGAAGCCCGAGCACAAGGCTGTTTACGTGCAGGCCTCGGAGACTTCGACGGCGGTCACACACGATGTGGAAGCGGTTGCCGCGCTGGTGAAGGGAACCGACACGCTACTGATTGTGGACGGCATCACAGGCCTGGGCACGCAGACGATCGATGTGGACGGCTGGGGCGTGGACATCGTGATCGGCGGCTCGCAGAAGGCGGTGATGATTCCGCCGGGGCTGGCCTATCTGAGCGTCAGCGAGAAGGCATGGAAGGTGATGGATGCGGCGAAGAATCCGCGCTACTACTTTGACCTGCGCAAGGAGCGCAAGAACCAGGTCAAGGGCGAAACGGCGTACACTCCCGCGGTCGCGCTGGTTGCCGGGTTGGGCGCGGCTCTCGATTACATTGCCGGGCAGGCCGGGGGCGACCTCGAAAAGGGCCGCATCGCGCTGATCGACAATGCGCAAGTCAACGCAAGAGCAACGCGGGCGGGTCTGGTGGCGCTGGGCTTCACGCTCTTTGCGCCGGTCTCGCCATCGGCGGCTGCGACCGCAGTTGCTGTGCCGGAAGGAATGGATTCGGGCGCGGTGGTGAAGGCGCTGAAGGCGAAGTTCAGCCTGGTGACGGCCAACGGACAAGGCTCGATGCAGGGCAAGATCTTCCGCGTGGCGCATCTGGGCTTCTTCGACTATCTGGACACGGTGGCGTTTCTTGGCGCGATGGAGCACATCGCCAAGGACACGCTGGGCCTGCCGGTGACGTATGGGCAGGGCGTGGCGGCGGCGCAGCAGGTATATGCGGACGCGACGAAAGGCTAGCTGCTGGCGGGGCGAGGTTCGTGGTTTCCCAGGTCCCCAAATGCGAGGGACCTGGGGCACCCGCAGAGTTTGGGTTCGTGGTTTCCCAGGTCCCCAAAAGCGAGGGACCTGGGGCACCCAAGAGGTTAGGGTTTGTGGATGAAGTTGGAAGGCCGGGCTTTTAGCTAAAAGCTAAGAGCTAAAAGCTGGGAGCTGCACGTATGTCCGAACTGAGTTTTGGGGAAAAGCTGCTGATCGCGCGCAAGCAGCTTGACCTGTTTCAATACGAGATGGCCGAGCGGCTGGGGGTTCACGCCAACTCGCTCACCAAGTATGAGCGCGGCGAGGGCAAGCCCCATGCGGCTGTGGTGCGGATGTTCGAGATTTTGTGCGAGCAGCACGGCATCCGCTTTGACGAGTATGAAACTGCACGCAAGGACAAGGGAGTCGCAATGAAGATCGTTCTGGCAGAGAAGGTATCTCCGGCAACACTGGCCGTGTTTGCGGCCGAGCCGGGGTGGGAAATACTCACGCACGACCAACTGCCGGACGGCTTGGCGGCTGCCCTGGCCGACGCGGATGGTTTGGTGGTGCGCAGCGCCGTGCAGGCTGACGATGCGCTGATGGCGCACGCGCCCAAGCTGCGCGTGATTGGCCGGGCGGGCGTGGGCGTGGATAACATTGACGCCGCAGCGGCCACGCGCCGGGGCATTGTGGTGATGAATACGCCGGGCGCGAATGCGGTCGCCGTCGCCGAGCTGACGATCGGGCTGATGCTGACGCTGGCGCGCAAGGTCTCCGCAGCCAATGCCTCGATGCACGCCGGCAAATGGGAAAAGAAGATCCTGCAAGGGTCGGAGTTGCGCGGCAAGACGCTTGGCATTCTCGGCCTCGGGCGCATTGGGCTTGAAGTGGCCCGCCGCGCCAAGGGATTCGGCATGGAGCTGATCGGCAGCGATCCGTTTGTCTCGGCCGCCGTGGCCAGGGAGAACGGCATCAAGCTGGTCACGCTGGAAGAACTGCTGGCGGGGTCGGACTATCTCACGTTGCATGTGGGCTTGACGCCGCAGACGACCGGCGTGATCAACTCGAAGACGCTGGCGACGATGAAGAAGGGCGTGCGCATCGTCAACTGCGCGCGCGGCGAGTTGATCGACGATGCGGCGCTGATCGAGGCCCTGAAGTCGGGGCAGGTCGCGGGTGCGGCGCTCGACGTCTTCCCTTCGGAGCCGTTGAAGGACTCGCCCTATGCGACGATGGACAACGTGATTCTGACGCCGCATATCGCCGGATCGACGGGCGAGGCGCAGGAGGCCGTTGGCATCCAGATCGCTCGGCAGGTGCGGGATTATCTCAAACTCGGAGTCGTGCAGAATGCTGTGAATCTGCCGTCGCTGACGCATGAAGAGTATGTGGTGCTGGCTCCGTATATCGATCTGGCTGGACGTCTGGGCTCGTTCCTTGCGCAGACGGGCAAGGGCGGTATCGAGGGAATTGATCTGGTCTACAGCGGCACGCTGGCCGAGACAAAGACCGAACTGGTGCGCAACGCGGCGATCGCCGGCCTCTTGGCCGGTTCGGAGAATGTGAACAAGATCAATGCGGCGGCCTTCGCTGAGGAGCGCGGCATCCGCATTCATGAGATCAAAGAGGACATGCAGGAGGGCCAGCGCGGCGGGGCGACGACTGTGTTGACGATCAAGCTGCATTCGGCTGCGGGCGAGAGCAATGCCAGCGCAACGGTGATCCGCGGCGAGCAGCCGAGGCTGCTGGTCTTTGAAGGCATCGACATCGAGACTCCCCTCGAAGGCAATCTGCTGGTTTGCCGCAACCTTGATGTGCCGGGCGTGATCGGCAAGATCGGGACGATCCTCGGCGAGCACGGCGTCAACATCGCCAACTTCGCTCTCGGGCGCGAACGCGGCGGAGTGATGCCGGTGAAGGCTCTGGCCCTGGTGCAGGTGGATGCGCCGGTCTCCGATACAGTGCTGGAGGCGCTGGGCACGATCGAGGCGCTGCTCGAGGCGCGGTTGGTGACATTGCCCGAGTGCTGCAACTGAGACTCGATTTGGAAGCAGTACATCCCGGTCAAACAAGAAAAACCACCGCCAACCAGCGGTGGTTTTTCTTGTTGGTGCGAAAGCAGACCCGGTTGCAGCGATGGCTCTCAAGAACTTCTAGCCGAAGACGGCGGGGAGGCCGAACCAACTGCGCAGATAGGCAATTTGTCCGAGGTGGTAGGTCTCATGCCAGGCCATCACGCCGATAAAGCCGCTGACTTTTCCATCCTGGCTGGGTGGTCCGGGGGGCGCGGGAGCGGCCAGCGCCTCGGGGGTGAGAGCGCTCAAGGTGGCGTCGAGCGCGGTGGCGGAGTCTTGCAGGTATGCCAGCAGCGTCTCGGGTGCCGGGTAGCTTAAGCTCTCGTCGAGTTTGGCCGAGCGGGCGAAGGGCTCCAGGCCGGGACAAGCCCACTGGCCGCCGACGCGGGCGATGATTATCTGGCGGGCCCAGATGACGTGGCCGACGATCCAGGTCAGGTGATTGGAGTGGTCGTTGGGGCGGCTCAGCCATTGCTCAGGCGTGAGGCCGGCTACAATTTTCTGCACTGCGCCGGTGTTCTGGGTGAAGCTGGCGGAAGCGCCAACGATGGCAGGGGAAACGGACATAAGGAAACCTCCAGGGAGTTCAGCGTTCAACTTGTGCTGAGAGCAGGATTATACGTTGGAGCGGTCAAAGGTCAAACGAGGCAATTCTGGCACTTGGCTGGCTGGATAGGCTCTGTAAAAAATGAATTAAAAAGCAGAGGCGTCCAACTCAGGACGCCCTGCAGAGGATGCTGCCGCGCGGTGAATCTTAGGGCCTGTCATCTAATTCCTCAGGGGCAGCGCCGGGAGCCAATTCTCCCGAGTTCTAGGAGCGAGGAGCGACGCATACCGGGTGTCTGCGAGCGACGAGCGACGACGAAATGGGGAGAATTGGCCCCGGCCCTGCGGGTTGCGGCCAAAATGCGGCCAAACTTCGTTCTCGCCCTTGACGGTGGACCCGCCACAGCCTGCGGGCTCGGCTTCGTCTGGCCAGATTTTTGCTCGCAACGCTGCCCCTGAGGAATTAGATGACAGGCCCTAGGCGCGGCTCAGGTAGGCGCCTTCGCTGGTGTCGACGCGGATCTTTTCGCCTTCGTTGATGAAGGCGGGAACCTGCACGACAAGGCCGGTTTCTGTCTTGGCGGGCTTCGAGACGCTGGAGGCGGTGGCCGACTTGAGGCCGGGCTCGGTTTCGACGACGGTCAGTTCAACCGACGCTGGCAGGTCGATGCCGACTGCGTTGCCGTCGTGGTAGCTGACCTTGATCTGGAGGTTCGGCGTGAGGTATTCGATGGCGTCGCCGAGCGTGGAGCCCTTGAGGACGGTCTGCTCGTAGTCGACCGGGTTCATGAAGTAGTAGTCGTCGCCGTCGGCGTAGAGGAACTCCATGGAGATCTCGTCGACGACCACCTTTTCGATGGCGTCGGCTGAGCGGAAGCGCTCTTCGAACATGGCTCCGGTGCGGATGTTGCGCAGCTTGGCCTGGATGAAGGCGCGCAGGTTGCCGGGGGTGCGGTGCTCGACCTTGAAGACCAGATGCAGTTGGTCTTTGTGTTTGATGATCATGCCGGGACGCATTTGTGTGGCGGGAATCGACATCTAGCTATTAGCTCCTTGCGGTGGTTGCGCGCAATGCGCAGAGGGATTGGCCTTGGCCCATCTTCCATTGTAACTTAGGGGCGGTCCGAGGCGAACTGACAGAGTGTGGACTCCGTTGAGCAGGTAAACCAGACAAAATGCCTCATAAAACGTCGATTCCTGCCTCGGCGGATTTGTCAGTAGTGGTTAGGGTATGGCTTTCTTGGCGTCATCAACGCAGCTATATTCTTCGTAAGAGTTGAGTAGCTCGTCATCTACGACCTTTTCCCGGTCAACGTCTATGATCCAATCGCTCATTCCAAAACGTCCCCACCAGATGTTTATATGGAGCAAACGGTCAGTGACCCATTTCACATTGAGCGCGTTTCCGTGGTCGAGCACCATGATCTTCAGGGATGGCTTATCGTTGCCCGTACGTCCAACGAAGATTGTCGTGTTCCAAGGAGGAGCGTTTGTATAAACAGGGTCAACGGTGACGAACCAGCTATTTGTCCCTAACTGCGAGAGAACTTTCTTAGATTGGTCGACGGTGCTGCTGGTCGCTCGACTTATCGAGAGGTGCTTCGACCGGTCGGGCGTCGGGCTGTAATAGTCAATTTTTGCTTCGGAGCAGGGAACGCCCTGAGCGAGTCCAGGACGCGCAGCTACAAGTACCGCACCGGCAATCGCGATTTGACTGAGTTTAAAAAATGTGTTCACGGTGAGCATTTTACGATCAACTGTCAGCTGCTGCCAAATGCCCAAGGACCTTTACAGATTCGACCCCACGCTATGTTGCAGTTTTTAGCTGTTGGATGCCGACCAAAACTGTGTCGCCGCCCCCGCATTGACGGGCGCGTGATGGCTCTGCGAGACTTTTCCCCATGGGCTACAAAGGAAAAGTAGAGTATGCGCAGGAGCGGAAGATGCGCACGCGGAATACCCGCGTCTATCGCACTTGTCATTGGCCGATCTGGATTTTTGTCTTCTTTCTCGCGCCGGGGCCGCTGACGTTTTCGCTCTTCGCGCATGGCTTCAGCCTGGGCAACTCACTGTGGCTGTCTGCGGTGCTGGTGGGGACGGGCATTGCGCTGGTGAGGGGAAAGGTGCCGGGCGGGGAGCCGGGGCCTTACATTCTGAGATTTGACGAGGACAGGCCGAATCCGCTCTACCGGCGGGTTTGCTACACCTTCGCGTGGAATGCGGTGCTGAATTATGCGCTGATGAATCTGGCCGGACTGACGATTGCCGCCGTGACCGGCGTGTGGATGATGAAGCAGGTCTACTACTACGCCTACCTGCCGCTGGCCGCGGTGATCCTGCTGCTGGGCGCGCTGGGCAAGCTGCCGAGGGTGGAGCCCTCGACCAAACATGAGGGAACGCATCGGCGCTACTTCTACGGCTCAGTCTGGGCGGTGACGGCGGCGCAGACCGTGCTGCTGGTGCTGTGGAAGGTGCTGCCGCAGACGCACGACGCTGTTCTTGTTAGAGAGACCAGCGCGGTCAAGCTGGTGGTCTTTGTGGGCGTGCTGGCGCTGGTGGGTTCGATTGCGGCGCATGGCGTGCTGCCGCGGACGCGGCCGATTTTGCCGGGCGAGGTGATGGTTTCGGACTGAGAAGATGAGCCTGAATTGATTCGGTTTTTGACAGCCAATCTAGTAGCATCCCGTATGGTGGCGTGTCAGTCTTGGCTGTTTTGTCCCTCGGGGGCTAAAGCCCAGGTGAGTTTAGCGAAGATTATGTACGGGCTGAAGCCCGTACCCTTCACGCTGGAGCTCGCACCCTTCACGCTGAAGCCAAGCCCTTCACGCTGACCCGACACCTTGAATCTCCCGGATTTGTCGGCCTTCACGCTGATCCGATACCATTGCCGGTGGTAATGGGCGGGGAAGCTGCCTGCCCCAGGAGTCTGACCGATGCGCCTTGTTCTGCTTTCGCTCGTTGTAGCAATAGTCGCCGTCGCCACGTTTGTCCCCACCGCAATCAGGGCTCAAAGCGCCGTTCCGGCTGCCGTTCCGGCTGCCGTTCCGGCCAATGCGCCCTATAAGGATGCGAGCCTCCCGGCCGATAAGCGTGTGGCCGACCTGCTGAAACGCATGACGCTCGAAGAGAAGGCTGCGATGGTTGGCGGCTCGGGATGGATGGAGTCGATGCCGAACGAACGGCTGGGAATTCCGGCGATCAAGATGGCCGATGGGCCGCTGGGCGTGCGTTCGTGGGCTGGGAGTTCTTCGATTACGGGCCTGCCCGGTTCGCCGCTGAAGGTGCTTTCGACTTCGTTTCCCTCGGGCGTGGCCATGGCCGCCACCTGGGACACGGAGCTGGTTCAACGCGAGGGTCAGGCCATTGGACAGGAAGTGAAGGCGCTGGGCCGGGACATGATTCTCGGGCCGACGGTGAACATCAATCGCGTGCCACTGTGGGGACGCAACTTCGAGGGTTACGGTGAAGATCCATATCTCGCCGGGCGGTTGGGCGTGGCTTATGTGAAGGGCGTGCAGGGCGAGGGCGTGATTCCCTCGGTGAAGCACTTCGACGCCAACAATGAGGAGTTCGAACGCCACCGCATCGACGAGCAGATCGACGCGCGCACGCTGCACGAGATCTATCTGCCTGCCTTCAAGGCCGCGGTGCAGGAAGGCGATGCCTGGACCGTCATGTCCGCCTACAACCTGATTAACGGCGTGCATTGCGCGGAGAACAAGGCCCTGCTCAGGGATATTCTCAAGGGCGAGTTCGGCTTCAAGGGGTTTGTCGTCTCCGACTGGGGCAGCACTTATTCGACGGCCCCGACGGTGAATGCAGGCATGGACCTGGAGATGCCGGGCGGGCCGCCGGCGAAGAACTGGTTGGCCGATCCTAAATTGCTGGAGAGGGGCAACAGCGGCGGCTGGTTGACGGCCGATAAGGTGCTGGCCGAGGTGAAGGCCGGCAAGATCTCCGAAGCCACACTCGACGACAATGTGGGCCGCATTCTGCGCGTGACTTTTTTGAGCGGCATCTTTGACCACCCGCACGCGGGCGGCGGCGAGGTGAACACCCCGGCCCAGGCGGCGGTGGCTCTGAAGGGGGCGACGGAGAGTATCGTGCTGCTGAAGAATGCCGGTGCTCTGCTGCCGCTCGATGCAAAGAAGCTTCATTCGATCGCTGTGATCGGGCCGAATGTCGCTGTCGCGCGCACCGGCGGTGGCGGCAGTTCGCTGATCGAGCCGAAGTACGCGATTGCGCCGCTGGACGGGATCAAGAAGCTGGCCGGCAGCGGGGTGGAAGTGAAGTATGCGCTCGGCGTTGGCATGGAAGGCGAGGACCCCGCGCAGGACACTCCTGAAGCCCGCGCTGCCGCACTTAAAGCAGCCGTGGATGCCGCCGCCCATTCCGACGTAGCCATTGTTGTGGTGGGCCGGTACAACAAGATCGAGCATGAGGGCGCCGACCTGAAGACGATGGATCTGCCGGCCGGCCAGAACGAGCTGATCGAGGCCGTCGAACAGGCCAATCCGCATACGATCGTCGTGCTCAATACCGGCAACCCGGTGACCATGACCCGCTGGCTCGACAAGACTCCGGCGCTGGTGGAGATGTGGTACGGCGGGCAGGAGGCGGGCACCGCGCTGGCATCGATTCTCTTCGGCGACGCGAACCCCTCGGGCAAGCTGCCGGTCTCGCTGCCAAAGGAGTTCAAAGACTCGCCGGCTGCGGCAAACTATCCGGGCGAGAACCTTCACGTCAACTATGCCGAAGGGATTTATGTCGGCTACCGTTATTACGACACGAAGAATGTGGAGCCGCAGTTTCCGTTTGGCTTTGGGCTTTCCTACACCACATTCGATTACAGCCGGCTGGCTTTGACGCCGGCCCGGAGCTCCGGCAACCAGCCGATCGAGGTGAGCCTGGTGGTGACCAATACGGGTACGCGCGCCGGGGCAGAGGTTGTGCAGCTCTATGTTCATGACGGCCACTCGAAGATCGACAGGCCGGCGCATGAACTGAAGGGGTTTCGGCGCGTTGAACTCAATCCGGGAGACTCGAAGACCGTGCTCTTTACGCTCGACCGCGCTGCGCTCTCCTACTGGAGCCCGGAGAAGAAGGATTGGGTAGCCGAGCCGGGAACGTTCGAGATTCAGGTGGGAGCGTCGTCGCGCGACATCCGGCTCAAGGCGCCGCTGGAGCTGGTGCAGTAGGGAATTCCCAATCGTAAGACTCTGGGCAAAAGCCGCGCGGAAAGACGGCGGTGGTGGAGAAGCTCTCCACCGCCGCCGTCTTTCTTCTTCTGAAGTTATCGCGCTGGTTCGTAAGGTTCGACGCGCAGCATGTCGGAGAGGATGCCGCGCTCCTCGGGGCTGAAGACGCCCTGGTAGCGGGCAGAGTTGAGCACAGTCTGGCGCTGGTCGAGCGGCACCGCACGCAGATCGCGGAAGGCGTTTCTCATCATGACCTGGCGATCCCCTGGTTGGGCGGCCCAGCGTCGCGCGGAGAGGTTCACCTGCATCCGCTCCTGGGGCGAGAGGTGTTCCAGTGCCTCGGCGCGGGCCAGGCGGCGCTGCCGCTGCTCCTCAGGCAACTGGTTGACCTGATGCAACTGCTGCACCACTCGTTGCTGGTCGCTGGGTGCGAGCCGCCTGAAGCTGGGGTCGCCGCGCAAGGTTCGTTCCTGCTCCTGAACGGGGAGATTGCGGTGCTGATTGAGCCAGTCGCCCAGATGGCCCGGCGGAGCTTGCCCCGGCTGAGCATATCCCGGATTAGCGGGAAGGGAGAAGCTCGGACCCGCATTCGACGTACCCGGATAACCGAAGGGGGGACGCTGCGGGGTGTTGGCTTGTGGCCGGCCCTGGGGCCGCAGGTCGGGCCGCGCCTGATTCCGTGGGCTGGCAGGCCGGTACGCCGGACCCGTGCGATAAGCCGGACCGGACCGGCCCTGCGCCGGAGCCGAACGGGGCGCCGAAGCGCCGGAGCGCTGGCCGAGAGCCCAGACCGCAGGCGTGCAAAGGACTGTCACCGCCGCAGCCATGACCGCGCGTCCAATCCATCCCGTATTGTGTTTCCCGGTCAACATTTCTTGTCCCGTTTGCATCCCATCCTTCTGATAAAACCGCGAAGGATGGGACCCCACATGCCAATCACAGTGAAGATACCCTAGGGCCTGTTAACACTACTCAGACGGACGGCGTTGCGAGCGAAAATTCGACCAGACGAAGCCGAGCCCGAAGGCTGTGGCGGGTCCACTGTCGAGGGCGAGAATGAAGCATTGCCGGATTTTCGCCGCAACCCGAAGGGACGGGGCCAATTTCCACGATTTCGTTGTCGCTCGTCGTTTCAGTAACTGGCTACAGTGCACTTCTCGCTCCTAGAACTCGTGAAAATTGGCTCCCGTCGCCGCCGTCTGAGTAGTGTTAACAGGCCCTAGTTCCCGTTATCCCCGTTGTCGTTGTTGTCGTTGCTTGAGAGTGCCTCCAACTGATCCAGCAGTTGAGCGTTGCTGTCCATGGTTTGCAGGTCATGCACTACAGCCGCCTGTTCTGGCGCGGCCGCCGGCTGTTCCCAATTGGTGACGCCCAGATAGGTTCCGCCGCCCACCAGCAACAGGACGGTCATCGCCATCGCGGCCAGCGGACGAACGTGGGCCCGCGACCCATAGACAAAGGCAGCTCTCAGTTTTGCCAGCCAGCCGGCCGGTTCGGCCTCGCGCTCCTCGCGCTGGCGCGCCTCCAGCCTGGTCAGGAAATAAGGGCTTGGCTCCGGCGCATCCCAGCTATCCATGAGGGCCATGGTCGTCCGCAACTCATCGAGCTCCCGGCTGCAGCGCTCACATCCTTCGACATGAGCCTGATCCTTGGCAGACGCCGCGGCTGGATCGAGCAGCAGGTTTTCGAGCTTCGCGTCCATTCCGTCGCAATTGTTCTTGGTCCGTTCCATCGCTACCACCTCATTCCACACCGGTGACACCCGGCTCTTGCAATTCATCAGGCTCAAACAAAATCCTTCAACTTTTCTCGCAGCGTCTGGTAGGCGCGGAAGAGCAGCGACTTGGTCGCCGACTCGCTCTGCTTCAACACCTCACCGATCTCGCGATAGTCCATCCCCTGGTACTTATGCATCAGGACGGCCATCCGTTGCCGCTCGGGCAGCGCCATCACGTGCGTGCGGATGGCCTTCATGCGCTCCTCGCGCAGCAGTTGCTGCTCCACTGAGGGCTCATCGTCGGCTACGTCCGGCGTCGTGCCGGTCTCCTCGTCCGGAGCGTCCAAATAAACATTCCGCGCGGCCCGTTCATGTTTGGTGTCGCGCGCGTGATTCACCGCCAGGTTGGTGGCGATCCGGTAGAGCCATGTGGTGAACTTGGCCTCGGCCCGGTAGCTCTCCCTGGAGCGGTAAACGCGCAGAAACACCTCCTGCGCCAGTTCTTCGGCAATCGCCTGGTTGCGCACCATCCGAAAAAGAAAATGGATGATCGGCCGGTGATACTTTTCCGCCAGGTAGTTGAACCCCGACTCGTCGCCCGCCGCCACGCGCAGCATGATGGCTGCGTCGCTCAAGGGGTCCAGGGCGGCCGGGTTAGTGCTGGCAGTCGCAGCCGGCCGCGCGTCCGGCTGTGTGGCCGGGCCTGCTCCAAGGGACGGATTGTCCAGGACCAAGGTCGCCATATCCTCTGGAACCCCATTCGGGACGTAAGGTTGCGGCGAAAAAGTGGTTTCCGGGCTGGAATCTTGCTCCACCGGTGGGTTCAGAGGCGCGCCGGGCTGTTTGCCGCTTGTTCTGCCGGCCTGGAGCGCGAAGCCCGCTCCGGAGATGCTCGCATCTGGCAGAGCG
>Ga0302195_10002836_pt1 | contig 13644 bp, 4 predicted proteins | sample II_Bog_N1_2_FD_198778 | JGI IMG/M metagenome (GOLD analysis project Ga0302195, IMG submission 198778) | Peat permafrost microbial communities from Stordalen Mire near Abisko, Sweden - II_Bog_N1_2 | ecosystem: Environmental > Terrestrial > Soil > Wetlands > Peat | place: Sweden: Abisko, Stordalen...
CAATCTTCCTCGCGGAGAGTGCCCAGTTTGGGTTCCAGCAGTCGGGCGGGGTAGGGGTCCTCCAGATTTATAGTGGCAACGGCAACGGCGGAGGAACATGGACTCCAACCCCTTTCACGATCCCGCTAAATTCCAGCAACCAGGCGCAGGCCTGGGTGCGACTGACCGTGAGGCTCGATTTCACGCAGAGGACCTGGGACATCTACGCGAATGGGGCTATGGTCGCGTACGGCATTCCATTTATCAGCAGTTCGAGTGCGTATTTCTCCTCATTCCAGGCGCAGGGGGACCCTGCCGCGGACTCGTTCTTTGACGACATGTACATCGGGTCCGATAACCCGCTCTTTGCCGATGTGAACAATGACGGGATCGATGATGCGTGGGAATCGGCATACGGTCTCTCGCTTGCAAACAACGACCGCAATGTGAACCTCTCCGGAGACGGGATACCGGTCATCCAGAACTTCATCAATAACACGAGCCCCTTCGTTAACACGAAGGTGACACCGCCGCCGGTGGAGTCGGGACTCATCCTGGACCTTAGGGCGGACGCCGGCGTGGTTGCCGATGCGAGCGGACACGTGAGCCAGTGGCTCGACCAGAGCCCGGGGGGCAACATCGCGTTTCAAGGCGTCCCGGCGAACCAGCCCCAACTTACCGCAGGCCAGATCAACGGTCTGCCCTCCTTAAGCTTCAATGGGTCCAATGCCCTCACGCTTCCCTACAACATGATGCAGAACGCCCAGGCGGGCGAGATCATCGGGGTGGTGAAGGTGCTAAACAGCAGCAGCTCGTTCGGTTCACTCTGGAATTTTGGAACCGCTGTGGGATCGAGCTACAGCGGCACGCTCCATTCCGATGACTTCGGCACGTCCGATGGTTCCGCGGTTCAGGTGGAGACCGAGGCGCAGATTTCGCAGTATTATATCTATGACACGTCGATAGGGAACGGGACGTCGATTTACCGGTACAACGGGGTGCCGCTTTGGACGCGGACCGGCCTGTGGCCGGATTTCCAGCTTTATCCCGACATAGGGGGCACCGGGGCGGGGAACCTGATCGGGAACATCGCAGAAGTGATGGTCTTTAACCGTGTGCTCACCGACTCGGAACGGTTCTCGCTGGGGCAATACCTGACGGCCAAATATGGATTCCCTTCGATTGTGGCACCCACGGCGCCGAATGATTTGGCCGCCATTGCCGTGTCCTCCGACACGGTCGACGTTTCTTGGACGTCGCAGAATCCAGGGGTCCAATCGACCGCGACCCTATACCGCGACAGCGGTTCCGGATTCACCCAGATTGCGCAACTTGCCAATGGATCGAGTTTCGTGGACACGGGACTTACGGGGGGCACGGCTTACAGTTACCACGTGGTTCTGAGCGGGTACGCCGGGGCGTCGGGCCCAAGCAATACGGCGATCCTCACGACGCCCGTAGGGATGCCCGACCTTCCCCAGAACGGCCTGACCGTATGGCTCAGGTCCACGGTGGGTACCGAGGGATCCGGGACCGTTACCACGTGGGCCGACCAGAGCGGGCAGGGGAACAATGCCGTACAGTCTCCCTCCGGGAACGAGCCCGTCCTTGTCGAGAATCAGGCCAATGGGCTACCGGTCGTCCGATTCGACGGGACGGATCAAATGGTTCTCCCCGGCTTCATCCTCCAGAACGCGCAGGGCGGCCAGATCTTCGCCATCGTCAAGATGGGGAACAAGCCGGGCCTGCTGAACATGCTTTGGAATTTTGGAACCTTCTTTGGGGACACGTACCAGGATAGCTACCACTTTGACGATTTTGGCACTTCCGACACTAGCGCCGTCCAGCTCCAGCCCTACGAACAGGTCAATCAGTATTTTCTCTACGACACATCGATCGACGCGTCGGGCAATTCCATTTTCAGGTACGACGGCACCCAGACATGGACGAGGACCGGCCTGCCGGTCGGATTTGGACCCTACCCCTTGATTGGGGGATTTGGCAGCGGGTTCCTGGTTGGCGACATCGCCGAAATGATCGTCTACGACCGGGTGCTCTCTCCCCAGGAACAGGCCACGGTATACGCCTACCTGGCGAACAAGTTCGGCCTGCCGTCCGTTGTTGCCGGCCTGGCTTCGCCTGCGATCACAAGCGCTTTGCAGGCGCAGGGTGTTGTCGGCCAGCCGTTCACCTACAATATCGCAGCCACAAACAGCCCTGCCAGCTACACGGCCTCGGGCCTTCCTGACGGGTTGCGCCTAAATCCCTCGACCGGTGTAATCTCGGGGACACCATCCTCGCAGGGCGTTTCAACCGTGGCCCTTGGAGCGACCAATTCCTCGGGGACTGGGATACTCACGCTCACCCTCTCGGTAACGGCTGTTGCGCCGATCGTCGCCATTCCAGCCAGCGTCTCGGGACAGGAGGGACAAGCATTCAACTATCAGGTCGTTGCGCCAGGGGCTACGGCCTTTACTGCTACGGGACTGCCCTCTGGTCTCACCATCGATCCCAATTCCGGCATCATATCGGGTACCCCTGCGGCAGGGACGGCGGGCTCCTTTTCGGTTCTCCTCACGGCCAGTAACTCGGCGGGCAATGGCTCTGGCACGCTCTCCCTCACCATTAGCGCGGCGCTCACGCTCACGAGCGCCTTATCTGCCCCTGCGCAGGTGAGCCAGTCGTTTAGCTACCAGGTCACGACCAGCAATCCCGTGACCGCCTATGCTGCGTCGGGCCTGCCCCCCGGGCTCTCGATTGACCCCGTGGCAGGCATCATATCCGGCGCGCCGACCACTGCCGGGATATTTGCCGTCACGCTCAGCCTCACGGACGCCACCGGCGTCAGCACGGCCACGGTGACCCTATCGGTGACGCCGAACTTCCCCGTTGTCTCGGGGATGCTGCTCTGGCTCAGGTCGGACTTGGGCGTCGTTACGGACTCAAATGGAAACGTGAGCCAGTGGACGGACCAGAGCGGACTGGGCAACAACGCCTTTCAGTCGACACCGGCAAACGAGCCCCAGCTCGTAGCCAACCAGTTCAATGGGCTACCTGCCATCCAGTTCAATGGCGCGAATGCGCTCAGCCTGCCCTACAACATGATGCAGCAGGCCCAGTCGGGAGAGATTATCGCCATCGTGAAGCTTGGCACGAACCCGAACGTCCCGAATACAAACACGCTTTGGAATTTTGGAACAGGCTTCGGCTCGAGCTACAGCGGCGCCACCCACTACGAGGATTTCGGCAGCAACGATACGACGGGAATGAACGTCGAGACTCTTGACCAGATCGGTCAATTCTTTGTCTACGACACCTCGATAGATGCGAACGGCATTTCGACGTTCAGAAGCAACGGCGCGCCGATGTGGTACAGGTCCGGCCTCCTGGGCGGATTTCAGTCGGCACCTGACCTGGGCGGATATAGCGGAGGCAATCTCTTCGGCGACATCGTGGAGGTATTCGTTTACGACCGCGTGCTCACGGCCCAGGAGCAGGGTCAGGTTTACAGCTATCTTTCCGGGAAGTATGCGATGGCGTCCTCGGTATCGTCCGCGCTGGCCGCTCCGATTGTAACGACGGGCGCTCCGGTCACCGTGTCTGTCGGGCAGGTCGTAAGCATCCAGGTGTCGGCGAGCAATGGCCCGACGGGCTACGGGGCTACCGGCCTACCCACGGGCCTGCAGATTGACGCCACGGGCCTCATCTCCGGGACGCCCACGACTGCTGGTTCTTATGCTGCGGTGGTAACGGCCACAAATGCGTCGGGCACGGGAAGCTCGCCCCTGTCTTTCTCGGTCAACCCGCTGCCGCCGGCATTTGCAGACGGACTGAGCGCGACCGGACAGGAAAACCAAAGCTTCAGCTATCAAATACCTGCAAGTAACGGTCCAACCAGCTATTTGGTGACGGGCCTCCCTTCAGGACTAACGTTCGATCCAAATGCAGGGACGATCACGGGGATCCCAGCCGCTGGCACTGCAGGTACATACACTATCGGCCTTACTGCTGCTAATTCATCAGGTTCGACGAGCACAACATTATCGCTAGTTATCAGCGCTCCATCAGTCTCGATTACGGGCCTTCCGTACTCCACAGGATTTGAGGTTTCCGATGGATTTACGGCGGGGCCTCTCGCCAACCCAGGCGGATGGACAACGCTTCAGGGGAGTCCTGATGTAACGACGCAGATAGCCCATTCGGGCGCGCAGTCACTACAACTACCAGCGGGAACCGCAGCGGCGGTTGTGGCGCTCACTTTCAGTCAGGGGCAGGGTGAAACAATCGAATTCTGTGATCTATATGCAATGCCAGCGGCTGAGACATCAATCGCCTCATCCACCGTCTTTATCGTTGAAGGAGCAAAATTTGGATTTCAGCAATCGAATGGAGTTGGGGTGCTACAGATATTCGAAGGCGATGGAAATGGCGGAGGCGCATGGATACCCACGGCCTTTACAATTCCTCTTGGCGTGAGCAACCAAAGTGCCACATGGGTCCGGCTCACGGCACGGCTCGATTTCACGGCACTAACGTGGAGCCTTTATGCAAATGGAACGCTCGTCACCAATGGGGTTCCGTTCATCGATAAATCGAGCACCTATCTGTCCGCTTTCCGAATCCAAGGGGACGCGTCGGCGGCATCCTACGTCGACGATCTAAATCTGGGCCCTACGAATCCATTGTTCGCCGATCTGAACGGGGACGGAATTCCCGACGATTGGGAGACGCTAAATGGTCTGAGTCTTAGTACGAACGACGCGAACCTAAATACCTTTAGCCCGTCCTTCACAAACCTACAGGAATACCAACTCGGAAGAAACCCATCAAAGGGGACTGTCACTAACGACGCCTCGGTACAGCTCAATGTCTATTCACCGCATGATTGACCCTGGCCGAATGGCTCCAGCTGTCGGAATCCCAGCCGTGGCGAGGGCATTACTGTTTGCGTCTGCTATCCTCCTACCGTTCGGAATCAGGGCGCAGCAATGTACAACAAGCGATGTGCAGTCTTCGGTAATCCATGCTACGAGCACACTGACGACATTGGAGCTAAGGGGATTCGACCAGAAGACCGATCCGGGTGCCGGCCAGATGTTCAAGAAATACAGAACCGAAACATGGACCGGCTCTTTAGCATTCATTCAAAATTACGGTGCGACTATGGTCCCCGGGAGTTTCTACTACATTCCTGGAAACGGATTCCCAGATGAATCAACCAAGGCGTCCTCAATTACATATGACTACGCAATGGCTGGATCGTGGACCTTTTCTCAAGACGGTCTGAGCAATTCGTCCAATAAGACATTAAGCAGATTCAATCCGCATTTGGTGATAAATTTGGAGACCTATCTAGCTGATTACGTGTTTCCTTCTGATATTATCGAACCGCCATTTAGCGCGTACAATCCCGTTCTCAGTTCGGGATTGCAGCAGACTATTGCCAGTTCGGCATTCAATGCCAACAGTACTTCTTCGGCTTCTGTGACTGAGGTAACATATTTTATCCTAAATTCCGCTGTTGAGGCTGCGGTTTGAGTACGGAAGATGCTGCAAAGGATGGCCATGGACACACAAAGCCAGGCAGAAGCCATTCACCCGCTGGGTGAAGGAGAGTTCTCATTTCCGACACCGGGTGGACGGGTGCGACTTTCCGTGACCAACGACAGTTTGACGCCGTTCGGTGGGCTTGTCCCGTGGGCGGCTTATACAAAACATATAGGCATTATAGATCAGCTCGCTGCCGATTGTCCTGTTGAGCGGACGAGCCCGAACGCGGCTCCGATATACGACGTGCTCCAATCGTTCATGCTGACGGCTCTTACGGACGGGCGCCGGTTCTCGCATATTGAGCGTTTGCGGGAGGATCCGACGATTCCTGAGATTTTCGGCATGGAGTCCGTGGTTGGGGACGACACGGTGAGGCGGTTCTTCAAGTCGGTGGATCCGGCCCTCGGGGCCGAGTGGATCGCCCGCAATGTGCAGCCGATGTGGCGTGCTTTGCCGGATCCGATCATCATGGATTGGGACTCCACGGTGCAGCCGAAGTATGGGCACCAGGACGGAGCCGAGATCGGGTATAACCCCGGCAAGCCTGGTCGGCGCAGCTTCCATCCCCTGCTGGGCGTCATCGCCCACACGCGCCTTTGTCCGGTATACCGGTTCCGTTCCGGCGACACGGTCACGGCCACTCAGTGGCACGAAGCGATGCACGACGCCCAGCGCTGGCTCGGTGAGCGCAAGATCTGGCTAAACCGTGGCGACTTGGGGCTCGGCCATGACGCGATCATGAGCTGGCACGAGGAGGCCCCCGAGAGGCCGAGGTATCTGTTCAAGCTTAAGCTGACGAACCTGGTGCGCTCGGCACTATGCCGGGTACGCGAGGATGAGTGGCAGGGATCCGCCGGCTACGAATCATGCCAGATGGCCGAGGGTTTCATCCAGCTCACTGGCTGGAAGAGCCCCCGCCGGGTGATCTTTGCCAGGACCCTCTTGGGCGTGATCCGGGCCGCGAGCAACACCGAGTTCTGGGACCGCAACAAGCACGAGTTCGCAGTCTACGTGACCAACCTGCCCGAGAGCATCAATTGCTGGCAGATCCAGGACCTGTACCGCAAGCGCGCGGACACCGAGAACGTGTTTGACGAACTCAAGAACCAGTGGGGGTTCAGTGGATTCTGCGCCAAGTCGAGGGCGACCACGGAACTGGCCGCCAGGCTTCTACTGCTCGTCTACAACCTCTGGACGCTCTTTGTCCGCTTCATCGTCCCACAAAAGCACACCGAGGCCAAGAGAGGCCGACGATGGTTTCTGCTGATCGCTGCCAGGCTCGTCGAATCGGGGCGCCAAAAAGAACTACAAGTCTCTATAAAGGGCGGCTGGGCCGATCAATTGCGAGACGGCTACACTCGCATCACCGAATGGATTCGTACAACTGCGCCGCAGTTGAAATATCAAATGTCGACCAGCGACCTCGACCTCGCCAATGCAGCCACTTCTGGGCCTTAAAACCCCACTTCAACTGCGGAATTTAGGTTTATAGATATATACGATAATTCTCAGGTAACGACAATTGATACGCCTGAGAGCGAATCCAGGACAGTGTCAGGACAGGTCTCGGAAGTACTGAGTGATGAGTTTACCATCCAAGATGCCACGAAGTATGCGGCTGCGCCGACATCAGGTGTCTCGAGACTAGCTTATTCGAGTGGCCCGAGCCGAGCTTGGGCTCCTCCAGATCAGATCACCGCTTATAGAGCGGGTAGTCCTTTCGCGAATACTCTGCCTGTCGATTTTAGCCAACAGACGGTAACCTTCTACGTCGAATTTCCAAGCTCTGGTGAGAATGCGTTATCTCCGGGCACATACGATATCAGCTACTATTACACCCAATGGCCAATTGGGACGGCGCAGCCGCCGAGCCCGAATATGGTCGTTCCAGGCGGACAGGCGAAATTTAAGGATGCGCCATTTTACGCTCCGGCTCCGAGTAGTCCAATGCAAATGCAGGCCCCGACCGGATACAATTTGGAGGTCGAGTATGCCGTAGCAACGCCGTGCTCGGTTTGTAATTGCTCCGGACAGGTAGGCGGCTCGGGAAATGGCTCGCTCAACAGCGTGCATTTCAACGTTTCTCTGGGTACGCTTTCGACCGGTCTGTCGGCAGGACAGCTAGTAGTGGTGGCCGCACAGATTTCCAATCAACTCTATTCGACTTCTGCTTGGAGTGCGGTGGTCCCCACGTCACCGGAGGTGCAGCTCGTGAAGGGCGCCAGCGGGAACCTTTTACAGGTCAAGACCCCTTATTGGTTGGCCGATCTGGTTCAAACGTCGCCCACAATTTGCGATGTGAACATATACCTTGTCAGCCAGATAACCGGGCCGAATTCGGAAACCCAACGTTATCCGATTTCGGGATCTCCGTTTGTGACGTATGAAGCTGCGGAGCCGGCAGGCGATAATGGGTCGGGTAATCAGGTGATAATTTCTGAGATTCGAGGCTCGGTCGTCAAACAGACCGCGTTCTCCAACTACAGCTCGTCGACCGGTTCCGGGGTGAGTATGTCTCTGGGGGTTGGGTATGGGAGCGAACGGATATCCCAAGGAACAAATGGAACCACAGTCACGGAGGTCCGCGATACCGCAGATGATGGTGGCAACGTGATTCGTAGCAAAACCACGATCTACACTTTAGCCGATTTCGGTAAGGTTGCCGTATCCAAGAGCGTGTCGACTGGCAGCGGTACGCCGCCGCTGCTTACTCAATACAGTTATTACACTAACGCAGCCTTAGATGGCGCCGCCTACGGACATCTTAAACAAGTGCTGAACGCAGACGGATCATGGGAATATTACACATACGACGTTCAGGGCCGGGTCTCACAGATTCTCAGGCCATTCATGGATTCGGCACCGACAACCGTCGCCGCGCTGTGCAGGGCGACTGCGACGACTTACCTGTCCCTGCCTGACGCCGATGGTGATGGTATCCCCGAAACCCTGATTCAGACTGTGGACACGGTCTTGGGAACGGAAGTCGGGCGCAGTTATGTGTATGAGCCGTCGAATACCTTAGTATTTGATGGCGACACTTGCCTTCAGATTAGTTCGATACGATGCGTGACACCGGGGGCCGCGTGGAACGCAAACGGTAACCTAGTCACAAAGACCTTCACTTTTAGTGGCGGCACATTCGACGGCGACACTCGCGCAGTTTTCAACCCAGACGGTACAGCCACTTTGACATCGTTGATTTTGGATGGTCAGGGGAACAGTGTCTCCACCGTTAAAACAGGTCAACTGAATGGGGCGATGAGTGATGTTAACGCTGGCACGATGGGGGTCACTGTCACAAATCTCACCTCGAATTCCGTCGTCAGCGTGACGACTTCGGACATAGCCTCCGGCCTGCGGATTTCCTCTTGGACGGCGACGCAGACCGACCAATGGGGGCGCCCTACGGCGATCGCATATTCCGACGGCACGACCGATACCCGCACGTATGCCTGTTGCGGTCTTGGATCGGAGACTGACAAGGAAGGAATCACAACGAGCTACAATTATAACCTAGCCGGCCGGTTGATTTCCACAACACGGGCAGGCGTAACCACCCTAAATGGGTACGACGCGGCAGGACGCCTGATAACGGTTACTCGGCAAGGTGCGGATGGCAGCCGAATTGTCCAACAGACGAATACCTATGACCTAGCTGGGCGAAAGACCCTGAGCATCGATGCGGTCGGCCGCAATACAACCTATGCACAGAGTCTTGATGGATCGAATGAGAGCGTGAAATCCATAGTCAACTCCGATGGCGGGAGCCAAACTACTATCAATGCCAGTGATGGGTCTCCTCTTAAAATTTCGGGAACAGCGGTCACACCTCTCCAATACCAATACGGCGTCGACACGAATGGCTACTATACCCAGACGATCCGTGTCGGATCGGCGGGCCAGACGACCGAATGGGTCAAGAATTACGTAGATATGGCGGGGCGTCCGAGCCTGACTCTCTATCCCGACGGTTCGAGCGCTCAAAACGCTTATAACAGCCTCGGGCAACTCTCGCAGTCCGTGGATCCGGATGGTGTGTCAACGCTTTACGCGTATGATGGACAGGGCCGACAAACGACCGTGGCGGTCGATATGGATCGCAATGGGAGCATCGATTATTCAGGAACGGATCGCATAACGAGTACGATGTCCTTGGTTACTACTGACCACGGGACTACGGTACAACAGACAACGACCTCGGCGTGGACGGCGAATAATGCCGGCACAACGCAGGTCCTTTCTGTAAACGAAACGAGTGCGAACGGCACGCAAATCTGGCAGACAGCCAATGGCCTGACGACGACGACACAAATCGCTTACAATGGCGCGGGCTCCCGCACCGAGACGACAACCACTCCAGACGGCGTACAGACTACGAGCCAGTATTCGAATGACCTCATTACATCAAAGACTGTGGTTCAGCCGTCGATCGGGACCCTGTCTTCCACGGGCTATGGCTACGATGCTCACAACCGATTGCAGACTTCTACGGACGGAAGAAATGGGGCCACCATCTACGCCTATTATCCCGATGATAAGATTCAAACCTCCACGACGCCTAACCCAAATTCTACGGGTAACGGCTCAGGTAACGCTCCTGAGCTGACCAGTTATGCCTATGATTCAGGTGGGCGAGTGTCTTTGGTTACCCAACCCGACGGCACCACGGTCTCCAACTCCTATTTCCCGACGGGGCTCCTGCAGAAGACATATGGTTCCCGAACCTACAATCAGGAGTATACCTACGACTCGCAGGGTAGAGTGGGCTCGCTGACGACATGGACGGACTTCGCCTCAAACAGAGGCGCTGCACAGACAACATGGACTTATGATCCCGCCCGCGGATGGCTCACCTCAAAAATCTATGCGGACAGCAACGGCCCAAGTTACAGTTATTGGCCGTCCGGACGCCTTAAGACACGTTTATGGGCACGCGGGACAAAAACCATCTATTCCTATGGAAATGGCGGCGACTTGGCTTCCATAACATACTCCGATTCCACGCCGGGCGTGTCGATGACCTACAACCGACTCGGGCAGCTGTGGACTGTCTCCGATGCCGCGGGCACCTGCACTTATACTTATGATCCCTCGGGCCAACTTCAGAATGAAACCTATGGCACGAACGGCCTGCTTGCTGGCTTCGCAGTCACACGTGGTTTCGACTCTATGGATCGCCTAGGGAGCCTTTCGCTAGGTTCCGGACCCTCTGAGACCTATGGGTATGACGCCGCATCCAGACTCCAGACTGTTGCGAGCGGCGCGGCTATGGCCACCTACACCTACCTGGACAAATCCAATTTGATTGGAAACTTGATGTTGAAGAACGCTGGCGCCACCCGCCTGACGACAGTTCGGAACTTCGACAACCTTAATCGATTGTCATCGGTGACCTCAACCCCATCGGGAGGCGCAGCGATCATCCACTCCTACAGCTATAACCTGGCAAATCAGAGAACCCAATTGACCCGGGAGGATGGAAGCTATTGGCAATACGGTTATGACGCTCTTGGGCAGGTAAACTCCTCCACTAAGAACCTGCAATCGGGTTCGCCCATCAACGGTTACAGCTTTACGGCTACCTTTGATGACATTGGCAACCGTGTTTCCACGACGGTCAACAAGCAGCCTTTCACTTTCACTGCGAATTCCCTCAATCAGTATAGCCAGAGGACGGTGCCTGGGATCATCGACGTAATAGGAACGGCAAATCCTAACGCGATCGTGACAGCCAACTTCCAGCGAGCGACGCAGCAGGGCTCAATCTTCTACGACGGTCTGACGGTAGACAATGCCGGAGGCCCTCAATTCCTTCAAATCAACGTCGAGGCAGTTGCTAATAACGCCGGGCCTAACGGTGAGGACGCCATTATGCAGGCTACCCGGACTGCATTTCTCCCGCAAACGCCTGAGGCATACACTTATGACCTCGATGGTAATTTGCTCTCGGACGGGCGATGGGCCTATACTTGGGACGGAGAGAATCGCCTTATCGGAATGCAAACCCTGCCGACAGCCGTCACTGCCAAAGCACCCAATCAAAGGATTTCTTTTGCATATGATTCCCAGGGCAGAAGGGTTCAAAAGACCCTGGCAAATGGAGCAAGCGGTTCCTTCCCTGTAGTTTCCGATATGAGATTTGTGTACGACGGATGGAACCTCCTTGGGGAATTCAATGGACTAGGAAGTGACGCTCTCGTGCGCAGCTATGTCTGGGGTCTCGATTTGAGCGGGACTTTCCAGGGCGCAGGAGGCGTGGGTGGATTGCTGGAATTTTCGGACGCCGGCTCCGGAACGGCCTATTATGCGGCTCCTGATGGCAACGGCAACGTAGCTGGGCTCGTGTCATCGACTTCAGGGTCAATCGGGGCGGCGTACGAATACGGTGCCTTTGGAGAAACAACCCAAGTGTCCGGAGTGGCTGCTGCGATCAATCCGTTCCGGTTCTCCACGAAGTATGTCGACGCGGAGACCGACTACTCCTACTACGGCCAAAGGTACTACAGCCCCAGCACGGGGCGCTGGTTGAGCCGCGACCCATTTGTGGAAAAGGGCGGTGTAAATCTCTACGGGTTCTTGGGAAATGCCCCAACTCTGACGTATGATTCCCTTGGTCTCAGTCCTCCAGAGGGCTACAATCAGGTGACGCCCGGTGATCTAGCCGATTTGAAGGCGAGGCGTTACGGTTACATTCTGAATCACTCTGGGGACGCCGACTACATGTACGATGGGGAGTGGAACCCCGGTATCTCTACTGTCGGCGAAGGGCTTGGCTGTAGTTGTCAGGCTAGCGGCAAGTACTTTGTAAAAAAGATCCTCAATGTTTCGAGCGTGGCGACCAGGTCGACCGCTGGAGCTTGGCAATTTTTGCAGCAGGAAGCCTTTGGGAACTATTTCGGATTTAACGCGGCAAAATCTGTTTGGACACGCAATACTTCGACGACGTATCGGTCGATAGACAACTGGCACTTCCTCGAAGAGTTTGATTGCTGCTGCCGAGGGCAGAAAATGGACCGGTACGCTGAAACGCTGATCGCTCAGCTATGGGGGAATGTCGTAAGTCAGAAGAACGGCAGCCAGGTCGGGTATGGTGGGTTTTACACAGACGGAGGGAACTACAATGTTTATCCGACGCCACCGGATTCTGGGCCTAATAATCCTCTAGACGAACAAGCTCCCAATCCTCCAACTCCACCAAATCTATGATTTTGATCATCTGTTTTACGGTACTCTTTGCCGCCACACTTGTTCGGCTAAAATCGAAGCGCTCGATAAGTGTGTGCCTTGAGGCTATTGGCTCCTTGCTGCTACTATTAGGAGCGATTGCAGTGACAGGGTTCCCTCACTGGTTCCTGCTCGATAAGCAGCCAATTTCCTCGGTTGGGGGGGCACCGGTTGTGGTCCATGTGAACCTTGTTGCTGTGCGGATTCGTGATACGGTGATCGGTATCGGGTTAGCCTGTTTTGTTGCAGGATACAGCATTGCATCGGTTTGCAACCCTCGGAGTCGTGCGGCTCAGGATGACTGAAAGTTACTACGGCCAAAGGTATTACAACCCGAGCACAGGAAGGTGGCTATCTAGGGATCCGCTGGGCGAATTGGGCGGGATCAATTTGTACGGGTACGTCGGGAACAATCCGGTTAGCTTTGTTGATCCTTATGGCCTATTTGCTCCGGCACCAGCCGTCGTGGTCGGACTAGCTCCAGTGGCAACGGCAATCGGTGCGGTAGGAGCTGGAGCATTGGCCCTGGCTCCAGTCGCAGGTTATGGATATTACCAGCTCGGAACCTTGATCGGGGACATAAATGCACCAGACGCTTCAGATTGGTAGTGTCCGTCAAGTTTCGCACATTTGCTGACCGGCAGTGCCGGAGGAAGGTTTGGATTTGTGGTTTAGGTTGAGCTGCCGGCGGAGTGCCGGAAGCTGGGACAAAGATATACGAAAGTATAGAGGGAGGGGTCTAAGGGGAGGAGCTCCTCCCCTTCGTGACCCTGGTGATACGCGTTTGGAGTCACGCGAACTCTCCGGCTACGAGGTTTTGGGGAGCTGCCGGTGCCGGGGCGAGGTCCTTCAAGTGGGACATATCCATGTAGCGCTTGCGACCCCACT
>Ga0302195_10002845_pt1 | contig 13620 bp, 10 predicted proteins | sample II_Bog_N1_2_FD_198778 | JGI IMG/M metagenome (GOLD analysis project Ga0302195, IMG submission 198778) | Peat permafrost microbial communities from Stordalen Mire near Abisko, Sweden - II_Bog_N1_2 | ecosystem: Environmental > Terrestrial > Soil > Wetlands > Peat | place: Sweden: Abisko...
GTTCCGGCGTCGCGCGGGCGGCGCCAAAGGCAACAAACGGAGCCATTACGTCCATTCCCACGTAACGCAACATTCCCCATTGGATATGGTGCAGAATCTGACCCATGTCTCCGAGTTTAGCGTCGTCGCGGAAGAGCATCTCGGGCGAGCCCGTCGTCAATGCCAACATCGATCGCTTTCCAGAGAAGACGCCATTCTGAAAGTTGCGTTTGACATCATATGCAAATCCCATCGCGAAAACGCGATCGATCCATCCCTTCATCACCGCGGGCAACGAAAACCACCACAGCGGGAACTGGAAAATGACCAAGTCCGCCCAGATCAGTTTATCCATTTCCTGCTTCAGTTCCGGAATGAACAGGCTTTCGTTTGTCGCGCGGACCTGTTCGTCAAGGTAATTAAAAAACGGCTTGCCCTTAGTCTCGACGAAATCCCTTTCGTCACCCACGGCGTCGAACCGCATCGTATAAAGATCGGAAACTTGCACCGAGTGCCCCGCTTTCTGCAACGTTTGCACCGCTACGTCTTTCATAGCTCCGTTGAAGGACTTCGGCTCAGGATGCGCGAATATGATGAGGACATTCATGACGAATTGATCCCGTGCTCTGTTGAATTTTTTGAATCGGTCGTTGCCGTGAATAACGTTAGACTAGAGCATATCCCTGTCACCAGCGAGGATCAAATCGCTTACGCCGTTCACCATCATCCATTCCCATTTTCCCGACGACTCGCGACAATGGCGATGGCGATGAGGATGACCAAAATGCCGCCGGTAACAAAAAAGCGCGGTCGGCACTTAGGTTACAGTGATCAGGCCTCGAAGCGGATTCCATAGCAATACTCCGCCGGCATTCACCGCGACGATTGCCGCGAGCGCGATCATCCAAATCCTGGAGCCTCAGGCTCTCAAGATGGCCACAGACCCACGATCCCTGCGATGAGAAACAACCCTCCAAAGACTCCGCTGGCGAAGATGCCCGCAACACACGCTCCAGCACAAGCATGGGCTCCCGGACTTTAACCACGATGGCCTCGGCCAGCGCGCGAGGTCGTAGACTTGGCCCGATGGGCCGGTGCAGTCATGCTCTCACCACGAAGTTTGTCGTCCGGCACAGCATGAAGAAGAGTATCTAAAATGTGTCAGCCATGCTGACCGCGGTGAGCATATTTGACCAGTCAGGAGCATGTCAAAGCGCCTACCGTCGAATTTCGAGGTGGACAGCTTGTCATTCGGCAACCCGTTACTCACCGAGATAGATGGAGAAAAAACGATGCCGACAAACGAACACAAGAAGGCAGCCGAGCTGCATCAGGACGCAGCCAAGTCACATCTAGCGGCAGCCGACAGTCACGGCAAGGGTGACGCCGCGAAGGGCACTGAACACGCCAAGGTAGCTCACCAGCATTCGCAATCCGCCGCCAAGCAAACCGACCAGGCCACTTCGAAGAGCCAACAACAGAAGTAACCAGGCGGGGCCCGGTGAAGAGCCGGGCCTCCCTCTGCGATTTGCGCGCAGGATGGTAGCGATGCAAGGAGCAACACGATGGGACTGATAGTATTTTTGGTTATTCTCGTCCTGCTTTTCGGAGGGGGTAGTTTTTATTTTGGTTCTCCATACCATTACTATGGTGGGGGTATAAGCCTGTTGGTCGTGATCATTATCTTGTTCCTGTTGTTCAGGTGACCGGTTAAGCGCAACCGACGACACGCATCATCTTGCGGAGAGTGTAGTGAGATTCGCTGTTTCATTCTTCTCTCGCCGAAGCAGTTAGTTGGAATTTTTAGTGAGGATTTAATATCCATCATGGGCACGCGCCGCTGGCGTTGGCGGCGAACCACAGCCAAACGCTCCGGGCGAACATTCCGAAATTCCGTCAAGCGAGCCGCTCAAGAATGCGGACGTAGATCCGGCGAGCAAGGCCAGACCGCGAATCTCAGACAAACACGACAAACAAGGGCTTCTTCAAGCAGCGCCGCATCAAACAGCGCGACACCTTCTATGCGACGTAACGACGGAGGCGACAATGCTCATCGAGTTCAGAACTGACGGCAACATCAAAGGCAGCGAGCAGTCTTCCGCAGAGTTGAAGGACGGTGGTCCATGACGCACCTGGACCGCTACGGCGGCCGTATCAGGCGGCTGGATGTGCACCTTTGCGATGCCGTAGGCCACAAGACCAGTCATGAAGACAAGCGCTGCGTGATCGAGGCGCGTCGCGACGGCCGCGAGCCGATCGTCGTCACGCACCAGGAAAGTATCTTGGCACATGAAAAAGGCGGTTGAAAGCGTCTTCGGAAAAGAGGCCTGCCGGGATCATCTTCGGGATCATCACCAGGAGACAACTATGAACAAGGCCGAGCCGCTCTGCGACCTCCGGTTTAGAAACCAATCGAGTGAGCAATTTTGCTCAGTCTTCACGCTTGGCATTCGCGTAGGTTGGCCTGACCGTCGATCGGTGCGGCGGCAGAGCCGTCAGATCCGATGGTCAAGCGAGGAGCAGTCTTGGCTTCGTCTTTCCGACGGAGGTCGTCTTTTGTCCTTATCCCGGTGCTGGTCGCGCTCGGCCTCTATTTCGGCTGGCGCTACTTCGACGCCGGTCGAGAAACGGCAGCTTTGGCCCCTGCCGCGCCGGCGATTTCCATCACCAGTACCACCGCCCACAAAGGTGACATTGGCGTCTATCTCGACGCGATCGGGACGGTCACGCCGCAATATACCGTTTCTATTACCAGTCAGGTCACCGGGCAGGTCGTTGCGGTGCCATTCAAGGAAGGCCAGACGGTACGCAAGGGCGATGCACTGATCGAAATCAACTCGGCTCCGTATCGCGCCACGCTGCTACAGGCGCAAGGAGTGCTTGAACGAGATCAAAATCTCCTCGCGCAGGCGCAGATGGACCTCGAACGCTACCGCTTGCTGTCGGTCACCAAGGCTATCGCAAAGCAGATCCTGGATGACCAGGAAAAGCTGGTCCTGCAGCTTCAGGGCACACTAAAAAACGATCAGGGCGCCGTCGACTATGACCAAATCCAGGTCGATTTTTGCCTTATCGCGGCGCCAATCGCCGGCCTGATGGGCCTGCGTCTGGTGGATCCGGGTAATGTCGTGCAATCGACCGGAACCGTCACCCTCGCGGTCGTTGCGCAACTGCAACCGATCACGGTCATTTTCACCATACCGGAAGACAATATAGGCTCGATCCAGGCTCGCCTGCGTATGAACGCCACCCTTTCCGTGGATGTTTATGATCGCACCGCGCAGACCAAGATTGCGAGCGGGCAGCTGCTGACGCTCGACAACCAGATCGACACCACGACCGGAACCATCAAGGCGCGCGCGCTGTTCGACAACGCCAATGAGGCGCTGTTTCCGAACCAGTTCGTCAACGCCCGCCTACTTGTGAATACGTTGCAGGGCGTAACCCTGGTATCAGCATCGGCGATCCAGCAAAACGGCCAGGCCTCGTTCGTCTATCTCGTCCAAAGCAATATTGCTCATTTGCGCAGCGTCAAGCCTGGGGTCACTGAAGGCGGCATGACGCAGGTCGATGGCATAAACCCTGGAGATATTGTCGCCGACAGCAGCTTCGATAAGTTGCAGGACAACACTGCGGTCGTGATTGCAAATAAGCCTGTCGCGGAGAACACGAGCGGAAGCAAGGCGCAATGAGTCCGTCCCGCCCGTTTATCCTGCGGCCGGTGGCGACGTCTCTGCTGATGGCGGCAATTCTCCTGGTTGGCCTCGTCGGCTACCAGCTGCTGCCGGTGTCGGCGCTGCCGGAAGTCGATTATCCGACGATCCAGGTACTTACATTCTATCCCGGAGCCAGCCCAACCGTGATGGCGACCACCGTCACGGCGCCTCTGGAGCGCCAATTCGGCGAATTGCAGGGCTTGAGCCAGATGACCTCCACCAGCTCGGGAGGGACTTCCGTCATCGTCCTGCAGTTCAATCTCACAATCGCGATGGATGTAGCCGAGGAAGAGGTCCAGGCAGCCATCAACGCGGCGCAGAGCTTGTTGCCGTCGATTCTGCCAGCGCCTCCGATTTACAGCAAGACCAATCCGGCCGACGCGCCTGTGCTCACGCTGGCCATTACCTCGGATGCCATGCCGCTTTCCCAGGTCGAGGACCTCGTCGATACCCGCATGGCGCCCAAGATCTCGCAGCTCAACGGGGTCGGCTTGGTATCGATCAGCGGCGGGCAGAAACCCGCGGTGCGCATTCAGGCCAATCCGATGGCGCTGTCTTCCTACGGCATCAACCTGGAAGACCTGCGCACGGCGCTTACACAGGCCAGCGTCAACGCGGCCAAGGGAAATTTCGACGGCCCGCATCAGGATTACCAGATCGAGGCCAACGACCAGCTGGTTGCCAGCGAAGACTACCGCAAGGTGGTCGTTGCCTACCGCAATGGCGCGCCGGTGATGCTGACGGACGTCGCGCGCATCGTCAACGGCGTGGAAAACAACCGACAGGCCGCGTGGATGAATCTGACGCCGGCGGTGATCCTGAATGTGCAGCGCCAGCCTGGCGCCAACACCATCAGCGTGGTCAAGAGCATCAAGCGACTGATGCCGCAGCTTGAGGCGAACCTGCCGACCGGCATTCACGTGACCGTTCTTACCGATCTGACCGTCGCCATCGAGGCGTCGGTCGCGGACGTTGAATTCGAATTGCTGCTGACAGTCGCACTGGTCGTCCTGGTCATCTTCCTTTTCCTCAGGAGCCTGTACGCCACCATCATCCCCAGCGTCGCGGTGCCACTGTCCCTGGTTGGCACTTTCGCGGTCATGTACGTGCTTGGCTACAGTCTGGACAATCTGTCGCTGATGGCGCTGACCATCTCCACCGGGTTCGTCGTCGATGATGCAATCGTGATGATCGAGAACATCTCGCGCTACATCGAGGCCGGTGACCCGCCGATGGAAGCCGCCCTCAAGGGCGCGGCGCAAATCGGCTTCACCATCCTGTCGCTGACGGTGTCGCTGATCGCCGTACTGATTCCGCTGCTGTTTCTGGGCGACGTGGTCGGTCGTCTGTTCCGGGAGTTTGCCGTGACGCTCGCCGTTACGATCGTTGTTTCCGCGGTGGTCTCGCTGACGCTGACGCCGATGATGAGCGCGCGAATCCTCCGTAGTCGGTCAACGCAGCAGCAGGGACGCGTCTATCGGGTCTCGGAGCGTGTCTTCGAGAGCATGATCGCATTCTATGGCCGGACCCTGAAGTTCGTCCTCGGCTACCAGGCGGTGACGCTGTCGGTCGCCGTGGCGACGCTGCTGCTCACCGTCTACCTGTACACCATCATTCCCAAGGGCTTTTTCCCGGTCCAGGATACCGGCGTGATCCAGGGCATATCGCAGGCATCGCCGACTATCGGCTCAATGGCTATGGCCGCGAAGCAGCAGGAACTCGCCAAGGCGATTCTGGACGATCAGGCGGTGGCCAGCGTTTCGTCCTTTATTGGCGCCGATGGCACCAACGTCACCACCAACAGCGGCCGGATGTCGATCAATCTGAAGCCGATCGGCCAGCGCGATATCAGCGCGTCCGATGTGATCCGCAGGCTGAAGTCGAGATTGGGCGGGGTCCAGGGCATCCAGCTGTTCATGGCACCGGTGCAGAACATCTCGGTCGATGACCGGGTTAGCCGCACTCAATACCAGTACACGCTAGAAGACGCCGATGCCGCTGAACTCAATCTCTGGACCGGCCGCTTTGTTGACCGGCTGAAGCAATTGCCGGAATTGGAAGACATCGCGACCGACCAGCAACTGGGAGGGCTGGCGTTATCCCTGGTGATCGACCGGATTACCGCTTCACGACTGGGTATCGCCGTCGCGACCATCGATAACACGCTCTATGACGCCTTCGGCCAGCGGCAAATCAACACCATGTATACCCAAGTGAATCAGTATCACGTGGTACTGGAGAGTGATCCGCTGTTTCAGTCTGATCCGAGCAAGCTCAACCAGCTTTACATCCAGTCGAATACGTCGTCCGGGACCAGCGGCCCGGGAGCCACTTCCTCCTACTCGTCCTCCGGATCATCCGCCGCGGGATCGAATGCGCTGACGACGTCGGCTTTGTATACCCCGGCGGCAAATGCTCTTGCCCATCCTGCCGGAGCGCTCTCGTCGAGCACCTCGACAGCGACTTCTAGCAAAGGCGCCGGCTCCGCCGGCGCCACCAGTTCTGCCGTGAGCAGCGCCGTGCCGCTCAGCGCGTTCTCGCATTTCGAGAAAACCACCGAGCCGCTGGTGATTACCCACCAGGGGCAATTTCCGGCCATCACCGTGTCGTTCAATCTGGCGCCCAATGCCGCACTTGGCAATGCCATTACCGTGATCGACGCGGTGCAGAAGGACCTGCACATGCCGGCTAGCCTGCAGGCAGGCTTCCAGGGCACCGCCGCGTCGTTCACCAATTCGCTGAGCAATGTACCGCTGCTTATTCTGGCGGCCCTGGTTACCGTCTACATCGTGCTGGGTGTCCTGTATGAGAGCTTCGTGCACCCGATCACCATCCTGTCGACGCTGCCGTCGGCGAGCGTCGGCGCCTTCCTCGCCTTGCTGCTGTTTCACCAGAACCTGAGCATGGTCGCGATCATCGGCCTGATCCTGCTGATCGGGATCGTAAAAAAGAACGGAATCATGATGGTCGACTTCGCGCTGCAGGGTGAGCGGCTTGAGGGCAAGAACGCAGCCGATGCGATCTACGATGCCTGCCTGCTTCGCTTCCGTCCTATCATGATGACGACCATGGCCGCGCTGCTCGCCGGCCTGCCGCTTGCACTCGGAAGCGGCTCCGGCTCCGAACTGCGCAGGCCACTGGGCATCGCGATGGTCGGAGGGCTGCTGGTGAGCCAGGTGCTGACGCTTTACACGACGCCTGTCATCTACATCTTCTTTGACAATCTGGTCCGGCGCTTCGCGCCCAAGCCTGCCAAGCCGGAGGCGCTGGAGTCGTAGGCCCGGCATGAACATTTCTGCGCCATTCATTCACCGTCCGGTGGCGACCACGCTGCTGACGCTGGCGATTGCCCTGGCTGGCGCGATGGCGTTCGACGTGCTGCCGGTGGCGCCTCTGCCGGAGGTCGACTTTCCCACGGTTTCAGTCAGTGCGAGCTTCCCGGGAGCCAGCGCCGATATCATGGCATCGTCGGTTGCCACGCCGCTTGAGCGGCAGCTTGGTCATATCGCCGATGTGACGGAGATGACCTCCGCCAGCACGCTCGGCAGCACGTCGATCACCATTCAATTCGACCTCAGCCGCAATATCGATGGCGCGGCGCGCGACGTCGAGGCGGCCATCAACGCCGCGCGAACCTACCTGCCGAGCAAACTGCCGGCCAACCCGACCTACCGCAAGGTCAACCCCGCCGACGCGCCGATCATGATCCTCGGCCTTACCTCGGATAAATACGGTCCCGACAAGCTCTATGACGAGGCCTCGACCGTCATCCAGCAGAAATTGTCGCAGATCCAGGGCGTAGGCCAGGTCATCCCCGGAGGCGGCGCGTTGCCGTCGGTACGTGTGGACGCAAACCCTGCCCAACTGGCAAGCTATGGACTGACCCTGGCCAATCTGCAGTCCGTTCTCAGTCTGCAGAATGCCGACCTGGCCAAGGGCCAGATCTCGGACGGCACCATCACCGCGGATATTCTCGCCAACGATCAAATCTCGCATGCCGACGACTACAAGCCCCTCATTGTCGGGTTCAGCCATGGCTCGGCGGTTCGCCTGACCGACGTCGCCGCGGTAACGGACTCCGTGCAAGATGTGCGCGCGACCGGATATCTGAACGGCAAGCGCGCGGTAACGATCATCATCTTCCGGCAGCCCGGCGCCAACATCATTGGCACGGTGAACCGGATTCGCGCGCAACTGCCATTCATCAACGCATCGATTCCACTCGGCATCGACACCACCATCGTTCTTGACCGCACCACCACCATCCGCGCCTCGGTCGGCGACGTCGAGCGGACGCTGCTGATCTCGATCGGCCTGGTCATCGTCGTGGTCTTTGTATTCCTGCGCAACGGCCGCGCCACATTGATTCCGGGCGTCGCCGTCCCGGTCTCGCTGCTCGGCACGCTGGGCGTGATGTACCTGTTCGGATACAGCCTCGACAATCTCTCGCTGATGGCCATGACGATTTCGACGGGATTTGTCGTCGACGACGCCATCGTCGTGATGGAAGATATCGTGCGCAACATGGAAGACGGCATGACGCCGTTTGCCGCGGCGCTCAAGGGCGCCGGCGAAGTCGGTTTCACCGTATTCACCATCAGCATTTCGCTGATCGCGGTCTTCATTCCGCTGCTGCTGATGGGGGGTATCGTCGGACGCCTGTTCCGCGAATTTGCAGTCACCCTCTCGGCCGCCATTCTGGTGTCGATGATCGTCTCATTGACCACGACGCCGATGATGTGTGCCTACCTTTTGAAGAACGAGCGAACCGAAAGCCATGGTCGCCTCTATTTGGCATGCGAACGGGTTTTCGACCGGGTATTGTCATGGTATCGTGACAGCCTGACATGGGTCTTGGCCCGTCCCATTCCTGTGCTGATCGTGCTGCTGCTCACCATCGCCCTTAACGGCGTGCTGATCGTCGAGATACCGAAGGGCTTTTTCCCGGTCGAGGATACCGGAGCGCTCGCCGGTGCTGTACAGGGACCGCAGGAGGCGTCGTTCCCAGAGATGGACGACTCGATCCGGAAAATCGTCGGCGTGATCAAGAACGATCCGGCGGTCGCCAATGTGATCGCGTTTAGCGGTGGCCGTGGCGCAACCAATACCGGCTCGCTCTATGTCGCGCTAAAGCCGACGGCGGAGCGCAACGTCAGTGCGGCCGCGATCATCGCCCGCCTGCGCACCCAGTTGAACCGCCTGCCGGTGGCCTCCACGTTCCTGCAGCTGGTGCAGGATCTGCGTATCGGCGGCCGCTCCAGCAATGCCCTCTACCAGTATACGATCCAGGCCGACACCATGACGGACCTGACCAAGTGGGGGCCTGTATTGCTGAGCGAGATGAAGCGACTGCCCGGCCTGCAGGACGTGAGCTCCGATCAGCAGAATGGAGGCCTGGAAATGCTACTGAACTACGATCGCATCACTGCGGCGAAGCTCGGACTGACAGTCCAGGCTTTGGACTCGGAACTGTACAGCGCCTTCGGCCAGTCGGAAGTATCCATCATCTACACTCAGCTCAATCAATATTACGTGGTGCTGGAGGTTGCACCGCAGTATTCGCAAAGCCCGGAAGGGTTGAAGGACATTTACTTCAATACGTCCGGCAGCAGCCAAATTCCGCTGCTCGCGGTGGCGAAGAGGCATGCCAGCACAATCCCGCTGGCTATTAATCATACCAGCCTATTTCCCTCCGTTACGGTGTCCTTCAATCTCACGCCGGCGATGTCGTTGAGCGATGCCACATCGAGCATAAACCAGATGCAGGCGCGGCTGGGTGCGCCTGCATCGCTGCAGGGCTTTTTTGCCGGAACACTGCTCGCCTACCAGCAATCGCTGAGCACCGAGCCGTTGCTGATTCTGACGGCGCTGCTCGCGGTGTACATTGTGCTTGGAATTTTATATGAAAGCCTGGTTCATCCCTTGACGATCATATCCACCCTGCCGTCGGCCAGTGTCGGCGCGATGCTCGCTTTGATGCTTTTCAAGGAAGATTTGAACGTTGTCTCTATCATCGGAATTGTGCTGCTGATCGGGATCGTCAAGAAGAACGCCATCATGATGATCGACTTCGCGCTACAGGCGCAGCGCCAGGGCGGCAAGAGCGCCTCGGATGCGATCTTTGAAGCCTGCATATTACGCTTCCGTCCTATCGTGATGACGACGATGGCGGCGATCTTGGGGGCGTTGCCCTTGGCGTTGGGCACCGGCGTGGGATTTGAACTTCGCCGGCCGCTCGGCATAGCGATTGTGGGCGGCCTGCTGATGAGCCAGCTGCTAACACTCTATACGACGCCAGTTGTCTATTTGGCGTTCGACCGATTGCGGCTACGGTTTGCGCACCTCAACTGACGCTCGCTGATTTTGGAATTCAGAAAGGGTGCATGCCAATCAATAGCGATGTTTTTGGGTCCACGACCTCGATAAAGTTTTCGACGAATCCTACAGCGCACCCTTTTTGGTCCAGTATCTTGTGTGGATGCCCGGTGTGACAGATACTCAGGCTTATCGCTGGCGCCTTTGGCGAGCGCGGCGGACTTCGTGAAGGAAGTATTCGGCAAGAACGAAGATCCAGGCTTGTATCGTTGGGAGAGCGGCTTGGCAATCGGAGGAGCGATGAACGAAACCAGATGTCGCACCGATCCAGTATATGGCGCAACAGCGCGCCGAAGAGTCCGCCGGGCTCCCGCACCGGAAACCCGGAGCGCATCCTTCCGAGCGTCGGCGATATGTATCCTGCTGCTAAATCTCGCCTATGTTACGCCCGCAATGGCCCGCGGCGGCCATATGCACGGGATGGGTGGTTTCGGCGGTCACGAGGGCCACGGCGTGGACGCGGGCGGGGGATTGCTGACGCCTACCTATGTTCTGATCACTGTTTCGAAGATTACTGATGTCGAGGCGTTTAAAGGCGCCCTGCGCGATCTGATGGCCGCAGAGACGCCTTTCGGCGGCCGCGTGGCGATGGACACGGACAAACCAATATATTGGGATTGGGAAGGGACCGCGGCCGAACACGTCGTAATGATCCAGTTCGATAATCCCGATCAGGCGCAAGTGTGGAAGAGTTCGGACGCATTCAAAAGCTTCGACACGGAACTTCATCGAAGCTCGGAGTCGACTATGCAGCTTGTGCAGGGCCTCCCGACACCAGCCGCTCGTGGAGTGGGCAGAGGCGGCAGAGGCCGTAGCTTTGACCAGAAGGCTTTCGAACCGAATGTGAAGGAGTACGATCAGATGCTGACGAAGATGCATGGCATCTGCAAGGGGTGCTAAGTCGTCGTCAGTGAAGAACGTTTGAGCGAGGCATGCTGAGCGCGGCGTCGTGCGGCTATGACGGAAGATCGATAGCAGGATGCACAATAAATCCTCGAACCAGCGTCGGAATAGGCTGAAATCATAGCCGGCGGCGGAGATCGCGGCATTGACGCGGTCGCCGTCGCGGCCCTTTAGATAGTTGCGCCGCATCCGATGGCCGTCCTTGAGGTGACCAATCACCGGCTCGACGGCAGCGCGGCGGCGCATCTCGCGGCGGATGGCTTTGGTGACCCGCCGGACTTGGCCTGAAATCCAGACCTTGAAGCGGTCGGGATAGGTGTGGCCGCGATAGCCCTTGTCGCCATGGATGCAACGCACCGCGACGAGGAATACCCGCAGCGCGTCGTGAACGGTCCCTCCTTGCTCACGGGTATTGCCGTCTGTGCATCTTACGCGAACGCACCGCAACCCTGAAATCCGACCGTGAACGCGCTAAGGCCGCCTATCGCGGTGTTCGCGTGAGTTTCACTCATGGCTGCGCTGGTCTCCAGTCAATTCGAAGAAAACACTCGCTTCAAGCTCGTTAGGTGCCCCTAAGCGACGATCGGCGCAAACGGCATTCTATCAAAGGCATCCGACCGGCACCCTATGCGTAAACCACGGCCCGGGTGGAGGCTCGGAAACTACTCAGACCCGGCTGCCTCGACGCAACCGGATTCCGCGGAACGTGCTTGAGGTTGTCATCATTGAGCGCCGCCCGGCCCGTTGGGAGCGGCAAATCTGCGATAGCGATGGAGTGCAGATAGTGCATGGTCGGGAAAAGACTCGGGCTGAGGCTATGCAAAGGAACTTAATTGGACTGGCGGGTTTGTTGCGAGGCTGCATAGCGCAGCGGAGAACAGCAAATGTACCCCTGTCACCTGCGAGCGCAACCCGACGCGGTTCACGCGCGATCCGTGCCTTCAATTCCGAACGCTGGAGAAGTGGCCGGCGACGTGTTTGCGCGAGTGAACATTCGAAAGCCGACCGCGACGACGTGTACCGATTGCCCCGTCTCCCGCGAAAGAGACGAATTGATCCTCAAGATGTTCGGGTTGCGTGAAGCTGCCGACAAGCGCCTCGCAAGCCTGACCAATCGGCAACATGACATCATGCACAGGGTGCTCCCGGGCCATCCCAGCAAGAATATCGCTGCGGATCTCCATATCAGCCAGCGGACCGTCGAAAATCACCGCTCCCAGATCATGAAAAGGACAGGCGCGCGGTCGCTTCCCGAATTGGCCAGGATGGCCCTTGCCGCCGCCGATTGGACAATTTCCATCGCTTGAAAGCGCTGGAGGTATCGGCACGCCGTCAGCATGCCATAGGCAACGTTCATACCGTTGCGGACATCGTATCCGGCGAAGCGGCGCCTTTGGGAGGCAAATGGCAGCAATTGGCCTGAATCCGGCGTCGTTGGTCACCCGGCCTGCGACCGAACCGATCGCATCGCCGTTTGACTCAAATCAATATGTTAGGGACCGGGCATTATATCTGTGATTGCGGTCGAGGCTGACGGCCCGCAGGAGCAGAGTATTGGCAAAAACTGCCCGAAATGAATTCGATCCTCAGGCCTTCCTCGCGAAGGACGGCACAGGAAAGACCGTGTCGACCTTCCGCAAGAACGAGACCGTCTTCTTGCAGGGAGACGCGGCGGATAGGGTCTTCTACGTCCAGACGGGTAGGGTCAAAGTTGTCGTGGTGTCCGAGCAGGGCAAGGAGGCGGTCATCGGGATTCTTGAGCCCGGTCAGTTCTTCGGCGAGGGGTGCCTGAACGGCCAGCGATTCCGGCTTTCCACCGTCACGACACTGGAAGACTGCGTGATCACCGCCATCACGAAGACCGCGATGCTGGCGGCTCTCCATGACGACCCGAGAATTTCCGAACGCTTCATGTCCTATCTGCTGACGCGCAACAGCCGAATCGAAGCGGACCTGGTCGACCAGCTATTCAATTCGAGCGAGAAGCGGCTGGCGCGGCTTCTGCTGCTGTTGGCTAACTTCGGCAAGGAAGGCAACCTGCAGCCGATCAAGGTTCAGGTCAGCCAGGAAACATTGGCGGAGATGATCGGCACCACCCGCTCCCGCGTGAGCTTCTTCATGAACAAATTCCGCAAGCTCGGCTTCATCAGCTACAACGGCAAGATCGAGGTCCACAACTCGCTTTTGAACGCAGTTCTTCACGACACGCCGGGCAACGCAAGGGTTAAGTGGACAGGCTTCAGATTTAAGTCGGGAACGCTGGTATCAGGGTCGATTTCGCTGCTCGGATTCCGGCACTTTTGGCGGCGCCATTCGAGCTTCGCAGAGCTCAACTATTGGGTCGAGGGAGATAACCATGTCGGATGATGAGCTTACTCAAGTACAAAACGGTATCGATGAACAGCGTGAAACGATCAAAATTGGTTGGCTAAGGCTTGCAACAGCAGATTTCGAGCCGGAAAAGCGAAAGAGGATACGAGACGGAATAACATCGAATGAGGACCAACTTATGGATTTGCTTGAGCGCAAGCTGGCTCTGCGACGGAAGTGAAACTGCTCCAAGGAGGCGGCGGCTGGAACCACGTTCTTGTTCGCTATGACAAACTCCGAGGAAACGTACTGAAGCGAGATATCGGCTTGGCACGTG
>Ga0302195_10002858_pt1 | contig 13596 bp, 12 predicted proteins | sample II_Bog_N1_2_FD_198778 | JGI IMG/M metagenome (GOLD analysis project Ga0302195, IMG submission 198778) | Peat permafrost microbial communities from Stordalen Mire near Abisko, Sweden - II_Bog_N1_2 | ecosystem: Environmental > Terrestrial > Soil > Wetlands > Peat | place: Sweden: Abisko...
GTTCTATTTGGTCCCGCGGGTCATGCGTATGTTTATGCCATTTATGGCCGCTACTTCTGCATGAATATCAGTTGCGAGTCTGAGGGGCAAGCGGGCTGCGTGCTGCTGCGCGCGCTGGAACCGCTGGCAGGAGTGGAGCAGATGGCTCGAAATCGCGGGCTTGCGGCGGGGGCAACGCCGCGAATGCTCACTTCGGGGCCCAGCCGGCTTTGCCAGGCGCTGGGGCTGAGCCGCGCGGCACACAACGAGTGTGATCTGGTCGATCCTCATTCTCCGCTTCAAGTGCGTGACGACGGCTACGCGGTTGGCGAAGTGCTGGAGACTCCGCGCATCGGCATCCACGAGGCCGTGGATTGGCCGCTGCGCTTTGCCCTGGTGGGAAACCATTGCGTTTCAGGAGGGAAGAGATTGAGAGAAGGCGCGTGCAAGGAGGATTAGGAGCGTGCAATCCCACCCTAACCGCAAAAACAAGAACGCGGCGAGGGCGGGGCACCCAAAGTTCTCAGAAAAACCAAGGGCGCTCCCGGTTGCAGAGAGCGCCCTTGGTGATTAAGCAGGAAGCGCGCCTATTACTTGGGCGCCTTGACGCCGGCGGCCTGGGCCAGAATGTTCTTTACTTCAGGTGCAAATTGGCCTGTGGGAGCCAGTTGCAAGTACATCTGGTAAGCCTCGGCGCAGCCGGGAGGCAGATTATACTTGCCTGTCTTGGTGTCGACGGTGGCCGTCTGGACGAGTCCCTGACCCTTGAGGTAATAGATGAGCGGGTTTTTGGGATCAATCTTGATGGACTCATCGGCAGCGGCAATCTGAGCTGCTGAATTGCCCAACTGGTAGAAGATCACAGCCTCGTTCTTGTAGTAGAGGGCAGCCTGTGTTGGATTGATCTTGGCGGCTGCATCGTAGGCAGCGGTGGCCTCGGGAACCTTGCCGGTGCGCGCATAGATTTCACCTAGTCCGGAATAGGAAGCGCCCTGAGCCTGAGGATTCGGCTTTTTGGACGCGGCCTCCAGATCCAGCACCTTCTTGTAGGTGGCTTCCGCCAGTGTATATTTTGCCGTGCGGTCATCGACCGGACCAAGCTGCGCGAGGCAGAGTTGCGCCTGACCCAACTGGGCCCAGAGAACGGAGGCGTCGGGCTTGGCATTGGTGTCGCGGAGCATGAGGGTTTCGACATCGGCGCACTTGGCGTTCCTGATCTCGATTTCCTTGGCTTCGATAGCAGGCCTGGTGGCGCCGGGGCCAAGGGCCTGGATTGCCGTAACGCGCGCATTGTCGGCATCCTTGAAGTCCTGGGTGGCGACCCTCAGGTCGGCATTGAGGTTCTTGATGACCTCATTGGCCTTCATAGCCTCAGTGTTTTTCTGCTTGAGCTCCGCCAACTGTTTTTGCGCTTCGGTGGGCAGCTTATCAATGAATGCCTTGCGGGACATATCGAAGTCCTGCAGCACATCCTGCCCGACCACGATCTTGATGTTTCCATCCGATTGGTCGATGAACTTGTCGGGCGGCGAATCGGCGGCACGGTAGACGACGAGGTAGGTGCCGGGTGTCGCCTCGCCTTCATAGTCGGCGGTGGAAGAGACCTGGAAGGTGAACTTATTGGTGTGGCCCTCGTCGTTAGAGAGACTTACCGTTCCCGAGTTCCTTGGAGCACCTTCCGGCCCGGTAATGTGGCCGTGAATTTTTCCCATGGGCTTCGAAGGCGCCGCGGGAGTTTGTGCAAGCACTGGCACAAGGGCGAAAGCCAACAGGCCCAGCCAAAGCGAAATCGTGCGTTTCATCTGCTTCTCCTTGGGAGCGACGCGAATTAAAGAGTCCGCGTGCTCGAAAAATTAAATTTACCGGCTCACGACCTTATAGACCCTGAGCCCAACCACAGGTTGCGTCTGTCTGCTGCCGGAGAGACCGCGCTGGCTGACGAACCATTACTCAACACACCATGGTAGCCCGTCGTGCAAGCAATCGCTTGTGGCCTGTATCACAATCTAAAATAACACCATGGCAACCACAATTCGTCCCGCAACCCGCGCGGACATACCGCAAATTCTGACATTTATTCGGGCTCTGGCGGCCTATGAGCGCGCGCCGGATGCCGTGATAGCGACCGAAGCAGGCCTAGAGCGGGACGGGTTTGGGCCTAACCCTATTTATTTCTGCCTGATAGCGGAATATGACGGAGGGGCGGCGGGGTTTGCGCTCTATTTTTACAACTACTCCACCTGGCTGGGGCGGCCGGGGATTTACCTGGAAGATTTGTTCGTTGAGCCGGAGTTGCGCGGCCTGGGGATTGGCAAGGCACTGCTGGAGCGCGTGGCAGCCATCGCTGTGGAAAAGGGCTGTCAGCGCTTTGAGTGGGCGGTTCTGGATTGGAACACGCCGGCAATCGAGTTCTACCGCGCGAGGGGAGCCGAGTTCATGGACGAGTGGCGGATTGTGCGTGTGACGGGCGAAGCGCTGAAGCGGCTGGCGAAGGCGGAAGGACAGCAACCATGAACTTTCGCCGTGATAACCGCGAGGGCGAGTTGCTTACTGCGTTCTCCGAGCCGAAGGCGGCTGCCCCACCGCAGGTGGTTCGTGTGATCGGCGGCGGACTGGCGGGGCCGGAAGCGGCGTTGACCGCGGCGCGGCTGGGCTGCGAGGTGGAGCTCTACGAGATGCGAACGATGGTGGACGGCAAGCCGCGTCTGACTCCCGCCCACCAGACGGCGGAGTTCGGCGAGTTGGTCTGTTCCAACTCGCTGAAGAGCGAATCGCCCAACACGGCGCCGTGGCTGCTGAAGCAGGAGATGCGGCGCGCAGGCTCGGCGCTGATGCGCATGGCCGATGAAACGGCTGTACCCGCGGGGCATGCGCTGGCCGTGGATCGCGTGGAGTTTTCGCGACGGATTGGCGAAGCGATTGCGACGGAGCCGCGGATTCGCGTGATTCGCGAGGAAGTGACGCGACTGGACGCGGCGAAGGGGGAAGACACGCTCACGATTCTGGCGACTGGGCCACTGACATCCGATGCCTTGAGCGCGGAGATTGAACGCATCACCGGCTCCGGCAGCCTGGCGTTTTACGACTCGATATCGCCGATTGTGGAGGCTGATTCCATCGACATGGAGCGCGTTTACATGGCGGCGCGCTGGGAGAAGGGGACGGCGGACTACATTAACTGCCCGATGGACCGCGCGGAGTTCGACCGTTTTCTGGATGCACTGCTTGCTGCCGAGCCTGCCGAGACCAAGGAGTGGGAAAAAGCAGATTACTTTGAGGGCTGCCTGCCGATTGAGGTGCTGGCGCGGCGGGGGCGCGACACGCTGCGATTCGGACCGATGAAGCCTGTGGGGTTGCGTGACCCACGCACCGGCAAAACGCCCTGGGCCGTGGTGCAATTGCGCAAGGAGAACCTGCGCGCCGACAGCTACAACCTAGTGGGATTCCAGAATCATCTGAAGTTTGGCGAACAGGCGCAGGTGCTGCGGCTGATTCCGGGCCTGGAGAATGCGCGCTTCCTGCGTTACGGGCAGATTCATCGCAATACGTACATCTGCGCACCAGTGTTGCTGGATGAAACGCTGCGGTTGAAATGCGCGCCGAGGATTCTGATTGCGGGTCAGTTGTCGGGGGTGGAGGGCTACACGGAGTCGATTGCGACGGGATTGCTGGCGGGGATTTACGCGGCTGCATTGGCGCGCGGAGAAGAACCCACGCCCGCTCCGCGTACGTGCGCACTTGGGTCGCTGGTGCATTACATCACGCACGCCGACGCCAAGAACTTTCAGCCGGCGAATATGACCTTCGATTTGCTGGAGCCGCTGGAAGAAGAAGTGCGCAAGAAGGTGCGAGACAAGAAGGAGCGGCACAGGTTGCAGTGCGAACGCTCGCTGGCGGCGTTTGATGGGTGGCGGGCTAATTGTTCCTCAAGAAACCATTCTTAACATCAATCACCAACTGGCGTGCAGCAGATTGTCCCCACAGGAACCTGTCTTTGTCACGGAGCGATGAGTATTGTGGAACTGCTTTTTTCACTGCTTCGCAATACGCGCAATACCTTGGCCACAGGTTTTTCACGATAAGGTTTCCCAAATTACTGAAATCCCCCAATTGGAGCAAGGAAAGCTCCTGACAAACGCGAATGTCAAAGACTGTAAAATCGTCAGGCCAAAGCACAGTTAAAATTGCTGAAGCCATCGGCAGGCGAAATCCCCATACTTTCAGGGCTAAACTCAGGCGATCCTCGTTGGATTTTTCCGAATATAGCGCTTTGGTAAGCTGCTCTGCGGCTGCATCAAGACTGCCAGCCTTCTGAATTAATCTGCGGGCCAACTTTGACTTGGATCGATTTGCCTTCCAGATAATGATGAAAACAAGTCAAACGAGTCGAGTTTCTGCTCTTTGTGGAACCTCGCGTGGACAGTATTAAAGAGATAAGTTTCAAGGTTGTAATAGGAAAGATAGTCTTCAGTCATATTTCTCCTTTGCCGCCTTCAGGCTACCATCGCCAGCCCCTTCTGAGAGACCAACGAAAGCAGCTTTAGCGAGGCGCCTTGCGGACGCCGTTCCCCACGCTCCCATTGGCTCACCAATCCGGTCGTCACATTCAAATAGCGCGCAAAGACCGCCTGGCTTGTTCCCTCACGGAGACGGAGGGCGCGAATCTCTTCAGGGGCGAGTGGTTGAACAGGCGTCAGGCAAAGCTCGTCGAACTCGCGCATTGTCCGCTTGTCCATGATCCCAGCAGAGTGCAGACCCTCGACCGTCTCGTGAATCGACGCCATCAGACTGCTACGATACTGCTTCGCTTTTCCCATCACACTTCACCTCTATCAGCGTCCCAGACGCAATTGCACTTTTAAGTTCTTCTCCCCGATAAGCCAGCATCTCGGCAGCCAATTTCTTCAGTGCGGTCAACTCATCTGGACGAATGTTCTCTACGTCGTTCTTTGCAAAACCGTGAACAAAGATGGCGCGATCCCTGGCCCTGAAAAAGATCATCGCGCGAAAACCGCCCGACTTGCCTGAACCCCTTCGGGCCAAACGCTGTTTGATTACGCCTCCACCGAGATCGGCGCCAATCAGGCCACGGTCCACATCCTGAATCGCTTTGCAAAGATCGGCATCTGAAAGGTCGTTCTTTCGCGCAAAGCGAGCGAAAGGCTTGTTCTTGAAGACGCGCATTCGGTCATGGGCGGTCTTGCTCACCAGATAAAGTATAACACTAGGCGTTACAGTTCTCGAAATGAAATTCCCGCGCACGAACGGACCGCAGGAACCTTTTCCGGATTGCCAGTGTCCAAGTAGAGAGGAGTTGCCGTCGGCAACGGATGGGCGCGGTTGCGTGTAACCTGAAGACTGGAGCGTTTGAATGCGTTGGATTGCAATTGTGGTTTGTTCGGTGGCGCTGGCGGGGGGTGTAACCGCTGCTGGAGCGAAGACTGCGCCGGCGAAGGCTCCAATTAAGCAGGGCGTGACGCATGGGTCGCTTCCGCCGGTTCCCAAGGCGCTGCTGCCGGAGTCGTTTGCCGGCTGGGTTGCCACAGGCGCGCCGAAGAAGATGACCGACGCGGCCCAGGCCGATCCCACCAATGCGACCGTTCTCAAGGAGTACGAGTTTACGGATGCCGTGCTGGTCAAGTACAAGCGGAGCGGCGAGACGCTGAGCCTGCTGGCGCTGAGCTTTCACGATGCCAGCGGCGCCTATGGCCTGTACTCGTTCTATCGGCAGAATGGATGGCCCAGGGAGCAGATCGGCACAGGCGCGACCTCGAACAACAATCGCGTGCTCTTCTGGGTGGGGAACTCTGTAGTCGACGCGAACTTTTCGCAGATTGGGCCGATGAGCGGCTCGGAGTTGCGCGAACTGGCGGGGCAATTGCCACTGCCGGAGGGCGGCAAGGCGCTGGCGCCTCCCATCATGGCCAGCGTGCCCAAGGGGCAACTGGACGCGCAGAGCACGCACTATGCCATGGGGCCGGCGGGTTATGCCGGAGCGGGAGGCGTGCTGCCGCCGGAGCTGGTGGGTTTTGATCGCGGCGCGGAGGCGGTAACCGCCAGCTACACGCTGCACTCGGGACCGGCCACGCTGACCATCATCGACTATCCCACGCCGCAGTTAGCCGCGGCGCAGGAGACCAAGATTCGCGAGTTCATCCAAGCCGGCATACACGGGGGCCAGCAGGCGCAGGCAACCTGGCCCAAGCCGCTGCGGGACTCCGGCCTGGCAGCGCTGGAGGTGCGGCGCAGCGGGCCGCTGGTGGCGCTGGTGAGCGGGAACGCCTTTACCGACGACAGCCACAAGCTGCTGGCCCAGGTGCACTACGAGTCGGAGTTGACGCAGCTCAAGCAGGAGGGCGAGTCCGAGATTTTGAAGACCGGAAAGCTGCTGTGGGGGATTACCATCCTGGTGATCATCGGCTGCAGCGTATCGCTTTTGCTGGCTTTTTTCGTGGGCGGCTTCCGGGTGCTCTACCGCCTGGCGCGCGGCAAGCCGGTTTCCTCGGTTTACGACATCGAGTTCATCAGCCTGAACCTGCGGGACTGAGCGGGGGGAATTCGGAGAGAAACCGCGAGGGCGCATCTGAAGGGTAAACGCTGGGGAAAACCAGGGGGAAACCAGGAACTAACCCTAAGAAATCCCCTGAAAAGACGGGATAAAGCAGAATTCAAAAGGCGAAGACACGCCGAAGGGAGCCCCTGTGCATTTCCTAAAATATATTTATCAAGTGATTGATATATAAACGTTTATTTCTTCTTCGAATTCTTCTTGACACTCCCATCCCGCGCCCCTAGTATGCAGCCAGAAAGTTCTGATGGTTTTGCCTCCGTTGGAACTATTCTCCCTGAGGAGAGAGCTGCCCTGTTGCCGGGCGGCTCTTTCCGTTTTTAACCACCTGCGATGGGGGGACTGGCCGTCCAGGCGGACGCGTTTGCGCGCCATGTCCACCTGCAGTGCGGCAGTCACGCCTCGCGCATGGGATTCGAGGGTTCCCAGACACAAACAGGCCCACGGTTGACCGTGGGCCTGTTGTTTTTAGGATGAGTTTCCGCTCTTAGTGCTTAGGCTCATTCTTGGGTGCGGGTGCGGCATGCTGCTGGGGTTGCGGGGCAGGTCGAGCCTGCTGTTGCGGGGCAGGGCGAGCTTGCTGCTGCGGGGCAGGTCGAGCCTGCTGCTGCGGGGCGGGGCGAGCCTGCTGCTGCGGGGCAGGACGCGCTTGCTGCTGCGGAGCAGGGCGAGCTTGCTGCTGCGGGGCAGGGTGAGCTTGCTGCTGCGGTTGCGCGGCAGGACGCGCTTGCTGCTGCGGAGCAGGGCGAGCTTGCTGCTGCGGAGCAGGGCGTGCCTGCTGCTGCGGAGCAGGGCGAGCCTGCTGTTGCGGAGCAGGGCGAGCTTGCTGTTGCGGAGCAGTGTGCTGCGCGGGAGTGGCGTGCTGTGCAGCAGGAGCAGCATGTTGTGCCGGAGCATTGTGTTGCTGCGCGGGTGTGGTGTGCTGTGCAGCAGGAGCAGCATGTTGTGCCGGAGCATTGTGTTGCTGCGCGGGAGTGGCGTGCTGTGCAGCAGGAGTAGCATGTTGTGCCGGAGCATTGTGTTGCTGCGCCGGAGCATTGTGTTGCTGCGCCGGAGTATTGTGTTGCTGCGCCGGAGCATTGTGTTGTGCGGTAGCGGCGTGCGATTGAGGCCCTGCCTTTGGTTCAGTCTTTGACCCCGTAGCAGGAGTGGTCCTTTGTGGGCCCAGCGGCTTGGCGGCTACCACATTCTGCGGGTGGCCTTTGTTGGCCTTGGCAAACGAGGTTTTGTCGGACCTGGCTGCTGTTGCGTGCTGTGTCTGGAAGCTGGTTGGAGCCGTGTGCTTGTCGCGCGCGGCTACCTGCTCAGAAGGCTGGGCGGTGTGCCGAATGCCGCCGGGGCCACCGTTATACGCGACGCGACTATTGTTGGCGATGGTGTTATTCGCCACAATCGTCCGGTCACTGTAGGTGGAGTGGATTCGGTTCTGATCGACGCGCGTGATTGCGGTGTTGTAACGGAAGTCGTTACCTTGCCACTCGCCGCCGGAGTAGCCGATGCCCCCGTAGCCGTAGCCGTAGTCCACGCCGCCGTAGTAGCCCACGTGGCGGCCCCAGTAACCGCTATGGAACCTGTAGTGGCCGCCGTACCATCCCCAGTAGGGAGGCGTCCACAGCGCGCCGTCATAGGGCGCCGCAACCCAGGCGCCGGGCACCCAGTAGTAGTCGCCCTGGTCCTGATCGTAGGCCCAATAGCCGGGCATCCACATCATGTTGGGTTCGGGGCAGATGGGCTGCTCATAGACGGGCATTTCCGGCGGAGCGAATCCGACAGAGATGACGACTTGCGCGTGGATTGAAGCAGGAATCAGAGCAAGAAACAGCGTTAGCATGAGCCAACGCGCGTGGCGGAACATTTGCATGAGAAGAACCTCCTGGTTCTTACGCGCCTGCTCCGCTGAGAGAATCGATTTTCGCTGCGCGGGGCAAGGGCATGGGTACTACGCAGCAAGCGTACCCACAGCCCTGTTCCCCGTTCTGGTCAAAACAATACAGGAAGCCTATTCTGCTTCAACCCTCTTGAATAAAACCATCAGTAGCGGTAGCTGAGCCCTATGCCGATGATGTGGCTGGCTTGCAGGTTGACCGGCACGTAGACGACCGATGGGTAGGGCGGCGAGGGCAAGTATGTTGGCGACGGGATCGAACCGATATTTCCCGCCACCTGGCCGATGCCGATATCGAAGGCGAAGTGCGGATGCTCGCGCTGGGTCACGCGCACGGCGTAGTCCAGCGTGGTGGGCAGGTCAGCCTTGCCGCCCACCAGAGGAATCCCGTTGGGGGGATTCGGGCCAAGGCCCTTTGATGTGCGCGGCTCCTGCGTAAAGCCCACCGAGGGCACGGCCACGATGCTCTTTCCGATGGGCAGCGGAATGCCGAGACCGCCGAAGAACCGTCCGCCGAAGCGCGTGCTCTGTCCGCCAATGCCGAAGATGGTGGCATTGGTGGCCTTCCAGCCTATGTTCGCGAGGAAGGGAACCGGCTTCTTGAGCCAGGTTTTGGAGACGGCTATGTAGACGTCACCATTGGTGTACGACTTGGCAGCCGGGACGGCAACCGGGGCGCACAAACTGGTCTCTTGGCAGTACTGATCGTAGAGTTGGACGGCAACCACGCCGGCTTCTCCGGAGACGAATTTATCGCCGGTGCGCACCACGCCGCCAACGGCCACGCCCGGCGTCCAGGGGCCGAACTGCCCGTCGTTGAGGGCCACCACCTTGCCGTGAAAGACATTCATGCCGCTTGCATTCCAAAGCTGGCTAAAATCCGGCGTGACCGGCGTTGAGGTGGCCGACGCTGTGGATCCCAACACTGCGTTGGCCAGCACTGTGGTGCTCGGCCCGCTGTTGCCGAACTGATGCACGCTGCGCGTATAGCCAGCCTCGGCACGGCCGTAAAACGCTTCCGTGATACTGAAGGTCTCGATATTGCCGATGACCTTGGAAGCGCTAATGAAGTGGACGCCGATGGCCGGATGGGAGAGCGCGTGGCCCTTCTCCATGTAGACAACGTAGGCGGTGGGCGTAAGGAAGCCGCCGGTTTGGCCCTCCAGCGTCAGATATTGCGCGCTGAGTTGACGGGTGGTGAGCAGAGCGACCACGAGAAAGCCGCAAACGCAGAATTTTTGGAACAGAAGATTCACTTTGTATTAGCTCCTGTGGAGTGCAGTCGTCTGCCTCCTGTGATATGCGTCACTTAATTCTTTTAACACAGATGAAGGGGAGCCGTCTGTAACTAAAATCAGGTGATAGACTCAGCCCATGCGGCGTGGTTTGTTTATCAGCTTCGAAGGTCTGGATGGTTCCGGTAAAACCACTCAAATCACTCGTTTGGCCGCATGGCTGAAGAAGCGCGGGCACAGCACGCTGATTACCCGCCAGCCCGGCGGCACGACGACCGGTGAACGCATACGTGCTCTGGTGCTGGACTCGCGCTCCGAAGGCCTGGAGCCGATGTGCGAGATGGCGCTGATGTTTGCCGACCGAGCTCAGGCCATATCCGAGGTTATCAAGCCTGCTCTGGCAGCCGGCAAGGTGGTTCTCTGTGACCGCTTCACGGATTCCACGGAGGCTTACCAGGGAGGCGGCAGGGAGCTGGGCTCGGAGCTGGTGCTCGAACTCCACCGCCTGGTCTGCTCCAACCTCAAGCCAGACCTGACAATTCTGCTGCTGCCCTCGCTGGGACCGGCGCTGGCCCGCGCGCGGCTCCGCAACCAGAGCACCGCCTCCGCCAATAAGGGCAGCGGGGACGAAAACCGCTTTGAGACGGAACAGGAGAGCTTTTATCGCCGCGTCCGGCAGCAGTATCTGAAGATAGCCGCCCGCGAACCGAACCGCGTGGTGCTGATTGAAGGCGATCACAGCATCAAAGAGGTCCACGAGCAGGTCGTTGCCGTCGTAACCGAGCGGCTGTCCAGGCTGATCGCGGGAGCGCATTAACCGTCCCATCCCTGACGGTTCCGGCAAGTAGCCGGGGCGCATCGCGCTCATCGCAGCAAGTCCAGGACAGACCCTTTGCAATTACACTTTTACAAGTGAATAGAGAAGACCCCTTCGCGCCGCAACTGGGCCTCAGCTTTGAGGGGCCGCGAGACTCTCGCCGCATCTGGCCGGTGCGCGAACTGGTGGGGCAGGTGCGCGAGCTCATTGAGCAGGAGTATGGCGACGTTTGGGTGGAGGGCGAAATATCCAACTACCGCCCCGCACCGAGCGGCCACGTTTATTTCACGCTGAAGGATGCGGAGGCACAGTTGCCGGTGGTGCTGTTCCGGCGCCAGGCAATGCTGCTGCGCTTCCGTCCCGAAGACGGGCTGCACGTGCTGGCGCGCGGCCGGGTGAGCGTCTACGAGCAACGCGGACAGATGCAGTTGGTGGCCGAAACGATGGAGCCGGTGGGCGCGGGCTCGCTGCAGTTGGCCTTTGAACAGTTGAAGGCGCGGCTCAAGGCCGAGGGGCTTTTCGACGCGGAGCGCAAGCAGCCACTACCCGCGTTTCCGCGCACCGTGGGCATCATCACCTCGCCTACAGGCTCTGTGATTCGAGACTTTTTGAACATTGTTGCTCGCCGCCACTCCGGATTGAGCGTGCTCCTCTGCCCGGTCAGCGTGCAGGGAGATGCAGCGCCCGCAGAGGTGGAGGCGGCGCTCAAGGAACTGAACGATTCGGGGCTGGTGGACGTGATCGTGCTGGCCCGCGGCGGAGGGTCGCTGGAAGACCTGGCGGCCTTCAACAGCGAGCAAGTGGCCCGGGCGATTGCGGCATCGCATCTGCCGGTGGTTTCTGCCATTGGCCACGAGACTGACTTCACCATTGCCGACTTTGTTGCCGACCTGCGCGCTCCCACGCCCTCGGCCGCGGCAGAATTGATTACCGAGGCGCAGCACAAGATAGCCGAGCACCTGGCCGAGCAGTCGCACAGGCTGGAGCGCGCGGCGCGCTTCCAACTGCTGCAAGCACAGCAGCGGTGGATGCGGCTGCCGGTGAGCCGCGCCGAGGGTCGCGTGAATACGCTGCTGCACAGGATCGCCCAGCGCCTGGACGAGCTCAGCTTCCGGCAGGGATCGGCGATGGGCAAAATCCTTCAGCAAGATCAGCTACACCTGGCGGAGCTGACAGCCACCGTTTTGCGCCACGATCCACGCCAGCAGCTTGGCCATGCGCGGGAACGACTGGCCACATGCCGCACGCACCTTGACCGCACGCTGGAGCGCAGGTTGCATGAATCCTCGGCGCACCTCAACGCGCTCGATGCGCGGCTGCATTCCTTGTCGCCGCTGGCCGTGCTGGAGCGTGGCTACGCGTTGGTGCTGGACGCGGCAGGCGGGTTAGTTCGGTCAGCGGCGCAGGTAACGGCAGGCGACAAGGTGACGACGCGCCTCACTGACGGCGCTTTCATCAGCCGCGTCGAATCTAAGATTACGAAATGAGACTATGACAGCAGCCCACGCACGCAGACTCTTTGGCACCGACGGTATCCGCGCCGTGGCGGGCGAATTTCCGCTGGACGCAAACACGATCTTTGCTTGCGGGTTGGCGCTGGGCCACTCGCTGCGGAACTCCGTTCCGGGGAGTTTTCCTAAGGTGTTGCTGGGGAGGGATACGCGCGAATCAAGCCCATGGATTGCGGCGATGCTGGCCGCGGGGTTGCGCGAAACGGGAACGCGCGTGGAAAGCGCGGGCGTGGTGCCCACGCCGGCGGTGGCGTTTTTGGCGCGTACGCATGGATTTCAGGCAGGTGTGGTGATCTCCGCCTCGCACAATCCCTGGCAGGACAACGGCATCAAACTCTTCGGCGGAGACGGCTTCAAGCTGGCCGATGCGGTGGAGCTGGCCATGGAGGAAGAAATTCTCCATCACGCCTCGCGTTCGGTAGCACCGGATCCGGCAACGCTGATCCCTGTGGAGGACAACGCCGCGCTGCCGGCGGACTATATTCAGTTTCTCCTCAGTTGTGTGCCCGGCCTTCGATTGAAAGGTTTGCGGATTGTGGCCGATTGCGCCAACGGCGCTGCGGCGGCGGTTGCTCCAGAGCTCTTCCGTCGCCTGGGCGGCGATGTGATTCTTGAGAACATCGCACCCAACGGCCGCAACATCAACCTGGACTGCGGGGCGTTGCATCCGGCGTATGTGGCCGCTGAAGTGACCGTGCGCGGAGCAGACCTGGGCCTCACCTTTGACGGCGACGCCGACCGCTGTATGCTGGCCGGGAGCCACAACAACGTGATCAACGGCGACGCGATTCTGCTGATGGTGGCACGCGACCTGAAGGTGCGCGGACTGCTGACGGGAGATTTGGTTGTCGCCACCACCATGTCGAACATGGGTCTGGAGGCAGCGCTGCGCCGTTCCGGAATCAAAATGCTGCGCGCGCCGGTGGGCGACCGCTATGTGCTGGAAGAGATGCAGAAGCACAACGCGGCGTTGGGCGGCGAGCAGTCCGGCCATATTCTGCTGCCGCACCTGGCGACGACGGGCGACGGGCTGCTGACGGCGCTGGTGGTGCTGGACCTGGTTGCGCGGACGAATAAGGGCATCGACGAGCTCACCGAGGATTTGAAGGTCTTTCCGCAGGTGATTGTGAATGTGAAGGTGCGGGAGAAGAGACCGCTGGAGGAGATTCCGCCGGTGGCCGCGGCGATTCACGCGGCGGAAGCGGAGTTGAAGGACACGGGGCGCGTGGTGATCCGCTACAGCGGCACCGAAGCGCTGGCGCGGGTGATGATTGAAGCGGAAAGCGAAGAGGCGATGAAGAGGCACGCAGAGGCGATTGCGGGGGCGATTCGGGCGGAGCTGGGCGTGTAAACACATTCCTCCCAGCACCCAATCTTGTGCGAGAGCAAGAGAAGTGGATCACCCACCGGCGGGAGCCAGAGACTGAATGCTGTTAATCGTATTCACAATTTCCATGTTTGTCAGTGCGGCGCTTCTGTTTCTGGTGGAGCCGATGATGGCCAAGATGGCGCTGCCCCTGCTTGGCGGCGCGCCAGCGGTGTGGAATGCGTGTCTTGTTTTCTATCAGGCGACTTTGCTGGCTGGTTACCTGTACGCCTAT
>Ga0302195_10002862_pt1 | contig 13583 bp, 9 predicted proteins | sample II_Bog_N1_2_FD_198778 | JGI IMG/M metagenome (GOLD analysis project Ga0302195, IMG submission 198778) | Peat permafrost microbial communities from Stordalen Mire near Abisko, Sweden - II_Bog_N1_2 | ecosystem: Environmental > Terrestrial > Soil > Wetlands > Peat | place: Sweden: Abisko, Stordalen...
GTCTCGGGGTACTGCTTCGCCCAGTCGCCCGTGTCCACGTTGCCTCTGATGGCGGTGACCGGCGCAATCCGACGAAGTATGGCGATGATGTCGGGATCTCCGATATCGCCGCCGTGAATGATATGGTCGACGCCCTCCAGGCGCCGTTCGGCCTCCGGCCGCAAAAGTCCGTGCGTGTCAGAGATGATACCTATCCTGAAGGTCATCGGTCGAAGCTCGCGTCTATTTCTCGCGCCCCGCCAACAGCCCGGAGGATTGGCGGAGCGTAATCCGCCATTGCGCGTTTTTCAAAGTGGCGGATGACGCCTTCGGCTCATCCGTCCTATGCTTGCTCCGAAGATGCCAAAATTGTCTTCAGCAGTTTCGGAAAGCGCGCATTGATGTCCGCCTCGCGCACGACATTGCGATGCTCGACGCCCTTTTTCGTGGTCCGGATCAAGCCGGCTTCGCGCAGAATGCGAAAATGGTTCGACAGGGTCGATTTGGCCATCTCGGGACACGGCGCCGCCGCCGTGCAGGACGTGCAATCCTTGTCTTCCAGCAGGCTCTTGACGATGCGCAACCTCATCGGGTCCGCCAGCGCCGCCAGCACTCCGGCCAATGTGATGTCATCACGCTGCGGGTGAACGAACTGGACCATGCCCAAAGATATAGCGCTCCCCTTGAACGCATTCAATAGTTCCTTATTACTGAACTATCGAATAATTGGCGCGTCGGCGCCAACATGGAGAGCAGCATGACCAGGAGACTTGAAGGCAAAGTGGCGCTGGTGACCGGCGCCTCGAAGGGCATCGGCGCCGAGATCGCGGCGCGCCTCGCCGCCGAGGGCGCGGCGGTCGCCGTCAACTACAGCGCCAGCAAGCAGGCGGCCGCGAAAGTGGTGGCAGCGATCACCGGCAAGGGCGGCAAGGCCGTGGCCGTGCACGGCAATCTCACCGACGCCGTCGATGTGAAGTCGGTGGTGGCCCAGACCGTGAAGGCCTTCGGCCCGATCGACATCCTCGTCAACAATGCCGGGCTCTACGAGTTCGCGCCGCTCGACGGCATCACCGCCGAGCACTTCCACAGGCATTTCGACCTCAACGTGCTTGGCCTGCTGCTGGTTTCGCAAGAGGCCGCGCGGCACTTCAACGCGGCCGGCGGCAGCATCATCAACATCAGTTCCGGCGTATCGACGATCGCGCCGCCGAACTCCGCCGTCTACACCGCGACCAAGGCGTCGGTGGACGCCATCTCCTCGGTGCTGTCAAAGGAACTGGCGCCGCGAAAGATCCGCGTCAACACCGTCAACCCCGGCATGATCGCCACCGAAGGGGCCGTTTCCGCGGGCCTTGCCGAAGGCGACATGCGCAAATGGATCGAATCCAGCACGCCGCTCGGGCGGATCGGCAAGGTCGAGGAGATCGCGGCGGCGGTGGCGTTCTTCGCTTCCGATGACGCTTCGTACATCACCGGCGAGACCTTGCACGTGACGGGTGGCCTGCACTGAGAGCGGGGTAGATTCGCCAACAGCATCCATCGGGGCTGCGCCGCCTGGCGCAGCCCCGCGATCCACACGCCCTCCTCGCGGCCGCCGGCACCATTGCTGGCGCCACAGGGCCTCCCCATCTCTGCACGGCAACCCACTCCATTCAGGAAAACTTCATGGCCAAGCTCGACGGCAAGATCGCTCTCATCAGCGGCGGCACCAGCGGTATCGGTGCGGAGACCGCCAAACTGTTTCAATTCGAAGGCGCGACGGTAATCGTCACCGGCTCCAGCGAGCGCTCGGTGGCGGCCGCCAAGGCGGAGCTGCCCGGCATCGAGGTGCTGCTTTCCGATGCCGCCAACGTGGCGGCGACCAAGGTCCTGGTCGACGAGGTCAAGGCCAGGCACGGCCGCATCGACGTGCTGTTCGTCAACGCCGGCATCGCCAGGTTCGCGCCGATCGCAGCGATCGACGAGGCCTTTTTCGACAGCCATTTCAACGTCAACGTCAAGGGCGCCTTCTTCCTGATCAAGCACGCCATCCCGGCCATTCCCGACGGCGGCGCCATCATCCTCACCGCTTCGGTGGCCGGCGCCAACGGCGGTCTCGGCGGCGCCACCGTTTATGGTTCGACCAAGGCGGCGCTGCGTTCGTTCGGCCGCAGCATCGCCAAGGAGCTGACGCCGCGCGGCATTCGGGTCAACACCATCAGTCCCGGGCCGATCATCACCCCGATCCTCGACAAGGGCGGCCTCACGGCGGCCCAGAAGGACAGCTTCATCGAGGGAGCCAAGACCCGCATTCCGCTCGGCCGCACCGGCACCGCCGCCGAAGTCGCCGCCGCGGCGCTCTACCTCGCCGCCGATGCGACCTATACCACCGGCGCCGAATTGTTCGTCGACGGCGGCCTCATCGACCTCTAGCGCGAGGGACGGGAATGTTTTGAATCGCTGCGGCGATGGTCTGCCCTCCCCTTGCGAGGAGGCCATCGCATATGGAATTTTCAATGCCATCCGCGCGGGAATTTTTCCGATCATGCGTTGCGTTTCAACGAGCCGTCCCTGCGCACGTGACCCGACTTCCCCATGCCCGGGCCGATCCCGCCTTCGGTGGGGGACGACCGGCGATGGAGAAGTATCTGGCGCCAAGCTGAACTTTGCCAGCCATGCGGCGTTGACCCGGAATCGAAGGGGCCGACCTGAACGGGAACCGGCACGCGGAAAAGTGCTGCCGAAGGCTCAACAGTGCATGACGCCACAGATCAAGGCAGCGGTCCCCAGCATGGCAGGCGTCACAGGCGCGACCTCTCGGCACAGGCCGATGCCCTCAGGATGAGCATCAAATTGAGAAACGCCCAGTCGCTCGAAGACGTCTCCGGCCTGGTCGGCGCCTGCGCCGTCACGGTGCTGGCCGGCATCATCGTTGCCGCGCTATACGTCGGACGGGAAATTTTCGTGCCCGTGGCGCTCGCCATCCTCCTGAGTTTCGTGCTCGCAGCCCCCGTCAATCTTCTACAGAGCCTTCGCGTCCCCCGGGTGCTGGCGGCGGTCGCCACCGTGCTGCTGGCCTTTGTCGTGATCTTCGCCCTGGGCAGCCTGATCGCCACCCAGCTGACTCGGCTTGCCGGCGATCTGCCGCAGTACCAATCGACGATCCAGTCGAAGATTACCTCGCTGCGCGGCGTGACCGGTGGTTCGTCGACCCTGGAACGCGCCGAGGGAATGCTGCAGGACCTCGGCAAGGAACTGAACAAGCCGAAGGGCAGCGCGGCGACGTCGCTGGTGAACGGGCCGTCTTCCGGAGCTACGCCCTCACGAACGCCCGTACCCGTCGAGGTCCTGCAGCCCGATCCCGGTGCGCTGGCGAACCTGCGGTCGCTGATCGCGCCGCTGGTCTCGCCGCTGGCAACCACGGGCATCATCATCATTTTCGTCATTTTCATTCTTCTGCAGCGCGAAGACCTTCGCAATCGCCTGATCCGGCTGGCGGGCACCCGCGACCTGCAACGGACCACGGCCGCGCTCGACGATGCGGCCGGCCGCCTGAGCCGGCTTTTCCTCAATCAGCTCCTGATCAATTCGGGCTTCGGCATCCTGATCGGTATCGGGCTGGCGATCATCGGCGTCCCCAGCCCGGCATTGTGGGGGATCCTTGCCGCTGCCCTGCGCTTCGTGCCCTATATCGGTTCGTTCATCGCCGCGGCGTTTCCATTGACCCTGGCGGTCGCGGTCGACCCCGGCTGGTCGATGCTGATCTGGACGGCGGTCCTGTTTTTCATGATCGAGCCGATCATCGGACAGGTGGTCGAGCCGATGGTCTATGGGCGCAGCACCGGACTTTCGCCGGTGGCGGTGGTGGTCTCCGCCACGTTCTGGACGGCGCTTTGGGGGCCGATCGGCCTGGTCTTGGCCACGCCGCTCACGGTCTGTCTGGTCGTGCTCGGACGCCATGTCGAACGCCTGGCATTCCTCGACGTGATGTTCGGCGACCGGCCGGCACTGTCCCCGTCGGAAATCTTCTATCAGCGCATGCTGGCCGGGGATCCGACCGAGGCCGCCGAAAAGGCCGAGCAGTTCTTGAAGGAGCGGTCGCTGTCATCCTATTACGACGACGTCGCGCTCCGCGGCTTGCAGCTTGCCCAGATGGATCTTGATCGCGACGTGCTGGATGCCGCACGGCTGCTCAGGATCAGGGATATGGTGCTCGAATTCACCGAAGACCTGTCGGATCAGACCGACCATGAGCCGATCGACGGCCAGCCCACCAGTGACGCCGAGGCCGCCGCCGCGGTCGAGCAGGTTGCAACCGAGCCTGCATTCTCCGATCTTCCCGTGCTTCGGCCCGAAGACCTCAGGCCGGAATGGGCCAGCGACCATCCGATCCTGTGCATCGCCGGCCGCACCCCGCTGGACGAGGCGGCCGCGGTGATGATGTCGCATCTGTGCCGGGTCCATGGGCTGTCGGCGCAGGTCAGGGGATCCGACGCGCTCTCCACGGCGAACATTTTTGGTCTGGATGTGACCGGCGTCGCGCTGGTATGCCTGTCCTATCTCAACTCGGCCAATCCGGCGCACATGCGCTACGCCGTCCGCCGTCTCCGCCGCAAGGTGCCGAAGGCAAGGATCGTGCTCGCGGTCTGGATGAGCGACGATCAGGCTGCCGTCATCCAGGAATCGGCCAAGGCCGACGCCGTTGCGGTGACGCTGCGCGATGCCGTCCGTCTCTGCATCGACGAGGCCCGCGTCCCGGATGCGATCCCCGGCGAAGTGCCCGCCCCCACCGTCGCGCTGATTTCCGGCTGAGCCGTTAGGGCGCTCCTGGCTAACGCCGTGTCCCGGCTCTGCAGCGCAGCGTGAAGGACACCGCACTCCGTCCTGGGGAACGCAGGCGGTCGAGATCCCTGCGCGCTACGGACTGGATGCGGTCGGCGACTCATACCCTGGATGCCCGCCCGACGGCTTCCCGTTCAGCGCTCCGCGACGTCAGCCGCCTCCATCGATCTGCCGGCCCATCAGTGCGATAGCCTTTTGATAGACCGGGGCGGCGTTCCAGGCCTCGATGGCGGCAAAATTCGGTTCGCCGGGCTGGTAGCCGGCGCCGGCGCGCCAACCATGCGCCCGCAGCAGGTTTGCCGTCGCACTCAGCGCATTGGCGGCGACGTCGAGATTGCCGCTGCCGTAGGCCAGGATGTTCTTGGGCATGAACTGGGTCTGGCCGACCTCGCCGTGCATGGATCCGCGCGTACTGGCCGACAGCGCGCCGCGCTCGATCAACTTCAGCGCCGCGTAGAGCTGCTCGGTGAAGAACTCGGAACGGCGGCAATCATAGGCCAGGGTGGCGATCGACGACAGCATGTTCTGGTTGCCGCGCTGGCTTCCGAAGCCGGTCTCCATTCCCCAGATCGCGATCAGCGGCCCCGGCGGCACGCCGGTGCGCTGCTGGATCGATGCGAACAGGGCCGCCTGGGACCGCTTGAGAGCGCGTCCGCGGGCGACGATGGTCGAAGCGCCGCGCTTGGCGAGAAACTGATCGAGCGACAGCCCGAAACTGCGCTGGCTGCGGTCGGCCGCAATGGTCGCGCTGGCGTAACCGGTCTGCATCAGGGCGGCCACCGCATTGCCGCCGACGCCCTTGGCCGCCGCCTCGGCCGCGAATTGGCGCTTCCAGTTCTCGAAACCGGCCGCCGTGCTGCCGCATTGCGCGGCCTCCGCCGTGGCGCCCAGCAACACAAGCGCGGCCAATGCCGCGAAAAGCCCCACCAGCCGCCCGACCCCGGTCATGCCCAACTCCTCCATGCCCTCCTTGCCATCCTAGTCCGGCAGCTTCACCTTGAAAATCGTAAACGGCCCGGAGCGCGGCAGATCGTTCTTGAAGGCGATTTCCCACAGATGGGAATCGGCGATGTAGAGATAGCCGCCGCTGATCGCAAAGCCGTCGGCCCAGGAAAGTTTCGCGGGGTCGCTGACAAAGACTTTCGAGCCGAGCCTGTGGTCCGGCAGCATTGTCAGCGCCACCACGGTGCGGTGTTCGAGATCGCCGCCATACAATGTGCCGGCCGCATCCATGATCAGCCCGCCGCTCAGCGCGGCACTGCCGAGATACTCGACCTTGCCGGAAAGCTCCGAGGGCGACAGCGTGGCGTCGCGCAAGGCCGAGGTCGGCACCCGCCAGTAATTATGGTCGGTCAGCGGCCGGTAATACAGAAACTGTGTATCCGGCGACAGCGCGATGCCGTCGGCCTGGATCGCCACCACCGAGCCGTCCGGCCGCAGCGCGATCTGGCTGCCGATCATCAGATGCTGGCTGGGATCGGCAAAGGTGGAGCGGTCGCCGACCAGCACCTGGCGGGCTTCCCCGGTCTTCAGATCGAGCACCACCAGGCTGCCCTTGTTGCCGGCATTGGTGAGGTAGGCGTAACCGTGCGCGCTATCGACCCGCACATCGTTCAGCGAATCCTTGGCCGAGACCACGCCGTTGAAATCATATCGCCGGATCACCCGGTTGGTCGACAGATCGAACTCGACCAGTTTCGGCGGCAGCCGTGCCTGATCGAGCCTGGGCAGCGAGGAGTCGAGCGCCCAGAGATGATCCGAATTGTCGACCCACAGCGCCTGGACCGAGATCCATTGCGATCTTCCATCGCCCTGCTCGCTGAAATTGTTCCAGGCGGCATTGGGATAGGGCGTGACCGCGCCGGTTTTCGGATCGACCTCGACCATGCTGAAGCGCGAACGCACCTGGGAGGACGGGGCGGTCGCGAAAACGCTGCCCTCGGCGGAAACACCGATGCCGACCAGCCGGAAATCATCGCCGAACGCTTTCACGGTCTCGAGCGGCGGACCGATCGTGCCAGCCTCCTGCGCCGCCGCCGGCGCGGCCGCGAGCATGCCAGCCGCCAGAACGATGCCGAGCCGCACAGGGGCCTGCGTGATCGCCCTCGTCATGGATTTGTCCCACCGTCAAAATGAAACCCGCCTTGCAAACCGTCACGGGCCATTGGTGTTCCCGCAGACCATCCAAAAACCAGGTTGAAACCTCATGGGGCTGCCAGCATCGGATGGTGTCGCCCGACCGCAATTCGCGCGGTCCACGCTCGGCAGCCGCGCCGCGGCCGTCTAGCGCTGCGGGCCGGAAAGCGAAATCTGCTGTTCGGCGCGGAAGACGTTGCCGTACAGGGTCGCGATCCACTGCCGTCCGCTCGAGGTCATGTTGAGATAGCGGATTTCGGTCTGGATATGCGGCGCCACGCTGTTCCAGTAGAATTGCGGGTAGCGGTTGACGATGTCGGCGGGTGACTCATAGCCAAGCTGGCGATTGATGCCGACTTCCTCGAATTCATGGAACAGCGCGTTGGCCTTCCTGATGTAGTTGGGATCGCCGAGCTGGCCGATGAAATCCGCCGCGCGGACGATCGACGCCTCCTCGCCGAATTCCTGGCCCTCATAGGCCGGAAACCTCGTGCCTTCGATGGCATCGGCAATGCGCTGCTGGTCGAGCGGGGCAATGCTTTCGATCCGCTGCATCACGTAGAGCTTGGAGCGGTCGACGTGGTGCGGCATCAGGCCGGCGTCCGATGAACCGCGCGGCAGGGTCACGCGGCTGCCTCTCGAATCGATCACGAAGCCCTCGACCTCGTCGTCTTCCTTGAACAGGCCCCGCACATAACCGATGTCGTGGGCGAGGCAGGCAATGATGACATGCGCGTAATCGTCGGCGTCCATCTTGCTGTGCAGCGCGCGGCCGCGCAGGATGTCGTGTCCGGCCAGCGTGACCAGCAGCGTATGCTCGATATTGTGGTAGAGCGCGTCGCTGTTGGCGATGCATTCCAGCGCGACGCGGGCGGCCCCCGGCACGATCTCCACGAGCGGGGCCTGCGAGGCGCCGAACCGGCGGCGCATGTAGGAGCCGAGAAACTCTTCCAGGGCGTCTGCCGCCAGCTCCGGTATGGTCATCATGAATGCTGCCCCGCTTCGGTTGCCTTCCTGCGACGATTCCTGTCTCTCAAGCGTTGACGTAGACGGCCGGCATGGTCCCATCTCCGGTCGAGCCAAATGGCTGCGATCGCATCCGGCAGAAAAACCAACATCGCCCACAGGATGGCTTGGTCGCGAATGCATGCCCGACGGCAGGCTCAGCCTATTCCCTCTTTCCGCCTGCCTGCAACCGAACTTTACCGCTTGGCGGCCGGTGCTCACGCACGCTTGCCCGGCGGTGGAGCAGCGCGGGCGCAATGCTTGGTTTCCCGGACGCGGCGCAGCGCGCTTTCGTGCTGCGCCGCCGCGCGACCCCACGCACGCAAACCGGGACCCATTATGGGCCCACGATCAGCAGCCATCCCGGGCAGCCCGGGCCGTCGCGGCCGAATTCAACTTGACGCTGCAGCGGTAAGTCATCACACTCTCATTTTGTTCTTACGTCCTGATTTTAGAAAACACCGGTTTGAACAAAGCCGGAAGCTGGACATGCTGACGCGATCGGTCGGTTTCACTCTGACGTCATCCAGCGCCCGCATCCGCAAGGCTTCCCGCTTTTGTGGGAGTTTTTGATGCCCAAGAAGATTGTCGTATTTGCCGACGGCACCGGCAACGCCTTTTCGACACAGGAGTCAAACGTCTGGCGGCTCTACGATGCGCTGGACCAGACATTCCCCGGTCAGATCGCCCACTACATCAAGGGAGTCGGCACGTCGGGCTTCAAGCCGTTCGCGATTCTCGATGGCGCGACCGGCATCGGGGTCCCCTCGAACGTGCGCAAGCTCTACCGCTTCATCAGCCGGAACTGGGAGCCGGGCGCTGAGATCTATATGTTCGGATTCAGCCGCGGCGCCTTTACGATCCGCACCTTGATCGGCATGATCCACAGCGAAGGCCTGATACCCGTCGAAACCGATGGGGAGCCGACGTCGCATGCCGAGATGCGCCGCAATTCCATGGCAGCCTGGCGCGCCTATCGATCCAAGACCACGTCATGGAAGGATACGCTCTTCACCATCACGATCACCCGCCTGATCCGCGATATCCTGTTGGGACTGCTCCATCTGGCGGGATGGCTGTTTTTCGGACACCGCTTCTATCGCACCGTCGCCGGCGAGACGTTGAGACAGGCGCGCAACAATGTGCCGATCACATTCGTCGGATTGTTCGACACCGTCGAGGCCTTCGGCGTGCCTATCGAGGAATTTCGGCGCGCCATCGATTGGGCGATCTGGCCGATCTCCTTTCGGAACAAGATATTGAACGACAAGGTCGCATGCGCCCGCCACGCCCTTTCGCTGGACGACGAGCGCGAGACGTTCCATCCGCTCCGCTTCGACCTCGAGAAGTCGCCGCATCCGGAGCGGATCAAGGAAGTCTGGTTTGCCGGCGTCCATTCCGATGTCGGCGGCGGTTATCCGGAAGACGGTTCGGCTCACGTGCCGCTGGCATGGATGATGGACGAGATCGGCGACGGGTTGCGCTACCTGCCCGGAGCGAGGCAAACCCTGGCGGACAAGGCCTCGGCCTATGCGCCGGTGCACGATTCCCGCAGCGGGCTGGCGGTATTCTACCGCTACTCTCCGAGGCTGGTCGGCTACAACGGCGGGCCGCCTGTCATTCACCATTCGGTGGCCGAGAAGATCGCGTTCGGCGCCGAACGCTATGCACCGGTGACGCTTCCCGATACCGCGCGGGTGCTGATGCCCGACGGCTCGATGGAGACCATCAAGGGCTTCGACAGGGAAAGATTTGCGGCAAAACGGGCGGTCGGGCGGCCGGCCGACGACATCGCTTCGCATGCCGTTCATTCGCTCAGGGATCCCAGTCCCGCCATCGTTTCTTTGACGCTCGACGAAATCTGGAAGCGGCGTGTCGCCTATTACTGCCTGCTGTTCGCGGCGTTCGCGGTAGCCTCGCTACCCTGGATGGTCAAGCCCGTGGTCGAACAATTCCGTTACTGGATGCAGCACCTCGCTTATGGGATAAGCGCGAGCGTCGGGCAGCATTGGGACAGCCTATGGGATTGGCTGGCCGGCAACGACCAGGGAAGTTCGGCTTTTCTCGCCAGCGTCCTGCAGTATATCGGCAGCGCTCTTCCCGGCTACGCCAAGCCGTGGTCGGATGCGCTGATCGACAGGCCATGGGCTTGCGGCATCGTGATCGCAATCACGCTCTATCTGTACCTGAAAAACTCCGGCTTGCGCGATTCCATCGCCGATCTCGCGCGTCAGGCCTGGATGCCGCTGGCGAGGACCAGGCGCCTGACCGCACAGGCCAACGCGCCCAAGGGGACCGCGACGTTCGCGCGCTGGATGCGTACCTCGGCGATCACCGGCGCGGTTTCCTGCCTTACCAGCCGATATATCCTCCCCGGTGCGGGCCTGCTGTTGATTTTCGCGGCGATCGGCATTTCGATCAGCAGATCCACCGTCACCTTCCGCGACGGCAGCGGGGCGCTCTGTTCAACTCCGTCCTCCGCTTCGATCGAAGCTCCCCAGCCGGGAAACAGCCTCTCGCGGGACGGATTCAGCACGGACCAGATCTGCTGGGCGAGCGGCCTCCGGTTGCAGAAGGGGCGGCATTACGAACTGACCATGGAGATGACCGAGCCTTACTTTGACCAAACGCTGATGACCGGCATCTTGGGCTTCAAGGATGTCAGATCGTGGCGGCACCTTTCTGGGCAGTTGATCCTGCGCTGGTGGACCGCGGACTGGTTCCAGCCGATCGCCAAGGTCGGACGAACCGGCAGCGACGCATGGCCATTGATCTCGGCCGATGGCGACACCGCGCTTCCGATCGGAAGCGACAGTTCCGGCAACAAGATTCCGGAAAATTTCTACCAGGACCCGAGCTACCAGGACCGGCTAGCCGAACTGAGCCGCGGCCCGGCCAAGGACGATCCGATCCGGCTCCGTTATTCCAGCAAGATTCCGCCGTCCGAACTTGCCGCGGCCAACGCCATCGAGTCAAAATACAGCCTTCCCAGGAAATTCATTTCGCATTTCACCGCGCCGGCTGACGGCGAACTGTTGCTTTACGTCAACGACGCCATCGCGGCCATTCCCCTGGTCAGGACCATGGGTGGTTTCTACGCCAACAACAGCGGGCGCGCGAAGGTCACGCTGAAGCTGCTTTCGGCGCTTGCGCCGTCCGATGCTTCGCCATGATGCCGATCCCGGGATAGGCGCATCCACCGCCCGATCCTTCGCGAAAGACGCTGATTCACCGGCTGCCGTGCGCAGGCCGGGCCGGCTTGAAAAAAGTCTGCGGCGCCGCGGCATCTCCGCGTCATCCGGGCCGGCCCGCGCGAGCAACTCCGCCCGCTTGACTCCAAGACAACTTTTGGTAGCCTGCACCCATTGACACACTATTATTTTCGAGCCTCGCCGCCGGCGATCGTATGAGAGCGGGGGGATCTGATGGGTATTTTGCGGCTGCGCCCGAGGAAGCGTCTCCGCCTGTTTTCTGCGCCAACAGCTGCTGGGAAATCCCGCGCCGCCGGTCAACTCGACTGACAAAACGCGTCGACTGACGAGCACCGATGTCAAAACCTCCGAGGAAGCGGCGTGCCGCCTCTGGCGCCCGCCCGGGAGACATTTCAGGGAGGAGCATCACCATGCCGGCGGATCTTACACCCTGGCTCACAACCATGGGCACCCTCGACGGTACCAAATGGGCGCCGGGCGACGGCAAGCCCAACCCGGCAATTCAGGGCTGGCTGCGTGACATCGGCGCCGCCTATCCGAACATGGCGACGTACTGCAACGCGGTCATCAACGACAACTATTTCTCATGGTGCGGACTGACGGTGGCCTATTGCATGGCCAAGAACAACATCGCGCCGGTTTTCGGCACAACCGACATCACCCAATTCCTGTATGCCGCGGCGTGGCTTGGATTTGGCACCACGGTGACGACTCCGCCCCAGCAAGGCGATGTCCTGGTCTTCAATTTCGGCGGCGGCGACCACCATGTAACGCTGTTCGAAAAGGACAATGGCGACGGCACCTATAGCTGCCATGGCGGCAATCAGTCCCATACCGTCAATCTGACGAATTTTCCCAAGAACTGCCTGATGGGGGTGCGTCGGCCGGGCGGCGCGGCTGCCGCGCCGGAAATCGTTGCCGGTGCGCTCTCCTCGGGCGCGCAGGGCCGTGTGGTGACGGCGCTGCAGTCGGCGCTGGCGGCAAGGGGATTCGACCCCGGCGGAATCGACGGGGAGTTCGGCCCGCTCACCAGCGCAGCGGTTTCGAGTTTCCAGCGCGCGCGCAATCTGCCGGTCACCGGAAGCGCCGATCCGGCAACGCTTCAGGCGCTCGGAGTTTCCACCGATAGCGGCCCACAGCCCTCCGTTGCAGCACAGGAGCCGACGATGCAGTTGCCAGATCTCCTCAACACCGTGATTGGCGCCTTGATCAAGCAAAAGGCCACACCGGCCGCCACGACAACGACGGCGACGGCCCAGGGACAGGTCGACATCACCCAGGTGCTGCAGATGGCGATTGCGGCGCTTGCGGGACAAACGCCGGTGCCACCTGCTTCCGGCGCCGGATCCGGAACGACCGCGGGGGTCGCGACGGGGACCGCCACCACGCCGCCGGTGCTCTCCATCATCGACCAGATCTTCGGCGGGCAGGCGCTGGCCGGCAAGAAGACGATGCTGGCCGTGATCGCCTATGTCATCCTCGCCATTCTGCAAGCAACCGGCGTGGCCGGCACCGCGACCGGCGATACCGCAACACCGACCGGCGATATCCTCACCACCCTGATCGGCGCCTTCGGCGCGCTCGGCGGACTGGCCAAGGTCGATCGCCTGACCCAGACGCTTGGCCAGGTCGCAAGCCAGGCCGCGCCGCCGCAGAAATAGATCGCAGACCGGAGCGCGCGCCATGCCGAACTACCGAAGCCTGGTACCTGGCGGCTTTTTTTCAGCCACGCCGATGGACAAATCCAGCGGGCCCGTGACGGTGCGCTGCAACAATCCCGGCGCCATCAACGGTGCGAAGTGGGAGACGAGCTATCCCGGCTACGTCGATACGGTCGAGACCACGCCCGGCAATCGCTCGACCATCTTCGAGGCGCCGGAATACGGCGTCGGCGCCTGGTGGGACCTGCTGCGGCAGTATAAGGCCGGCAACGCCGGCACCGTCAGCGCCATCATTACAAAATACGGCGGAGGCCAGGACTATTCGGCCTACCTGCAGTTCGTGCTGAAGCAGACCGGGTTCGGCGCCGACACCGTTATCGATCTCGACAACGATCAGCAGGTGCTGCAGTTCGGCCGCGCCATGTTCCGCTACGAAGCCGGTCGCCCGCTGCCATGGAGCGACGACCAGATTCTCTACGGCATCAGGGGCGGCCGCACCTATGCCAGTACCAAGGCCTGGCCAGCTTCGCCGACGGCCGCCCCCGCGCCGCCGGCCCCGGCGCCGGCAACACCGTCCGCACAACTCAGCGACAACGATGTGCTGGCGCTGCTGATGCAGTTGCTGCCGGCGCTGGCGGCCAAACCTGCCAATCCGCCGGTCACCGGCACGCCAGGCAGCCCAGCTGCTCCGGCGGCGACAACCAGCACCGCCCCCTCGGCTGTCGTGCTTTCGCCGATCGACAAGCTGTTCGGCGGCCAGGCCCTGGTC
>Ga0302195_10002868_pt1 | contig 13566 bp, 9 predicted proteins | sample II_Bog_N1_2_FD_198778 | JGI IMG/M metagenome (GOLD analysis project Ga0302195, IMG submission 198778) | Peat permafrost microbial communities from Stordalen Mire near Abisko, Sweden - II_Bog_N1_2 | ecosystem: Environmental > Terrestrial > Soil > Wetlands > Peat | place: Sweden: Abisko, Stordalen...
ATCGGCGTGCTCTACGGCGCGTGTCTCGCTCTGGTCCAGCGCGACTTCTGGAAGCTGATCGCCTTTGCCGCCCTCAGCCACCTGAGCCTGATCGTGCTCGGCATCTACGGATTCACCGCCATCGGCTCAGCCGGCGCGGTCTTCCAGATTCTCTCCCATGGCGTCGTCGACGCTGCGCTGTTCTTCCTGCTCGGCGTGCTCTACGACCGCTACGCCACCAGCCAGATCGGCGCATACGGCGGACTCGCCGCGCGCGCGCCACAGACAGCCACGCTCTTCGTCCTCGCAACACTGGCCATGATCGGCCTGCCCATCCTCTCTGGATTTGTCGGTGAGTTTCTGATTCTCTCCAGCACCTTTGGCCAGGTCAGCAAGGGCTGGGCTGTCGCCGCATCGCTGGGCGTTATTCTTGGTGCGGCCTACATGCTCAAGCTGGTGCAGAGCATCTTCTACGGACCGCAAAGCGAGCTGGTCGCAACGCGTCCGCCTGACGATCTGCATCTGCGTGAGCTGTTCCTGCTTGGCCCGATTGCCGTACTCACGCTGGTCATGGGCGTCGCGCCTTCGATATGGTTGCCAACCATCGAGCAGAGTGTTCGACCCCGACCGGTGGTCACCGATCATTTGGTCCCCGGCTACGTGACTCTCACATCCGTTCCCCAGGGAGGCCAGCGGTGAATTTCATTCTAGGTCTTCTCTTGGCTCACGATAACTTGTTTCGTATCCTTCCAGAGGTGGTCCTGACCCTCACAGGCGTGGCCGTCATGCTCATTGACGCCTCACTGCCGGTTGGCTTTCCACGCCGCTATCTCGGCATGATCGCCGCCATTGGAACGACGCTCGCCCTCTGGGCAAGTCTGTTGCAGCTCTCTCTGCCCCAGGGCACCGGCTTCTTCGGCACCGTCGAGACCAGCGCTTTCACCATCTTCTTCCACGTTCTCATCTGCGGCATCGTTCTCGTCTCCCTGCTGCTCTCGCTCGACACCCTGCCGGAAGACAGCCACCATCAAGGCGAGTACTACGCGTTGATCACATTCGGGGCGGTAGGCATGTGCCTGCTCACCGGCGCGGTTGAGCTGCTGCTGGTCTTCATCGCGCTTGAAATCTCCTCCATCGCCACCTACATCCTGGCCGGCTATCGCAAGCAGACGGCGCGCGGCCCGGAAGCGGCCATCAAGTACTTTCTGCTGGGCTCATTCGCGACTGCTTTCCTGCTCTACGGCGTTGCCCTTATCTTCGGCGCCACCGGCACCACGCAAATCTATGAGATCGCCCGCGCCGTGCCCCTGGCCGTGAATCAACCGCTGCTGATTGCCGGCATGGCTTTGATGCTCGTCGGCGTGCTGTTCAAAGTCTCAGCCGCCCCCTTTCACGTGTGGACGCCCGATGTCTATGAGGGCTCACCCTCACCCGTGGTCGCGCTCATGTCCACCGCGCCCAAGGCAGCGGCCTTTGCCGTCCTGCTGCGCGTCGTCTACCAGATGTTTCCCAGCTTCCATGCGCTGTGGTCGCCGCTGCTGTGGATTGTGGCTGCGCTCTCCATGACCGTGGGCAACCTGGCCGCGCTGCGCCAGCAGAACGTAAAGCGCATGCTCGCCTACTCCTCCATTGCGCATGCGGGTTACCTGCTCGCCGCCTTCACCGGCCTGGGTACCAGCGGCATTGCCGCGGCCAGCTTTTACATTGCCGCCTACGCGGCCATGAACGTCGGCATCTTTGCCGTCATTACCGTCATCAGCGGCTACGACGAAGCGATGCCCGTGATCGACGACTACCGCGGCCTCCTCTATCGCTCGCCGTTACTCGGCGGCGTGCTGATCTTTTTCCTGCTTTCGTTGATCGGGATTCCCTTTACCGGCGGATTCTTCGGCAAGTTTTATTCGTTCTCGGCCGCGGTTGGGGGTAGCGCCATCTGGCTGGCCATTATCGGCCTGCTCAACTCCGGACTCGCTGCGGCCTATTATCTGCGCCTGGCGCTGGTCACGGCTCAGCGGCCAGACGAGAACGGCGAGCAGCTCCCCGCGGCGCGCCCTCTGGCCGGTTTGGCGGTCATGGCGGCCCTGGCCATGGCGGTTCTGGCTACGCTGGCTCTGGGCATTGTGCCCAACGAGGTGCTGCATGCCGCTCAGGCTGGCGCCCATACACTGCAACCGCCGCCTGCGGAAGCTCTCCATGGGGTCACCCTCCAACGGATGACAACGGACAGCGTGCCAACCCCCTGACCCAGCCCGTCTGACTCATTTTACGTAGGCCTTGTGGGTGGCGCGCAGCGGAGCTCTTGCACAAGCAAGAAGCCGTGCTGCCGCCGCCCTGGCGCCCGGTGCAGGCCGTTCGGCAGACACAGCAGCGATCGGTGCCTGGCTAAGAATTCTCTTATAAAACGAAACTGCCATACCAAGCACCAGATAATCGGCATAGCGTCGGCAAATCCACGCGCGTGCGGCCTGGCCCATCTTCTCAAGCCGCGCTGAATCTCCCAGCAACCTGAGCACGGACTCACTGATCGCTTGCGGGTAGCCCGGCGGAATCAGCAGCCCGGTCACCTCCGGGAGCACCGAATCTCGCGACCCTGTGGCGAGCGTAGTGACCACAGGCACTCCACTGGCCGCCGCCTCCAGCACCACATTTGGAAATCCTTCGCGCCAGGTGGGCAGCACCATCACGTCCATGGTCCGATAGTAGGGCGCCGTGTCGGACACGAAGCCGGTGCAATGAATGTGCGGATGGCAGGCGATACGTGCGCGAATGCTGCGGGAGAGCGCATCTTCGGCTTCGTCAAACCACCCCACCAGCAGCAGATGTACCTGCGGCTGGCGTTTGAGAATCACGTCAAATGCTTCGATCAGTTCGGGGACTCCTTTGTCGCGGGTGAGCCGGCCTACAAACCCCACCACCGGTGCGGCGCCAGGGATGCCCAGCTTCATGCGAAGCTCAGAATCACGGCCTGGCGAAAAGCGCTCGACATCCACGCCGTTGCTGCTGCCATCGCCCAGCAAATCCAGCTTGGCTGCCGGCGCCAGGCCCATCGCCAGGGCTTCAGCACGCATGCTCTGGCTGTTGCATAGCACCACGTGGGCGCAGGCGGCGGAGACCCGCTCAGCAGCCAGCAGGAGCTTTCGCTTCCACCCCGATGCGGTTTCCAGCTTGAGCCCGCGCAGCATGTAAACGCGAACCGGCACGCCGGCAAGCAGAGCGGCTATCGAGCCAAGCAGACCCGCCTTGGGCGTGCTGAACTCCGCCAGGTCCGGCCTGAGCCGCAATAGCAACCAAACCAGGCGCGCCAGCGCGACCAGGTCAGAGAACGGGGCAATCTCGCGACACATGGGCACTGCGATGGCTGCAATGCCCTCGCGCGCGGCCGTGCGGTCAAGCAGTTCGCCCGGGCTGGAGATGAGGGTAACGCGGAAACCGGCTTCCCGCAAAGCGTGCAGGCGCCCGGTCAGGTTCAGGCAGGTCTGCGCGCTCGTGATGCCGATGACGATGTGGCGCTGCCCGTTCTTATTGGGATCAAGGCCTTGTGCGGTGGTTCGTGGCGATCGAGTGGGGTGCATGGCTCGGGCTTCACTCCTTCGCAGACTCCACGCGGGCCGGGAGGCCGGTTTGGAGTTCGCTGATCAACGCGGAAGGGATGAAGATTCGTCCAGGAAATGCTCAGAGGTGCACGGCTTCAAGAACAACAATGGTCAGGCAACAGGAGCTGCGTGGTCGCACTCCCGTTTGCGTCCGGATTATATCTGTTAGAAAAGTAGAATTACTGTACCATTTCTCCACAGGCAATCGTGAGTGACAGGAAACACCAAAGTACTGCATCGGGCAGAATACTCAAACTCTCTTGTGCAAAGCCCATGACTGATCGGCCAAAGCTTCTGTTGCTGCTTCCCCATCTGGGCGGCGGCGGTGCGGAACGGGTGATGGCTCGCCTGGCGCAGGGGCTCTCCCAGGAAAAATACGATATCCACCTGGCGTTGGTCACTGAGACCGGCATTCCTGTGGACGCCGTTGGACCAGGCGTAACGGTCCATACATGCGGAGCCAAGCGGGTGCGGAAGGCAGGTCCGCGCCTGCTCAGGCTGGTGCGTCGTTTGCATCCGGATCTGATCGTCTCCGGCATGTTTCACCTCAACTTTCTGGTTCTTCTGCTGCGCCCGTTGTTCCCTGCCGGGACCCTGGTCCTGGTGCGGCAAAACGGCACCGTGAGCGCCTCGCTGGCTGACGACTGCTTGCCGCTTTATACTCGCCTGCTCTATCGAGTGCTCTATCGCCGCGCCGACCGGGTGATCTGCCAATCCGCGGCCATGGCCAGTGACCTGGCGCGCACGCTGCGCCTCGATCCGGATCGCATTGCAGTGCTGCTCAACCCGGTCGACGTCGACGGCATCCGCTCCGCCGCGCAGGCGTCGCCCTGCCTGTGGTCCAGCCCAGGGCCGCACCTGCTTGCGGTTGGCAGGCTCGCTGTCGAAAAGGGCTTCGACTTGCTGCTCGATGCGCTGGCCTGCGTGCGGGAGCAATTCCCCCACTGCGACCTCGTAATTGCCGGTGCCGGCCACCAGGAGGCTGCCTTGCGGGCGCAGTGCCATCGGCTCGGATTGGAATCGGCTGTTCATTTTGCCGGACAGGTTGAGTTGCCCGCAGCTTATTTCCCCGGGGCGACCCTCTTCGTGCTCTCCTCCCGGCACGAAGGCATGCCAAACGCCCTGCTCGAAGCGGCCGCGGCCGGCCTGCCGCTTGTCGCCACCCCGGCCTCCCCGGGTCTCATCGACCTGCTTGACCGCCAACCGGGCGCCTGGCTGGCAGAAGAAATCTCTGCAGGCGCGCTCGGCAAAACCCTCAACGGCACATTGAACGCGCTGCGGCCGGGCGAGCGATTTGCGCACCATTTCATCCAGGACTTCCGCACGGGCAGCGTCGTGGATGCCTATGAGGCCCTCCTCGATGCGATGCTTCGGCGCAACCGGCGATAAGCCGCCCTCGCCCACCGGAGTCTTGCGCAGGTGGCGTGTTCCATGTCCCGGTCGGATTGCGGTCATCATTGAAGAGATCATCCTTTTTCTGAGCAATATGGCTTTATCGATCTGATCCGAAAGGTGATAAGACTCACGAAGTTGGCCCAAAATGGGCGTGCAGCAGATTCCAAATCGGGAGCAAGCACCACAATAAGTCCCGGATTGTCTCGAAAATGGTGCGGAATGAGCCTAACCCACTGAAGGAATAGGAGGTAAAAGGGACCCCCGTAGCATCAGGATGTCCTTTGCGAAGACTAAGCGAAAAAATACTTGACGCAGTTCGCTTTTTATTCGCTATAATGCGACCCATGGCTGTCACTCGAAGGCAAAAGGAAATTCTCGATTTTCTCGAGACGTTTGTGACCCGCAACGGCTACTCCCCATCGTTTGAGGAGATTGCGCGCGGCATGGGGCTGAAGAGCCTGGCAACCGTACACAAGCACATCACCAACCTGGAGAAGAAGGGCCTGCTCGACCGGGTGCACAATCGCAGCCGCTCCATCGACGTGCTGCCACCGGGAACGCGAACCCGCTCCAGCGACCGACTGCCGCTCATGGGTCGAATCGCGGCCGGACTCCCGGTTGAGGCGGTGGAGTCGGCTGAGAGCATTTCGCTGCACGACGTGGTTGGCAACCGCGATGTGTTTGCGCTTGAGGTGCGCGGCGACTCCATGCGCGACGAGCACATCATCAGCGGCGATTATGTCCTGGTGGAGCGCACACGGACCGCACGCCAGGGAGAGATTGTGGTGGCGCTCGTCCATGGGGCCGAAACTACGCTCAAGCGCTTCTACAGCGAAGGCGCACAGATCCGCCTGCAGCCGGCCAACATCGAGATGGAGCCCATCTACGTGAAGGCTGCCGATGTGATGATCCAGGGCCGCGTGCTCGGCGTGCTGCGCAAGTATCGCTAGCGCAAAACCACGAGAACGGTGCCCCGTTGAGCGGCGTGCGAGGTGTTGATTTCTTGAGGAAATCAACCCTTTGAAGACCTGGCTCGGAGTAGATCCATGGTGATTTTGCAATGACGGCCACTTGGCCCACGCCTTCAGGCAAACACTCGGCCCAGCCCATTGCCCCGAATCGCCTCATCATCCCGGTTACTGGGTGGTCAGACCGGGTTGTCAGCAAGAAACCGGTTGATACGTGCGAACTCTCCTTCGCTCAGGGTGTAGTCGAGGGCGCGAGCCATGCCATCGACTTGTTTGGCGCTGCGGCCGCCCACAATGGCGGCAGTAACGGCCGGATTGTGAAGTGTCCAGGCGACAGCGACCACACCGGGGCCAACCGCACCTGCTGACCCGATCTCGCGTAACAGCTCCACCAGGCGGAGGTTGCGGCTCAGGCGCGGCTCATTGAACTCGACGGCGCGGCGGCGCCAGTCGTCGACCGGGAACGCCGCCACGCGCTCAGCAGTCATGGCGCCGGTGAGCAGCCCGGAGACCATAGGCGAGTAGTTGATGACGCCAATCGTGTGTTCCGCAGTGTAGGGCAGAATCTCATCCTCGATGGCGCGGCGCAGCATGGAGTAAGGCGGCTGAAGGCTGGTGATGGGCGCGATCTTCCGGGCGCGCTCCATCTGTGCGACGGAAAAGTTGGAGACACCGAGCCAGCGGATCTTTCCCTGCTCTTTGAATCGCGCCAGTTGCGCCCAGCCCTCTTCAATCTCGTCATCGGGGTTGGGCCAGTGCACCTGGTAAAGATCGACACAGTCGACGCCGAGTCGCTTCAGCGAGCCTTCCAGCTCCTCAGCCAGCGAGCCGGCTTTGAGCGAGCGGTAGATCGACCGGTCCGCGTGCCAGCGCATGGAACACTTGGTAAACACCAGCGGCTTCGCCCCAGGCCAGGTCTTGACCGCCTGGCCGACAATCTCTTCCGAGTGACCCAGACCGTAGATGGCCGCGGTGTCAATCCAGTTGATGCCAAGCTCGAGGGCGCGGTGAATGGCGGCAATGGATTCAGAGTCTTCCTGAGGGCCCCAGGCGAACTCCCAGTTCCCTCCTCCGATGGCCCAGGCGCCAAAGCCGATGCGGGTGAGTTTGAGGTCGGAGTTGCCGAGGGTGCGGAGCGAAGCAGGAGAATTTGTGCTCATGTCAACAGCATAGATGCTCGGCGCGCCGCCGGGCTTCAAAAACCAGGTTCTGCAATCTCGACCCGGGAGCATCATTTTGGCCGTGAAGCGATTCAAATCTTTACAGAAAGCCGGCCCCGAGTGGATTTTTCCTCAACAAAAAGCCGCGTTGCACGCCAGCTGTAAAGCCAACATGTGAATCGACAGTGCACCCAGCGCCCTACGCCGCGATGAGAAACCGGCCGTCGCGCATGATCTGCTCCTGGCCTGCTTCCGATTCGAGCCAGATGTTGAAGCCCAGGCCGACCACGTCAATGTGCGTGCCGGAGCGCCAGGGCGCGCCGGTGTGCTCGCCATACGGATTGCCAAACGCAATGTGAATGCCGGGGAATTTCTCGTCCTGAAGAATATTGCCGATCACGCGCTCAACGCCCAGGTTGGTGCCGATGGCGAACTCGCCCACCCGGTCGGAGTTTTCGTCGGTGTGGGTATAGGCCCAGAAGTCGGCCTCAAGCTGCTTGTTCTGGCTTGAACAGCTCACGATCCGGTTCTGAGCAATCTCAATCGTAAGCGGTGTAGCGGCCAGAAGGCCGTAGCGGGCGCAGAGCCAGTCGCCCACCACGCCGTCAACTACGAACTTGCCGTTCACTTCGCCGGGCGAGGTAAAGCATTCGCCGCCGGGCAGATTGCCCCACTTCTCCGCCGAGATGATGCCCGACGTCTTGAACCACTTGTAGCCTGGGTTCATGTCGGCGGTGATGTCGGTTCCCGCGGCTGTCGTGGCGCGGATACGGGTCGCCGTCTTCACGCGGTCGAGGACCTTTTGCGACAGCCGATCGACCAGGTTGAAGTCGGCGCGCATGCCCTGGCACATAATCTCGGGCGTGATGTTGACCATATGGGCGTGGCGCATGCGGCGGCGATTCACGACGTCGGTCATCTGCATGCGCGAGCGGAGTTCATTGGCCTGCACCTGTACGGCGAAGATGGAGACCTGCGAGCTCTCCATGTCTTCAAGCACGGCGGCAGGCATGTCGACCAGCGGCCGCGGAGCCAGGTCTTCGAGCACAAAAACATTCCATGGACAGCCCCGCTCAGCCAATTGCGCGCCCAGAGCGGCGGCAATCGATTCCGTAGCGCGGTCGGTGATGAGTGTGACCTTTTCTTCCCGGGCGATGCGCAGGCAGGTGGTCACGGCAGAGAGCGCGCCGGGCTTGAACTCAGCGGGGTAGTCAAGGGAGAGCAGGTGCTTGGCAGTTTCAGTCATGCGCTGGGTACAGGTCCTCGCAGAAAAGGTGCATGGCCGGGCTGGCCCATGCTTTGAGGGTACCCTAAAAATTCATGGGAATGAAATGAGAATGGGGCGTTGGGGCGGGCCTGCGACCAAAACGAACTGGAGCCGGAGAGCTATAGCGGTTCTCCAATTGGTGTAGAGCGAAGCCACTGACCTCAAGCGGCTTTTTCCTCAAGAAAAAGCCGCCTTGCACAACGTTGGTGACTCCACGTGAATTGGAGAACCGCTCTAAGCCAGGCCGTCGGGTGCGCCCCAGGAGACGACAATGGGCACCGGGCTAGGCGCCGGAGCAGCAGCCAGGGCTGCGAGGCCTGAAGATGTCTTTACCCCAAAGGAGAGAGAAATGGCCAGGGTAAGTGCGACGACAGAGCAAATGGCACCGGCGGAGAGCCGGCCGACGCGGTCGAGGTGCTGAAGGGAAGACACTGGGAAATTCTCCAAACAAGGAAACAAGTTTGCCGGCGCTTCAATCCGGTTGTGGAGGGGAGGGTGTGTTCACAGAAGGAGATGATTGCAAGCCGGAGTCTATGCTGCTCGTGGAAGCAGAATCAATGGAGCGGGTCCGATTTGTCGATGAATTGAATCTGTACATGTATTTATCTGATTTATATATGCTTATGTTTAGGTTAACAGCGCAGTTAATTGAGCATCTTCGTAGCTCCGTGCCCCACGAAGCTCTTTATTGAGAATCCAGTTGGGCAAGTTTCTGGAAGCGCGAATCCGAACGGAGAGCAGCGAAAGCCGGATCCCGGGCGACAAAGATCATCCATCCTTCCCGCGCAGCGCGAGCACGGGCCAGGTACTCAAGAGCGCCCTCGGAATTGCCCGCAAAAGCCATACAGCGGGCAGACTCAACCAGACTGCCGCGGCCATCGGAGCCGTCCTCGATTCCAGGAAACAGATTGAGCGCTGCCCGGTAGCCGGCTTTGCGATACGCCTCAAGCACCGGATCGATCTTTCCGTTGCCGGCATCCCAGCGCATCACCCACTGGAACTGTTTCCAGCCGTCGTCCTGGTCTCCGCTCGCGCTGTAGACGTACCAGAGCTTGTAGTGGGCGGTGAGGAAGTCCGGATTCTCGCGGACAACCTGTTCGATCTCTGTGCTGGCTTGACTCGAGTGGCCCTCAAAGTAATGCAGCCAGCCGAGGTTGGTGCGTAGGATGGGGGAGCGGGGATCAACGTCAAGCGCGTCATTCATCTGCTGCTCGGCCTCGCTGAAGCGCCCCTCCGTCATCAGCATCTGGGCATACCAGTGGTGGGCGTTCCGGTTGGAGGGGTTCAGCGCGATGGCGGTGCGGAACTCCCTTTCGGCGACTGCCGGCGTCCAGAGATAAAACCACTCGGAAAAGCCCATTGCCGCGTGCGCTTCAGGCAAATTGGGATCGAGCGCAAGCGCTTGTCGAGCGGCAGCAAGGCCTTGACCGCGCGCTTCGTCGGTCTTCATCCAGGTGTACTGGCCCATCAGGTTATACGTGTTGGCCAGCATGGCGTAGGCCTCTGCGTAGCGGGGATCAATTGAAACGGCCTGACTGAAGTCCTCTATTCCCTGCTGAAGTCCGGCGCGGGAGCGCAGCGAGACGGCGAAGATTCCCTTCAGATAGGCGTCGTGGGCCTCGTATTTGCCGGGCTGGTACTGGCCGCGGGCCAGGTCTGGAACCTTGATGGAGAGTGCCTGGCATACGGAATCGGCGACACTGGTTTCAAACTCAAACTGCTGGCTCAGGTCGCCGTCATAGGTGTTGGCCCAGGGGCGCGACTCGTCGCTCACGCGCAGCAGTTGCACGGCGAGCCGGACGTTGGCGCCCTGCTGCTGGAGGCTGCCGACAATGAGATATTGCACGCCAAGCTGCCGGCCGATCTGTGCTGCGGGGACGGCGCTGCCGGCGTACAGGCGCGAAGATGTGGGCGCAATCACGCGCAAATGGCTGCTGTTGAGGTGATCGAGACGGGAGATCAGCTCGTCGGTGATGCCATTGGCCAGGTAGTCGCGGCTCGGATCGCCGGTAAGATTGGCAAAGGGCAGCACGGCGATAGAGATCCGCTCCGCTGCGACGCTCCGGAGGCGAACGGCGCGTACGGCGTAGACGGTGGCCACCAGCAGGGCCACAGCTCCCAGCGCGATCAGAAGTCTGTTGCGGGTACTCCGGCCAAAGGCGGCACCGGCGGCGGTAGGAGAAGTGGGCTGCGCTGCTTCCGTGAGAGCCGATGCGGGCAGCAGCGGGACCGGCAGCGTGATCGGCTGCGTACGAACTGCTTCCACGGTCGGCTCCATCTCCTGGATGGGCGCGATGAACCGATAGCCGACGCCGCGGACGGTTTGGATGTAACGGGAGTTTTGCGGATCGTCTCCCAGGACTTCGCGCAGCTTGCGCATGGCGGTGTTGAGGCCGTCCTCGAAGTCGACAAATGTCTCATCGGGCCACAGGCGGGTTTGCAGTTCAGCGCGGGAAACGGTGGTCCCACCCTGCTCCACCAGGGCAATCAAAATACTGCGCGGCTTGCCCTGGAGCGCAACGCACCGGCCGTTGCGGACCAGGTCTCCAGTCTGCAAATCGAGTTGAAATGGGCCAAAACGGCGTCGCGCGCTGGTAGAGGATTGCGTCATAAGTAGGGATGAAGTTCAGGCCCAAGGCCATCAATCCGCGCCCCTGAGCGCTGACCCTTGCATCATAGCATCGACGCAATTCACCAACATGACAAATTGCTCATTCGCCCAAGCAGATCAAGCACCTGGCGGTTCAGATTCAGTTCAGATAGGCCTTGAGACGTGCCGTGCGTTACAGCCCCGCCGCGGTCTCCTGGGCCATATAGTCCACCACCGCGCGCAGATCGCCATTCGACTCCTCGAAGACCTTCAGCTGGCGGTCGGCCCCGGTTCCGGTCTCCATGATCTTGCGCACGCCGTCAATGGCCGCACGGCTGCCCAGCTCGTCAACGACCGGGTCGATCAGCGCCAGATACTCCTCCAGCAGATCGCGCAGCGGCAGCTCCTGCTGACGGCCGAAGTCGATCAGCTTGCCATCCAGGCCGTAGCGGACAGCGCGGAATTTGTTCTCCATCAGCAGCGGGCGGGCGTAGTGGCGGTAGTCCTGGTTGGCGGCGTGCAGCTTCCATAGATAGACCGCCGTGGCCTGAATCAGCGCGGCAATCGCCACCGTCTCCTCGGCGCGCAGCGGAATGTCGCAGGCGCGCACTTCAACCGTGTTGAAGAACGGATGCGGCCGGATATCCCACCAGATCTTTTTCGCGTTGTCGATGCAGTTGGTCCGCACCAGCAGGCTCACGTAGTTTTCAAACTCGGAGTAGCTGGAGAACGCGTCGGGGATGCCGGTGCGGGGGAAGTTCTCAAACACCTTGGCGCGATACCCCTTGTAGCCCGTGTTGAGCCCCAGCCAGAAGGGTGAGTTGGTGGCCAGCGCCATAATGTGGGGCAGAAAATAGCGCATCGAGTTCATAATGCGAATGGCGGCCTCGCGGTCCTCGATGCCCACGTGGACATGCAGCCCGAAGATGAGGTTCGCTCGCGCCACCAGTTGCAGATCCTTCACCACCTGGTGGTAGCGCGGGTCGGGATAGATCTCCTGCGTGCGCCAGTCGGCAAACGGATGCGTAGCGCCGGCCACCAATTGCAGGCCGTGCTCGGCAGCCAGCTTGATCATCTCGCGGCGCAGCTCGTAGATGTCTTCGCGGGCCTCGTCGATGTTGCGGCACACGCGCGTGCCCACCTCGACGACGGAGGTGTGCATCTCCGCCTTCACCCGCTCCTGGAGCCGCAGCTTGCCGGCCGCCAGCATCTCGCTCTCAATATGCGAGCGCAGGTCGCGCGTCACTGGATCGATCGTCTGATACTCCTCTTCAATGCCGAGCGAGAAGGAAGGGCGCATGGGCTGTGGTCCTCGGGGAACGCTTTGCGGCAATTGTACGGGATGGGGACCGAAAGACTGCCGGGCAACGGATCAGGGCGATTCCAATCAGTCGGATTCTTGCTCAACCTTTCGAAAGTCTGCACAAAGATATATTCGCTTTTTATTCGCCCTCTGTGCTATCTTGATCCGCAGGCTATGAACCTCTTCTCTCAACTCCAAGTCGAGCCAACGCATGAGGAGCTTTTCCCCGGCGCGGTGCTGATGCGGGGGCTGGCACTGCGGCAGGATGCCGAGTTCTTCGCGGCCCTCGAGCAGATAACAGCCGCCGCTCCGCTGCACAACGCCACCACCCCGAGCGGCCTGCCCATGGGCGTGATGGTCACCGACTGCGGCACCCCGGAAGCATTTCGCCGCCGATGGGACCCTGCGAACCCAGCGGTCCGGTGCATGTGGCCGCCAATTCCCCGCGTGCTCAACGACTTCGCCCTGCGTTGCGCCGTCCGCGCCGGCTTTCCCCTCTTCCGGCCGGATGCGTGCCACATCAATCGCTACCACGCCGGCATCAAGCTCGGGCTGCATCAGGACCGGCATGAGATCGATCTGACCCAACCCATCGTATCGATCTCACTGGGCCTGGAGTGTACATTCCTGCTCGGCGGCCTGCCGCGCACCGATCCTGTGAAGCGCATACTGCTCGAGCATGGAGATGTGATCGTGTGGGGCGGACCGTCCCGCATGCGCTTCCACGGCGTGCAGCCCTTGAAGCCTGGCAGTCACCCCATGACCGGGCCGTTCCGGTACAACCTCACGTTTCGCAAGACGGCGTGACCACCTGCAGTGGGGTCCGCCACGGCGGACGAGGGGCCTCGCACCCGGCCTATACGGCTGGCTTTGATGTCTTCTTTTTTGCTGCGGGCGTTTTCGTAGGTTTGGGCTTTATCGGTTTGGCCGTTGCTGTTTCCGCTCCCAGGAACGCGGCCCAGCGCAGTTCCGGCAGGTGCGGCGCCTTCTTCGCTTTGGCGATGGCGAGATCGGCAACTTCTTTCACGATCCAGTCAAAGTTGGCCTGGCCGACGGAGTTGAGGTCCGCATCCGGCGCCGGGTTCATGAAGTCGATCGCGTACGGGATGCCGTCTTCTACGGCGAACTCGACCGTGTTGAGATCGTAGCCGAGAGCCTGGCAAAGCTTGAGCGCGTCCTGCTCCACGCGCTTGAGGAGCTTCTTGTCGTAGGCAGGCGGGTTCTGGATGTAGCGCTCATGGTGCGGCTTGCGTGGGTCGTAAGCCATGATGTGCACCTTCTTCTGGCCGACCACGTAGCAGCGAAAGTACT
>Ga0302195_10002891_pt1 | contig 13519 bp, 7 predicted proteins | sample II_Bog_N1_2_FD_198778 | JGI IMG/M metagenome (GOLD analysis project Ga0302195, IMG submission 198778) | Peat permafrost microbial communities from Stordalen Mire near Abisko, Sweden - II_Bog_N1_2 | ecosystem: Environmental > Terrestrial > Soil > Wetlands > Peat | place: Sweden: Abisko, Stordalen...
TCCGCGAAGCGCTTGCCTAAGATTCACTTCAGTCGCAACGAGTTTCTGTGCTTTTAATTCTGGCTTCACTTGCAGAACCGCATCCACAACCCGTGCAGCGTCCAATTTACTCATGAAAAACCTGATTGGCCTTCGGCCAGGAAAGCGATTGTCAGGGATTACAAGGTATTTTCCGTTCTTCCCTTGAATTACCCAAGCCTTATACTTCTCAGAGAATTCCTCAAGAACCACATCGAGTGACAATGGCTGGATCATTTGCTTTTCTCCTGTTCCCATCTCACGGCGATGCGCAGTCCTTACTGCAAGAGCGTCGGCTCGTCGTCGTGGTTGCCGTTTAGTTCATCGGGTGGGATGATGACGGCGGCGGCTACCTTGTCATCCGACTCCAAGTTCAAGAGGCGGACGCCTTGGGTGGCGCGGCCGGCGGCGCGGATGGTCTTGGTGTCGATGCGGATGATTTTGCCGAACTGGCTGATGACCATCAGCTCCGAGGTGTCCTCGACGAGTTGAATGCTGCTGACGCGGCCGATGCGCGGGGTGACGGCCATGTTCTTGACGCCCTTGCCGCCACGGGTTTGCAGGCGGTACATCTCGACATCGGTGCGCTTGCCAAAGCCGTTTTCAGTGATGGCGAGAATGCGGTATTCGCCCGGCTCATGCTCCTTGGGCGTGATGGCCACGCCGACGACGTAATCGTTCTTGGCCAGGTCGATGCCGCGCACGCCGTAGGCCGGGCGGCCCATGGAGCGGACATCGTTTTCGTCGAAGCGGATGGCCATCCCGAGATGAGTGGCGAGAAAGACGATCTGGCTGCCGTCGGTGATGCAGGCCTTGACCAGTTCATCGTCCTTGTCGATTCCAATCGCAATGATGCCGCGGGCCATGACGTTGGAGAAGTCCTTGAGCGGCGTCTTCTTGACCGTGCCTTTTTGTGTGGTGAAGAAGATGAACTTGCCCTCTTCTTCAAGGTCGCGGACGGGCAGAATTGCGCGGACGTTTTCTCCGGCTTGCAGGTCGAGCAGGCTCTGCATCGACTTGCCCTTGCCCGCGGCGCCCACGTCGGGAATCTCGTAGACCTTGAGCCAGTAGACGCGGCCGGTGTTGGTGAAGCACAGCAGGAAGGCATGCGTCGAGTCGACGATCAACTGGGCAACGAAATCTTCCTCCCGCGTCTTCATGCCCATGCGCCCGGTGCCGCCGCGGCGCTGCTGGCGATAGATGCTGATGGGTGTCCGCTTGAGATAGCCCTGATGGCTGACCGTCACGGCGACCTGCTCGTCGGCGATCAAGTCTTCGAGTTGCAATTCGGCAGACTCATCGATAATGATCGTGCGCCGCGCATCGCCGTACTTGTCGCGGGCCTCTTCGAGCTCCTTGACGATCACGGCGCGCAGCTTCGCTTCGCTGGCCAGGATCGCTTCGTATTCGGCGATGCGGACGCGAACTTCCTTCAATTCTTTGAGAAGCTCGTCGATGGAGAGTTGCGTGAGGCGGTAGAGTTGCAGTTCGAGGATGGCGTCGATCTGACGCAGGGTGAGGCCCTTTTCCTCGTGCGGCAGGCGCTCGCGGTCAAGGTTGAGAATGATCTCTTTGCCTTTGCCCCAGGCATACAAATTTTCGCGAGCCTCGACGCGTGAACCGGAGGCGCGGATGACGCGAATGACTGTGTCGAGGTTATCGAGCGCGATCTTCAAGCCCTCGAGGATGTGCTCGCGGGCTCGGTCCTTTTTCAAGAGGAAGACGGTGCGGCGCTGCACGACATCGATGCGGTGATCGAGGAAGCAGCGAATGGCCTGGTCGAGCCCCAGTTCTCGCGGCTGCCCGTTGAGCACTGCGAGGAAGATCATGGAGAAGCTCTCTTGCATCTGGGTGTGCTTGTAGAGCTGGTTGAGCACAATCTCAGGCTGCGCGCCGCGCTTGAGCTCGATGACGATCCTCATGCCGTCGCGGTCGCTCTCGTCGCGCACGTCGCTGATGTCGTCGACGATCTTGTCGGTGACCAGTTCGGCGATGCGCTCGATGAGCTTGGACTTGTTGACCTGGTAGGGAATTTCGGTGACGATGATCGCCAGCTTTTCCTTGGTCAGGTTTTCAGTGGCCACCTTGGCGCGCATCATGAAGCGGCCGCGGCCGGTCCTGTAGGCCTGGGGAATGCCGGACTTGCCGTAAAGGAAGCCGCCGGTGGGGAAGTCCGGGCCTTGCACGTGCTTGAGCACGATGGCCAGTGCCGCCTCACGGTTATGCGCCGGCTCGTTTACCAGCTCGATGGCCGCGTTCAAAACTTCTGTAAGGTTGTGCGGCGGGATGTTCGTGGCCATGCCGACCGCGATGCCGCTTGAACCGTTGACGATGAGGTTGGGAATGCGCGTGGGCAGGACGGTGGGCTCGAAGGTGGACTCGTCGTAGTTGGGCGTGAAGTCGACCGTCTCCATATCGATGTCGGCCAGCAACTCGCCGGCAATGCGCATCATGCGGCACTCGGTGTAGCGCATGGCCGCGGGCGGGTCGCCATCGACCGAGCCGAAGTTCCCCTGGCCGTCTACCAGCGGATAACGCAGGCTGAAGGGCTGGGCCATGCGGACCAGGGTGTCATAGATGGCCGAGTCGCCGTGGGGATGATAGACGCCCATCGCCTGGCCAACAACCTTGGCGCACTTGGTGTACTTCTTGTTGTGCTGGAGGCCCATCTCGTTGAGCGTGTAAAGTACGCGGCGATGCACGGGCTTCAGGCCGTCGCGGGCATCGGGGAGCGCGCGCCCGATGATGACGCTCATCGAGTAGTCGAGATAGCTGCGGCGCATCTCCTCTTCGATATTGATGGGAATGAGGTTGGTGCCGCTATTGGGCGGAGTCCCGCCTTCGAGAGGGAGAAGAGGATTCTGATCGTCTGCCATAGAGGTCATTTCAGGCCCAGCGGAAGGCGGCAGAAACGGTCCGGAAGAGGCGGGGCCGGAGTCCGCGGGCTATGCTTCTATTTTACCCGTTCAACGGTGGTTTTAGCAAGGCGAATATCGACAAATAAGTCCTTATTTTGGTTGAATTTATGAGCCATATTGAATGCGCTTCGCAGAGCCTGCGCATCCTCAGACTGCGCGTCGGGATTTGGGGCTGAATTTGAGAGCAACTCAGGGCCGGTTTTTCGGCTCTGATTCCTGGCTGGGGTCGGTTGAATCCTGCGAAGCGCGATGTGAGTTCGCCCCTACAACAGCCCCGGCAGGCTCAGCACGCAAAAGACCGCTTGCAAGATCAGAATGGCTCCGGCGGCACTCATCGCCAGGCGGCTATGCGGGCTCTCGAAGGCGTCGGCAAAGACTCCGCCTACCAACGTCAGCAGAAACGGAAGCGCCCACAGCCACGGTGCTCCGGGAGCGCCGGTCATTGTCAGAGGCAGGAGGACCGATGCGCAGATCAGAGGAACGGAGTTCCCGAAGTAGCGCGAGCGGCGAAGGCTCAGGAAGAGCGCCAGCGCGGCAACAGAGGCCACCGTAATGCCGGCATTTGAAAGCGTGGAGAAGAAGCGCCGGGCCGGGTCGAGCGAGAGCCAGAGAAAGCCAGCGGCTGAACGAAAGAGGTAGCTGAAGGCATCCGGCGAGAAGCCGTAACAGGCGAAGACAAGCAGGAACGCCCCCGCCACAGCCGCCAGCACGACTGGGAGTACTTGAGAGCGGCGCCCCTCGGCCACCCACAACATGGCCGCCAGGCCAAGCAGGGCCACGACGGGCAGCGCTGCAATGTGCGAGGCCGCCGCCAGGCCAAAGGCCGCCGTCAGCAACACGATGCGCGGACGCCACTTGGCGACCGGCCCCTGCATGGCATGAGCCACGCCGATGCAGGTGTAGACCCCGCCATAGACTCCCAGCGCGCAGAGTACCTCGGGGTTGGGGGCAACGCAGGCCCGCAGCACCGCGGGAGAAAAGCAGTAGAGCGCCAGCGCCGTGTAGCCGCCCCGGTTGCCGTAGAGCCGCCGCGTCACCCACCAAAGGCCAGCGCCCAGCAGGCATCCTGCGCCGAGAAACGGCAACCGCAGCAGAAGCAGGGTGTGCGTGAGCTGGTGGCGAAGTTCCCATGCCGAAAGTTCGCCCCCGACTTGAACAACGCGGTCCTCGGGCTTGCGAAAGTGGTCGAGGCCCCGCTCGGCGAGCAGATTCAGAGTCAGAGGCAGCCCGGCCAGGCGGTAGGCCAGGATCCCGTCGTGAATGTTGCCGCAACTAGTGAAGTAGCCGGCCAACTGCGAGGGCCGCTCCCACATCTCGCGTCCGCAGCGCGCATATTGGTAGTCGCGATCGGTGAGCGCCTGGCGGCCGGTGAGCCACAGTCCCTGGATGAGAAACACCGCCAGCAGTCCCGCCGCGATGCGCTGCGGCAGATTGAAGCGAAAGCGGCGAAGACGGGCAAACCGGTGGGTCGTCATGCTCAGAGGAACCTTACCAGTCTAAACGGCTGCGCTTGCCCGAGCGGCTATCTCTACGCATTCTTGCGCCTGCGCACGTTCGCTGCAAACGGAAAAGCCGCCCCGAAGGGCGGCTTTTCGCTGGTGGGATCGAGCCTGCCTGGTTTAGGGGGCTGGGTTGATTGTGATCGCGCAGGACGTTGCGGCGTTGATGCCGTGCGCGTCCGTTGCCGTGAGAGAGAAGGAACCGGGGGCCGTCGGCGTGCCCGATACCGCGCCCGTCGCTGCGTTCACGGTTAGCCCTGCCGGAAGCGTGCCCGGCACCAACACCGAGAAGGTGTAGGGAGTCGTGCCGCCGCTCGCTGTCAGCGCGCCGCTGTTGAAGGCCACGTTCTGGGTGCCGCTCGTCACCGCGGAGCAGCTCAGAGTCAGACCGTAGAAGAGAGCGCCAACGGATTGGTTGCCGACGAGTCCTGAGGGATCGCCTCCAGTCTCCATAGTGGCAGTCATCGTCAATACGCCGCCTGCTCCGCTCACTGCCTCCACCAGGCAAGAACTGCCCGTGGCCCCGGCCTGGATCGGATAGACCAAGTCGCCGACAAAGTAACCACTGCCCGGAGTCGTTGCGGTGCAGGATGTCAGATTGCCCGCCAAGCCGGTAATCGAAATCACAGCACCACTTCCCACGCCGGTTGTCGAGGTGGACAAGCCTGCGGCCGTTGTATAACCAGTTCCTATCGGTTTTGAAGGTGTCGGCAACGTGCAAGCGTCGGTCATATCCGGCACGTCCACCGTTGTATCGCAGTTCGCCGTCCATCCGCCAAATGTAGCATCGAGCGCACTTCCAGCCAACGACGCAATGATCGTCACGTTCGTGCCAGCTGCATAGGTTCCCGTGCAAACCGAGTTCCCATATCCGGCGGTTACCGAGCCTGGACCGCAATGGATCAGGCAACCAGTCGCAGCGGTGCAGGTTGTTATGTTGTCGGCTATTTGGCTGCCAGAGGGAGCCGTAATCAGCCAGTTAGTGTCGTTGCTGCCTGCGTTAAAGACGGTCAGCGTCGCCAGCAACGATGGGGCCACCGCTTGACTGCATATGGGGGGCGTGACGCCGGGCACCTGGCAGGTAAAGGTAACAGGATTGGAGACGACTACGGTGGTGTCAGGGTTTGTCCCCTCCGCATAGATGACAGCCAGACCTTCATAACCCTGAGCCGTAGCAAGGCCAGCGACCTCGCCAGGTGTTCCGTTCGTGTTGATGGAGGCGACATTTGGATCGAGGCTGATCCAGGTGACCTGGTCGGTGATATCGCGAAGGGTTGGAATGGTCGTGTAAGTTCCGAAGGCAAGGTACTGCTGAGTCATGCCCTTATTCGTAACCGTGACAGCGCCCGGCACAACGTTAAGGCCAATCAGAGGCTCCGGCGATGTCCCGACGGTCAAAGTGTAGTTCGCTTGCGCCACTAGCTCGGTCAGGCCTTGTTTCAAGGTCGCAGTGATGAGGGTCGCACCTGCGTTCCCAGCCGTCGCCAGACCATCCGTCGCAGGCGTGCAAGGCAGGGAAGAACCATTGGTGCAAATCGTGGCGACCGATGGAGTCTCGGATTTCCAGACAACGCTGCCGGTCACGTCGAACTGGAGGCCGCTTGCGTCGGTGGCCAGCGCAACGAATTGGTTCTGTTGAGCCGGCGACGTAACTCCCAGGGTAGCCGGGATGATCTGGAGAGCTGTGTAGGTCTCGGCCGATCCACCCACCACTGTGAAGGACGCCGTGGCGGTCACCAGCGTATTGTCGGAGTTTGAAGAAACCGCCAAAATGGCGGCCGCGCCCTGGCTTACGCCAGTGACCAGTCCTGGCGGAGTCGTAGGATTGACGGTCGCGCAGGACGCGCCGGCAGCGACCATGCCCGTAGGACAAGTGGTGCAGGTTGCACCGGTGGAACCGCTGGGACACAAGGAGATGGTGCAGGATAGCGCGGTGGTGCTGGCGGCGGCGGGACAAGTAGTCGTCACCGTGGCAACCGACGTATCGCTGGAGCTCCAAGTGGTTGTGATCGGGTAGGAGGCTATGCCCGCAGTCACATCCTGCGTGGTGGGTACAGCCGAGAAGGTGCCGATGGCGAGCAGTTGGCTGGATTGACCCGGCACCGCCACCGATTGAGAGCCGGGCACGATCGCAATCGAGAGCAGAGGCTCAGAGCTGCCGGCAGTGATGTTGACCGTGAGGGCTGCGCTTGCCGTCACCGAAGTCGTGTCGGTGGTAATTTTGTTGATTGCGGAATTCAGGACGGTGGCGGTGATGGCAGTGACGCCGTTGCCGGCCGCGGTGGCAATCCCAGCGGTCGCATTCCCAGCGGTTGGAACGATGGTGGCCACAGAACTATTGCTGGTACTCCACGTTGCATAACTGGTCAGATCCGCCGTAGCGCCCGTGCCCGTTGTACCGATGGCAAGGAACTTGGCCGTTTGACCCTTGGCGTTGAGTGTCTGAGCAGCCGGCACGATGGACAGCGAGACATAAGGCTCCGTCGTAGTGGGAACCGTCACCGTAAGGAGCGCGCTCGCCGTCACCACGGTGAAGTCGGGATTGGTGTAAATCGCGGTGATCGCGGTTGCCCCGGCGACGCCAGAGACAGCTATGCCGGTGTTTTGCCCGACTGAGGCCACTAACGGATTGCTGGAACTCCACACAACCGGGTTGTATGTCTGGCCATTCACTGTCACAGCCGAGCTGGTCACATTGACCGAACTGCCCGATCCTGTGTTGGCAATGGCGAGGAAGTTGATGTTTTGACCGCTCGCCAGCGATGTCTGCGTAGCCGGCAGGACTGCGAGCGAAACGACAGGCTCCGACGAGGAGGTTCCTGACACCGTCACAGTGTAGTTGGCTTGTCCGTACACCAAGCTTCCGTCTGTGGGATTGGTTACTTCCGCCGTGATCACGGCTGCGCCCGCTCCTTTCGACGTGGCAACTCCGGTTGCCTGGTCGATCATGACAACCGATGAATTGCTGGACTTCCAAACGGCGGCGGGAATCGTATAGCCACCGACGGTGGCGGTTGTGTTTGTCAGATCGACCGATGTGCCTGTATTCGTGGTGGCAATCGCGAGGAAATCGGATACCGCACCGATCGACATCACTGTCTGCGCGCCGGGCTGGACGCTGACGGAGACAATCGGCTCTTTGGACCCTGTCGTTGATGTCACAGTGAGCAATCCGCTGCCTAACGCCGCAGTGCCGTCCTGATTAATCCAGGTTTCTGAAATCGTCGTTGTGCCAGCCACGCCCGTCACAGCCGTCCCGTTCGTCGGGTCTGCGAAAGATGCAACCGTTGGGTTGCTGGAAACCCATTGAATCGAGGAGTTGGTGGCCTGCGCGTACCCACTGGTCAGCGCGAGAGTGCTGCCGCTGGCGTCTGTTCCAATCGCTTCATATTGAACGGGAACACCCGATGACGAAACCGTCTGCGTAGCCGGTACGACCGAGATCGCGGTAATATCCGTATTGCCGCCACCGCAGAGTGTGCATGCGGTCACGTTAAACACAGCGGTATTGCTAACAATCGTGCCATTGAACCCAGGAGCGCTGGCGGTGATATTGGAGCTTCCATACCACGCGACGGTGCCTGCGGAGTTCGTGGTGAAGCCGGTCACCGTGGCTAGACCATCCATCGCTGGAGTGCAAGGAGCGGAAGAACCATTCGAGCAAATCCCTACAATCTGGGTTTGGCTGGATGTCCAGGTAACCGAATCGGTTATATCCTTGGTGATCTGGTGGCCTGCGTGGCCGTAATACCCGATCGCTGTGAACTGAGCGTGACCCTGCGCAATGCCCTGGGGCGCCAACTGAAAGGTAACCCCGCCGGAACTGGTGGAACCGCTGGAACTACCGGGACTGATAACGATTGTGGTGAGATCAGTAGGTGAAGAAGTAGTGCTGCAACCGGTGATCAGCCCCGCGAGGCCGACGAGCAGAAGCGCTCCGAAGCAGAAGCGATTGAACATTTGAGTCTCCTGGCAACTCCAACAGCCCCGGCTCCGACAGAATACGGCGACGCCGGTCATTCTTTTCCACATTAGACTATAAACCCTCGGAAACCAAACCTGCTCGGCCGCTGAAATTCCGCCGGTTCATGCGGAATCAAGACAGTCAATGAATTCTCCTTTGCCGACCCAGGCACTTTGCCCCCATCGCCCGGCAAAGGCTACACTTCTGGACAGCATGGCCATCGCACGCGACAACACTCCGGAACCGGGGCCCCCGACGACAGATTCTCGTCGGCGGGGTGGGGAACCGGGGTCCCCGACCACAGATTCTCGTGGCCGGGGTGGAGAACGGCTGGTCAGCGCCTCGCGCGCCGATGAAGAGCAGGGCTTTGAGCTGAAACTGCGTCCCCGCTGGCTGGGTGAATTTATCGGCCAATCGAAGGCAAAAGAACAGCTTGCCATCGCTTTGGAGGCCGCCAAATCCCGCGGCGAGGCGCTGGATCACGTCCTTCTTTACGGCCCTCCGGGGCTGGGCAAAACCACTCTGGCTACCATCATCGCCAATGAGCTGGATGTCGGCTTCCAGCAGACCTCAGGCCCGGCCCTCCAGATTCAAGGCGACCTGACGGCGATCCTCACCAACCTGCGCGAACGCCAGGTGCTCTTTCTCGACGAAATCCATCGCATGCAGCCGGTGCTGGAAGAGAAGCTCTATACCGCGCTTGAGGACTACAAACTGGACATCATTATCGGCCAAGGTCCGGCGGCGCGGACGCATGTAATGGAGATCCGGCCCTTTACGTTTATTGGCGCAACGACGAGGCCTGGCCTGCTGTCTTCACCGCTGAGGTCGCGCTTCGGCATTTTGCTGCGCCTCGAGTTCTATACAGATGAGGAACTGCGCTTCATCGTCACGCGGTCCGCCGAAGTCATGCAGATTCCCATCGACGAGGACGGGGCGGCCGAGATTGCACTGCGCTCCCGCGGAACTCCGAGGATAGCGAACCGGCTGCTGCGCCGCGTGCGCGATTTTGCCCAGGTGCGCGGCTCGGGCATGATCGACCGCCCGACGGCCAACGCCGCTCTTACCCTGCTTGAAGTGGACGCTCATGGCTTCGACGAGATCGACCGCCGGCTGCTGCTGGCCATCATTCAGAAATACGACGGTGGGCCGGTCGGCCTGAGCACGCTGGCCGCGACTCTGGCTGAAGAACAGGATGCCCTGGAAGAGGTCTATGAGCCATTCTTGATACAGATCGGATTTCTCGATCGCACTCCGCGAGGCCGCGTGGCCACGCGATTGGCTTACGAGCACTTCGGCTTGACCATGCCGGGGAGACAGACGCCGCTGTTTTAGCGAGTCAGTTAGTCAGCAAGTCAGCGGCGCCGGTGAGCACAACAAGTTGACGACATCTTTCAAGGAGTTATTGTAATGGCACTTACTGAATCCACCATGCTGGAACTGGGCACAACGGCCCCCGACTTTGCGCTTACTGATGTTATGACCGGCAAGACCGTTCGCCGCGATGACGTTCGCGGATCGAAGGCTTTGTTGGTGATGTTTATTTGCGCTCATTGCCCCTATGTGAAGCACGTCGAGAAGGGTCTCGCGGCCCTGGGCAAGGACTACGAAGGCAAGCCGGTGAGCATCGTCGCCATCAGCAGCAACGATGCAATCACTCATCCCGACGACAGCCCCGCCGGACTCAAGCAGCAAGCCAAGACTCACGGCTTCGTCTTTCCCTACTTATACGATGAAATGCAGGCCGTGGCTCACGCCTACAAAGCCGCCTGCACGCCGGATCTCTTTCTCTTCGACGCCGATCTCCGGCTGGTCTATCGCGGGCAATTCGACCGCAGCCGCCCCGGCAACGGCATCGCAGTTACAGGTGAAGATCTGCGCGCCGCCATCGACACGGCGCTTTCCGGCAAGCCCCCGCTGAAGGACCAGCGGCCCTCGATCGGCTGCAATATCAAGTGGAAGGCTTAAGGCAGCGGAGTTAGCCCAGTTAGCGGAGTTAGTATTGGGGCGCAAGCTAACTCCGCTCGCCCGCTTTATAATTGCAGCCCTTTCAGATACTCGCGGAGCTGCGGACCCAGATCCGCACGCTTGAGCGCAAACTCGACGGTCGCTTGTAACATTCCCAACTTGTCGCCGGCGTCATAGCGCTTACCCTCAAAGGTGTAGCCAAAGATCTTCTCTTTTGTGAGCAGGGCTTTGAGGCCGTCGGTAAGTTGAATCTCGCCGCCAGCGCCGGGTTTTGTTTGTTCAAGAAGCTCGAAGATGCGCGGCGAAAGCACATAGCGGCCGATGATGGCCTGTTTGGTAGGTGCATCTTCAAACTTCGGCTTCTCCACCATGCCCGTACAGTTGAAGATCCGTGGGTTGACGGTATCCTGCGAGCCGGCCAGCACGCCGTAGGCGCTGATTCCCGGTCCCTCGACTGTTTGCGTGGCCAGCACCGAGCCGCCTTTCTCTTCAAACACGGCCAGCATTTGCTTAAGGCACGGCACCTCGGCATCAATCACGTCGTCGGGTAATATGACAGCGAAGGGCTCATCGCCTACGAGGTCCTTGGCGCACAAGACGGCATGCCCCAAACCGAGCGGCTCCTTCTGCCGGACATAACTTATTCGAGCCAGCGCCGAGACACCCTGAGAAACGGCCAGCAGTTCATGCTTGCCGCGACTCTTCAAAGTTGCATCCAGTTCGAAGCTATGGTCGAAGTGGTCCTCGATCGTGCCCTTGCCACGGCCGGTGACGATGATGATGTGCTCGATCCCCGAGGCGATCGCTTCTTCGACGCCGTACTGGATGATGGGCTTGTCGACCAGCGCCAGCATCTCCTTTGGGATGACCTTTGTGGCCGGCAAAAATCGCGTGCCCCGCCCGCCGGAAAGACCGCCTTCCGTACCCGCTTGCTCATTGCTTCTTCCTCATGTCGGATTCCATAAACCTTCTCTGCAGTGGGTCACTTTGCCAGGGCCCTCGGGGGCTAAAGCCCTCGCGATTGTTCAGCCACTTGCGGCACGACTGAAGTCGTGCCCTGACACGTCACATAACTTTGGAGGCTTTTTCTCAGCCTTGAAAATCCAAACCCTGCAAACCAAGTGCCCCCCGGATTGATTACCGTCACCGTGAAACCGCTGCCTTATAACGTTGGCGAATCGTCGCCCAGCATCGCCTGCCGTACGATCTTGATCGGCGGGAATCCCTGCTGCAAGAACTCGTCGTGAAACTTTTCCAGAGAGAAGGCCGCACCTTGCTTCTTTTTCAGATCCTCGCGCAGTTTCATGATTTCGAGCTTGCCCAGCGTGTAGTAAAGATAGGTCGCATCGCTGGTTCCGCGCTTGGTCTCCACCATGGCCGTCTCTTTCGACTGGTAGCCTTCCTTCTGGAAGAACTCGACCGCCTCGTCGAAGCTCATCTTGCCCGAGTGCATTTGAATGCCAACGATAAAGCGCGCATTGCGTAAGAGCGCATCTTGAAGCTGGCCGAGGCGCAGAAACTTCGCTTCGCGCTCGTCCTTGGCTCCGGCACCCGGCTGACCATAACCCTCGTCGAGCATCATCTGCTCGCAATAGTGCGCCCAGCCTTCGACGTCGGTGTTTGCACCCAGCAGTTTGCGCACTCTGCTCGGCGCCTGCGGCAACCAGAGGAACTGGATGTAATGGCCCGGATAGGCCTCATGCACCGCTGTTGAGATCACCGTGCCGACATTGAACGAATGCATGTAGCCCTCGACCTCCTCGGGCTTCATCTTGGGGTCGGGAAGAGTTACGTTGAAGTATGCTTCAGTCGCATGCGTCTCGAAGGGCCCCGGCGTGTCCATCGAGGCAAAGGTCGTGGCGCGCATGAAGGGCGGCGTCTCTTCCACGATGGGCCGCACATCAGAGGGGATGGTCACGATGTGGTGCGCGCGGATGAAACTCACCAGCCCGTCGAAGGTGGCGCGAAATGCATCGAGAAGATGATCGGGAGCGGGATGATTCTGGCCTAACTCCTCGAGTACCGCGGCCGGCGTCTTGTCCGGCTCAAGCTCCTTCGCAACCTGCTTGAAGTGCGCTTGATTCTTGCGCAGATCGGCCCAGCCGATTTCAAGCAGCTTATCCAGCGGCAGGTCCACCATTTCGTCATACTGAAGTTTCTTCGAGAAAGTCTCCGCGCCAATGCGGAAGTCGCCGTTGGATTTCGGAAGCAGGTCAGTCTTCAGCCAGCCGAGATAGCTATTGAGCGCCGCGATCACGGCCGCATTGGTCTCGGCAAACTCGGCCTTCAACGCCGGGTCTTTAGCTTCGGAAAATGCCAGCGGGACATCGTTTTGGAAGAAGCTCACAATGTCCGGCAACTGTTCGATGGCGATCTCGGTGAAGACACGCGGCGGATTCTTCAGGTTCACGCGAGCATTATCGAGAAGCGCGGGCATCTGCTTTTCGCGCGCGACCAGCGAACGCAATCGCTCGTCGGGCGACGCAAATTTACGTTCCATCAGCGTGAAGGCCCCATTTGCGCACGTGCCCGAATAATTGTCGGCATTCTTCTCCCACGGGCGAATCGTCTCGAGGGTCAGCAACTCCGAGCGAATCGTCGATAGCACCATCTCGCGGTCGGTCCGCGGAACAAAATCTGTCGCGCCAGCATCGGGATGAATTGCTTCGATGCGCTTTTCGAATACCTTCAAGGCGGCAATCTCGGCGTCGATATTCTTGCGCGAGTAATCTTCCAACTGAGGATCGTACTGGTGATAGCCCACAAGCGTACCCTGGGTGGGCGCATAGTGGAAGTACACCTGGTCGAAGTACTCGTCCGAGACCTTTTCAAACTGATGCTTCCAGGTCTCTTTCTGTGCAGGTGAAGTTATCGGGGCAGCCATGAGAACTCCTATCGCAAGCTCAACAACGAATTTCTTCATATTTCCTCCGAATATTGACTTGCATCTTTTATGGACTCACGGGCTCCGGGGCCAGATTGCCAATCAGTTCGTGAATCTCGAGTAGAATCTCGTCGGAGCGCGTCGCTGCCAAAGGATACTTCAACAGACCCTGCGGTGTGAACTGCGCTCCGCGCTTTGCATTCCGCGCCACCATTTTCATTAGATGCTGCGGATCGACGGCCGCATTCTCGGTAAAGCGAATGTGCAG
>Ga0302195_10002907_pt1 | contig 13498 bp, 18 predicted proteins | sample II_Bog_N1_2_FD_198778 | JGI IMG/M metagenome (GOLD analysis project Ga0302195, IMG submission 198778) | Peat permafrost microbial communities from Stordalen Mire near Abisko, Sweden - II_Bog_N1_2 | ecosystem: Environmental > Terrestrial > Soil > Wetlands > Peat | place: Sweden: Abisko...
AGGTCGAGCGTGGTCAGGCTGGTGAGCGCGGCCAGCGGCGTCACGTCGGCCACCTGCGTGCTACTGAGGTCGAGCGTGGTCAGGCTGGTGAGCGCGGCCAGCGGCGTCACGTCGGCCACCCGCGTGTTACTGAGGTAGAGCGTGGTCAGGCTGGTGAGCGCGGCCAGCGGCGTCACGTCGGCCACCTGCGTGTTACTGAGGTCGAGCGTGGTCAGGCTGGTGAGCGCGGCCAGCGGCGTCACGTCGGCCACCTGCGTGTTCCAGAGGTCGAGCGTGGTCAGGCTGGTGATTTCAATTAAGGATAGTTTTTTTATCCATTCCTCAAGCTGGGCTTGTGTGCTGATTTTCATTTCCGATCCCCTTCTTTCTTGGTTTTAACCCGATTGTTAGCGGGTGGCCTCAATTCATTTTGTGAATGTCGTAGGGCACGGAATCCATCGGATGCCGCGCCTCACGCATAAAGATTGGCGTGTCCACGCCCCGGTAGAGTGCGGCAAGAAGTTCTTCGTGGCGTGTAGCTTCCTGGCTCTTGCGCTTGCGCGTTAAGTCTCGCACTTTCAACTTTTCGCCGATAACTCCGGCAACGGTGGAGAGAAGCAGGATTAGTAAAACGGCCACGATGAACCATGCCTTGTCTTGGCCGATATATTGCATCAGATAGTTCATTGTTTTCCTTTCAGAGTTTTCCGCTCATAAACAAGTCGTTGAGCCGGTCCGCGCATCCTTGCCCGCACAACCAAATGGTGCCCGGCAGGTCCAGTAACTCCAGCGTTTTTGCCCGTTCCCATGTGTAAAAGGTAATCGAGCCTAAGTGATTGTGTGTCGCCGCAAACCAGTGGTTAGTCGCCTTGCGCTCCGCTCCGCATGTGCAACGATAGATGTTTGGAATAGCCATAGCCGCGCGCCCCGCTACAATCCCAGCACGGCGCGGATCGCTCTGGCCTGCTCTTCCACTCTTCCGGCGCGGCCATCCACTAGAAAATCCTCATCCTGCAGCAAGCGACATAGACCTTCGTTCATATCCTCGGCCATGCGCAGATCGCTCTGAGATTCCTCGTTGCAAAATAAATTCCCTTGGTGGGTGAAGGTTTGGATTCCTCCTCGAAACAGGCACACCACCGGCATCATCGTAGCTGCTGGTTCGTACACCAAAAACTTCGCGGGACTTCCCACGGTGTCGCAGATCGGCTCGCCGGCAATTGCCTTCTGTAAATCAAACGGCTTGAAGATTTTTTCCATTGTCTTGGGCTCCTTTCCCATGCCCAAGTGAAAACTAGCATAATATTACCACCGTGTCAAGCATAATCTAAAATAAAAATCGGGCGGCTTCCATTGGAAGGTGCCGCCCATCTCGGAAGCGAGTTCGATCTTGGCCGCGCGGCGCCGCACTCAGGAGGTCGCCGCCCGAGCACTCTTTTTTTCGGCCTTCTTCCTGCCCGCCAAACTTGTTACTGCTTTGCCGCTGATAGTTCCGGATGCTGAGCGATAATTCCGTTCCATGCCGTCCGGAATTGAGCGTCCGTCTTAGGCGGATTGGCAAGCCATACTCGGTGTGTCACGCCCACGCGCTTATTTTGCGGCGTAATGGATGTAGCACCAGGCTGCACAATCTCGATGATGCTTTCAACCGTGCCGATCGCCAGATCGACCAGGGGAGCATAAGTACTGGTTCCCGGAATCAGGTTCAAATCGGCTTCCACTAGGTTGAGCGCCTGAATCACGTTCTGGCTGGGCGTTCCCTTCTTCCAGTTGAGCACTGCGCTCGATGCGGCGGCGGTATCGGTTTTGAGCGTGGCCGCGAGTTGGGTGTTGCCTTCAATCGTGGCGATGGACGAAGCGGCGTTACCCAGCACGGTAACAAGCGTGGCAGTAGAGTTCAATGAGGGGCATCCGGTTAGAAAGATGCACGCGGCCAGCAAACAGCCGGCGGTCAATAGGGAAATGCGTTTCATGGTTTTCCTTTCAATTTTGCGGTGTGGATGCTGCTTTTGGCCCTTGCCCATCTTTCTGGATGAGTGAGAGCCATACCTTCGCAAGTCCGGCTGCGAAGGTGGCCCAGCCAACTTCTTTTGCGGTGAATCCAGGAGGCGGTGCAACAGTCAAATAAGCTCCGCCGGTCACAGCCAGCGTCAGCAGGCCGGCTGCTGTCGTCCTCCAGTTCTGAATCAGGTGTGTCAGCGCATCTGATAGTACTGTTCTCAAGGGCTTATTTGTTTCGTTCATCGTGCTTTCTTCCTTTCCTGCTTTTCCGCCAACTCAGTCACCGTGTCCACCACATCCTGCACAGTGCGCCATTCGTCGGCAATACGTTCATTGATCGGCGTGTCGTCAAGCAGTTGTTCTTCGAGCGCCATCGTCAATTCAACCCGGTCCAGCGAGTCCATGCCTAGATCATCCACCAGCAGTGTCCGAGGCGTCAGCTCCTTTTCGTCAACCAGCAGAATATCCATCACGATCTCTTTGATTTTTTCTTTCAGGCTCGCCATCGTCGTAATGATCCTTTTTGAGTCCATGGCTTCAAGTTACCACCACGCCGAAAAGCTTTCAAGTCATTGCTCGGTGATCGCCTGGTGCGGATCGTGCTTGGCGCGGTCTTCCTTGCTCACCGCGATTCCGGGATACTTCGCCTTCACCTTGCGCCGAATGGTTGCCTGCTGTGCCGGGCTCGCGTGCTGCGCGGCGCGTGCCAGCGCATTACGTGCGTGGCTCTTGTCCTCGATCGGATAGGCCCGCTTTCCCGGCAGCGCGAACTCGCTGCCCTTCATCTTTCCACGTTCTCTGCCTGTCAGTTTCGCCATCTCAGCCTCTCTTTTCAGTGCGGATGCACAAAGCTAAAAACCGTAGCCATAAACGAAAGTGCTGCAATCCCCAGCATCCAGCGATTCGTATGTTGCGCGGCGAGAGCTAAAGCGTCTTTGATCTCTTTATCTCGCTTATTACGGAATTCCATTTCGCCCACGCGAGCGCCTTCAGCTTTGTCCGATGTTTCTTTGAGTTGACGTAAGATTGGCAGCGCTTCTGTCATTTGATTTTCCATGTTTCTTATCCTCTCAGCCAAAGGAAGTTCGCCGTCGCCAATAAGGACTTTTTGGTAAACATCGGTGATCTGCCCTTCAAAAGGACACTCGTTCTTCGTCACTGCACATCGTATGGCCATCAACTCAACTCCTGGATATCCGTCTGCTTACAACTTGTCATTTTACTGGAATCCGCCCTGCGCAATCACGTTGATCTTCACCCCGTTGGCGCTCGCTCCCAAAAACACTCCGGTCAGCGCCGTATCGGTCAGCACCAGGGGTTCGCCGGAGGCGGTGAGGCTGTAGCCCACGCCGCCGCCCGAGGTTGGCAGCATCGTGGCGTCGGTGCCCACATAACCCAGGTTGGTGCTGTTCCCCGGATCGCCTTGAATCGTCAACTGGCTTGCGATCCGTGGCGGCTTCGCCGGCGCGGCTGGGGTCAGCGTCACTCCGGTAATCGTGCCGCCCGCAAACAGCGTTGCCAGGCTGTACGGCCCTTTTGTCGCGTCCGTGAAAGTCACTGTCATATAAGCCATCTTTGTTTCTCCTTTTTCGCTTTTCCGGTTGATACTCCTTAGTTTCCACCACAATGATAAAACAGGTTGCCAGTCAGAGCCGAGAATGTGAAGATAACTGCTAGTTTGGTCTGAGTGGTATTAGCTACAGGGGTAGCTGCCTGGTTGTCAACTGCTGTACAGAAAGCTGCATGCGTCCATCCGGAGTTGGCGAAGGTGATGGTCACGGTAGTAGCTGCACTCAACCCGGTAACCTCACCATCAGAGTTAGTAGAATAAGTTGAGACCGCCCCCACCGAGGATGTGGGAGCCGTGCTAATTACATTGAAATTTCCTGTCACTGTGAGTGGCCCCTGACTAAGCACACCCTCCGGACCGGAAATAACCCCGTTTTGCACATAGAGGTCTTTGCCAACATGCAGGTCATTGTTCACCGAGGCGTCGTCAGTATTCAGGTTGCCGATGTTTGCCCCAGTCATGTTGATTCCTGTAATCCTAAAAATGGTCAGGCCACCACTTGTCGATATGTTGTTCAACGTCACGTAGGCATAGCCACCGCTGATGAAAACATCGTCTGCCCCGTAGAGATTGATAGCATCTACCAGTGTTGTGGCCAATGTAGGTGCCGTCGGCGTTCCTATATCGAAGACATGTAAAGCTTTGGGTGCTGTTGATGACCCCACAGTGGAGTTGAAGTCTGTTACATAAGCGTATCTTCCGGCTACCTTGATTGTGAATAAATTTCCAGATGCAACTACAGAGGACGTGCCGATAATTGTTGGTGTAACTCCTGGATTTGACACATCTAAAACATAGAGTTGCGTGGTGCTGATTGTGTAGGCATATCGACCCTGAACGTAAGCATAGGTTCCCACTGTGCCAATATGTGCGGTTTCCACCAATGACAATGGGTTTGAGATATTCCAAATCGAGAGCACACCATTGACTGTGCAAACGTAGGCATAGTTGCCTTTGACGATTACCTCATCTGCACCTCCAGCCAAGTCTGCACTTGTGGCCGACGAGAGCAACACCGGGGCACTTGGATTGGAAATGTCGATGGTGTTGAGATAGACTGTGCCACTTATGTTCCCCGATGCCATATAGGCGTATTTCCCAGATATGGTCATGCCGACAGCATCATTAAAGTGGGTTGCATCGTTGAGAAAAGCCACTTGAACCGGCGCGGCTGGATTGGCAATGTTCACGACCACGAAGTTATTTGATGGTGTTCCAGCGACGATATAGCAATAGCTTCCTACGCACTCCAAACCCTCGGCTGACTTGAGCTGTGTCGATGTGACCTGACCTACAATCTTTGGTGCGGCTGGATTTCCAATGTCGATTACACTAAGATTGTCGGAGTTGCTGTTGGTGTACTGGGCTGTGCTATCAGCAGTCACGTAGGCAAAGCGTCCAATCACACGCACGTATCCAGAGCCAGTCAGGCTTGTAACTGCATTCAACCCACCGACAAAAACAGGTGTTGTTGTTGTGTAATCTTGGACATTCCCAAAGGTATTCGCTCCCGCCAGCGATGCGGCTCCGAGATTAGCTAGGGCGCATGGGGCTGTTGTGCAGCCTGTTCCGCCGCCAGTTATCGGCAGCACAGGAATCACACTCAGCACAACCCAATAAGTGTTCGATCCTGTATTGACATAGTTAATCAATGTGTTGTTGTGGATGGAGAGATAGCCCAGTGGAATGGGAACACCGGGGCTAGTCACAAGTGGAACAGCCCCCTGCGAGTTTACATTCAGCGTCGGGTTGGTTCCGTTCGTGACTGCCACGTTCAATAGCTCGAGATGGCCTTGCTGGCCAGTGAATCCTGAATCCGCGCAAACCAATGCCGTGGTAGTTCCAGAATTACTGCATACGTTGGTCGATTGGTCTTCCGAGGGGGAAACACCTACCTGATTCCAGTAATCAGGATTACCAGATTGGCCTTGTACGAGTTGCAGAAAATATCCGATCCCGCTTCCAGTCCACTGACTTGCCGCGAGTGGTGGATAGATTGCCAAGCTAGGGCCGGAATTTGCTGAAAGAGTAGCCCCGGCGGCAGAGGCCACATCAGGGAAAAACTCGATCACCCCTCCGTAGGGTATCGAAACCCCTAGCGGATTACTGCAAGAGTAGGCAGCGGGGATTCCAGAGGTTCCGATGCACTTCTGAGCGTTATAGATCATGTTGGGGGATAGATTTATCCCAGTTACCGTGTTGACCCATCCTGCCGGCGTGCACGTCCATTCCACGTTTGTTGAAGAAACAATCGCGTGCTGGCCCCATTGCGCTCCATAAGGAAAAGTTGTATATTGCCCGTTCTGTGTGCAGTTGGGCAGCGTGGTTACCACGCCCAGATTCCACTGGATCTGGCTCGTCGGATCAATCTGGTCTACCTGAGCTATCGCTGGGTAGGACGCAACCATCAAAAAAAAACTAAGCAAGAGCTTGGATGTAAAACGCAAAAGGCACCTCCGTGCACGCAAAGTTCATCGTCAAAGTCTGTCCTGAAAGGGTCCAGTTCGTTATCGCGCCTTTCACTTGTGGATAAAATACGCCCTTGTAGAAAACTCCTAGCAGGCTGTTTCCTCTGATCGGCGTCGGCACCGTGAACACCATTCCCGGCACGGTTCCTGTCGTTGCCAGCAGCACCAGGTTAAAGATCTGCGGAACCGGCGGCTGCACAATCTGCGGGGCTACGCTCAAGTCAATTGTCTGCGTCCCAAAAAACTGGTAAATCCCCGTCTGCAGCACGTTCTTCTGCGTGTCCAGCAGGCTGATCGCGTAATAGGTTCCGCTGGGGCTGATCTGGTCGTTTCCCCACAGATTCACGCTCAGCGCCGTGCCGGTGAAAGGGATATCAACAAACCAGCTCGTGATCTTGGTGATATTCCCGGTTCCCGCAATCGCCGGCAGCACGCCGCCAAACCCGCACAGCGCAATCCGCAGCCATGCCGGCTGCGCGCTTGTCCCGATGGTGTTGCCGCTGTAGTCCAGCAGCGTAGCCGTCAGCGTGATGTTGGGAGTGGCGGGCATAAAACCAGCTTTCAGCTTTCAGCTCTCAGCTTTCGTTTGACTCGTTGCCTTCTTCAAGATACTTCAAGTGATTGGCAACTGTCTTCCCCAGAGGAAGCCCCGGCTGTGCTTCTGAAAAACGTGCCCAAACGCGCGTAAAGCAGTAATCGCGCACAAAGTTGTGAACTAAAGGGGTACATTTTAGTTCCATCTTCAAATGCAACTCGATCAGTTCTCCGTCGCGCGTCATTGTCAGGTCTGTTAGGTCTGCGTTTGGTATCCACAACAGCGGATCGGCGCTTTTCTCAAGGCCGAATATCTCCACTGCTTGGGTCTTGATCTCATGGCTGAGAATGATCTCTTCCATGTAGTTTTCCGGTACCGCAATAGACTGGTAGCTGCTCTGGATTACCTCGTCGCAACTGAGCACTTCAACGGGTTCAAGGGTAATATCCAGATTCCACGTCCAGATCTTGCGTTCAGTCTTTTTTTCGAGCGTAAGTTTCCCGCCTCGAAAATAGAGTTGCATCCTGCATCCTTCAAAAAATCTCATTAATTTCACCTTCCCTTCGATTCTCTGTTCCCTGTCTTATTCGTACAGGTACATATTATTCCCAACCTGCGCCCGCTGGCGATGTTCCTCCGGCTTGCGCACGATGTTTTGCTCAAACCACGGCGTCATTGGCCGGTCAATCCAGCACCAGTAGAGCAGGGGACCGTGCTCTTTGTCCTGCCGGCCGCAGAGTTTGGCGATCTCATCATCCGTCTGCCCATAGATAATCCCCTCGATCTCCTTGGTCAGCGTCGCCAGCCGCCGGTCACTCAGTTGCAGAGGAGCTTGTTTCTCGGCCAGGTCGTCTATGCGCCGCCTGGTCCACGATCCTTCCACGGCCGCCAGATAGTCCTCGTACCACTGCGCCTGCACCCGGTTGCGGATCACATGGCAAATGGCGCGCATCTGGTCCAGGCTTCCCTCCGGCCCAGCCTCGCGCGCCGCAAACAGCACCACCGCCGCCCTCTGCAAATCATTCAAAGTCATCAGATCACCGGTTTGAAAATGTGTATTTGCCCATCTTCGTTCCAGGCCTTTTTACGTTACAAAGGATATTGAAAGCCATCCATCTCACCTGTTCTGATGTTGGCATATCCTTCTCGTCTGTCCCCTGCAACATTCTCAGCAGGTGACTCTCGCTCGGCGAATGTTTCTTACGAATTCCCAACCGGGCTTCCGCTGTCAGAATTACATGTGTCTCTTTCATCGAATGATCCCTGCTTTCTAGCTTTCAGGCTTTAATTGAGAACTGAAAACTGAGAACTGTGAACTGCTTTACCGAATAATCCCCAGCAGCTCCGCCTCGCTCATCAGCCGCATCTCTTCCCCGCGCAGCACAATTGCGGCGCCGGAGTACTTTCCATGCAGCACGCGGTCGCCGGCCTCCACTTCGCTCGGAACCCAGCGCCCCAACAGATCGAATCGCCCCGCGCTGGCCGCCACCACAATCCCTTCAATCGGCTTTTCCTGCGCCGTCTCTGGAATGTAGAGCAGACCGGTTTCGCTCATCTCCTCGCTGGTGCACATCCTCACCAGCACCTGCCCCATCAGCGGTGTAAAGGTCTCAGCCGCGCGCCGGATCGGTGCAGGCTTCGGCAGGTCCATCACCCTCGCCAATTGCACTTCCTCCGGACGTATACGCTGCCCGCGTCCGAGGTTTACCAGCCCTTCCATCTTTACGGAATCAAGCGCCATAGTCTTTGGCCCTTGCTCGCTCTCTACTGTTCTCTGCTGCATGTTCCCTGTTCCCTGTTCCATTACTTCCTCCCTGCAAATTGAAACATCTGTTGTTTGTACCAGCTCGCCTGCGGTCCCGTGCCCACCGGAAAAGCCCTGTGCGCCTCGGCAACCGTAATCGCGCCATTCCGCACCAGCGCCAGCAGCGCGGTGCGCCATCCGATGAAGCGCGGCGTCCTGGGCACGCCAAACTCGTCGAACTTCATTACCATCCACTCGGTTCCGAATGGCCATTGCAGTGTCGCCACTTGTACCGGCTCTTCCACCGCGGCCTTCTGTCCCGGCATCAGAATCGGCTGGTCGCTGTGCGCCATCACCAGCAGGCTCACCCGACCAGCCTTGTCTTCGCGGTGCATCTTCTTCACATCCCGCGCCAGCAGAATCCGCCCGCTGCCGATGGTGCGCACATGATACTTGTTGTCAACCAGCACGCCTTCCACCCACTCCATCTGTTTCACCGGGTAATCGTGCACGTTGCCGATCCGTGCCGGCTGCAACAGGCCCATGGTAACCAGGCGTGTGTAAAAATCGAGCGGAGTAAGAATCTTTCCTTTGCGGGCCTCCAGCGCGTCGTCCTCGCTCCAGCGCTCCTGCCCGTCCCAGCGTTGCAGCCGTCGGCTCTCTTCCACGGTCTCGTGCATCATCGCGGCCAGCTCGGCGTACTTCTGGCCGTTCACGTTGGCTTCGCTCTTTTCCGCCTCCATCCGCGCCAGCGCCTCCACCACGCGCGGATGCTGCCCAATCACCAGGCTCTGATCCGTCCGGTCAAAGTCCTCCTGGCACCACGGCTTTACATCAGGTGTAATGCCGTCACGCAGCGCCAACCCCGGCATGGCGTCCAGCTCGGTTTCCTGTTCTCGGCTCAGCTTCCACCGGCCGCCCTCGATCTCGTCCGCCGCCAGTCGCACAGCCTTGTCGCCATCCGTCTCCTTGGGCGCGCTCTGGTGCCTGCGGTCGATGTGTACAGCGGGCATCTTGTCGATCGTTTCGCTCATTATGCTCCCCATATCTCCAACTGCGGAGAAACGCCCTCTTCCTCCACCGTCAGCGCTATCATTTCCAGTTTATGTTCCACCGTAAAGCCCCGCGTGGCTATCGTAACCGCTTCATATCGCATCGATTGCCATGCCGGATTGTTTGGGTCCACGCGGCGCTCGATCAGTTCGCCCAACGCCTCGGCTAATTCTTCGCTGACGCGCTTTACCCTCTGCTGCATCTGCGGATACTGCACCACTCTGAGTTCCGCCTGCCGCATCTCTTCCAGCCGCTCGGTGGTCAGCATCAATCCACCGTCCCTTTCAGCGGGATGCTACTCGCCTTCCGCAGTTCAATCAGTTCCTGCAGCGCCTTGGCCACGTCCGCCCAGCTTTTGCGGATCTGCGGCCATCCTTTCTTCGACCGCGCCACAGCCACATCGTGCAGCCCCTTCAGTTGCTCGTCCGTCATTGCTCCGATCCCCCTTCTTCCTTTGGTGCCTCTTCCGCCTGCCGTTCCCGGCTGGCTTCCGTCTGGTTCTTTTGAATCATCTCGGCGATAAACGGCCCAAAGTGCTTCGCCGTGGCCCCGCTCTCCAGCGCAAACATGAAGTTCTGCGCAATCTTCGGATTCGCTTTGATTGCGTTCAGCACGGCGTGTGTGGCCTCGTAACCAGCCTCTCCCGCAGCCATTCCCCAATACGGTGTCATCCCCGCCGCATGGGCTGCCAAACCTCCGATTGCTGCCGCCCCTGCTCGCTTCCCGAGGCCGGTCATTCCTTGCGCTGGCGGCTTTGCGTTCGGCGCTGTCTGCTCCATTCTTTCCAACTCCTGCGCCACTGTCCGCACGCCTCCATTGAAAACCTGCCGCTGTTTGTCGGTCATGTTCTTCTCGGCAATTTGCTCCAGCGTGTCCAGTCTTCCCGGCCCTAAAACCTGTTCGAGTTTTGGACGCGTGTAATCCTTCACTAGGCGCAACAGATCGTTATGCAGTCCTTTTCCATTGATGCCGCGTTGCGCGTTGCTCACGTCGCTCGCTCCGGGCAAGCCGCGCAAGTTCCTATCTAACGTGTTGCCTATATCCCGCAAGATGTAGCTTTGTTTCCAACTGGCCTTCACGGCGGGCAACTCTTCCATCCCCGCTTCGCCCATGTGGCCGTTGAGCAGATCCTCCATCTCATTCAGCTTTTCGATGTAAGCTCCCTTTTCGTCGTTGCCCCCCTTCCACGCGGCTTTTTGCGCCTTTGCTACTTCTTTGTTCAGGTCACGGAACCTGTTATCCGTGGCTTTGTCGAGTGCGTCATAGGCTTCGTTGTTTACTTCAGTGAGACGATCCGCTGCCCCGGTAAAGTCGTGCGTTGTATTCAGAACGTGATCTATATCGACAGCTTTCGCTCCTAAAGCCAGCATGGGTTGAGCGTTTCCGCGCGCCGCGTTGATCGCTTCCATATGCGGCTTAGCCGCGCCGCGTGCCACATCGCTGTAAGCAGAACTGTCCGCCGCCCGTGCTTCTTCGGTTGCACGATTCGCCGCCGCTGCGCTCTCGGTTGCCGTTTGTTCTCTTGCAGCAGCAGCAGCGGTATCGGCTTCCGCAGTTCCCGCCCGCGCCGTCTTGATCGCCGCCCCGCCCGCTCTCAGTGTGCTCAATCCCCCGCTCAACAGCGCCGTCTGCTCCGCCGCCGTCGCCGCCGCCCCAGCATCGCCGCCAGTCTTGGCGTATGTCTGGCCGCCCGCAACCGCTCCCTGCCTTAAAGCAGTAAGCGCCAGTTTCCCTAAAGCCGATCCTTTTTGGATCTCCTGTTCGACTTTTCCGGCTTCGGCCAGCTTCACTCCCGGGCCGAGAATCTTGGTCATCCCACTCAGTAGTTCGTCGCCGGCCATGAACTCGTTCACATTTTCAGCCGCTTCGGTCACGGTCTGCATTGCACCGATGTACGGATCGGGGTTGTTTGGCGTCTTCGCGAGCACGTCGAGACCGTGGGGCGCTTGATTCCCCGTTGCATGAATTCCTCCAGCAACGGTTCTCGCGGCTCCGCGCAGGTATCCTATCGCCGGAATGCTCTTGTAAAAATTCTGCGCCCTCACGTCTTTCAGTCGGGGGTCTTCGGCGTAGTCGCTGTAAAGCCGGGGCACATCCGCATCGTCCAGCGTGAATCCCTGCGCCTTCAGATCGCTGTACGCCTGATGAAAACGGTCAACCTCACTCTGTCCGCTTCCCAAAGCGCCTTCCGGATGCCCAAGCAGCGCCAGCGCCTTGCTGTACGGAACCATAATCGGCATCCCGTGCGCATTCCAGAACTTGTAGGTTCCTTCTCCCTGCCCGGTTTTCGGATCGGGAGGATTGGAGGTGAGATCGGAAGGCACCGTGTAAGTTACCGGAGTCTTCCCCATCGCATTCGACTGAAGCGTGAGTGTCTCTGTGCGCGGAGTTTCCGCCGGTTGCGCAACTGAACCACCGGCGTTCAGTGGCACAAATCCCGGCGGAGGTGGTGGCGCGTTCCCGGCCTGGGAAGTGTCCTGATTCATCGGGACGAATCCCGGAGGAGGAGGAGGAGGCGGTTGCGGAGTGCCATTCTGAGCTTGCGGGTCCATCTACTTCACCGCCTGGCCGGTCTTCGTGTCCACATACTGCTGCCCGTTCCAGCCAATCGTCTGCCCAGTCTGCGGATTGGTATGTAGGTTCGTCAGCGCGGCCGCCGGCTGCTGTCCTTGCCCGCTGGCGCTGCCATACCGCTGCCGCAAATAGCGGTTATTCCCCACAATGCTCTGCCGTTGCGTGGCTAGCGCCTGCTTCAACACTTTGGTGGCGCCTTCCAGGTTCTCCATCGTCGGGCGCTCGCCCAGCATACTGTCAGCCTGTTGCAGTTTCTTGTCGGTCTCGCTGCCGCCCAGCAGTGGGTTGCCGATCAGTCCGGCGATGCTGCGCCGCGTCTCCATCACCGATGTGTTGAAGTTTTTGGCGGCATTCGATCCAAAGAACCTCTGCACCGCAAGGTTGGCGGAGTTCAGCGCGCCATGCGTTCCCAGATCGGCCTCTTTCGCCAGGTTCAGCATCTGGTCCATGTAACCCGGCTGTCCCGGCGATCCCAGCACACGGTCAATTCCGTCCAGCGCCGCCTGTGTCTTGGGGCTCTTGGCAAAGTTGTGTTCTTGTTTGATGATTTCTTCGTTAAATGGTTTGCCTTTTGCGATTCCTATCTCCATGGCTCGGCCCATCACTTCATTCGGATCAAGAGATGCTCCCTTGGCCTCACGTTTCAGATCTTCCGGTGTTACGCTTCCGTCGTACATTCCTTGCGCCAGAGTTTCAAAGCGCGGGTTCGGCGTCCCGTCCGGCAACTCCGCGCCGGTCTTCAGCCGCTTCAATTTTTCCTCATTCAAAGCGGCTACGGAGTTATGTTCCCGCGTTGCGCTTGGCGTCTCCGTCTTTTCCGGCGGATTCTTCTTCGCATCCGCAGTGGCGTTGTGCTCCTCAATCTCGCTCTGGTCAAGCTGATACTTGTGCCGGGCATTTCCCGCCGCGGCCCAAAGCGCGTTCACATCGCCCTGCTTCAGCGGCCCGGCGCTCTTCTGGTACTCAATCTCATTCTTTACCGGGTTGAAAAATGGAACTTGCGTACCCGCTGGCAGCATCTCGTCATCGCTGCCTGGCATTTTCTTGTAAATATCAAACCCGTTCGGCTTGCCGTCGGCCCCGTAAGTGGCTACCGGCGTGTAGAGCGCCGTCTTCGCCTGGTCTTGGTTGAACTGCGGCGTGTCGCGCATGAACTTGGTCAGTTCCTGCAAGTTCGCGGCGTGTCCCACTTGGCTGGCTCCCGCCTGTGTCAGTCGGTCCGCCTGTTTTTCACTGAAATCGATATCGTGTTGCTGGCCCTCGATGCCCTTGCGCGTCAACTCCAGCGCGTTCGCGGCCGTCTGGTGATTCAATGCTGAGATATTCGCCAGTTGCACCATCTCCTGCGTCGGCGCTTCCTGCCGCTGCTGCTGAAACTTCTGTCCCGCCTGGATGCCCGCGCCCAGCGCCGCGCCTTCGCTTCCCGCTCCCCGCTGCGACATGCCCGCGCCCGCGCCCAGCAGCGCTTCGGCACCAATCTTCAGCCATTGTTTCCCGTTTGAAAATCCCGGCTGCCCGCGCACCGGCTCATGCTCCAGATAAACGCTGCCGTCGGCTCCCTGGCGAACCTTGCT
>Ga0302195_10002930_pt1 | contig 13456 bp, 14 predicted proteins | sample II_Bog_N1_2_FD_198778 | JGI IMG/M metagenome (GOLD analysis project Ga0302195, IMG submission 198778) | Peat permafrost microbial communities from Stordalen Mire near Abisko, Sweden - II_Bog_N1_2 | ecosystem: Environmental > Terrestrial > Soil > Wetlands > Peat | place: Sweden: Abisko...
GAATGACGACTCTTGAAGTGCTGCGCCAGAATGACGGTTCATGGCGCGCCAGACGACCCCACCTTAGCGACGATGAAGCCGTCGCGAAGATGGGGCACCCATCCGTCACCCGGCTGTCACCCGTCTGTGGCCTGGATGGGTGGGCTGATAGGCTGGTAATAGCGATTGAGTTGAGGAGAGACGATGAAGCGGTTTGTGTTTGCGCATGTGGCGGAGGGGATTGCGCGGCAGGCGGGCGCGTTGCTGCGGGAGTTCTATACCAAGGGAGTTGCGACGGAGTACAAGGGCGATGTGGACCTGGTGACGGAGGCCGATCGCTCGAGTGAGAAGCTGATTCGCGAGCGGCTGACGGCGGCGTTTCCTGGGCATGGGATCTATGGCGAGGAGGGAACGCGCGACCAGATGGAGAGCGAGTTTCGCTGGTACGTCGATCCGCTGGATGGGACGACGAACTTTGCGCATGGGTTTCCGGCGTTCTGCGTGATTCTGGGGTTGGAGCGAAGAGCTCCGGGACTGGCCAAGGACGCGGATGGGGAGATTATTGCTGGCGTGATTTATGATCCGCTGCGCGATGAGATGTTTTCGGCGGAGCGGGGCAAGGGGGCTTTCCTGAATGGGAAGGCGATCCATGTTTCGAAGACGCGGACGCTGGCCGAGTCGCTGACGGCGACGGGATTTCCGAGCCATAAGCGGCACAGCTCACCGAATATGCACTTCTATCAGGAGATCACGCTGCGGTCGCATGGGGTGCGGCGGGCGGGGTCGGCGGGGCTCGATCTGGCGTATGTGGCGTGCGGACGGCTGGATGGGTTCTGGGAGTTCAACCTGAACCCGTGGGACACGAGTGCGGGGATTCTACTGGTGGAAGAGGCGGGCGGAACGGTGACGCGCTTCGATGGCGGGAAGTTTACGCTGGACTCGCGCGAGGTGTTTGCGACCAATGGGCTGGTGAAGGCCGAGATGCAGCATTTGTTTCAGGAGATGTTCGCGGGGCGGGAGATGGGGGCGATTCCCACTCCGGCGGAGTTTGCGGCGAAGCGGGCGGCGAAGGGCTAGAGCTGTTTGCGGAGGTGCTCGAAGACGAGGTAGGCGACGGTGGCGGCGAGGATGGCGATGGAGAGGTTGGGGATGGTGAAGATGTCGGCGAGGGCGACGGCGAGGGTTTTGCCGTGGCCATTGGAACGGTTGAACTCGCCCATCAGGAGGTTGGAGTAGAAGAGGAAGATGATGAAGGCGACCTCGATGAGCGCACGCAGGACGTGGCTGCGGAGGCGCGGGGGCTGTGGGGATAGGGGCATGGAACGATTCTACTGCGAAGTGTGCGGGGAGGGGAGCCGGTGCGGGCCAATCGCATCTCAGGAGGAACAGCTTCTCCTTTACCGCGGCAAGTGCAGAGAATTGCGAATTCTATGAATCGAAGCGGGCTGCGCGGGAATCTTGTATCTTGCATCAAAGAGTTCAGGCGCTGGTAGTAGTATTGTGTCCGTAGAGCATGCGGGGCCGGCTTTCTTCAAGCGCTGAACATTGAAGCCGAGAATTATTGAATATCAAGGGAGATTGGAACCATGGCCTATGTGATTGCGGAACCATGTATCGGGACGAAGGATACGGCGTGCGTGGATGCTTGTCCGGTGGACTGCATTCACCCCAAGAAGGACGAGGCGGGATACGGCGAGGTGGACCAGTTGTTCATCGATCCGGTGGAGTGCATCGACTGCGGGGCTTGCGTGCCTGTGTGTCCGGTGTCGGCGATCTACGCAGGCGACGACCTGCCGGAGAAGTGGGCGGACTTTCAGGCCAAGAACGCGGCGCACTTCGGGCGGTAAGACAGGTTCGAGGTTCAAGGTTCGTGATTCGAGGAATAAGGCGCGCGCCTTTTGGGCTGCGCGCTTTTTCTTTGTGGCGCGGGGAGAGGCGTAGGTTATTCGATCGAAATGCGGGGATTCTTCGCTGCGCTCAGAATGACAATCCATATAGTGTTATCAAGTATTAGTGAGGCGGCGCGATGACGGAGCATGTGGGTGAGGCGATTGTGCTGCGGACGTGGCCGTTCCAGGAGGCCGACCTGGTGGTGAGCCTGTTTACGCGGGAGCAGGGACGGGTGAAGGGCGTGGCTCGCCATGCGCTGAAGAGCCGGCGGCGATTCGGGGGGGCTCTGGAGCCGATGACGCATGTGCGGGCGACCTATGTGGAGAGGCCGCGGCAGGAGCTGGTAAGGCTGGAAGGGTTGGAGATTCTGTCGTCGCCGATGGCGCGGCCGGTGGACTATGCGCGGACGGCGGCGTTGCAGATGGTGGCGGAGGTGCTGGAAGAGGCGCTGCCGGAGGGGGCAGTGGATGACGCGGTCTTCCGGTTGACGCTGGCGGTGCTGGACGAGTTGCAGGTGGGGCGGGTGTGGATGCCGATTACATACTTTGCGCTGTGGATGAACCGGTTGATGGGATGGATGCCGGAGCTGGGGCGATGTTCGGTGTGCGGGCTGGATCTGCGCGGAGGGACAGTGTGGACTTCGGCGGTGAACGATGGAGTGACGTGTGAGGATGACGGTGGCGCGGGGTGCGAGGCGTTGAGCGCGGAGTCGGTGGCGACGGCGGGGCGAATCTTTCGCGGGACGGTGAAGGGACTGGCGGAGGAGGAGTGGCCGCGGGCGCGGGCAGCGGAGTTGCGGCGGTTTGCGATCGAAGTGCTGGAGCGGCACCTGGAGGTGCGGCTGCGGAGCGCACGGGCGCTGGGCTGAGGAGAACTTCCTGGAGTGGGTGGAGGATGGGTTAGAGCCGTGGTTCCGGCTGGGTATCACCGGGAGTGCCGCGGGCTATACTTCGGAAGACAGAAGCCTGAGCCGGAGGCAGTCTGGAGCGAGGTGCAGGCAGTGTGCCGGCGGAGGACGTGCTTGGTTATCACAGAGGGGATGTCCGGGGAAGAGCGTGCGGCAGCGCGGGCTGCGGTGAGAACGCGGTTGCGGCTGCCGGGAGAATTACGCGCATTCTGGTGGGCTTCGCTGATTGTGCTGGCGCTGACTGTGGTGGTGGGTTGGCTGAAGTATCGAGCGGGAACATCTCCCTATAACTGGAACCCGCTGAGCGATCATTTGTTCTACGACCTGAGCGAGTACCCGGGCACTTACACCCTGCTACACACGGGGGCTTTCTTCAACAATGTTGCGGGCAGGCCATGGCCGTATCCCATGTACTCGCCGGTGGCATACCCGCCCTTTACCGCAGTGGTGATGGCACCGATGTATGCGTTTCCGATCCCTGAGCTGCTGTATTTGATGGTTTCAGCGGCGTGGCTGGTGGTGTTGATCGGGTGGGCAGGGCGCGCGCTGGTGCGGCGCGGCATTGGACGGGTGACGGCTTATCTCTTTCCGCTCACCCTAGTGGTGACCTCGTTTCCAATTGCGCGGCTGATCCACCAGGGAAATATCGAGTTGGTGGTGTGGATGTTTACCGCAGTGGGCGTATGGGCGTTTCTGCGCGGGAGGGATGACGCGGCGGCAGTGCTGTGGGGTTTGGCCGCGGCGATGAAGCTGTTTCCGCTGGTTTTGTTGGGCCTGATGCTGCCGCGCGGGCGCACCCGTGCGTTTGCGGAGGGAGTGGGGACGTTTGCAGGCGCGACGGTGGCGTCGCTGTGGTGGTTGGGGCCGAGCATGGGGGTGGCGTGGAGGGGGTCGCTACAGAATGTGTTTGGGTATCAGAGCAAGCGGCTGGCGGAGCTGAGTTTGCCGTCGCTGGCGTCGAACCACTCGGTTGCCGAGTTGGTGAAAGTAGCGGTTCGGATTGCGCATTATCCGCCGGATAAGGTGGCCCTGCCGTACTATGCGTGCGGGGCGCTGGTGTTGGGGGTGGCGTTCTTCGGACGGCTGTGGAAGATGCCGGTGGCGAACCAGTTGTTGGCGCTGAGCACGTTCATGGTGATGTTTCCGACGATCTCCTACTTCCACACCCTGGTGCATATGTATGCTCCGTTTGCGGTGCTGTGCGGGTTGGCGATTCGGGCGCAGCGGGTGGGCGTACCCGTGCCGGGACTGAAGGGTACGATGCTGCTGTTTGCGCCACTCTTCGCGCCTTTCACGGTGCTGACGTTTCCACAGGTGCTGCTGTTCGGCGGGCTGGTGCAGGCGGCTTTGTTGGTGGCGATTTTTGGGTGCGCGCTGCAGTATCCGTTTGCGGTGGATGGGGCGAAGGCTGAGATTCCTTCGGCTGGCTGAAGGACGCTTCGGCGCGGGATGAAAACTCAGGGTGCTTCCTCAGCGGGTGGGGCGGATTCTTCAGGTTGCGCGGTGGGCGGGATGGATACGATGTTGAGCGGGCTCTCTGGCGTGGCGATGAGATAGATCGCAATGAAGAGGGGAGCGTAAATAGCAAGCGTGATAAGGGAATTGGCTTCCTGCAAGAAGTAGCGGGCGCCTGGGAATGAGGACGGAATTAACCAAATTCTGACCTGGAGCAGTACAAAAGCACAAGCCGCTATAGCGAGTGCCGCGAGTGTTCCTGCGATTCTTGCACATCGTGCCTGCTGCGCGGTGGGGTTCTTGTCCGGCGGCCGCAGGAGCCTGACCTGAAGCGGCGTGATCACATACACGACGCAGAGGGCGATGGGGATAGGCCAAAGGTAGTTGTAAAAGGAGTTGATGAGAGTGGGGATGAGGTTCGACCGTTCCAGTGCGAACTGGGATTGGAGAGAGAGCGACAATACGTTTTCTAGCTTGGATTGAAAATTCAGCAGGTCGAGGGGGTGGATCAGCGGCGACAGAAATCCGATGAGTGAACTGGCGATCACACCCAAGCCAAACAGAGTTAAGGCGAAGACCAGAATGCGGCGGATGGACGACTTGATGGGAGCGACCGCGTCGCGCAGTGTTCCGCTGTCTGTTTCGGCGATGCGTTGCAGAATCACGGCAGTTGCGAACAGCGCACATGCGAGGAGGACGTCGTACAGAAGTTGAGTGCTCAAACCGAGCGGGATGGAGATGTAGTTAAGCTTCAGCATTGTTGCGTGGGAGGGTGCGACGGACAACGGCGAAGCGCTCAGGACGGAGCGGCCTTCGGGTTGCCGGAGAAGGAGTTGATGAAACTTCCAATTGTTGAACAGGTTTTCGAGCCAGCGGAGGTTGAAGTTGATGAATTCAACAATGGCGACGGGGAGCCAGAGGATGGGGTGTTGCCGGAGGAGGGATGTGGTGGAGCGCCAGAGGGTTCGCATTTGGGGTTGGTTGTGAGTTGGATAAAGGCTAAATGATTTGCGGTGGTTTGCGGGCAAAATTGTGTGTACATCTCAAAACGAGGTCGACAACGACGGGTGTTTGGGGAGAAAGGTGCAAGCGGTTGTGTTGTGGTCTAGTCCATCGGGGTCCTTCGACTGCGCGCTTCGCGCTCCGCTCAGGATGACAGCTCAAAATATGGACGTGTCTTCGGCGCTTCTTGCTGTGCGATAGCGGGCGGAGTTGGTTAGACTGGGAAGGATCACGAAATCAGAGGGATGATGCGGGCGATTGCGGAAGAGAAGACGAAGGCGCTGACGTTTCAGGAGCTGTTGTTCCGGCTGGAGAGGTTCTGGGCGGAACGGGGATGCGTGTTGCAACAGCCGTACGACGTGGAGGTGGGCGCGGGAACGATGTCGCCGGACACCTTCCTGCGCGTGCTGGGGCCGAAGCCGGTGCGCATTGCGTATGCGCAGCCGTCGCGGAGGCCGGCGGATGGGCGGTATGGAGAGAATCCCAACCGGCTGTTCCGGCATACGCAGTTGCAGGTGATTCTGAAGCCGCCGCCGGAGCGGATCCAGGAGATGTATCTGGAGTCGCTGGAGGCGATTGGGATCGACCTGGGCGAACACGATATCAAGTTCGAAGAGGACAACTGGGAGTGGCCAGTGGGCGGCGCGTGGGGCGTGGGCTGGCAGGTAATGCTGGATGGGCTGGAGATTACCCAGTTCACCTACTTCCAGCAGTGCGGCGGGATGGACCTGGACCCGATCTGCGGCGAGATTACGTACGGGCTGGAGCGGATTGCCGGATTTTTGCAGGATGTGGATTCGATCTACGACATCGTTTGGGCCGTCGAGCCGGACACGGGGCGGCGGGTGACGTATGGCGAGATGCGTCTGGCCGAGGAGGAGCAGTTTTCGGCGTACAGCTTCGACTACGCGGATGTGGGGTCGCTGTGGAAGCATTTGGAGTTGTACGAGGCGGAGTGCCTGGCGTTGCTGGAGAAGTTCAGCGAGTCAGCGAGTCAGCGAGTTGGCGAGCCGGCGGAGGAGTATGAGCTGCGAACCAAAAGATTTCCGGTGCTGGGGGCGTATGAGCTGGCGTTGAAGTGTTCGCACGTTTTTAATCTGCTGGATGCGCGCGGGGCGATCAGCGTGACGGAGCGCGTGGGCGTGATGGCGCGGATTCGCACGCTGGTGGTTGGCGTGGCGAAGGCGTATGTGGAGCAAGGGCAGCGAGTCAGCGAGTTAGCGAGTTAGCGAAGGATGGGTTGGGTAATGGCGGAGTTTTTGTTTGAGATCGGGTTGGAAGAGGTTCCGGCGCGGATGATTGCCGGCGCGCAGGCGGAGTTGCAGAAGCGCGTGGTGGCGATGCTGGAGCGCGAGCGGCTGGTTGCGGCTGGTGTTGGGAGCAAGAGCTTCTCCACGCCGCGGCGGCTGGCGGTCTGGGTGGGCGGTGTGGCGGCGCGGCAGAAGGATGTGGCCGAGGAGTTGGTTGGGCCAGCGGTGAAGATTGCATATAAGGATGGCGCGCCGACGGCGGCGGCGATGGCCTTCGCGCGCAAGGCGGGCGTCGATGTGGCGGCTCTGAAGACGGTGACGACGGCGAAGGGCGAGTACCTGGCGGCGACTTCGGTGAAGGCGGGACGCGCGGCGGCGGAGGTGATTGCCGAGGAACTGCCGAAGGAGCTGGCGGGGATCTACTGGGCGAAGAATATGGTGTGGCGGGCGGGGCGGCCGGAGCGGTTTGTGCGGCCAGTGCGCTGGCTGCTGGCGCTGCTGGGCGAGGTGGTTGTGCCGGTCGAGTTCGGCGGGAAGACGGCGGGGCGGGTGACGCGTGGGCATCGGGTGCTGGCGCGAGATGAGGCGATTCCGATTGGATTTCCCGATGAGTACGAGCAGACGCTGCTGAAGGCGCATGTAGTGGCCGATGTGGCGGCGCGGCGGCTGGTGGTGCGCAAGGCGCTGGACAAGGCGACGCGTGCGGCTGGAGCGGGACTGCGATGGCGCGAGGACGAGGCGCTGGTGGACACAGTGACGCACCTGACGGAGTGGCCGACGGTGGTGCTGGGGAGCTTCGAGCCGGAGTATCTACATCTGCCGGAAGAGGTGCTGGTGACGGTGATGCGCGATCACCAGAAGTATTTTGCGGTGGAGGATGAGGCGGGAAAACTTGCGCCGCACTTTCTGGCGGTGCTGAATACCAAGGCGGATGCGGCGGGCGAGGCGGTGATCCGGCACGGCAATGAGAGGGTGCTAAGGGCGCGCTTCAACGACGCGAGATTTTTCTGGGAGTTCGATCAGAGGGCGCCGCTGCAGGAGCGGGTCACGAGGCTCGAGAAGGTGACGTTCCAGAAGGACCTGGGGAGCTACGCGGCGAAGACGGAGCGGGTGCGGGAGGTTGCCGCGTCGCTGGCCGGGCTGCTGGAGGCGCGTGGATCGAAGCTGGACGGGGCTGCGCTGGAGACTGCGGCGCGGCTGGCGAAGACCGATCTGACGACGGAGCTGGTGAAGGAGTTTACAGAGCTACAGGGGCAGGTGGGCGGGCTGTATGCGCGGGCGCAGGGATTCTCTGCGGCAGTGGGCGATGCGATCTACGACCAGTATCTGCCGAAGTCGATGGAGGATGCGGTGCCGCGAACGGTGGAGGGCGCGCTGCTGGCGATCGCCGACAAGGTGGACACGATCGTTGGAATGTTTGGGCTGGGACTGGAGCCTACGGGATCGAAGGACCCGTTTGCGCTGCGGCGGGCGGCCAACGGGATTGTGAAGATTCTGGCGGAGGCCGAGCCGGCGCTGCCGCTGACGCTGGGCGATGTGGTGGATGCGGCTTCGGTGAGTGAAAAGGTACGGCTGTCGGTGATGAAGTTCTTTGCCGAGCGCGTCGAATTCTACTTGCGTGATGTTCGTGGCAACGCATATGACACCGTAGCCGCTGTAATGAATGCCCACATCGCCAACCCAAATTCTCCTTTAGGAATGTCTGGGTACGATGATATTGCTGACACCGTCGAGCGCGCAGCTGCAGTTACGCGAATACGCGGGAGCGCTGATTTTAAAGCTGTGTGCGCCGCCTACAAGCGATTGAAGAATATTTATGCACAAGCTTTGGAACGAAAAGATATGATGACGCACTTCATCCCAGACTTCGCAACTCAAGTAGAAGCTGAGCTTTGGAAGGAAGTGGAGTCAGCAGGTGCGGGATATCTTACTGATTGTAGATATAAGAGATACGATGACGCCCTTGATAAACTAGCCAAGATGCGTCCAATTATTGACCGTTACTTCGAGGCTGTAATGGTCATGGTCGAAGATTTAAAAGTCAGAGCGAACCGGCTAGGCATGGTGCGATATCTGGTTATTACTTTTGCCCAAATAGCGGATTTCTCGGAGATTGTGACGCAGGGCTAAAAGCGAATCACTGAGATCACAGAGAAGAAGAGAGAACACAGAGAGGGCTGTGGCGTTAGCCGAAGCGGGGAGCGAGCAGGATGTGCTGCTCGACGACGCTCTGTTCGAGGACGGACTTTTCGGGGCTGGATTGTTTGTAGCGGACCTGGACTCGCTGGCCTTTCATCTTGGCTGCGAAGTCGTCGGCTTCGGATTTTTTGGCGAATTCGTGGGTGTACTCGCCGAGGCGGTACTCCTCGACGAAGTAGGTGTATTGCAGCTTGGCGACGAAGCGAGAGGTGTGTGGGATGGACTCGACCTTTGCGCTACTGATATTGCCCTCGACCAGGGGCCAGCTCTGGGCGGCCTCTTCGCGGCGGCTCTTCTGCCATCTGCGGAGATAGAGAGTGCCCCATCCGGCGGCAAAGCCAAAGACATATTTGAAGGACAGGATCCAAAGACCCGTATGGCGGGTCCATTCGGCCCAGTGGTGGGAGAAGTCTGGGGTCATGATTCGTAAGGTATCACGGGGAAGAGATCAGGGGCGGTTGAGGACGAGGGCGAGGAGGGCCTGGGTGACGCGGTCGGGGTCGTGGCGCAAGAGGCTGCCTTCCTGGGCGAAGTCGCCGGAGATGGGTTCGACGCCGAGGGCGCGGATGCGGTCGAGGTCGGGGACGATGGGTGCCTGGTCGCCGCGGGCGTACTTTTCCAGGAGGGTGGGGGAGATGGGAGCGGTGTTGATGAGGGCGTAGTCGAAGATGCGCGAGCCGTTTGTGGCGCAGTGCTGGAGGATCTTTTCGATGTGCTGGGATGCGGTGAGGCCGAGCGACTCGTTGGCCTGAGTCATGAGATTGCCGACGTAGACGCGGGTGGCACGGGATGCGGCGATGGCCTCGGGGATACCACGGACGAGGAGGTTGGTGACCAGCGACGTGTAGAGCGAGCCGGGGCCGAGGGTGATGAGGTCGGCGTTGGCGATGGCTTCGAGGGTAGCGGGGAGGGGTTTGGCGTCGGCGGGGACGAGCTTGAGTTCGAGGATGCGGTGCGGGCTGGCGGTGATGCTGGTTTCGCCGTGGACGATGGAGCCGTCGTCCATGAGCGCGGTGAGGGTGACGTCGGTGTTGGTGGCGGGGTAGATGCGGCCGCGGGCGGCGAGGATCTGCGAGGACATCTGCACGGCCTGGGCGAAGTCTCCGGTGATGCCGGAGAGGGCGGCGAGGAAGAGATTGCCGAAGCTGTGGCCTTCGAGGCCGCCGTGATGGAAGCGGTACTGGAAGAGGCGTGCGAGCAGGAGCTCGTCCTCGGAGAGCGCGACCATGCAGTTGCGGATGTCGCCGGGGGGGAGCATGTTGAGTTCTTCGCGGAGGCGGCCGGAGGAGCCACCGTCATCGGTGACGGTGACGATGGCGGCAAGGTCGCGGATGAGGCAGGGAAGGTCCGCGGGGTGCGAGTCAGGATGGGGATCGGCGTTGCCGAGGGGAATGGCGTCGGTGGTGCGACGGGCTGCTGTGGGCGCTGCGACGTATAGTTTGAGGCCGCGCAGCAAAGTGGAGAGGCCGGTGCCTCCGCCGATGGCTACGACGCGCAGGGACGGCTTGCCGGTTTGAGTTGAGGAGGACACAGCTGTGATCAGTGTAACTGGGATGGAGTGCGCGCGGTTTTGCGGTTCGGCGGTTAGACCTCGGGGTAGAGGAGCTCGGTGAAGCGAGGGTCGTCTGCCATGTCCTGGAAGTCGGAGTCGGCGCGGGCCTGGATACGATTTCGCGGGTTGAGACGGATAGCCTCGGTGAGGTGCTCGAGGCATGTATGGGCATCTCCGGTCATGCTGGCCAGGACGGCGAGGCCATAAAAGGCGAAGTCCGCACTGGCATTCTCGTCGAGAATCTTTTTCAACTGAGTGCGCGCATCTTCGTAGTTTCCGTCGTTGAGCAGGGAGATAGCAAAGTCGTAGCGCTCCTCCCCGGAGAGAAACTGGGACTCGTGCCGGGCAGCCTGCTGGGTGCAGGCGTTGATGTACATGCGGATTCGCTCGGTGAGGTCGGCGGGGCTGGAGGCAAGCAGTTCTTTGAAGGCTGCGCAGGCCTTGTCGAACTTTGCCTGCTGCATAAGGCGGAGCGCGGCTTCGTATTGGGCGAGGGCATGGGCGCGCGGGCCGTTGGCGGATGCTGGCGCGACCCCAGCGAGGGTGTGCGGACGTTTGACGGAGGAGCGAGTGGGGGTCTTCATCGGGGTCTCTGCGGTTCCTGTCTGTTGGCTGCAATGACCGGAGGTTGCCGGTCAGCACCCAAACACTATCGGCTGAGCATGTTCCGGTTTTTATACGCAACTGGGACGAGAAGGTCAACTCGGCCGATGCGCGGGTGGGTCATGCGCCCGATTTATGGACGTAGACGGAGGGGTTGAGGTCTGGGTCGTTATACATCTTGAGCTGTCGGTAGAGCTTAAAGCGGCGATGGCCTGCGAGGACCTGCTTCCAGAGCTCGTCGAGGCAGGCGGCGAGGTCGTCGCGCTGCTCGCGCAGCAGGTCGAGACGGGCGAGGTTGCGCTGGCGATGGGCCTCGGAGGCGGTGGAGCGATGGGCCTCCTCGGCGGTGTGGTAGATCTTGAGCGCGAGGACGGAGAGGCGGTCGAGGATGAGGCCGGGAGATTCGGAGTGGAGCGGCGCGGCGGGGTTTTGCACTTCAGCGGCTGCGAGGAGCAGGCGGTCGATGGCTTCGACCAGGTCGTTGCGCTTCTGATTAAGCGCGTCGATGGAGCGCTTGAGGCTGGCGATGCTGGCGTCCGTGGCTCCGGGTTCGCGTACCTTATCTTCTTCGTGCCAGAGGTCGAAGTTGGCGCGGTGATGGGCGAGGGCGAGTTCAATCATGTCCGCGGACGCCGCGGGGGCTTCGGAGACCGCGGGAGTGAGCGGAACGGACGCTGCTGGGTCCTGGTGCCAGCGGAGCGTGGCCTGGTCTTGCAGTCGCGTGATTTGGAGAGCGGTCAACATGGACGATGAGGCGGCCCGTGGCGGGCTGACCATCCAACTGTATCAGCAGGACGGGTTTGGTTGCAGCGAGGAGACAGAACCGGGCTTTCGAAGGGATGCAGATTGACTTAGTGGGCCGAGAGGCTGCAAAGAGAGCGCACCCTTGTTTCTTCGAGAAAAATGCGGGGGGGGACTATCCCGTTGACTGCTCCAGGAGGCGGAATAGCTGCTTATCAGGTGGGTTGAGAAACTGCCTGAGGTACTACACTAGAATCTCCAACTCGATATCTGTGATGCACAGGCCCAGTTAAGCGCTGCCGTGGTCTGTGTGGCGGAGAGCTTCGTCAACGCTAAATTGATTCGATTTTGCACCCGGGCGCATCAGATGCCCGTTGGAGAAACAGATTGCCGCATGAGTCGCCGATACGAAAGGTGCTGATCTATCGCCTGGGCAGCCTGGGCGATACGGTGGTGGCATTGCCGTGCTTCCACCTGATTGCGCGCTGCTTTCCCTATGCGGAGCGGGTCCTTCTGACGAACCTTCCGGTCCATGCGAAGGCCGCTGCCTCGGCGTCTGTGCTGGGCGATTCGGGGCTGGTTCACGGAACAATGCGCTACACGGTGGGAACGCGGCGGATGGGGGAGTTGCTGCGCCTGACGTTGGAGATTCGGCGCTTCCGCCCCGATCTGCTGATCTACCTGATGCCGATGCGGCCCTACGGGCGAGTTCTGCGCGATCGGATATTCTTCCGGACCGCCGGGGTGCGGCGGATAGTGGGGTTGCCCGGAGAATGGGAGCTGAAGCACCGCTTCGACGCAGCGACAGGACACTACGAGCCGGAAGCGAGGCGGCTGGCAAGAGCGATTGCGGCGCTGGGGGACGCGCACCCGGAGGAGATGGCGAACTGGGACCTGCGGCTGAGCGAGGCGGAGCGTCAGGACGCAGTTGCATCGCTGGGCGCTCTCGGCGGGCGCCGGTTGATTGCCTGCGGCCCAGGCACCAAGATGCAGTCGAAGGACTGGGGACAGGAGAGATGGCGGGAGTTGCTGGCGCGGCTACATGCGCAGTATCCGCAGCATGGTTTGGTCCTGGTGGGCGCACAGGAGGATTACGAGGTGAGTGAGTATTCCGCCGAGTGGTGGCGCGGCGCGAAGGTGAACCTGTGCGGGCGTCTGACGCCGCGCGAGACCGCGGCGGTGCTGGAAGGCGCGGAGGTCTTTCTTGGGCCGGACTCCGGGCCGATGCACCTGGCCGCCAGCGTTGGAGTTCGGTGTGTGATTGCGTTTTCGGCGCACGGGCTTCCCGGCGTATGGTATCCGGCCGGGCGTCAGCACGAGATTGTGTATCATCAGCCGGAGTGCTTTGGCTGCGGTCTTGAGAGATGTGTTGTGATGAAGAAAGAGTGCATGACTTCGGTGACAGTGGAAGAGATGGAACAGGCCGTGGGGCGCGTTCTTGGGCCGCTGCCGCAAGTTTTGAAATAAGGGCCAGGAGGCTGTTATTTGATGATTATCGTTACCGGAGGCGCGGGCTTTATCGGCAGCAACCTGGTCCACGAGCTGAATGCGCACGGCATCACGGAGATTCTGGTGGTGGACAACCTGGCCAATGCCAGGAAGTTCGAGAACCTGCACGGCGCGCGCTATGTGGATTACATGGACAAGCGGGAGTTTCGCCGCGCCATTGCGGAGGACGCGCTGGGAGGCGGCAGGATCGAGGCAATCCTGCACCAGGGGGCCTGCTCCAACACGCTGGAGGACGACGGCGTATACATGATGGACAACAACTTCCAGTACACGAAAGAGGTGTTGCGCTTTGCGATCGCGCAGGGCGCGGCGCTGGTCTTTGCCTCCAGTGCGGCGGTCTACGGGCTCTCCGGGCCGGGACACTTCACG
>Ga0302195_10002932_pt1 | contig 13454 bp, 9 predicted proteins | sample II_Bog_N1_2_FD_198778 | JGI IMG/M metagenome (GOLD analysis project Ga0302195, IMG submission 198778) | Peat permafrost microbial communities from Stordalen Mire near Abisko, Sweden - II_Bog_N1_2 | ecosystem: Environmental > Terrestrial > Soil > Wetlands > Peat | place: Sweden: Abisko, Stordalen...
CCAAGGGCACGCCAGGCGCCTTTGAACTCATCGATCTCCGACAACAGCGCCAGCAGTTCCTGCGTAATGTGAATGGTATCGGTGTTGAGCATACCTGCAATTATACCTGATTACACCTGATTATATGCCGGAAGATTTACCGGATTGCACCGGATTTCCGGGGACTGGCTCAAATCCCCGAGTCAAGCAGCCCCCTAAGTCGTCTCCGTAAGCGCCTCGGTGGCCTTGCTCATCTTTGCTGTTCGCTCAATCTTGTCCCAGTTGAATGGCTTCCCATCGATGGCCCGCTTCAGAGTCTTGAACAGCACCACCGAGAAGACCTGCCGGTATGCGAATCGCTGCAGCCAGATGTGGAACAAGAGCCACCGGTCTCCCTTGTTTGCCGGATGGCGGCGCTCCAGCGAGAAGGCCACTGAGGATGTAGCAAAATCGATGACCAGGAACCCGAGGAAGTAAACCAGCAGCTTCTCAAAGCTGGCCGCGGAGGCTGCCTCAGGATGGTAATAGCGATCCAGGAAATAGTTGACGACCCCAGTCAGGAACATCAGGTCGATGAACGGCGAGACCAGCGGCAAAAACATCTGGAAGATAAGAATGTTCGGGAGCGCGAACAGTCCCATGGCCTTGTTGCGAATAAACGCGGCGCGATGCTTCCACACCGCCTGCAGCGTTCCAAACGACCAGCGGAACCGCTGCCGCATCAGGCCCTTGGCATCGATGGGCGCCTCCGTAAAGGCCAGCGACCGGTCTTCGTAGTTGACCCAGTAACCCTGTTCGAGCAGGTTCATGGTCAGGTCGGCGTCCTCGGCCACGGTATTCAGCGGATAGCCTCCCGCGGCTTTCACCGGCGCTGTCCGCCATGCGCCAATGGCCCCTGGAACCACGGTGACCACATGGAACAGGTCGAGCGCGCGCCGCTCAAAATTCTGGCTGGTGATGTATTCCAGAGCCTGCCAGCGTGTCCACAGGTTTACACGGTTGCCCACCTTCGCGTTGCCGGCAATGGCGCCTATGCGGGGATCTTCAAAATGAGGAATCAGTTTTGAAATCGCGTCTGCGGCAATCACGGTGTCCGCGTCAATGCCCACGTAGATTTCCTCGCTGAGCCGGTCAAGAGCGTAGTTCAGCGCGGCCGCCTTGCCTCCGTTTGGCTTGGATAAAACCTGCACCCGCGGCTCGTCTGCGTAGGCTTCGCGGGCTACCTCGGCGGTCCGGTCGCTCGACCCATCGTCGATCACCAGAATGTGCAGGTTCTTGTAGTCCGAGTTCAGCACGCTGCGAATCGTGCGGACAATCACCGTCTCTTCGTTATATGCGGGAATCAACACGGCGACGCGCGGATTGAACCCTGGCGAGGCCGCGCTGTGGGGCTTGCGCAGCCGGTCGATCAGGGCAAAAATGCCGATGAGGATCAGGCGCCCGCACATCAAAACGTCGCCCACATAGAACACCATTACTATGAAGTTGCCGACGATTTCCACGCCGGAAAACGCAACCGAGTCGGGCAAGGCGCGCAGGTATTGCGGCCACGTCAGCCGCGGCATTACCTCCGCGGTGGTCTTGCCCATCAGTGAAGACACCGGCACAATGCTGTAGCCGTGCGCGCGCAGCGCGTCGATAAGCTTGGGCAGCGCGGCCACTGTGGCCGACCGGTCGCCGCCGCCGTCGTGCATCAGGATGACGGAGCCGCGAAACTGCGGCTTGGCCTTCATGGTTTCAAGCTGCGCCAATACGGACTTGGTAATGTCATCGGCCGACTTGCGCGGATGCTCGTTCCAGTCATCGGTGTCGATCTTGCTCCCGATGATGGTGTAGCCCTCATTTTGGATGCGCACCACCGGTTCCGCCTGGTCGTCGGTGTCCGGCTCCTCGTCAATGTCGTAAGGCGGGCGGAAGTACAACGGCTGAATCCCGAGCTTGCTCGCGAACAAGCGCTCGGTCAGCTTTACCTCAAGGTCGAGCCGCCGCTGCGGAATTTCGCTGATGTCCGGATGCGTGTAAGTGTGGTTCCCGATCTCATGCCCTTCGCGCACCACCCTTTGCATCAGCCCGATATTTTCAGCCGCCTCCGAACCGATCAGGAAAAAGGTTCCCTTCACGTTTTTTTGCTTCAATATGTCCAGAATCTTTGGGGTCCACTTGGGATCCGGCCCATCGTCGAACGATATCGCCACTTCGCTCGGATGGTAGCCGTACTGCTCGATGACGTAGGTCAGCGGATAAACGTCCATGTGCTCATCCACTATCAACTTCTTGCGCGGGTCGTTTTCCTCGGTGTCGACGTAGACGGTGCGTTTGCCCTGATGCGGCAATCCTGTCACGCGCAAAATGTCCCCGTCGCCCTCGGTGTCCACGTCGTGTCCCGGTTGCACCTGACCCAGCGCCTGCAGCGATTCGGGGGCGGTGGGCTTGTCCCACACATTCCACAGCGAGCTGTCTTCCTCGCCCAGCCGCCAAAGAGCAAACGTCTGCAGACCCAGCGCGCGAGCGCCGCGCAACTCGTTCAGCAGCGTCACGCCATCGAGAAACCACACCACGTGGCGCTGGTTGTTGTCCTCGTCGATGTATTCGAAGTGGGGATTGAGGGAGTCATCATCCAGGTCCAGATCCGCGTCGGCGTCCGAGGCGCGCCCCCACGCTTCGGCCACCGACAAGTCTTCGGTATTCAGCACCTCGACTTTGTGGTGCGTGGCGTTTTTCCCTTTGGGAATCGCCAACGTCCAATCGTAGCCGTAGCTGCCCACCGCGCAGATCAACTTCTCCTTGGGCACAATCTTCAGCACGCGCTGCAGGTTTCCGATGAACCAATCCTGGCTCGCCACCGGGCCCGGATCGCTGTTCTCCTCGTGCTGGTCGTAGTTCATCAGAATAATGCCGTCGGAGTTGGCGGCAATCTGCTTCAACTCATCGTCGCTGGTGGCCACCACCGTGTCCACATAGAGATGAAGGCCCCGCGAATGCATATCGGGGTATAACTCATGGATAAAGGTCATGTACCCAGGAAGCGCATCGTCGTCAAGGCTTTCAAAGTCCAGCGAAAGCCCGCGATAAACCGGATACGCGGTGAAAAACCGGATAATCTGCCCGCGCAGCGCATCCCGCTTGTTCTGGTCCTTCAGCATATAGCCAACGCCCGAGTCCCAGGTCAGCGTGTTCGAGTTGTAGTTGTTCAGATGCGGATAGATTTCCGTATCTTCCCTGGCCTTCTGGATGACGCCCTTGATCCTGTTGAGGTCGTCGGGATCGTGCACCGTTGCGCCGTCCACCACCGGATACTCGCGGTGGCTGTCGTTGTTGATCGCCAGCAGCACGGGCTTCGGCGAGTCCACGTGAAGCCACTCCGGAAACAGCATGTCGAGCTGGTGAACATGCTCCTTGAACGACGAGTAGCTGGCCTCGTCGTACGCAACATAGAAGGCGGCGCGCAACCCTTCACCCGAGTTCAGCGGAATTTCAGACGGCTTGCGATCGGTCTTGCGCCGCGCCGGGCGCGCTTTGGCGTTGCGCAGGTTGGGCGATGGATCCGGCAGCGCTTTGAAATTGTGTTTGGGAGTCGGCAACACCAGATCAGGCAAATGCTGGTTGCGCATCACATTAAAGATGAATCCCGCCAGAACCAGCGTCGCGCCCACCACTGCGAAGTCAAGGATGCGGCGCAGCCGCTTCCAGCGCTTGCGTTGTGGATCGAGAAATATCTGCTTATCGGGCATGGCCTGTCAATGTAATTCTACTTGGGTAAAACCCGCCGGAACGGTCTACGCTATACGCTATAGACTACGAACCCTATGATACCTGTTCAGAAGAGTCAATTGGCTGGCCGGAGCAAGGCTTTGGTGGTGGCACAGCGGGCCTGGCCAAGTGTGCTTGCGCTTGCCTGCGGACTTGCCCTGCGCCTATGGATGCTGCACGCCATCCCCCAGGTCACAGGCGACACCCTGCTCTACGGCGGCCTGGCAAAAAACCTTCTCCTTCACGGACAGTATGCATTCGCCGACGGCAGCGGCGCGCTGCACTCTACGCTGCTGCGCCTGCCCGGCTATCCGCTGTTTCTGGCTCTCTGCTTCCGGCTCTTTGGCATGGAGAACTACGACGCCGCGGCCTGCGTGCAAATCGCATTGGAACTTCTGGGCTGCCTGCTGCTGGCGGATTGTGTGCGCCGCATTGTCCCTGCAGAATTACGAAATGGAGCTGCGCTCGCGACCCTTTGGCTCTCTGCGCTGTGTCCCTTCACGGCTTCCTATGCGGTTGCGCCGCTCACTGAAGCGCCTACGCTGTTCGCCATCTCGCTGGCGCTCTGGGCGCTGGCCCGGTTCCATGCCGGCGCGGGGAAATCGTTATGGCCGAGCGCCCTCTGGTTTACCTTTGCGGTAACCTTTGCCGCGCTACTGCGTCCCGATGGCGCTTTGGTCGGCATAGCGCTGGTCCCTGCAATGCTGTCCGGCCTTCGCGCTTCAACCCTTTCAGAGACCGCTGGGTGCCCCAGAGCCTGCCCTGAGCCTGTCGAAGGGTCCCTCGCACCTGGGGACCGGGGAAAGCAAGCTTCGACCCCGCAACTCATCCGAATGGCCATCGTTTGCCTCCTGCTCGCTCTGCTTCCATTCGGCATTTGGGCCGCCCGAAACTGGCGCGTCTTCCACGTCTTCGAGCCGCTGGCCCCCCGCTACGCCAACGATCCCGGCGAGGCAACCAACCCCGGCTGGCAGCGCTGGACCAAGACCTGGTGCCTCGACTTCGTTTCCACCTACTACATCTACTGGAACGTTCCCGGCAGCCCACTCGATCTCACCCAATTGCCGGCTCGCGCCTTCGACTCGCCCGAGCAATATGCTGAAACCGCCGCCCTGGCCGCCGCCTACAGCGACAACGGGCAGCGCCTGTCTCAGCAACTGGACGCGCGGTTTGCGCAACTGGCCGACGAGCGCATCAACGCCGATCCCCTGCGGTTCTACCTCTGGCTGCCTCTGGGCCGCATGGGGGACATGTGGCTCCGCCCCCGCGTGGAAAACCTCGACATCGACCTCGACTGGTGGGTCTACAGCCACCACAACTCTGAGACGCGCTTCAGTTGGGAGTATGCCGGCCTGAATGCGGCTTATCTGCTGCTGGCCCTGGCAGGCCTGTTCTTCCGGCCCCGGTATTGGCCGTGGATGGTCTTCTACTTTGTGTTGCGCAGCGCTCTGTTAATGACCATTGAAGCGCCCGAAGCGCGCTACACCCTGGAGTGCTTTCCGATGCTCTTCGCGCTGGGCGGGATCGGGTTCTTTGGACTGCTCAGGAAGCTGCGGCGAGTTGGGCGAGCAAGCGGGGGCGCGTTGGCTCATCGATGAAAGCTGCGCGCAGTGCCTCGCGATTGCAAGCCAGCAGTTCGTCGTCGGTCCAGCCGAATTGCTCGCGAAGGCAAGCGTACTCCCGCTCAAGATTCATGTTGGTAATGGTGCGCGTATCGGTATTGATGCCCAGAGAGACGCCGGCGCGGAAGAGCCGATCAACGGGGTGATCGGCATAGGTGAGGCAGGCGCGCGTCTGCACATTGCTGGTGGGGCACACTTCGAGATGAATGCGCTCGCGCTTGAGATGATCGACCAGCAAAGGGTCTTCAATGCTGCGCACGCCGTGGCCGATGCGCGTGGGCTGAAACGCTCGCAGAGTCTCCCAAACACTGGCTGCGCCGCTTGCTTCTCCCGCGTGGGCGGTGCGATGGAGGCCGTGTTCAATCGCATAACGGAAGGCCGGGATGTGTGGGTCGATAGGGAAGCCGGCTTCGTCCCCCGCAATGTCCAGGGCGGTGACGCGTGTGCCTTTGAAGCGCTCCACAAGCTGGGCGGTGACAAGACTCTGCGCCTCGTCGAAGTGCCGCAATGTGCAAAGGATCAACCGGGCTTCGATACCGGTGCCCGAAATGCATTGCTCGGTGGCGCGATCGACAGCGGCAACGACCGCCTCCGGCGACAAGCCCTCCAGCAGATGCAGCAGCGGAGCAAACCGGATTTCCGCATAGATGACCTTGTCGCGGCTGAGTTGCTCAAAGAGATCTTCGGTGACGATGCGGAGCGCATCTTCAGTCTGCATCAGTTGAAAGCCGCGCGGAGCCCGGGTAAGGAAATCGGCCAGGCTCGCGCATTGCGATGGTGCGACGAACTCGGCGTCGTATTCCCGGCGCGAAATGTGCGGAGCGAGATGGGAGACAGCCGCGTAGCTCAGGGAGCAGTCGAGATGGAGGTGCAATTCGACTTTGGCGAGTTGAGGCATCTTGCGAATTATCGCGAGTTACAGCTCATAACAAAAATGAACTGTCATCCTGAGCGACCGAAGGGAGTCGAAGGACCTGCGTTTCCAAAGCCCGACTACTTCGACGAACTTCAGAGCCCTGCCCTACTGGTTCACATAAGTAGTCTTGTTATCTGTCTTGAACGTAAACGCATTGGAAGGCAGCGAACCATTCACCTTGATGTTTGAATAAATGCATGTCCGCGACTGCCCCTGCCCCTCATCGAATACCTGCTTCAGGCTCACACCGAGAGCTGGATCGATCCAGATCGTCACCTTTGGAAACAGCTTCAACACTGCGGGGTCTTTGGCCACCAGTTCCAGCTTGTAGGTCTTTACATCGCCAATCGTTTCCGTTCCGTCCAACTGGATATTCCACTTATCGGCCAGAGCCTCGCCGCTGGCGCCGAAACCAAGAATCAGGTAGCCCTCATAACCGCTTACCTTCTTTGAAACAATTACCTGGTCGAGTAGCGGCTGGTATAGTTTGAAAACTCCCCCGGAAACGACCATCACCTTCGGAACAGGCTTGCCGTTGTCTTCAGTGAAATGTACCGCAAGCTGGAAAGCTGTGCCTTTGCGGTCGTAGTACGCCTTGCCCTTCTGAATCTCGGTGTCGGGTACCGGGTAAGTCTGCACATTGTGGACCTCCACATCCGCCGACGTGGAACGGAAGTTAGCCGCGGCCAGGTCGAGCTTGTGCAGCACCTCTTTCAGTTCCTTCTGGTCCGGCGGTGCGGGCACCGCTGGCGCGCCAACTGCATTCGCGGCGCTTCCCGCCAGTACAATCGGTACAATAAATGCCAGGAAAAAAAGCTTCGCTGTTATACGCATAGTTATCCCTGCCTATTTAGATGCGCTGTGCTTTGGAAATGAGCCACAAATTACTCTGCCCGGCCATTTTTCTTCTTGTTCGAGTTACCGGCGCGCCCAAACCTTCCAGGCAACATTTCCCTTGGCGTCGGTAACTGTCTCCCAGTGTTCCACCGATACCGCGTCGCCGGTCACCGGTTCAATGGCCTTTCGCAATGCCTTCTTCACCACTGCGTCGGGCGCGCCCGCGGGCACATCGGCATCCACGGCCTGCACGGTCACAATCAGTCCATGCCCGTCGTTCCCCACCACCTCAATCGGATGCGACGGTCCGGCGCTGGGCGACGGCTTGTCTCCATAGTTCCACACCCACGGCGTGGCGAAGATGAACAGCAGAATAAGCGTGACCATAACATCGTAGTGAAAGCACCCTCGCGGGTAAGTCCAGTAGAAGTAACTCAGCAGGATCTGCTTCAGCGTGCGTTTCTCGCCCGTGCTCGCGTTTTGATTCAAAGTTGCCATTAAACTTCCTTCACAATTCTCTCCAGGCCGCCCATGTAGGGCCTCAGGGCTTGCGGAATCGTTATCGACCCATCCGCCTGCTGGTAGTTCTCAAGAATGGCCAGCCACGTCCGGCCCACGGCAAGGCCGCTGCCGTTGATGGTGTGCACAAATTCCGGCTTGGTCTTGGCACCTTTTTCTCCCGAAGGCCTGTAGCGGATGTTAGCCCGCCGCGCCTGAAACGCTTCAAAATTCGAGCACGACGAAATCTCGCGGTAAAGCCCCTGACCAGGCAGCCATACCTCCAGGTCAAACGTCTTCGCCGACGAGAAACCCGTATCTCCCGCGCACAACAGCACGCGCCGGTAAGGCAGATCCAGCGCCTCAAGAATCTCCTCGGCGTCCCTTGTCAGCCGCTCGTGTTCGGCATCCGAATCCGCGGGCCGGGTAAACTTTACCAGTTCCACCTTTTGGAACTGGTGCTGCCGGATAATCCCGCGCGTATCTTTCCCCGCGGCGCCGGCCTCAGCCCGGAAGCAGGGCGTATAAGCCGTAAAACAAATCGGCAGCCGGGCCTCGTCCAGAATCTCGTCGCGGTAAAGGTTCGTCACCGGAACCTCCGCCGTCGGAATCAGCCAGTGGTCGTTGTCCTTGAACTCGCCTCGCGTGGCCGCCTCGGCATCGGCATCGGAACAGCGGAACAGGTCCTCGGCAAACTTGGGCAGATTCCCCGTGCCGAACAGCGACTTCGAGTTCACCATGAACGGCGGCAGCACTTCCTTGTAGCCATGTTTCGAAGTGTGCAGGTCGAGCATAAACCCGATCAGCGCCCGCTCCAGCCGCGCGCCGGCTCCATAGTAGACAGCAAACCGCGCCCCGCTCAGCTTGGCCGCTCGTTCCAGGTCCAGAATCCCCAGCGCCTCGCCCAGTTCCCAGTGCGGCTTCGGCTCGAAGTCGAAGACGGGCTTCTCGCCCCAGGCCTTCACGGTAACGTTGTCGGCTTCGGATGTGCCGGCCGGAACCTCTTCGCGCGTAAGGTTCGGAATGCGGGACAGCGAAAGGCGCATCTGGTCGTCCAGCGCCGCCGCTCTCAAGTCCAGTTCGTCGAGCTCATCCTTCAGGGCGCGGGTCTCGTCCATCACCGCCGTCGCGTCCTGCCCCTGCTTCTTCAGCGCCCCAACCTGCTGGCTAAGCTCGTTGCGCCGCGCCTTCAGCCGCTCGGACGTAGTAATAGCCTCGCGCCGCGCCTGGTCGAGGATGAGAAAATCCCCCAGCAGCGCAGCAGGGTCGGCACCCCGCGCGCGCAGCTTTTCCTTTACAAGTTCCAGGTTCGCCCTGACAAATCCCAGCTCGAGCATCGCTCTACCAGTTTAACCGAACGGATTGTCGCAATTTGGAAAGCAAGTCGAGGATAATGATCGTGTCCTTCAATCGGCGGTTTGGGGTTCCTTATGAAGCTTTCCGCAAGGAGATAGATGACGCTACCGAAGGGCGAGGCCTCCATCGTCGAAATGGAAAAGATTCGAGACTATTGCCTAAGCCTGCGTCATCCTCGCGGAAGACATAAAGCGCGCGTGTTTCTGTCGGTTCTGGGAATGACCGATGCCAATTCGGAGGAGCTTCGCACTGCGCTTCTCGGTGCGGCTGCCAAGGGGGACGCCGTACCTGGGACTTTTGACGAATACGGCTCCCGGTACATAATAGACTTTGAGTTGAAGCGAGGCCAACGGACTGCGGAGATTCGGAGTTGCTGGATTGTGCGCAAAGGCGAGGCCGCGCCACGGTTCGTCACATGCTATGTGCTTTAGGAGTTGAGATTATGCCGGAACTGGAACTGCTTTCCGAGGTTGCGCTGCTCAGGGACCTGCCCGAACATGGCCTGGTGCGCGGCCAGGTGGGTACCGTGGTTGAGCTGCTATTGCCTGCCGCGGCAGAGGTCGAGTTTTGCGACGATCAAGGGCGCACCTACGCCATGGCTGCTCTGCGGGCAGAGGAGTTGATCCGGCTGCATCACCAGCCTTGCGAACTTGTGGCTTAGCTCGCCAGATCCGTTCGGATAGACGGCTTCTTGCATAACTGAGATTGGCATAGTCCACCAGCACCGTAGCATTCTTTGCAGGGGTCGGAACGTTCCCATCATTTGTGCTGCCTTAGCCAACCGGTGGCAGCTGTTCTTTCGCCCCCAGCCTCCACCCGCTCCTGCCATCCCGGCAGCCGCTGGTCGCCCGTAATCAGCCTCGCTCCCCGCGTGAAGGTGAAATAAGTCCATATCCACGCTGCAAATACCGCCAGCCGGTTGCGAAACCCGATGAGAAAAAAGATGTGCACCGTGAGCCATGTAACCCACGCAAAAAAGCCGCTCATGTGCGCCTTGAACGGCCATTCCACCTTGGCCACGGCGTCCATGCGGCCAATGGTGGCCATGTCGCCCTTGTCGAAGTAGCGGAACGCCGGTCGCGGCTTGCCCTTGAGGTCGGCCGCAATCATCCGCGCCACATGGTCGCCCATCTGCATGGCCGGCTGAGCCACGCCCGGAACCTGCTTGCCGTCCTGCTCGAAATGCGCCAAGTCCCCAAGAACAAATACGTTAGACAGTCCGGAAGGGCTCAGCCGGTCGTCCACCGGCACACAGCCGCGGCGGTCCAGCGGCACACCCAGCAGCTTGCCCAGGGGCGAAGCCTCGACGCCCGCGGCCCACAGCGTAACCACGGCTTCGATCCGCTTCCCGCCGGCTTCCACCCATCCCGGCCCCAGCGCGGTAACGTGCGTGTTTGTATGCACTTCCACGCCGAGCCGAGTCAGGGCAGCCTCCGCCTTCGCGCTTAAATCCTCTGGATACGCGCCCAAAACGCGCGGCGAGCCCTCCAGCAGCAGCACACGGCTTTTGCTGGGGTCGATGTGGCGAAAGTCGTGCCGCATATAGAGTTGCGCGATGTCGGAAATCGCCCCGGCCAGCTCCACCCCCGTCGGCCCGCCGCCAACGACCACGAAATTGAGCGCCGGATGCCAGCCATGCTCCAGCATCTGGCGCTCGGCCAACTCGAACGCCAGCAGCACGCGGCGTCGAATCTCGGTTGCGTCCTCAATGGTCTTCAGCCCCGGCGCAAGCGGCGCCCACTCCGGGTGGTCGAAGTAGGAGTGCGTGGCCCCGGTGGCCAGCACCAGGTAGTCAAACTCAAGCCGCGCCCCGGAAGCCAGGGTCACGGCGCGCCCCACGGCGTCGATCCCAACCACTTCATCCATAAGCACTTGCGTGTTGGGCCGCTTGCGCACAATGGAGCGGATAGGCTGAGCAATGTCCGCCGGCGACAGCACGGCCAGCGCCACCTGGTAGAGCAGAGGCTGGAAGAGGTGGTGGTTGCGCCGGTCGACCACGGTAACGTCCACCGGCAGGTTGGCCAGTCCGCCGGCAGCGTGAATGCCGGCAAAGCCTCCACCCACAATCACCACGCGAGGGCGATGCGTCTCTGTTTGTCTCTGCGGCAAGTCTGTCTCAGCCATCCTTCGCGCCTCCACATAAAGGATGCGCAATCAGGCATTCAGGTGACAGGAACAGCGGCACTCCAGTCCCATAGGCTGGCACCCCGTTCACTTCTTCACTCATTCACTTTTTCACTTCTTCACTGCTTTACGGATGCTGCTCCACAGCGATCCCCATAGTAGCCGTATTCCCCGAAACCGCCAACCCGAGCAGATTGGTGGCCGCGCCGGGCAGCGAGGCAGGCGTGAAGGTTACCGTTCCATCGATGGCGGATATAGCAGTAGCCGTCTGAGTAGCCAGCAGCGGTGCAGGTGCGCACGCTCCATGCGCCGCGCACGGCGGAGCCCATGCGTAGAGCGCCTGATAGAGCGCCACCGAGCCGCCGGCCATTGGGTTGCCGTCCATGTCGAGCAGCCGCACCGTGATCTGGCTGGGTGTTCCCTCCACGGAGGTTGACTGGCTTGTTCCGGACACAGCCTTGAGCAACGCATACTCTGGGCGCGCGCCAATAGCCGTATAGGCGACGCACTGGCTGGTGCCGTTGAGACATGCGTTGATGGTTACCACCTGGCCTTCGGCCAGCGGTCCCACCGTGAGTGTGTTGGTGGCTACCCCGCTCGCGGCTGTAATGGCGGCGGTGCTTCCCAGCGGCGCGATGCCGGAGACAGAGGTCTGCCACGCGACTGCCTCACCCAGCATACCCAGACCGTTGCTCAGCACCAGCGCCTGAACCGTCCAGGTCACCGTGGCCCCGGCAGCCACGGATAGCTGCGGCGTCAGCGACGCAAGCTGCGCTGTCGCCCCGCCTGCAAACTGCGCCTGCAGGCGGGAACCATTGGTCAGCGAAGCGGTGACGATGGACCAGGTGCCGTCGACGGCTGTCACATTCATGGTGGCGCGGCCGTCGCCCGTGGCAACCACTGTGCACACCGGCAATCCACAGCCAAGAATTGCCGTTCCGCTGGTGATGGTGTAGATCACGGTGACGCCTCCGGCAGGGTTCATGTCAGCGCCCAGCGCCGTAACCGAGAAGGGAATGGGAACGCCGATGGGCACAGTATTCGATGGCGCCGTCAGGATTGTCAGCGCGTCGCCCGTGGCGGCGTTGTAGCTAATCCCGCCCCAGGCCACGGCAGCGGCACTGAATCCCGGCAGGTCGTCCACTTCCACATCCACCGATCCTTTAACGCCTGTGGCCGCCGGTGGCGCAATGGCGGTAATCTCGTTGGGCGTGACGCCTGTAACCGCGGCCCTCAGCCCGCCAACCAGAACCGTATCCTGGAAGCGGAATCCCATCCCTTGAATGACGATTGGCCCGCCCGATGCCGGAAGACGCGGCGGATCCACAGAGTCCGCATAAAGCACCCAGCCGTTATACGCATAGTCCGGACGCCCGTCGCCGCGCTGGTCGGCAATGCCCAGTCGCACAACGACGTCGCCCGAGGTGTTCACCTGCAGCCAGCTCTCGCCGGTGGCATTGCCGTTCATGCCGGGGCCTGCGCCAATGGCGGCTGCGCCAACCGGGAGGAAAGCGTCCCACACTCCCAGCGCGGGCATAGCCTTGGTCTCGGTCGGAGCGCCGGTCTCATCCAGCGCTTGCGTAACCACCGTGAACGTACGGTTGGCGCGCACCGGAAAGCTGAACCAGTCCGTTTGCCCCACCTGGCTCAGCCGTCCGCACCACAACCCGCTCGGCGGCATCATCCGCGGTGTCTCCGGGGTTCCAATAGCGTCCTCAAATCCCCCCATCGCTGAGTCGGCAGCGGTGACATTAAGGGTCTTGGTACTTCCGGCTGTCATACCGGCAACCAGGATCGGAGCCAAGGTTCCCGACGGCGTAGCCTGTCCGTCGAGATAAGGGCCGACGGAGTCGGTGAGGATGTAGAGAGGATTGATAGTTTCGAAAGTGACCTGATAGTCGGCGCTGGTTACATTCGGAGGCAGCGGAATTCCGCTCAAATCGAAATAACCCTGAAGCGTGGCGTCGTTCGAGCCCCACATGGTGAGCAGGTTGCCGTTTGCGTCGGTAAATCCAGTCGCGGGATTGCCGTGGTTGCCATTGAAATAACCACCCGAAACAAATGTGACCGCGTACTGATACAAGGGGTTTCCGTTTGAGTCGAGCGGCCGCGCAACCACATTCACGCCTTGCATTCCGTAGCCTGAGCGGAAGGTTACGGTTCCCTGAATGGAAACCGTATTCGCCGCTGTGAGTTGTTTGCCGGGAAAGCTGGCTTGATTCGCGGCGGTGATCGGATAAATCCGGTTCAGGGCGGCGATGTCGTCGTATCGCAGCACCGAGGGGTCGGGAATGCATTCCCCACCGCCCTCAGAGCAGACGCCGCTCAGCGGCTCCATCACCGGCCATCCCTGGACCCCACCCGGCGTCTCG
>Ga0302195_10002938_pt1 | contig 13437 bp, 15 predicted proteins | sample II_Bog_N1_2_FD_198778 | JGI IMG/M metagenome (GOLD analysis project Ga0302195, IMG submission 198778) | Peat permafrost microbial communities from Stordalen Mire near Abisko, Sweden - II_Bog_N1_2 | ecosystem: Environmental > Terrestrial > Soil > Wetlands > Peat | place: Sweden: Abisko...
TCCAGCTTCACCCTCCTGGATTCAGATTAAAGGATTCAGTCTGAAGTTCCAGGCCCCAGGGAGAAATGGCCCACCCCGTCGATTCCTGCCCGGTACAATCGTAAAGGGAGAGAATCCCTGAGGGGATCTCGTGCGTCTCTAGTGAAGGAAAGGGTTTCAGCCGACTGAATGCCAACCCGCAGACGAAGCAGCAGAAAGAAAAAGGGTTCTGGCGCGGCAGGAACCTTTCTGGCGGCTTTGATCGTACTGCTTCTTGTGACCGGAGCCGCAGCTTGGCTGTTGGTTGTGCCATTTGGGCCGGACCACGAGACATTTGTTGAGCTTGCGCCGGGTTCTTCCACGGCGCGGATCGCCCAGCAACTGGAAGAGGCGGGCGTGGTGCGCAGCCGGTTCGCCTTCGATCTGCTGCGCTGGGTAAAACGGGGAACACTGCGGGCCGGCGAATATCGATTCGATCGTCCAGCGCCGATAACCGAGGTTTATGCGCGCATCGCACGAGGGGATGTTTTTACCAGGGTCGTAACTATTCCGGAGGGCGCAAGCATCTTTGATATTGCGGCCCGGATGGAACAGGCAGGATTTGCCCCACGCCAGGATTTTCTTGTCGCGGCTGTGCAACAGGTTGGACTTATTGTCGATCTGGACCCGAAGGCAACCAGCCTGGAAGGCTACCTGTTTCCAGACACGTACCGCTTAGCCCGCAAGGCCACCCCGGCGCAGATATTCGCTACCATGGTGCGCCGGTTCCGCGCGGTAGCCTCTCAACTGGGATTGAAGGAAGACGTGCATGCAGTGGTGACCATGGCTTCGTTGGTGGAACGGGAGACAGCGGTGGATGCGGAGCGGCCAACGGTGGCCAGCGTGTTCGCGAACCGCCTCGCCAGAAAGATGCCGTTGATGACCGACCCCTCGGTGATATATGGCCTGGAACTGGAAGGCCGCTGGCATGGCGTCATTCACCAAAGCGATCTGAGCCACAATACCGCTTACAACACCTACCTTCACGCCGGCCTGCCGCCGGGTCCGGTAGCCAACCCCGGCGCAAAGTCGCTGCGGGCGGCCATGAATCCGGCGAAAACGGATTATCTATATTTTGTAGCCGCCGGAGCCAATCCGCAGGGGCGATCGCTGTTTGCCAGCTCTCTTGACGAGCACAACCGCAACGTATCCGGCTACCGTCAAGCCGTAAAGAAGGCGGGTGGCCGATGAACGCACGCCTGCGACCGGTCGCTGTCCTCTCCCTGTTATTGCCGCTGCTGCTCGCAGGCTGCTCCCTGCTGCCATCCACGCGCAAGCTGCCCACGCCCAAGGCGCCGGCGATTACCCAGACGGTCACTCCGGAAGAGCTGGTTGCGCACCTCAATAAGAGCTGGGAGGCGTTGAACACGCTGAATGTCGGCGTGGATATACAGGCCAGCGTGGTGAAGACCAAAGAAGGCACGCAGACGGACGAACCGTCCTTCCGCGGAATCATTTATATGGGTAAGCCGGAAATGCTGCGAATTTTTGGAATGTTCCCGGTGATCCGCACGGAAATGTTCGATATGGTCAGCGACGGCAAGGACTTCACTCTCTATATTCCGTATTGCAGCAAAGTGTACAAGGGCTCCGACAGCGCCGAGACCAAGCGTGTCCCTGAAGCGCAGAGCCCTGTAGCCGGCGCCGCACCTGCCGCAACAGCCAGCCCATCCGCCTGCTCCTCGGCAAAAGCGGCCCAAACCATGCGTCCCGGCTTCTTTGTGGATGCAATGGCTGTGAAGGGCCTCGATCCCGGCGACGAGTATTACGTCACAGCCGATACCTTTACCGTGGTTGACGCGGCCAGGAAGCATCTATTGATAGTGCCGGAGTACATGCTGAACGTGGTCCGCCGCAAGCCGGGCAGCCAACGGCTGACGCCGCTCCGCGTGATCACGTTTCATCGTGACGATCTTCAGCCTTATGAGCAGGATATTTACGATAGCGAGGGCAATCTCGAGACCCAGGTTACCTATGGGACTTATCGGGACTTCGATTCCATCAGCTACCCTTCGACCATCACCATCAAGCGTCCGCTCGATGAGCTCCAGATCGTTCTGGCGGTGGATCGCGTCGACGAGAATCAGCCAGCGAGTGAAGTCCCGTTTCAAATCCCCAACATCCCGGAAGGCACCCCGGTCCAGAAGATCCAATAGCGATTCCCGCGATCCCCGTTACATACACGCCCAGGGTGCAATTCGCAGCACCGAGACCATCTCCGAAAGATTTCTGAACAGCGTGCAGCGCGTCACCGTCTTTGCTTGTATACGGGAGTAAAATCTCTTGCTTCCAGCGGGCGTCTTAGGACCAGAGCTTTACGTGCTTCAGCAAACGCCGAAACGGAGCGTGCACGCCTTGACCATCGGCGAAGATACGGAGTTCGCGGAATTGGTTCAGCGCCAGTCGCGTTTCGTGTTCCGAGTCGCTTACGCCGTACTGCTCAACCGCCAGGATGCGGAAGATGCAGTTCAGGAGACGTTCTTGAAACTCTATCGCAATCGCGGCTGGCGGAACGTCGAGAACGAACGCGCATTCCTGGCGCGCGCCGCGTGGCGCGTTGCAGTCGATCTCCGGCCGCGGCATCCCGAAGTGCTGAGCCTCGATTGCGAAGCCGGGCAAGAGCGAGCAAACCAGGCGGCGTCGCCCGATCCCGGCCCGGAGCGGGCGGCGATCCTTGCCGACCAACACGCTCGCATCCACACCATGATCGACGCCCTTCCTGAGGAACTCCGTCTTCCGCTGATTCTCTCTGCCGGAGATGAGCTGAATTCCCGCGAGATCGGCCAGGTTCTTGGCATACCGGAAGGCACTGTCCGCACACGCCTGCAGAGAGCCCGCGATCTTCTTCGCCGCAAGCTCGCCGCAGCAGACAAGCCCCAACTCCGCACCCCCCAGTTGGAGGAGGCTCCATATGCCTGAACACGATCATCGTGGTCTGCAGCCTGACGCCGCGTTTGACCACCTGCTACAGTCGGCGCTCAATACCTATGCCGATCCGGGCCAGGACTCGGGACTTGCTCAACGCGTTCTTGCTCACGTCGCTGCTGAATGCGCGCCTAAGCAGACACGCCGATGGCTGCCCTGGGCCTTCGCTCTTCCGGTCGCAGCATGTTTGATCGTTCTGATGCTGGTGACGGTGTCGAAACCCGCGCGCAACATTACAGACAGCACAAATCAGGCCCGCGTGACACAACCAAACTCGACCGCTATCAAGAGAGACGAACCCTCTTCGATCTCCACCTCAACTAAATACGGGAAATCCCCGCGCGGGATGTCGCACCCAAACCATGCGGCTACCCACGAAAGACCCAGGCGCCTGCCCAAACTCGATGTCTTCCCAACTTCGCAGCCGCTGACTCAAGCAGAGCAGCAACTCGTCGCTTACATTGCTCACGCTCCGGAATCGGAGCTCCAATCCCTGGTCGAGGCACAGAAGCAAGTGGACGCGCCGCTCTCGATCGCCGCTATCGAAATTCAGCCACTCAGATCGCCGGAACCTGCCGGCAATTAAGGAGAACTCCATGCGCAAAACAACGATTCTTTGCATCCTGCTGCTCGCCGTCACAGGGTTCGGGCGCCAAGCCCGTGCTCAAGGTGCGTCCGACGCACAGTTGGCGCCGAAAACCCAAGACTCCCCTCGCGCGCCTGAGCACTTTTATCATCTCGACTTCGTGGTCGAGGATCTGAGTGCGGAAGGAAAGGTCGTCAACAGCCGCAGCTACTCCACGTCGATCAGCACGAACTCTCACGCCAGAATGTCGATTCGCTCAGGCGCTAGAGTTCCAATTTCCACCGCTCCTGCTTCCAAGAGCGGAGGTGGTATCGAGTCAACCGCAATGACCAACGCCCAACTTCAGTATGAGGGTATCGGTGCAAATTTCGATCTCGGCGACGCCCGTGAAGTGGGCCGCCAACTCGCTTTCGAGTTGACCGCGGATTTGACCAGCGTGGCAGTAGCGACCGATCCGAATATCCGTTATCCCGTCACGCGTCAAAACAAATGGGATGCTTCGATTCTCATTCCCATAGGAAAACAGAGCGTCGTCTTCAGTTCCGATTCCAGCGATAGCAAGGGAAGCACGCGCGTGCTAGTGACCGCTACGGCGATTCAGTAGATTTCGCCCTCAATTCAGTGTCGGGTTTCAGTTGAAAGGTACGGACCTCACAGGCAGCGGAAAAACTCATCCGGGCGGTAGGCCGGGGATTTATCCCCGGCATAAACCCAGCAAAATCAGCGTTGGGCTTTAGCCCCCGAGGGAAGGTCCTTTCAAGCTGGCCCGCTACAGCTGCTCCTGCTGCGGCCTTGGGATCAGCGCATTGCAGGTAACGACGGCAACGAAGGGCCATCCCCAGGCTTGTGCTCCGGTGACGAGAAGCAACCCGAGGGATAAGCTGCGGAGAAACCAGCGCTTGACGGTTTGCATAAGCTTGCACCTCCGGGGAAATTGGCTACGCACTTAATCCTTTGCACGTGCTGTGCCAAATTGCCGGAGATTGAATACAAACGGGATAGAGGACAGAACGACCAAGGGCTTGGCAAAATCTACCCGATCGCCAGGAAGAAACGTGCGCCGCTGGTTCCCGCGCCTGTGGGCTATTTGCCCGTCTCGCTCTTTTGCCGGATGAGCTCCTGTTCAAGAGCTTGCAGCCGATGGTGGCCATCGTCCAGCCAGCGTGGATCGCGCTCGAACCTCAGATACCGGTTCCACGTCTCGACAGCGTTCATCGTCTGGCCACCATCCTCCATGGCCACGGCTTCGTTAAACAGCACCACGGGGTCTCCGGGTGCAAGCTCGTCGGCGCGGCGCAGATACTCCAATGCCGTGGTGCGATCGCTTTCGCTTCCCGTCAAAGCTCCTCGCTGGAAGTATGCGGCCCCAGCATCCTCCAGCAGGCTCGAAGTCACAGGTCCGGCAGCAAGCAGGCGATCGAGAATCTCAATCGCCTGATCGAATTTCTCTTCCATCAAGTCGGCTCGCGCCTCCAGTTCGAGCAAGTGGGCGTCCTCGGGCGCGGCTTCCAGCTTGCGATCGATTCGTTCACGCGCTTTCATCAACTGAGCCGGCTCCCGCCTGGGCGCGTTGCCGCGAAGATGCCTGTTTGGCGTAACATCGGCAAATCCTGCGCCGGGCATGCGCATCTCGAAGATGCGGGATCGCGTGTAGGCCTCGGCCAGAAGCCGCTCCGGATTATTCAGGTGCTGCCACCATGCGCTGGCCAGGATTGCCACCAGCAGCGATGCCGCCAATCCGGCTCCAGCCCAAAGGTACGCACTCATGGGGCGTCTCAGGACCAGCAAATGGGGGGCCGGAAAATGGGGTGTGCGGGCGAGCTTTGCGGCCAGTTTTTGTTGCCATTCGCCGGTTGCCGATGCCATTCGGTTCAACTCGGCAATCTCCTCTGGCGAGGCCTCCGCGGCCAGTAACCGCATCTCGGTCGCGCACGCTCGGCATTCGGCGGCATGGGCCAGCAGTTTATCCACCTCAGCCGGGCGCGGCTTCCCGCACAGCAGGCGAGGCCACTCACCCAACTCAGGACAACCGTCTCCCGGCGAAGAACCGCGCGCATCATCCTCATGCCGTCCGTCGGCATCGTTTGTTCGCCCTTCCATCAGCTCCTCCAATGCATTTGCCAAGGCATCTTCAGGCAGTTCCACTGGGCGATCCGGGTTCAAGTTCTCATTCATATCCGCACTCTATCTAACGGGATTCTTCGCTGCATTCATTTCGCCAGCCCATTTCCGCCTTCAGCCGGATTCTGCCCGGTCCTCCGGATTTCGCCGCTCCACCTCGCCGCGCAGCCATTTCACCACACGCCGCAGAGCGCTTTCCACGCCTTTGGCGGTCAGGCCGCCGGGAAACAGCCGGGCTATTTCTTCGGCCGTCAGCCCCTGACGATAATAGAGCCAGAAGAACGACCGGTCGCGCTCGCCAATCATCTCCGGCGCCGAACGCAGCTTCCGGTCCAGTTGAGAGAACAGAACCGATCGCTGCATCTCAGCATTCTGCCGCCCGCTCGCCACGGGGATTTGCGCGCCGTCCTCGACTAGCGGAGTGGTTACCACTTTGCCACCCCTCTTCTCCGAGCGCAAACGCCGGAAGTAATCGTTTGCCACCGAGCCGGAAACAACGCGCAGCAGACCCAGGAACGAGTCCTCGCCGCGCGGCTCAAATTCCCTCAGTATGCGGCGCTTCTGGTCGCACAGCTTCACGAAGATCTCCTGCACGATATCGTCCACCACTGTTGACGATGTGCCGCTATCCCATTGCCGCGAAATGCGGCATGCCACCAGCGTCGCCAGTGGCCTGCACAGGCGCACCAACTCCTCCCATTCCGCCGCATCGGCGGAGCAGGCACAGGCTTTCGCCAGATCGTTGACCCTGTTGCGATTCTCTTCCATGCCGCGGGTCTTCAGTTTATCGCAGCAGTGCTCGAATAGTTATTTGTTTACAAATTGCATGGGCTACCTGAGTAACCTAAGCCAGAATGCACAAATGAGTGCTTCAACGACGTGGCACTCTATCAGGGCACGACTTTACAGCCCGCGGAAAAACTCCCTTCCCGCGCAATTTGCGAAGGCTTTGTATCAGGGCACGACTTCAGTCGTGCCGCAAATGGCTGATAATAAAGGTGGGCTTTAGCCCCTGCGGGATCCATTTCACCACCAACAATGCCTTTTTCCGCAACCTCTTTAGCCGTGCCAAAATGCGCTGGAATAACGAGGGGTTTTAACCCCTGCGGGATAACCTCCCAGATTTCCTCGGCCATTCTTAAAGCACCCTCTCGGTAACCTGATCACGGCGTCAGACCATCCCACCTGTGCTAGTATCCCCGCAAGCGTTCCCAGACATTTTCTTAGGAGTTTAGCTTGGAAAACTACTTACGCCCTCTCACTCTTGGCGAAATCCTCGACCGCACAGCCCAGCTTTACCGCGAGAATTTCCTTCTTTTTGCGGGAATCTTCTCCGTGTATGCCGGCGTCGGCCTGGTGCTGAACCTGCTGCTGATTGCCCTGGGAATGCTGCTCAAGGCGATGCACATGGCCGGCGCCCAGGTCTGGATTACACTCGCCGCCGGTGGCGTTGAAATGCTCTTCCTGTTTCTTCTCTTTGGAGCCGCCGTGGCCGCCATCAGCCGTGCCGTGGCCTGGGTCAACCTGGGAGAGCCGGCCACCATACGCGGCGCATACGCAAGCGTCTTGCCCTCGCTGGGCCGCTACCTGTGGCTCATGTTCATCACGGCGTTCATCGTTTATACGCCCATCACCCTGCTGTATGGCGGCTATTTTGGGTCCATGATGGTTTGGGGCAAGTTGAACCTCATCCACCCCGACCCCGCTGCCCAGCAGGCCGCCATGTCCAATCCGCAAACGGCTGTCATGTTTGGGTTGGCATCGCTGGTGTTCATCCTGCTGTTGTTTCCCTTTGGCTTTTACACCGTTCTCATGAGCCTGCGCTACTCACTCGCCTTGCCCGCCTGCGTGGTCGAAAACCTCAAGGCGCGCCCCGCCATTCGCCGCGGAATCATCCTCAGCAAAGGCTCGCGGGGACGCATTTTTGTCCTCGCTCTCCTCATCGGCGCAATCAAGATTGGACTGGTTTTGGTGACCCAGATGTTCACCCTTATCACGGCCGTAAAGAACCATGGCGAGCTGGGACCAGGCATGACCGCCGTCTCGCAGATCATCGCATTCTTCACCAACACCTTCCTCGGCCCCATCTGGGCCACCGGCGTCACGCTCTTCTACTACGACCAGCGTGTCCGCAAAGAAGGCTTCGACATCGAGTGGATGATGCAGGCCGCCGGAATGACAGTGCCCGCGCCCCTTTCAGCGCCGCCTGCTGCGGTTGATCCAGAGACGGCTTCGGAAGATCAAGGGAGCGTGCATGAATGAGCCCCTGCGACCGCTGAACCTGAGCGAGATCCTCGATCAAACCGCCCAGTTCTACCGTTCGCGATTCCTCGTCTTCATCGGCATCTCGCTCATACCCACCGTGGTGGTGTTGGCGCCCCTCTGCGGGTTGGTTCTCTTCTTTACGTGGCTGGGATCGAGCGGCGCAACCTCCCAGAATCAGGCTGCCGCGGTTGTAGCAGGGCTGCTTTTTCTTCTTGTCTTGCTGCTGGCGGTGCCGGTCTTTGTCGGAATCAACGCGTTGGCAGCAGGAGCCATCAACCATGCCGTTGCCCGCGCCTGGCTGGATGAAACGATTACCATCCGCGATGCCTACAAAGTCGCATGGCGGCGTGGCTGGCGCTGCCTCGGACTCTATGTTCTTGAAGTCCTTATCGTCTGGGTCGCGCCGTTTGTCGCCTGGTTTGTGCTGTTCAGCATATCTGCATTTACCGCTGTTCAGCTGACAAAGGCCGGCTTGCCCGGCGACACATTTCTGGGCCTGGCAGCGGTTCTGGTGGTAATCGCTTTGTTTACCTACGGCATCTGGATGCAGTTATGCCTCTCTCTCGCCTTCCCCGCTTGCGTAGTCGAAAAAATCGGCGTGGGGTCCGCAATCAAGCGCAGCTTCTCGCTCAGCAAGGGGACCAAAGGCCGCATCTTCGTGCTCTATCTCCTCGGAATGGCTCTCAATACGCTCCTTTCCATGGGGATCACAGTGCCGCTGACGATTCTGATGTATTTGTTTCCCTGGGCTAACGACCCGAAACACGCGCAAGCCGCCGGAACCATCTTGCTTCTCGTCTTCTACGGAAGCGCCTTTGCGGTCCAGACGTTCACGCGCCCGGTCTATGGCATCGCCCTCATCCTCTTCTACTATGATCAGCGCATACGCCAAGAGGGGTACGATATCGAAAGGATGATGGAATCTGCCGGAATGATCACGCCTTCGACGCTGCCAGAGTTGCCTGCGCCGGCAGCGCAGCCTGGTGGGAGCGAGGTGCGGATTTGAAACCTTGCTCTATCTTCGCGGGCGCAGCGCTGGTCGCAATCCTTGCAGCCTCGCACGCGCGCGCAGCCTCGCCCACCCCCACCCCTCCCGCCGCAACCGCAGGCCGATACAACGATGTATCGCAGGACGATTACCACAACCACCTAGCCGCGCTAACCGCCATTGTCGAGTCCTGCGCCAAAACGCGCGACACCAAAACCTGCGACCCGGCACTGGTCTCGCTCGACGACCGCGTCCCGCTGACCCAGGCCCCCAATGCCGAGCGTCGTCTCATTCGCTATGGATGGCTCCGCATCCTGCTGTCAAATGCTCAGGATAAAGACAAAGTCGAAGATACCAGCAAGGCCAAACCGGTCACCGGCGCAAACCCGGATCAAGCCCTGGCCGGCGTTCTCCCGCCCCCCAAAACAACCACGCAACAGTTGCAGGATGCGCTGGTTCGCCTGCGCCACGATATTGCCGAAGACGGCTCCGCGGCTGCCGCGCCGCCCGCCCACACTGCCGAGCGCGAAGCCATGAAGCAGGTGCTTGCAGGCCGTGAATTCAGCAAGCTGGAAGCGCCCTCCCCGCTGGACAGGCTTGAGGAGAAGGTGGGCACATGGCTCAACCAGCTTCTGGAAACCGCAACCAGGTTCGGCGCTCGCTCGCCATGGATTGGCCAGGCACTGATTTGGGGATTCGTTCTGGCAGTCTGCACCGGCCTCGTATGGGGGATCATACAGTTAGAGAAGCGGTGGCGCGTCCGGTTGACGCCTGACTTCGCCATTCCAGCCCCAACCGCCGCCTCGGCCCGCGAGTGGCAGCTATGGCTTGAAGACGCGCGCAAAGCCGCCGCCGCCGGCCTGTGGCGCGAGGCGATTCACTTTGTCTACTGGGCCGCCATCTCGCGCCTCGAATCCCGGCGGCTGTGGCCGGCCGACCGCGCCCGAACTCCCCGCGAATACCTGGCGCTGGTGGCCGCGACCGATCACCGCCGCCCCGGCCTGGCCACGCTGACCGGCAGCTTTGAGCGCACCTGGTACGGCGGCCGCCCGGCTGGCGAAGACGATTACCGGCGTGCCGAGCAACTGGCCAACGCGCTCATCTCCGGCAGCTCGCCTGCGGCCTCTGGTGGAGGCGCTTCGCAATGAGTTTCCTCTCCACCCTCGACCCAAAAGACCGCAAACTCCTCCTATGGTTTATAGGAGTGGGAATTGCGCTTGCAGTCCTGAGCGGCTTCCTGATCCCCGGCGAGAACAGCAACGACAATCCGCTGCCTTCGACTTATTTGTCCGGCCAGCACGGCGCGCGAGCGGCCTACGAAACGCTGCTTCAATCCGGCTACGCAATCGAACGCTGGGAGCGGCCCCTGGGCGAGTTGGCCGCCACCGCGGGACCCGATACCGTGGTCATCTTTGCCGAGCCGTTTTCGCGCGATCCGGAAGACATCAAAGCCGTCCGCGCCATTCTCGATCGTGGCGGCCGGGTGCTCTCCACTGGCTTCTGGGGCGGATTCATTCTCCCCGGCGAGGCCAGCGATACGCGCCAGGAGTTTGACTTTTCCGCCTGCAAGCTGGCGCCTGAGGGCATCGATCCGCTCTCCAGCGCCGGCGAAGTGTGGATGGTCCCTGAAGCCACCTGGCAGGTTGGAGATCCCACCCATCGCGTCGAATACAGCTGTGCCGGCCATCCGGCGGTGGTGGAGTTCGACTGGAACAAGGGCCATGCGGTCTGGTGGGCCAGCGCAACGCCGCTTGAGAACGGCTCCCTGGCCCGCGCCAACAATCTCGACCTGCTGCTCAATTCGCTGGGCCCCCGCGACCACCACCATTTCTACTGGGATGAGTCGCTCCACGGCGATATCCGCTCCGATTGGAGCTACGCTTCAGGCCCGGCGCTCACCATGTTGCAGATTAGCCTGCCACTCCTTGGCCTCCTGATTGTCTTCAGCTTCAGCCGCCGCAGCGGGCCAGTGCGCGACTTGCCCACCCCCCCGCGCGCCACGCCCGTCGAGTTTCTCATGGCCCTGGGATCGCTCTACCGCAACGCCGATGCGTCGTCCACCGCGGTTGCCATAGCCTGGGAGCGATTTCGCCGCCGAGCCCTGCAGCTTTGCGGCCTTAAAGGAAGCCAAATGAACGCTGCCGACTTGGCTGCGCTTATTCGCCGCCGCTCGCCGGCCTCCGATCCCAGCCTGGAGACCGACCTCGCCGCCTGCGAAGCAACCCTGCGGTCCGATACCATCGCCCCCCGTGAGGCCCTCAAGCTGATCCAAACCCTCCACCGTCACCTCGAAAAGCTCGTATCCGCCGTAAAACCGGGCCCCCAGCCCGCAAGAATCGAAGATACTTATTCCATGCCAAAGGAAAGCGCTTGATGAGCCAGGAACCGTACCCCGTTGAATCGCAGCCGCCGTCTTCTCTTCATGCCACCAGCCAGTTGATCGCCCACTCGCGCTCGGAACTGGGCCGCGTAATCTCCGGCCACGCCGAAGTGATCGAGGAGGTGCTGATCGCCGTCCTGTGCCAGGGCCATGCGCTGCTTGAAGGCGTGCCCGGCATTGCCAAGACGCTTATCGTCAAGGCCCTGGGCCGGTTGCTTGGCCTCGGATTCCAGCGCGTGCAGGCCACCCCCGACCTCATGCCTGCCGACATTCTCGGCACCACCATTCTGCGTCCCGGTTCTGATAACTTCAGCTTTCACCCCGGCCCCGTCTTTACCGACCTGCTCCTCGTAGACGAAATCAACCGCATGCCCCCGCGCACCCAGGCCGCGCTCCTCGAATGTATGGAAGAGCGCCAGGTGACCAGTGACGGCACGCGCCGCCCCCTGCCGGTGTGGTTCACGGTCTTCGCAACCCAGAATCCGGTTGACTTCGAGGGGACTTATCCCCTGCCGGAAGCGCAGTTGGATCGTTTTCTGCTCAAGATTCGCGTTGCCTATCCGTCCGAGGTCGAGGAGTTGCAGATTCTCGAGCGCCATCACGGCGGCACCGGCGCAGGCCTGCTGGAGGACACGGCAATCGCTCCTATTCCAGACGGTCTGCTGGCTTCCGCGCGCGCCGAGGTCCGTGCCATAAGAATCGAGCCGGAACTTTACGGCTACATTCTTTCCCTGGCCCGCCGAAGCCGCGAGTGGCCCACGCTACTGCTGGGCGCAAGTCCCCGCGCCGCTTTGAGCCTGATGCGCGTAGCCCAGGCCGCGGCTGCCTTCGATGGCCGCGATTACCTGGTTCCCGATGACGTCAAGCGCGCGGTTCTGCCAGTCCTGCGCCATCGCGTAATGCTAAAGCCCGAAGCCGAGCTTGAGGGCTTCGACGCCGACCGAGTCCTCTCCGACCTGATTGCGGCAGTGCCCGTGCCCAGGCAATAATCCTCGCTAGTGTCCTGAGTCGTTAATTCGTTCACAAAACCTGGCCACGGAATCTAGGATCTGGTCGGCGGTTTTGTGCCAGATAAAGGGCTTCGGGTCGCTGTTGTGTTGTTCAATGAAGCCATTGATGGCTGCTTTCAGTTCTTTTGTCGAGCGGTGAACGCCGCGGCGCAGTTGGCCTTCTGTGAGCAGAGCGAACCAGCGTTCCACCAGGTTCAGCCATGAGGCCGAGGTGGGCGTGAAGTGAACATGGAAACGGGGTCGTTTCGCCAGCCAGTTCTGAATCAACTTCGTCTTGTGGGTTCCGTAGTTGTCCATGATGAGATGAATGTCCAGTTCTTCGGGCACGTTCTTTTCGATGGTGTCGAGGAAGTTGCGGAACTCTTCGGAGCGATGGCGTTGCTGGTTCTGGCCTATGATCTTGCCCGTCTTGGTGTTCAGCGCGGCAAACAGGCTGGTGGTGCCGTGCCGCGCATAGTCGTGGGTGCGGCGCTCGATCTGCCCAGGTCCCATAGGCAACAGCGGAGCCGTGCGGTCAAGCGCCTGGATTTGGCTCTTTTCATCCACGCATAAGACCAACGCGCGCTCCGGAGGGTTCATATAAAGCCCCACGATGTCGCGCACCTTGTCAATGAACAAAGGGTCTTTGGATAATTTGAACGTCTCGGAGCGATGCGGGGCCAGAGAAAAGGCGCGCCAGATGCGGCTGATCGCGGTCTGGTTGACGCCTGTGGCCTGTGCCATCGTGCGGGTCGACCAATGGGTGGCGGCGGGCGGCTTGCTCTCCAGCGTGCGCACGATTACTTCTTCGATCTGCGCATCGCTCAGTTTGCGTGGCTGTCCGGGACGCGGCTCATCGAGCAGGCCATCCAATCCCCGCTCATCGAACCTGCGCCACCATTTACTGACCGTTTGAATACACGCATGCGTTTCAGTAGCGATGGCCGTAGCCGTCAGTCCCTCGGAGGCACGCAATACGATCCGTGCCCGCATGGAAAGCGCCTGCGCGGTCTTCCTTCTCCGCGTCCAACCCTGCAAGGTAATGCGCTGCTCCCCGCTCAGTTCCAACTGCGGCAATCGGCGTCCTCGTCTCATGACTCGCTCCTGTCATGTTAGACGCGCCCGGTCGGAATTAGTTTAGCGAATTAATGACTCGATACACTAG
>Ga0302195_10002955_pt1 | contig 13396 bp, 9 predicted proteins | sample II_Bog_N1_2_FD_198778 | JGI IMG/M metagenome (GOLD analysis project Ga0302195, IMG submission 198778) | Peat permafrost microbial communities from Stordalen Mire near Abisko, Sweden - II_Bog_N1_2 | ecosystem: Environmental > Terrestrial > Soil > Wetlands > Peat | place: Sweden: Abisko, Stordalen...
GAGCCCGAGGTCGATCCGGCCGGGAAACAGCGCCTCGAGCATCTTGAAGCGCTCGGCCACCACCAGCGGCGCATGGTTCGGCAGCATCACGCCGCCGGAACCGACCCGGATGCGGCTGGTGACCGCAGCGATCTGCCCGATCATCAGGTCGGGCGCCGGGCTCGCCACCGATGCCAGATTGTGATGTTCGGCCAGCCAGTAGCGTTCATAGCCGAGCGCATCGGCGTGGCGCGCCAAGTCGATGCTGTTGCGCAACGCCACTGCGGGTTTGGTGCCCGTGGTGACGACGGAAAGGTCGAGGATCGAGAGCGGTATCATGGCGCTAACCTAGTGCCCCGCAGCGGGCGCACAAAGGGGCGTAAGCCGCAGGTCAGGCGCGCGCCGACGGATCGGGGACACGGCCGTCGGTCAGAATTCGGGTGGGAAGAACCATTTTCCGATTTCATATCGAAAAAATTGCCCATTGTCATTTTCGATCATTCCTTTGGTACTCGACCATTTCTCTTGCAAAACCCGCAAGAAATCTTGCCTAACTTTTGCATGTTACATATTAAATATCGATATTTTTACAAATAGTGGGCAATTTCCCATCCACGATGGGCTGTCGGAAAGAGCTCCTTTGGCCTATTTTAGCGCACTGCAGCTAGACCTGCCGTCCGCACAGCCCCATCGGGGCTTCATTTGGAGTTCGTGGTGCCCATGACCGAGGTTACGCCGCCCGCGCCGGATGGCCATCGCCCGCCGAAGCAGCCCGCGATCTCCTTCGAGTTCTTCCCGCCGAAGACCGAGGAGATGGAACGCAGCCTGTGGGACACCATCAAGCGCCTGACGCCGCTGGCCCCGAATTTCGTCTCTGTCACCTATGGCGCCGGCGGCTCGACCCGGGAGCGCACCCATTCCACCATCGCCCGCATCCTGGCCGAGACCGACCTCACTCCGGCGGCGCATCTGACCTGCGTGGGTGCTGCGCGCGGCGAGATCGACGACATCGTCGGCCGCTATCACGACATCGGAGTCCGCCATATCGTGGCGCTGCGCGGCGATCCCGCCGGCGGCATCGGCACCCCCTATGCCGCGCATCCCGACGGCTACAGGACTTCGGCCGACCTCGTCGCCGGCATCAAGCGGCAGCATCCCGACATCGAGGTGTCGGTCTCCGCCTATCCGGAAAAGCACCCCGAAAGCCCCGACTTCGACGCCGATATCGACGTGTTGCAGGCCAAGGTCGACGCCGGCGCCACCCGCGCCATCACCCAGGTGTTCTTCGACAACGACCTCTATCTTCGCTACCTCGACCGGGTGCGCGCCCGCGGCATCGCGATCCCGATCGTGCCCGGCATCATGCCGATGCACAATTTCAAGCAGGCGCGCAATTTCGTCACCCGCGCCGGCACCACGGTGCCGGACTGGCTGGCGGAAAAATTCGAAGGGCTCGACGACGACGCCGAGACCCGCAAGCTGGTCGCGGCCACGGTCGCGGCGGACCAGGTACGAAAGCTCACCAAGCAGGGCGTCGACACCTTCCATTTCTACACCATGAACCGCGCCGACCTCGTGTTCGCGATCTGCCATTTGCTCGGAATTCGCCCCAAGGGCGCACAGAAAGCCGCCTGACCGATGACCGTGCCCGTCTCTCCCAAGCGAACCGCCCTGCTCGCCGCCGCGCGCGAGCGCATCCTGGTGCTCGATGGCGCCATGGGCACCATGATCCAGGGCCTCGACTATGACGAGGCCGCGTTCCGGGGCGCGCGCTTTGCGGATTTTCACCGCGACCTCAGGGGCAACAACGACTTGCTGATCCTGACCCAGCCAAAGGCGATCGAGGACATCCACGCCGAATATCTGCGCGCCGGGGCCGATATCGTTGCCACCAACACGTTTTCCTCGACCTCGATCGCGCAGGCCGATTACGATCTCTCGGGTTTTGCCTATGAGCTCAACCTCGAAGGCGCGAAGCTGGCGCGCGCCGCCGCGATCCGCGTCACCGCCGAAGACGGCAAACCGCGCTTCGTCGCCGGCGCGATCGGACCCACCAACCGCACCGCCTCGATCTCGCCCGACGTCTCCAACCCCGGCTATCGCGCCGTCACCTTCGACGACCTGCGCGTCGCCTATGGCGAGCAGATCAAGGGGCTGCTCGACGGCGGCGCCGATCTGCTGCTGGTCGAAACCATCTTCGACACCCTCAACGCCAAGGCGGCGCTGTATGCGATCGCCGAGATCACCGAAGAGCGGGGCATCGACGTGCCCGTGATGATCTCCGGCACCATCACCGACAAATCCGGCCGGCTGTTGTCGGGGCAATTGCCCGAGGCGTTCTGGAACTCGGTGCGGCACACGAGGCCCATCACCATCGGCTTCAACTGCGCGCTCGGCGCCGAAGATTTGCGCGCGCACATCGCCGATATCGGCCGCGTCGCCGACACGCTGGTGTGCGCCTATCCGAATGCCGGCCTGCCCAATGAGTTCGGCCAGTACGACGAGAGCCCGGAATACATGGCCCGCCTGATCGGCGAATTCGCCTCCGCCGGCCTCGTCAACATCGTCGGCGGCTGCTGCGGCACCACGCCCGACCATATCGCCGCGATCGCCGCCGCAGTAGCGCCGCACAAGCCTCGCGTGGTTCCCACGATCGAGCCGCGGCTGCGGCTGTCGGGCCTCGAGCCGTTCGAGCTGACGCCGGCGATCCCCTTCGTCAATATCGGCGAGCGCACCAACGTCACGGGATCGGCCAGGTTCAGGAAACTGATCACGGCCGGCGACTACACCGCCGCCTTGCAGGTGGCGCGCGACCAGGTCGAGAACGGCGCCCAGATCATCGACGTCAACATGGACGAGGGCTTGCTCGATTCCGAAAAGGCGATGGTGACGTTCCTGCATCTGGTCGCCGCCGAGCCGGATATCGCCCGCGTTCCCGTGATGGTGGACTCCTCGAAATTCGCCGTGATCGAAGCCGGCCTGAAATGCATCCAGGGCAAGCCGGTGGTGAACTCGATCTCGATGAAGGAGGGCGAGGAAAAATTCATCCACGAGGCGAAAATCGCGCGGCGCCATGGCGCGGCCGTGGTGGTGATGGCGTTCGACGAGACCGGACAGGCCGACACCTTCGCGCGCAAGACCGAGATCTGCAAGCGCGCCTACGACATCCTGGTCGGGCAGCTGGATTTTCCGCCCGAGGACATCATCTTCGATCCCAACATCTTCGCGATCGCGACCGGGCTGGAAGAGCACAACAATTACGGCGTCGACTTCATCGAGGCGACGCGCTGGATCCGCAAGAACCTGCCGCACGCCCACATTTCGGGCGGCGTCTCCAATCTGTCGTTCTCGTTCCGCGGCAACGAGCCGGTGCGCGAGGCCATGCATTCGGTGTTCCTGTATCATGCCATCAAGGCCGGCATGGACATGGGCATCGTCAACGCCGGGCAGATGGTCGTCTATGACGACATCGATCCCGAGCTGCGCCAGACCTGCGAAGACGTCATCCTCAATCGCGATCCCGGCGCTTCCGAACGGCTGCTGCAGCTCGCCGAAAACTTCCGCGGCAAGGAGAAGCAGACCAGGGAGCAGGACCTGGCCTGGCGCGAATGGCCGGTCGACAAGCGGCTCAGCCACGCGCTGGTGCACGGCATCACCGAATATATCGAGGCCGACACCGAGGACGCGCGCCAGACGGTCGCGCGGCCGCTCAACGTGATCGAGGGCCCCTTGATGGCCGGCATGAACATCGTCGGCGACCTCTTCGGCGACGGCAAGATGTTCCTGCCGCAGGTGGTGAAATCGGCCCGCGTCATGAAGCAGGCGGTGGCCTATCTGATGCCGTTCATGGAAGAGGAAAAGGCGCGCAACAAGGCCAACGGCATTGTCGGTGACGGTCGCAACTCCGCCGGCAAGATCGTGCTCGCCACCGTCAAGGGCGACGTCCACGACATCGGCAAGAACATCGTCGGCATCGTGCTGCAATGTAACAACTTCGAGGTCATCGATCTCGGCGTCATGGTGCCCGCGGCCAAGATCATCGAGACCGCTAGAAGCGAAGGCGCCGATATCATCGGGCTGTCCGGCCTGATCACGCCCTCGCTCGACGAGATGAGTTTTCTCGCCGGCGAGCTGGAGCGGCAGGGCATGACCGTGCCGCTCCTGATCGGCGGCGCCACCACCAGCCGGGTCCATACCGCGGTCAAGATCGACCCCAACTATCGCGGCGGCCCCGTGGTTCATGTCAACGACGCCAGCCGCGCCGTCGGCGTCGCCTCCTCGCTGCTGGCGCCAGACCGGAGCGAGGCCTATGCCGCCGAGGTGCGCGCCGAATACGCAAAGATCTCCGCGGCGCATTTCCGCGCCCAGGCCGACAAGAAGCGGCTGAAGCTCGGCACCGCCCGCGCCAACGCCGTCACCATCGACTTTGCAAAAACGCCGCCGAAGCAGCCGGCGTTCCTCGGCATCAAGACGTTCAGGGATTACGACCTCGCCGAACTCGCCGAATACATCGACTGGACGCCGTTCTTCCAGACCTGGGAACTGAGCGGGCGATATCCTGCGATTCTCGACGACGAGAAGGTCGGCGAAGTCGCGCGCTCGCTCTATGCCGACGCACGCAAGATGCTCGACCTCATCGTCAGGGAAAACTGGTTCAAGGCGCAGGCCACGATCGGCTTCTGGCCGGCCAATGCTGTCGGCGACGACATCGCGGTCTATGCCGAGGACAGCCGCACGCAGCAAATCGCCACCTTCCACACGCTGCGCCAGCAACTTGAAAAACGCGAGGGCCGCTTCAACGCCGCGCTGTCGGATTTCATCGCGCCAGTAGGCTCCGGTGTGGCGGATTACATCGGCGCCTTCGTGGTCACCGCGGGGATCGGCGAGGACATCATCGCCGACCGCTTTAAAAACGCCAATGACGACTACTCCTCGATCCTGTGCAAGGCGCTGGCCGATCGTCTAGCGGAGGCCTTTGCCGAGCGCATGCATGCGCGGGTGCGGCGGGAATTCTGGGGCTATGCGCCGGACGAGACGCTTGCGCCGGATCAACTGATCCTGGAACAGTACAAGGGTATCCGCCCCGCGCCCGGCTATCCCGCGCAGCCCGACCACACCGAGAAGGCGACGCTGTTTGCGCTGCTCGATGCCGAAAACACCGCAGGCGTAAAACTGACCGAGAGCTTTGCGATGTGGCCGGGTTCGTCGGTATCGGGGCTGTATTTCAGCAACCCCGAAAGTTTCTACTTTGGCGTCGGCAAGATCGAGCGCGACCAGGTGGAAGACTATGCCGCGCGCAAGGGCTGGAGCGTCGCCGAGGCCGAGCGCTGGCTGGCGCCGGTGTTGAACTATATCCCGGCGCAGGACCAGTCCGCGCAGGACCGCCGCGTCAAGGAAGCGATGCCGACCTTGGCCCCGGCTTCCGCCACCCCCGCCAACGATGTGGCCTCGGCGGAACTGATCTCGCATCCGCCAGGCTGCAACTGCGCGGTGCATCTGGCGTATCGCAAGAAGTCGGCAAGGGCGTAGACGCTCTCCCGTCGTCCTTCTCTTCGTCGTCCCGGCGAACGCCGGGACCCATAATCCCGGCCGTCTGTTGTTACGGAAGGCGTCGCACAGCAGCGCCTCTCCGAGGGGCCGCAGCGCCGTGATGAGCGCAATTGCGCTCATCACTGGGGTCCCGGGTCGCGCTTCGCTTGCCCGGGACGACAGACTATTGATTCGAATTTCAAACAGCTATTGAAGCCGTCATTGCGAGCGAAGCGAAGCAATCCATCGCGCAACGCAAAGGAAGAATGGATTGCTTCGTCGCGGAGCCTGTCATCGGGCCGGCCGAAAGGCCGGACCCGTTGGCTCCTCGCAATGACGGCTGCGTATGGCTTCTGGGCATGACTTCGCATTCTCGCGGCGTGTTTCGCCCGAGGTTTGGCCTGCTCGTTCCGCCCTCTTCAAACAGAGGGCGCGGGGATGCCGGGCGCCCGATGCGCCCGATAGCCGCGTGTGCAATGGATGCGGTAGATCGCAACACACGCGTTAGTCAGGTCACACCGGAAATCACCCGGCATTCCCCGCGCGATGGTTTACGGCTTATACCGCGCTCTCCCCGGTGATCGGCTTTCTTGCCACCGTCGCCGGCGGAAAAACTCCGCCGACTTGACGCCAGCACCGAGGCGTCGGGACCACACGATTTTGCCGTCCGCTTCAGTCAGGTTCGTCTCTCCTGACATCAGCGTCCATCGCATCCCGCCCCGCGGCCGTGACGATCGCGTGTCGCCCCTCATTCGGGACGGGACGGCGGGAGTTATAGACCTGATTTGGGTATTCGGAAAATCAGAATATTTTTGCAAGAGGGGCTGGACAGGTTTTGCTGATTTGCCCGTCGGGCGCGATCCCGAGCATCCCAGGCATGACGGATTTGTAACTGGCCGCCGGGGCCGAATCACCGGCTAGCTGCACAATTGGCCTGGGGAGCGAAGACCGTGTCGCGCCATCATATCCTGCCGCCGATCATCTACACGCCGGAGCCGCCGAAACCGAAGAAGACGGAGCGGCGCCGTGGCGTCGGCTACGCCAGCGGGACGGACGAGGCGGACGAAACCGGGGAGACCGGGGAAGCAAGCGAGGTCTTCACATCCGGCGGCCCGGCGCGGACCACCGCCCCGCCAAAGCAAAACCCGTTCGCGCCGGTCGAGGGCGCCGAGCGCCACATCCCTTCCACCACCGGCAAGCTCAGCGAGGACACGCTGAAGGAACTGCTGCTGGCGCAGGAACACGAGCAGGAAAGCACGCCTGCCGCCGGCGCCCCCACGCTGGGATGGAAGGAATAGTTCCGCAGGCTTGCCGCATCGAGGCTGATTGAAAATGCCGCCAATGAATGGGGGCTTTCCAGCCACAGGCGTCATGCCCGGCCTTGTGCCGGGCATCCACGTCTTAACTTTCCCGGCTAGCAAAGACGTGGATGGCCGGGACGATGCCCGGCCATGACGAAAGAGCGAGTCATCTTAAAGCAGTTAGAAAGGGCCTGAAAATGCTGGATGCATTTCAGTCGGGCTCTCGGGATGACGCCTGACCTGTTGAAACACAACAACCTCATGCTGAGGAACGAGCGACGCGAGCGTCTCGAAGCATGGGCGGCAAGCGACTCACCGATCAGACATCGTCCCTACGAGCTCACGTTGCCGCCTTGCAGATCTTCTCCGCAATCCATTGCTCGATTTCCGACGGCCCCACGATTCGCTTCGGCGACACCGGATTGAGCGTTCCCGCGCTGACTTCGGCGCCCTCGGCGATCCTGGCCGCAGCGAACTGCTTGGCGGCGCATTCGCTGGCGAAGGTCTGCGAGCGGCGGGAATAATGCACGGTCTTTTCCAGCACTGGGACGCGGGTCGAAACGTACCATGTCTTCGGATTTCTCTCGGTCACCAAAACGCTGCCATTCCCATCGATAACGGTCAGCTGTTTGTCGCGCCGTGTCGGCAACAGGTTCACAGGCCTATACGCGGGAGCCGGGACGATCAGGCGCCCGCCGCTCAATATCGAAGGAATCGCTGATATCGCCTGGTTCAGTGCGGCGCGACGATCGGCGCGTGCCATGGAACAATCGATCCGCAGAACCGTTGCCCCGCGACGGAACCGAAGTTGATCCTTGATCCAGACCTCGCCGGAGCTGCGCATTCAGCGGCGGCGTGGTCGAACCGAATTCTCGAAGCAAAATCATCGGGAGACTTCAAGATCGGGGAATGTCGGCCCATGCGTGTCTTGATTGTCGCTTTCTCGGTGCTCTTCATTCTCGTCGGCGCGGATGCGGCCAGGGCCGGCCTCAGCACGGCCGACCGCGAGCTTGCGGTATCCGTCGAACCGGTGACCTTCACCGATGAAATCGCCCAGGAATCCACCCAAGAATCCACCCAGATCACCGAAGATCAGATCGACCTCGACAAGGCCGGGCGCCGCGACGTGCAGCGCTGGCTGACCGGGCTCGGCTTCGTCACCAGGGCCAACGGCAAGTTCGACGACAAGACCCGCGCCGTCATCGCGCGCTGGCAGGACGCCCGCGGCTATCCCCGGACCGGCTTCCTCGACGCGACCCAGCATCAGGCGCTGATGTCCGAAAACGTCGCGGCGGCGCATGCCGATCTAGGCGGTAACAACGCCAGTGCCGATCATCCGGCACATCGCCGCGACGGCGCGCGCCACCGCCCTGGCGGCGTTGGCGGCCCGGTTGGCCTGATCGGCGGACTGGTGGGCGGATTGTTCGGACGTTAGGTGAAACCCCTGCTCAATCGCCGCTCGGCGGCGCCAGCGGCTGCATGATTTCCCGGAACGGCGGCAACGCCTCGCAAGCGGCGCAATGCGCCGCCAGCTCCGGATAGCGCGCGGCGGGAAACAGCGCCGGATGCGCCTCGCCGGCAAAACGCAGCACGCAGGCGACCGCGATGTCGGCGTGGCCGATGCGCTCGCCGAACCACCACGGCGTTTCCACGCCGGCCCGCGCCTGTTCCAGCACCTCCAGCACACCGCCGACCTGCGTCTCGCAGCGATCGACCCAGATCTTCGACGGCTCCTTGCGCAGCACACGCTCGTAAACCAGACTCACCGCCTTGTCGCCGAGCCCGGTCGCCAGCGCGCAGATTTTTAAAGCGCCCCGGCGCTGCGGCCCGCTGCGCGCGATCATCGCCCGTTCCGGCCCGACCAGCTCATCGAGATAATCCAGGATCGCCATACTCTCGATCAGCGCCTCGCCGTCATCCAGCACCAGGGTCGGCACCCGCCGCAGCGGATTATACGGGGCGATCTTGTCGCCCTCGCCAAAAGTCGACCATGGCCGGTGCTCGAAGTCGAGCCCATACAGCAGCATCGCAATCGCGACGCGGCGGACGAAGGGGGAGTCGTATTGGCCGATCAAGAACATGGGGGTGCGCCTTCTCTCGTCTCGTCATGGCCGGCATAGCCATCCGAAGCACGGCGTCGCTTCCGCTCGCCTATGACCCGGCCACCCACGTCTTTGTTTCAATACAAAGAAAGCAAGACGTGGATCACCGGGTCAAGCCCGGTGATGACGATGTGCTTGCCGTGCATCATCATCGCTGGCCGTCATGCCTCGTGCGAGCAAGCCCCTCACCCCTGCGCCGCTTCCCGTTCCATGTCGCGGCCGGAGAGGTCCTCGCCCTGCATATTGGCGTAGTCGCGCGCCATCTCGCGCATCAGGAATTTTGCCGGCACGTCGTGATAGACTCCGTGATCCCTGACATATTGCATGTAGGTCCGTCCCTCGCCGTCGAAGGGATGCAGCAGCGCGTCGCTGTGGCCGTCGAAATCCAGCGGCTGCACGCCGACCTTGGCGCACAGTGTGGCGTTGAAGGTCGGGGTGGCCTTGCGCCAGGCGCCGTCGACATGGACCTCGGTGTAGCCGTGCCAGGTGAAGATGTCCGTGCCCATGCTCTGACGCAGCTTCTCCGTCGTGAGGTGGTTGCGCACGTCGGCGAATCCGACACGGGCGGGAAGGCCGTGGACGCGGCAGACGGCGGCGTAGAGTGCGGCCTTGCCGACGCAATAGCCGGTGCCGGCCGCGAGCACGCTCGAGGCGCGGAAGGACTCAGGCGCGCGCATGTTGACGTAAGGGTTGTAGCGGATGCCGTCGCGCACCGCCTTGTAGAGCAGGCCGGCTTTATCGCGGTCGGAAGCGTCAGCCGCGACGGCGGCACGGGCGAAGTCACTGACAGCCGGATGATCGCTGTCGATATATTCGCCGGGATCGGTGTAGAGGCGGCGGAGCGTATCGGGGAGAAGGTCGGTCATGCCTGCAGTCTAGCAAGCCGCGTTGGCCTGGCAAATGCCGTGGCATTGCGATTCCATCGTGGCCGCGAATACTGGATCACCCGCTTTCGCGGGTGATGACGGCTGAGAGTGGGATGGCAGGTGGCGGAGAAACTCCCTACCCCTCCCCCTCGTCGCTCGCCAAAAGCCCCTTTACCGCGCGCGCCCAGCCCGCGAGTTTTCGTTCCCGTGTCGCCTGGCTCATGTTCGGCTTGAAGCGGTGTTCCAGCCGCCAGTTGTCGGCGAATTTTGCGGGCTCGGGATAGACGCCGGCCGACAGGCCGGCGAGATAGGCCGCACCCAGCGCGGTGGTTTCCTGGATCATCGGGCGGTCGACCGGCGCGTCCAGGAGGTCGGCGAGGCGCTGCATGGTCCAGTCGGAGGCGGCCATGCCGCCGTCGACGCGCAGCACGAGGTGGGCGGCCTGCGCGTCCGGCCAGTCGGCGCGCATCGCCGAGAGCAGATCGACGGTCTGGTAGCAGACGCTCTCCAGCACGGCGTGCGCGATCTCGGCGGGGCCGGAGTTGCGGGTCAGCCCGAACAGCGCACCGCGCACCCGCGGATTCCAGTGCGGCGCGCCCATGCCGACGAAGGCCGGCACCAGGTAGACCGACTGCGTGGAATCCGACAGGTCGGCGAGCGGGCCGGTTTCGGCGGCCTGCTTGATCAGGCCGATGCCGTCGCGCAGCCACTGCACCGCGGAGCCCGCGACGAAGATCGAGCCTTCGAGCGCATAGGTGCGCTTGCCGCCGAGTTGGTACGCGATGGTGGTGAGCAGCTTGTTCTTGGAAGCCACCGGCGTGGCGCCGGTGTTGAGCAGGGCAAAACAGCCGGTGCCGTAGGTCGACTTCATCATGCCCGGCGAGAAACAGGCTTGTCCGATGGTGGCAGCCTGCTGGTCGCCGGCGATGCCGCAGATCGCGATCGATCCGCCGAACAATTCCGGCAGGCTTTCGCCGAACTTGTGCGAGGAATCCTTCACCTCCGGAAGCATCGAGCGCGGCACCCGTAAAATCTTCAGCAGCTCTTCGTCCCACTCGCCGGTATGGATGTTGAACAGAAGGGTGCGCGAGGCGTTGGTGGCGTCGGTCGCGTGCACCTTGCCGCCGGTCAGCCGCCATAGCAGATAGCAATCGACGGTGCCGAACATCAGCTCGCCGCGCTCGGCGCGGGCGCGGGCGCCGGGGACGTGATCGAGGATCCAGGCCACTTTGGTGCCGGAGAAATAGGGATCGACGATCAGGCCGGTTTTGGCCGAGATCGCGGGCTCGAGGCCCTCGCTCTTGAGTTTCGCGCAGATGTCGGCGGTGCGGCGGTCCTGCCAGACGATGGCGCGATGCACGGCGGTGCCGGTGGCGCGGTCCCAGACCACGGTGGTTTCGCGCTGATTGGTGATGCCGATGGCGGCGATGTCCGAAGGCGCCACATTGGCCTTGCGCAGCGCCTCGCGGCAGGTCGCCACCGTCGAAGTCCAGATATCCTCCGGCTCGTGCTCGACCCAGCCCGAGGCCGGAAAATGCTGCGCGAATTCGGCCTGCGCGGTCGCCGCGATCGAGATGTCGGAGCGAAACAGAATCGCGCGCGAGGACGTGGTGCCCTGATCGATGGCCAGCACAAAGGACATGATGGATTTCTCTTAGGTTTCTTCCCGGAAGATTGGTTGGGGAGAGGCAAGCGGATTGGGGCGGGTTCGTCAATATCCCGACGTCGTCGCGGCACCACTCCGGCGTCGTCCCGGCCCTGAGCCGGGACCCATACCGCGTTGTGCCATCGATCGAAACAAGGTGGCCGACGCGGCTCGCACAACGAGAGGACACGGAGTATGGGTCCCGGCGTTCGCCGGGACGACGTGCTGAACGAGCTGGGTTGAAAAATACTACACCGACGCGGTCGTGACGCCGCCGTCGACGACGATGGTCTGGCCGGTCATGAAGGTCGAGGCGTCGGAGCCGAGATAGGCGACCGCGCCGGCAATCTCGTCGGGCTCGCCGATGCGGCGCAGCGGCGTGGTGGCGCAGCGGTGCTTCAGGCGCTCTTCGTCCTCCCACAACGCCTTGGCGAAATCGGTCTTGACCAGGCCCGGCGCCACGCAATTGACGCGCACGCCCTTCGGGCCCCATTCGCCGGCGAGACTGCGGCAGAGCGCAAAATCCGCGGCCTTGGAAATCCCGTAGGCGCCGATCACGGTGGAGCCGCGCAGGCCCCCGATCGAAGAGACGATGACCACCGAGCCGCTGCCCCGCTCGGCCATCTGCGGGATTGCAAGCTGGCAGAGCCAGATGTTGCTCTTGACGTTGGAACTCATGATCTTGTCGAAGGCCTCGTCCGTGATGTCGAGCAGCGGGCCGTAATAGGGATTGACCGCGGCGTTGCAGACCAGGATGTCGATCTTGCCGTAGTGCCTGGTCGCGCCCGAGATCAGGCCCTCGACTTCCGCGCGGCGCGAGATGTTGCAGGCGATCACATGGGCGTCGCCGCCCGCTTTCCGGATGCCGTCGGCCACCGCCTCGCAGGCGTCGGCCTTGCGGCTGGAGATCACCACCTTGGCGCCGAGCTTTGCCAATAGCTCGGCCGAGGAACGGCCGATGCCGCGGCTGGAGCCGGTGATGACGGCGACTTTGCCGGTGAGATCGAACGGGGTTCCCTTCACGACGCGTGCTCCCTTATTTTCTTGTCGTCATTGCGAGGAGCGCAAGCGACGAAGCAATCCATTCTTTCCCGGTGCGGCGCGATGGATTGCTTCGCTTCGCTCGCAATGACGGTTTTGAGATGTCATTCCGGGATGGTCCGAAGGACCAGACCCGGAATCTCGAGGTTCCGGGTTCGCGCTGACGCGCGCCCCGGAATGACGGTTCTGGCCCCTTACACCAGCCCGCCTGCGTTCGTGACGCGGCGCAGATGGTAGTCGGTGTCGCCGAAGGTGTTCTCGATCATGGTCAGCCGCTTGAAGTAGTGGCCGATCTTGGCCTCCTGCGTCATGCCGATGCCGCCATGGAGCTGGATCGACTGCTGGCCGACAAACTTCGCCGACTTGCCGATCTGCACCTTGGCCGCCGCGACCGCGGTCGCCCGCTCCTTGGCGTCGCCGGAATCGGATGCCATGGTCGCGAACATCGCCATGCTGCGGGCCTGCTCGGTGGCCACGAACATGTCGGCGGCGCGGTGCTGCAGGGTCTGGAAGCTGCCGATCGGCACGCCGAACTGCTTTCGCGTCTTCAGGTATTCGACCGTGGTCTTCAGCGACTCGTCCATGGCGCCGACGGCTTCCGCGCACATCGCGGTGCGCGCCTCGTCGACCACGCGCTCGACCAGCGCCAGACCGTTCTCGGGATCGCCGATCGCGGCATCGGCGCCGACCTCGACGCCGGTGAAGGTGATGTCGGCCGCATGCAGCCCGTCCTGGGTCGGATAGCCTTTTCGCGAGACGCCCCTGGCGGTCGCCGGCACCAGGAAGACGCCGACGCCGCCGGCGTCACGCTGGCCGCCCTTGGTGCGCGCGGTCACGATCAGGGTATCGGCGGTCTCGCCGTTGAGCACGACGAATTTCTCGCCATCGATCACCCATCCGTCACCCTTTTTCTTGGCCGAGGTTGAAACATCG
>Ga0302195_10002971_pt1 | contig 13365 bp, 13 predicted proteins | sample II_Bog_N1_2_FD_198778 | JGI IMG/M metagenome (GOLD analysis project Ga0302195, IMG submission 198778) | Peat permafrost microbial communities from Stordalen Mire near Abisko, Sweden - II_Bog_N1_2 | ecosystem: Environmental > Terrestrial > Soil > Wetlands > Peat | place: Sweden: Abisko...
GGGGCCGTGAGCAGATGGACTACTGCGCGAGCCATGATTTGGAGGACTTCATTGCCGTCGTTGACGGACGCGGCTCAATTCTGGATGAAGTTGAAGTTTGCTCTCCCGCGTTACGCAGCTTCATTTCAGAGGCGGTCGGCGGATTCCTCAAGGACGTACGCTTCCTCGACGCCGTACCGGGCCATCTCTTGCCCGACGACGCCAATCAGGCTCGGATCGGCCAGCTTCTGGGAAAGCTCCGGAGTCTCCGCGGCGAAATGTAGCGATGTTCGGTTTTGAGATTTAGCCAGGGTCACTCACAGCGAATCAATCTCGATCTTCTCAGGCAAGTGACCGGCCCATTTTGATATAGTTCCGCCAAACGCCGAATGCCTCTGCGGCGACCGCTCAACACCAAGGATCGCCCCCGATGCCGTCCCACAGAATCCTCGCATCCGTCGCAGCCCTCGCCCTCGCCCAAGTCGCCATCGCGCAAACGCCCCCAACCGCCTACACCGTCACCGAAGTCACCCACACCTCCGACACCCCCGGCGCTATGGTCATCTACCGCAACGGCTCCAAAGCGCTGATGGACGTCACCTTCCCAAAGTCCGGCGACACCCCGGCCCATCGCGCCCTCACCCTTTACGACCTGACTGCGGGCGTCACTTACAGTTGGTATCCCGCCGCCACGCCCATCGAATGCAACGCGGGCCGGTTCTCCGGCGATTGGGGCGACCCCTTCGTCAGCGATGACGAAATCCCCAAAGCCATCGCCAAAGGCGACCTGAAACCGGCCGGGACCGAGAACATCGGCGGCATTGCCACCAAACTCTATGCGGGAACCATCAGCGGCAGCAGCATCAAGGTGTGGCTCGATCCCAAAGACAACCTGGTGATGCGCGTTCAGCTCAGCTCGCCAGGATCGGCCGCGGTCATGACCATGGTCGATATCACGAAGGTCTCCTTCGCATCACCGCCCGCCTCGCTTTTCGTCCTGCCTCCGTCCTGCGCGGGGGTTCATCCAGCGCCGACGGCCGCCGAGCTCATCGCCGCCGAGACCGGCGACACCGCCACCAACTATGTCGCCAATACCGGCCTTCCGTCAGGCAACAAGAACTCCTGCACCGTCGTCCTCCGCGTCCTGCGCGCCGGTGTGATGACCCCCGTCACCCGCTACCAGGCCGCCATCGACTTCACCTACAACGTCGACAACCCGCCCCACTACGTCTCCGGCGTCAGCGACAGCGGCATCGAAACCTTCTCCGGAGGCGGCATTCACGAGATCACCAACCAAATCCGCAACGGCGTCCTCCGCATTGACAATCCCCCCGCCTACTTCGGCCTCGACGTCAACCTCATCAAGCCCCATTACGGCTCCAGCACCACGGTCATCTACCGCCAGTGCTTCGCCCCGCAAACCGTCCTCCTCTACGTCGTCAAAGACCCGGACAATCCCTCCGCCGGCGGCGACTTCCTCTGGGCCAAATCCGGAAAATTCGCCACTGTGCCACCCGCCCGGTAGCGCTTCTGCCCCACTTCCGTGGCAGTCTCCGTGAGCGTCTGCCAAGAATCTTCGCTCGGCCTATTGCAATTCCGCATCAATCCGATAATCTCTGTGTCAACACAACGTAAATCTGCTGTGGTGGGCATCCCAAAAAAGTGGCTGGGGTGAACGCTCCGGCGCAGGCAGCGTATGCCTATCTTGGACGATTCCGCCATGCGCGGGACCAGAGGAGAACTGTATGCAAGCCGAATCCCACCCGCTCGAACCCTTCTTCCAGCAGATGGTCCGCAACAGTTACGCCGGAAAACTGGGCATCCACGACGCCAACATCACCCGTTACATCGCCGGCCTCCTCTGCGAGTTCTCCGAAGCCGACAAGCTCTACAAAGTCCACGACGAACGTGGCAAGCCCATCAACTCGGTCGACGAGATGGTGCGCGCCTCCGACCCCGTCCACGGCACCGCCTCCTCCTTCGACGCCGAGCGCGCCATCCGCAAGCACATCGGCGACTACGCCCTCTTCGTCTCCGGCATGTACCCCGAATCCATGGACCCCTACCGCCGCCGCCACGGCCAGCACAGCTTCGAGGAGCTGGTCAAGGTCGGCAAGGAGAGCTACTACATCGTCAGCCAGTTCGACCTGGACGAATACGCCGAAGAAGCACCCATGTTCGGCCGCCTCAGTGAGTGGTTCGACCGCTGCATCTACGGTCTGAGATTGGTCCGCGAAGACCTCACCCACAACAAGCCCGGCTTCCTCCCCGCTCGCGTCAATTAGCCACGCAACGCTCCCAGCCAGTCCAGCCACAACAGTGGGTATCCCACATCTCGATGTCGAGATGTGGGAGCCACAAGTTCGCGCCCGGCTGCGTCCATAAGAAACGAGTCGACGAACGAGTTTCTTCCCAGGCTACAGGACCAGCCTCACCTCGCTCAGTTCCCCTCCCCAGAAACCCGCATTCCCCGCCCCGCGCCACTCCTGACAAAAAATCATTCAACCAAGTAGTTGACTCCAGCCCCGCACCTGCGCTATCATTCAACCAGTTAGTTAAATGACAGCCCCGCAGGAGCCAGGATGCCTAGTCAGAACGCTCTCCGCAACGACGAAACCCGCCTCGACTCCATCTTCCACGCGCTCGCCGACCCAACCCGCCGCGCCATTTTGCGCGACATCTCCAGCGGCGAAAAATCCGTCTCGGAGGTCGCCCGCCCCTATCGACTCACCCTCGCCGCGGTTTCCAAGCACCTCAACGTCCTCCAGTCGGCGGAACTCATCGCCCGCGAGCGGCGCGGCAGCTTTCAAATCGTCCGCCTTCAGCCCGACAGCCTCAGCGAAGCCGATCGCTGGCTCGCCTACTACAGCCAATTCTGGAACAAACAACTCGATTCAATGGCCAAATTTCTCGACGGAGGGAAAGATGAGTGAAGCTTTACGATTGCAAATCAGCAAGGTCGTCCGCGCAACCCGCGGCCGGGCCTTCGACGCCTGGACCAAACCCGAGCTGCTCCTCAAATGGTTCGGCCCCGGAAACATGCTGCCAACCGAGGTCGAAGTTGACCTGCGCCCGGAAGGAAGATTCCGCTTCGTCATTTCCGGCTGCTCGCCACGCACCGGCCTGGAGATGACCATCACCTTCGTCGGAACCTTCCGCGCCATCGTCCCCAACGAACGCATCAGTTTCGATTGGGAAGTCGCCGGCGATCCCGGCGAGCCGACTCTGGTCACCGTCGACTTTCGCGAAGTAGACGCCGGCACCGAAGTAATCCTGACCCACGAAAGAATCCCCAACGCCGAACTCCTGAACCGCAACCAGTTCGGATGGACCGCCATGCTCGAAAAACTCGCCGGAGTCGCCGAGCTCCCCGAGTTCGTTGAGGCCCGATAAGCCACTATCCCGGAAGAACTGACCCACCCTTGCATCTTTCGGATTGAGCCGTGAAGATGAATTCACGCTTAGGCGGAGAGGCCGAGCCGACCCTGGGCCTGCGCGAGTTGAGCCTGTGGTTAAGATCGGCCGCCGTCCCTCTTAGCCCAGCCGCAAAAACAGGGTGGGCTCATTCTCTTTCTCGTTCGCGCAAACCGGGAGCTTCCGCCGAACCAAATCAACGAGTCCAAGAACTAGCCCGGGCGCATTTCCCAGACCGGGGTTCAAACTGCTCCCTTTTCCGCGCCCCAGATTCGCCACTCTCTCCGCAAACCCCTCCACCCGTAACGATACGATTCTCCGTCCCCGCCACTCCAAGCCGATTTCCCTGCTGAAATTTGTGGAATCAACGGTATACTCCGGAAAAGACATTCGAGGCGCGGACAAACGACTCCCAACTTCCGGAGAACGAAACCTTGGGGCCCTATCTGAAACGTTACGGCTACCCTTTATGGATAGCCTTTCTCATTCTCCTCGCATCGATGCACGCGTGGCACCTCCGCGCGGATTTCCCCAATCACTCCCCGTGGCAGGATTGGTCCAAGTACACCGACGAAGGCTGGTACGGCAACGCCGCCATCCGCGCCCACCTCTTCGGCAACTGGTACATCCCGGGCGACTTCAACCCCGCCCCGGCCGTCCCCGTGTGGCCCTTCCTCGAGTGGCTGCTCTTCTTCTTCACCGGCGTCTCCATTGAAGCTGCCCGCGCGCTCTCCGTCGCCTTCTTCCTGCTCAACCTGGGCCTGGCCTACAAGCTCTTTCGCGAGCGCGGTCCGCGCTGGGTCGGTCTGTTGGCCGTGACTCTGCTCGTCACCAGCCCGTTTCTTTACGCCTTCTGCCGCCTCGCCATCCTTGAGCCGCTGCTGCTGGCGCTCACCCTGGGCGCCATGAATCTCGCCGTCCGGCTGCCGCGCTTCCGCAATCAGGAGGGCGTCGCCGCGCTGATCGGGCTCATCTTTACCGGCATGCTGCTCACCAAGACGACCGCGCTCTTTATTCTGCCGGGGCTGATCTGGGTCATGTCTCTCGAGTTCCGCCGCCGCAGGCGCCGCCTGTTCCGCTTGCTGGTGGCGGCCGGCGGCACCGCGGCCGTTTCCTTCAGCCTGTGGATGCTCCTGATCGTCAACCTCGACCTCTTCGTCGACTACAAATACCTCTTTTTTATCAACGACTACAAAAAGCCCCACGGCGTCATCAATCGCCTGATGAGCTTCTGGTGGTCTTTTCATGGCGGATTGTGGGCCGATCTGGTGCTGGTGCCGCTCGCCGGCCTGCTCATCCTGGCCGCGCTCTACGCCTGGCGCCGCGAATGGACCCTCGGCCTGTGGCGCGACCCCATCTTCGGCGGCTCGGTGCTGGTCGTCGCCGGATACATCGGCTTCATGACCTACCAGAACCATCCCCAGCCGCGCTACTACACCGTAGTCGCCTTCTTCAGCTTTTTCGTGGTGGTCCGCGTGCTCGCCCAGATGCTCTACCAGGAGGAGCGGCTGCGCAAGCTCGGCCTCGCCATTCTCGCCGTCGTCGTCGTCACCGCCGGCTTCAATACCGCCTGGACGTTAAGCTACGTCCTGCACCCCGAGTACACCTTCGTCCACGCCGCCGAAAACCTCACCCGCTACATCGACGAGCACCCCAACGGCAAGCGCTTGCTGGTTTCCATCAGCGGCGACCAAATCTCGCTGGTTACCCACATCCAGACGCTTTGCGACGACTTCGGCACTCAGGACCTGCCCACCAAGCTGGTGCGCTACCAGCCCGGCTGGTATGCCACCTGGAACGACTTCGATCCCGGCACACTCGAAGACATTCACACCCACTTCTCACTCGAACAGGTCGCCGGATTCCCAGCCTTCGACGACCCGGAGCGCAATGTGCTCTACCTCTTCAAGCTGCATCCGCTGGCCAAAGGGCAGGTGCGCGAACCGGATAGCGGCGCGCTCCAGGTGCCGCTGCCCGGGGACAAGATCGATATTCCCGTGGAATAGGATTCGCTCCTGGCGCGCTATCTGCCCAGATAGACCCGGTACTGCTTCTCGATCACTCCCGTCGCCCGCGCCAGTTGCAGCTTCGACAGGTTGAACTGGTACAGGCTCTCCACCAGGTTGCTCTGCGCCGCGGCCAGCGTGGCCTGCGCCTGCACCAGCGGCAGAGTGTCGTCGATGCCGGCGGCAAAGCGGTCCGTCTCGTCGGAGAGCGCGCTGGTCGCCAGATCCACATTCGACCGCGCCACATCCACCAGCTTCTGCGCCGCCGCAGCATCCAATAGCGCCGACCGCACCTGCTGGTCGATCTTGCCGCGCAGGTCGCCCAGTTGCAGGTCCACGCCATGCACCTCCGCTTTGGCCACCTCCGCGTCGCCGCGCAGGCTGCCCTCCCGGAAGATCGGCAGCTTCAGCGATCCCATCGCCATAAACGTTCCGTGATAGCCCACGCCGGTCACGCCGGTCACGCCGTAGTTGCCGGTAAAGCTCAGCGTCGGCAGGCGCTCCTCTTTGGTGGCCTGCAAGACAATCTTCGCCCCACGCTGCAGCGCCTGCAGATTCTGGTAATCCTGCCGGTTCTGATACGCCGTCGCCTTCAGCTCTTCCGGGCTGCTTGCGGTCAGTTCGCTGTAAGGGGCCGGGTCGCTGAGCGCGATCCTCTGCCCAGGGGCAATCCCAATCTCCCGTTTCAGCAGAATCGCCTGCTTTTCCAGCTTGTTTTCGTTGGTCACCAGCGTCTGCTGCTGTTGCTGGTACTGCACGCGCGCCCGCAACTCGTCCAGATTGGCCGCCGTGCCGGCCTCGTGCTTGGCTTTGGCCTGCTCCAGCAGCACCCGGTCCGCGTCCAGAAGCGCCTTGGCGTTGTCCACTTCGCTCTGCGCCGCAATCACCCCCAGATACGCCGTGGCCACCTGCTGCACCACCTCGCCCCGCGCCGTCTCCTTGGTAAAGTACGCCACCTGCTCCGCCGCCTTCGCCGCCCGGTAACCACCCAGCACAGGTCCCGACAACAGCGTCTGCTCATAGTTGATCTGCCCGGTGGTTACATCGGCCTTTGTAATCAACGCAATGCCGTTGAATCCCCCAGGGAACAAGCCGCCGATCTTCTTCGCAAACCCGGGCCCAAAACCGAGGGCGGCCAGGTCGTATTCGCTCACGTCTTCTTTCCCAGTGACCGTAATCGAGGGCAAAAACGCCTGCACCGCTTCCAACTCTTCCCCGTGCAGCGTCTTCTCGTAAACCTCGGCGTCTTTCAGGCCGAGGTTGCTTTCAAATCCGCGGCTGATCGCGTCGTCCAGCGACAGCCGCAACACCGCATCCGTCGCCGGCTTCAAGGTCACGCTGCCGAAATACGTGTTGTTCGCGGACGACGGATTGGCAGAGGCGCCGCCCGCCTGGGCGCAGGCAAAGGCACCGCCAAGGGCAAGCGCCGCAAAGCCCGCCAAGGCTGAAGAGCGCGCAAGAAATGAGATTTCCATCGGTTTCACTGACATCAATCTTTCAGATGCCCAAACTTGGCTGAAGATTCCGCGTTTCCCCGGAAAGCCGCGGGTTCCGTGCAGCGGTCGATCGCTCAATCCAGGCTGTCCTCCGGACGAGGCGGCTTTCCCCCATCCCGATCAAGCAAACGGCGAAATTCCTCCCGATTCGCACGGTTGCGGCGGACCGCAAAGAACTCTTCCGCCTCCGCATTCCTGGCGGCGGCAAAAGCGGGATCAATCTTTTCCAGAGAATCGAACCGCGAAGCACCCATAAAAGCAGAGTAAATCAAACTCTGCGCAAAGAGCCGCGACCGCACTCAACCTCCAATCCCTATTCCCTATTCCCCAATCCCTATTCCCTATTCCCTCCGTCACTCCTCCTCCTCCGCCACCGGCTTCTTCGCCGTAGCCAATATCTTCTCCGCCACCAGTTGCGGCACCACATCGTAGCTCTTCAGCTCCATGTGAAAGCTTCCCCGCCCCTGGGTCATCGACGTCAGCGCCGTCCCGTAGCTCAGCATCTCCGCCATCGGCGCCTCGGCCTCAATGACCGTCAGCCGCCCGTGCGCGTTCATGCCCTGGACCCGTCCCCGGCGGCCATTCAGGTCGCCCATCAGCGTTCCGGCAAACTCATCCGGAGCCTCCACCACCACCTTCATGATCGGCTCCAGCAGGCACGGTTTGGCTTGCTCCATCGCCTTGCGGAAGGCCAGCCGCCCGGCCACTTTAAACGAAAGTTCGTTCGAATCCACGTCGTGGTAGCTGCCGTCGTAGACCGTCGCCTTGAAATCCACCACGGGAAATCCGGCCAGAAACCCGCGCAGCGCCGTCTCAATGATCCCCTTTTCCACCGCCGGCACATACTGGCGCGGAATCGATCCTCCGAAGATCTCGTTGCCAAACTCGAATCCAGCTCCGCGCGGCAGCGGTTCCAGCCGGATCTTGCAATCGCCAAACTGTCCATGCCCGCCCGATTGCTTCTTGTGCCGTCCCTGCGCCTCAGCCTTGCCGCGAATCGTCTCCCGGTAGGGCACCTTGGGCGCTTTCAGCGTCACTTCCGTGTGATAGCGCCGCTTGAGCCGCGAAACGATCGCCTCAATATGCTGCTGCCCCGCCCCCGCCACCAGAAACTCGTTCGTCTCCGGGTCGCGGAAGAAGCGCACCATCTGGTCCTCTTCGATCAGCTTGTGCAGAGCCCCGGCCAGTTTGTCCTCGTCGGCCCGCGTCTTCGGCTCAATGGCGTAGGTCATGCTCGGCTCCGGCCGGCTTACCGGCTCCACGGCAATCTCCGCGCCCTTTTGTCCCAACGTGTCGCCGCTCAGCGTATCGCGCAGTTTGGCCACCGCGCCCAGGTCGCCGGCGTGCAACTCGGCCACTTCGACTGCCTTGCGCCCTTGCATCACGCTCAGGTGGCTCAGCCTTTCCTGCCCCTTCCGGGTATAGTTTTCCACCACCGTGTCGGTCTTCACCACCCCGCTCACCACTTTGAAGAAGCTGATGCGCCCGGTAAACGGGTCGGTCATCGTCTTGTAGACGAACAGCGCCACCGGCTCCTTGTCGTCGACCGCCCGCAGCACAATTCCTGAGTCGATCGGGCCGCCGCTGCCGCCCGAGCTGTCGCTCCCATTGGCCGAGCCAGCCTGCACTTGCTCCAAGACCCGCACCGTCTCAAGAACCGGAGGATGCGCCGCCATCGGCGCCCGCTCGCTCGCCGCCGGCGCATACACCTTCAGAAAATCCAGCAGATGGTCCGTCGCCACGCCCGCCTGGCCGCTGGCGAAGAGCACCGGGAATATCCGGTCCTCGCGGATCGCCTCGTGCAGCGCCGTAATCAGGTGCTGCTCGGGAATCGTGCCCATCTCGAAGTACTCCTCCATCAGCTCGTCTTTGCCCTCGGCCACCAGTTCCACCAGCGCCTCGTGCGCCGTCCGCGCCGCGCCCAGCATTCCGGACGGCACTTCACCGATCTTGCCCTGGCCCGTGCTGCCCGCCGTCGGATAGAAAAACGCCTGCATCGTCACCAGATCCACGACGCCGTGAAAGCCTTCGGGCCCCGTAATCGGCAACTGCACCGGAACGCAGGTCCGTCCCCAGCGCTCGTGCAGATCCTCCATCAGCGCCGACAGCCCGCCCGACCCGCCCGCCCGGGGATGATCCATCTGATTCAACACCACGATCCGCGGCAGATTGAACTCCTCGGCAAACTTCCACACTCGCTCCGTCACCGCCTCCACGCCGCTCTGCGCGTTCACCACAATCAACGCCGCCTCCACCGGCAGCATCGCCGCCCGCGCCTCGTGGCTGAACATGTGAAAGCCCGGCGTATCCACCAGATTGATCTTCACTCCCTGCCACTCGGCAAAGGCGACGGCATTCTGCATCGTCGTCGCGCGCGCCACGTCCTCTTCGTCGTAGGCGGTCACAGCGCTGCCATCGGCCACCCGGCCCTGGGTTGCGGTCATCTTCGCGGCATGCAGCAGAGCGGCAACCAATGTGGTTTTGCCGCTGTGCGCATGCCCCACTACAGCTACGTTGCGGATCTCACTTCCCTGGTACGTTTTCATCGCTGGACTCCTTTTGCTTTCCGATCGTTTCCCGATTGTTTCCCGATTGATCTGTTTCCCGAATGATCGTCCGATTTCGCCATCAAAGATGTGCCCAAACGCAAGAAACCGGGCAGCCCGATCGCCGCCCGGTTCCAGTTGTTTCAAGCCGCAGGGAAACCCTCTGGGCGTCCCTGCGGGCGTCTCTGTGGCCGGATTGCCCGGCCCTCATCCCCGGTCTGCCGTCCTCCGTCATGCGGATTACCCCGGCAGGCGCATTCACGGAATTGCAATACATGCATCCGGAAAGCGTCTTCTCTAAAGAAGAGGAAGGCTATCACACCCAGCCTCAAGGCTCAATGGCCTTCATCACACAGGGCGCAATGAGCCCGCTGGCGTCTCGCAAGAAGCCGCACGCCGAATGGATTCCGGCTCAGGATTTGTCGAACCGCGAGTCGAGCGCCAGGTAAATCGCCACGCCGCTCAGCAACGCCAGGGCGGCCAGGGCCGGAACCAGCAGCGTCGGATTCCAGCTATGATTGGCGACCAGACTCGCCCAGAAGTCCGCCGAATGCGCGGCCTCGGTCTGCGGAAGCGGTTCCTGTTTCAGGCTCGCCAGCCAGCCAGGCAAGTCGAATCCGTTGCGCATCAGGAAGGCGATGAGCCCGGCCGCGACAGCGCAATAGAGCGCCAGCGCAAACACCTGCGCGCGGGTAATCGGCTTGCCGATCCGCTCCACAGCCGAGTAGCGCCGGCGAAGCTGCGCGCGCCACCAGAGAAGGCCCGGCGCGCCCAGCGGAGCCAGCGGCAAAGACTGTTCGCGGGCCGTCACGAACGCCTGTTTCACCAGCAGCAGATCCGCGCAGCGCGCACAGGTCTCGGCGTGGCCGCGCAACGCATCCTCAGCAGCGCCCGGCCACTGGCCCGAGCTCAACAGCGCAAGAATCTCCTTTTCGCGAGGACAGACGATCATGGCTTCCTCCATTCCCCCTGCTTGCGCAGCAGAGCGGCGATGCGGCGGCGGGCGCGAAAGAGCAGCAGCCGGATGCTCGTCGATTGCAGCCCGGTGATCTCGGCGATCTCCTTGTGGGCATAGCCCTCGGCGTAGGCCAGCCACAGCAGTTGGCGTTCCCGGGGGCTCACCTTGGCCAGCGCCGGACCAAGCATCTCGCCAAAGTCGCCCGTTCCCGAGGGGCTGGCGGCGGCCAGCAGCGCTTCCGGCACCTCCTCAAGCGAGCTCGCAACCGGCTTGCGCCAGTAGTCGCGCAGCAGGTTCGTGGCGATGCGGAAAAGGTAGCGCCGCGCCGCCACCTCTCCGTCGGCCGGATAACTTGCCCCCAGAAAGCGCAGATACGTCTCCTGCATCAGGTCGTCGGCCAGCGCGTGGTTGCCGGAGACCCGCACCAGGTAGGCCCAAAGCGGCCGCGCCGACCGCGCATAGAAGGCGGCAAAGGCCTCGCTATCCATGCGCAGTTCTGCCGGCGCGGCGGCCTCTCCGGTCTTCAGCGCGGGAATGGCGACAATCCAGAACATGGCGTGCGTCTCCTTGGGCTTCCAGACTCAGGCTCACTGCCCAACTCGCGTGTGTTTTTCCGCTTGAGCCGCCTGCCCAGGCTCAGGCATCAGGCCAAGGCGCTGCGCCAGCACCCAGGTCATGCCTGCCGAGATGATAAATCCCAAGCCCGGCATCAGGGTAAGAACGCCGAAGATCAGCAACTCCGTCTTGTGCTCGTAGATGCGTCCGCTCAGCAGCATGAATCCCAGCCCGGTCAGCGTGAGCACAATGCCGATCTGGAGCGGCATCAGGACGCGGGCGACGGCGTTGGGCATGCGTTGCTGCGCCTCAAAATCCACCGGAATCGGCGCGGCCTGCAGGAACCGGTTGCCCGCCTCCGTTCCCATGTACCCCAGCAACTCCTGGCTGGAGGCGAAGCGATCGATCAGCTTGCCGTGCACATCAGTCTGCAGCTTGAAGATGCGGCTCCAGCGGCGGTTCTCCAGCAGGGTGCGGATCACCCAGATGAGCACCGACAGCAGGGTCACCAGGATCACGAACGGTCCCACGTCGTTGATCAGATACTCGATCAGTGGCCGCTCCCGCTCCTGGCGGCTGGTGTCGGGCCAGACCTTCTGCTCCAGCGCCTCTTCATTGCTGCCATGGCCGGGCGGCAGGTGGGTAAACAGATAAAAGCTCGGGTTCCGCGCCACCTCTGGGTGGTTGAGCAAGAACTGGCCGAGCTCCGGATTGTTGCGCGCGACGTACTCCTGGTTGGAGAGCAGCGAAGGGTCGCGGGCCACTACCTCCGTAAGCGTGGGGCTGAGCCGCAGCAGCTTCAGCAGTTGCTCCTGCGTGGCCGGGAAGTTCGCCTCGCTCTCGGCCTGCGGGTTTGGCTTCGGAGCCGGAGTGGTCTGGGCGGCTGCGGCGCAGGCCACGGCAAGCGTGGCGGCCAACAGAAAATTGCGGACAAATCGATTCATTGCGGTTTCCTTTGCTCGGACTGGGGAGGTGCTCTGCCTGTACAACGGCTATGGGGCGGCGTCGGTTAACAGAAAAAAATCCGCCCGCCCCGATTCCCGGGCACAGAACCGTCCCGCGCGGTCTATGCCCGGGCCGCCCACCCCTGCTAGCATCCAAATTGGAGAAAGGTGGAGGAAAGCATGGAAAAGGAAGTTGCATCGGGATCGGGCGCGCGCCGAAATGAGGATATCGCGCTGGATTTGCTGAAATTTGTGGCGGCCGCCACGGGGTTTGGCCGGACGGTTGTGCCCTCAACCGGCTTCAACTCCGCCCCCGCGCCCAAGCCGGAAGAACAGGTGAACCAGTTGCTCGACCTCTACAGCCGCTGCCTCAACGTGGTGGATGGCGGAGTGAAGGGGTAGCCGGGTGCCCTCGGACGCGGATTTGGGCCGCTCTCTGCGCGTGGCCGTAGCCGGAACCGGCGCATTTGGCCGCAACCATCTGCGCGTTTACCACGAACTGGCCGCGATCGGCGTTACCCTGGCCGCCGCCATTGAGCCCAACCCGGCGCGCGCCGCCGAAGCCGCCCAGCGCTACGCAGTTCCAGTCTTTGCAACCGTCGAATCGGCCCTCGCCGCCGATCTGCGCCTCGATGCGGCCTCCGTGGCCGTTCCGACCATCCATCACCACGCGGTCGCCAGCCAGTTGCTCGCCGCCGGCGTCGATTGTCTGGTTGAAAAACCATTGGCCGCAACGCTCGCCGAGGCGGACGACCTGCTCGCCCTCGCTCAAAGGCACACGCGCATCCTGCAGCCCGGCCATCTGGAGCGCTTCAACCCCGCCGTCCTCGCCACCGAGCCCACCGTCAAACGGCCCATGTTCTTCGAAGCACACCGGCTGAGCGTCTTTACTCCCCGAGCCCTGGACGTGGACGTGGTACTCGATCTGATGATCCACGACCTGGACATCGTACTCACCTTCGCCCGCAGCCCGGTCCGCGAAGTGCGCGCCGTGGGCCTGCCGATCCTCTCGCCGAAGGTAGACATCGCCAACGTCCGCGTCGAGTTCGAATCCGGCTGCGTGGCCAACTTCACCGCCTCCCGCGTCTCCACCGAACGGGTCCGCAAGCTGCGCTACTTTGAGCCGCGCCAGTATGTCTCGATCGACTACGCGCGCCGCGACGTGCTCATCATCCGCGTAGCCGAGGATTTCAGCCTCGATGCGGCCATGGCCGCGGGCGCGGCGGGCGGATTCACCGACGGGCTCCCTGGTCTCTCTTTCACCAAGCCAACGGTGACGCCCGGTGAGCCGCTGCGTCTGGAAATTGAGGCTTTCCTAGGTGCGGTTCGCAGCCGCCGGGAGCCGCCGGTGACAGCGCGCCAGGGACGCGAAGCTCTGGCGCTGGCGCTTGAGATCCAGCGCCAGATGGAAATCCACGCCGCTGGAGCGGGTCTGGCGGATTTTTTCACCCGATCATGAATCTCATG
>Ga0302195_10002972_pt1 | contig 13362 bp, 9 predicted proteins | sample II_Bog_N1_2_FD_198778 | JGI IMG/M metagenome (GOLD analysis project Ga0302195, IMG submission 198778) | Peat permafrost microbial communities from Stordalen Mire near Abisko, Sweden - II_Bog_N1_2 | ecosystem: Environmental > Terrestrial > Soil > Wetlands > Peat | place: Sweden: Abisko, Stordalen...
CACCGCATCGAGAAAGCCCTTTTCCAGCAGGAACTCCGCCCGTTGAAACCCCTCCGGCAGCTTCTGCCGGATCGTCTGCTCGATCACCCGTGGCCCGGCAAAGCCGATCAGCGCTCCCGGTTCGGCGATATTCAGATCTCCCAACATGGCGAAGCTGGCAGTCACTCCACCCGTGGTCGGATCGGTCAGCACGCAGATATACGGCACCTTTGCGTCGTCCAGTTGAGCCAGCGCCGTCGAAATCTTCGCCATCTGCATCAGGCTCACTACGCCCTCCATCATGCGCGCCCCGCCTGAGGCCGCAACCACGATCAGCGGCTTGCGGCCCACTCTGGCCCGGTCCACGGCGCGCGCGATCGTCTCGCCGACCACCGCTCCCATCGAGCCGCCAATGAAGCCATACTCCATCGCGCTGACCAACACCGAATGCGGCCCAAGTTGTCCGACCGCATTCAAAATTGCATCGTCCAGGCCGGTCTGCTCCTGTGCCATCCGAAGTCGCTGTTTATAGGGCTTAATGTCGGCAAAGTTCAAAGGGTCGGTCGAACGCAACCCGCCGTCCACCAGTTCGTAGCCCGGCTCAAGCAGCAGGTTGATCCTCTGTCGCGCCCCGATCTTGAAGTGGTGCTGGCATTTGGGGCAGACGTTCAGGTTGGCTTCAAGCTCCGCCTTCCAGACGACCGCCCGGCAGCCCACGCACTTGATCCACAAACCCTCGGTGCGCACCCGCGACTCCGCCGCCTCCGCAGCCCCCTTGACGCCGGGACCGTACTCGCCACCTTCACGTTTGAACCAGGACATGCAACCCCTTTTGAAACAGCTGACAGCTAACAGCTCACAGCGGACAGTTCACGTTGAGCAGTACACGGCAAGTAGAGAAATTCGGGCTTTGCAAACTGATCGCTGACGGCTGATAGCTAACGGCTGTCGGCTGTCAGCTAGTATTCTATGCCGCGCTGCGCCAGAATCCCCTTCTGGTAAGCGTGCTTTACCTCGCGCATCTCGGTCACCGTATCCGCCAGCTCCACCAGCAGAGGATGAGCATTGCGCCCGGTCAGAATCACATGCACCATCTCCGGCCGTCCGCGCAGCGCCTCGGCCACCACCGCCGCGTCCAGCATCCCATACCCAATGGCATAGTTGATCTCGTCCAGCACCACCATATCCCACTCGCCACTGTAGATGGCTTCGCGCGCCTCGTCCCACGCGGCCTCCACCAACCGAATGTCCTCCGGATCGGTCTCCGCGCCACCCACCTTCACAAATCCCCGGCCCATCTGCTTCATCACGAAGTTCCCATCGAAGGCCAGCACCGCATCAAGTTCGCCGTAGTGCCACGACCCCTTCAGGAACTGAAGCATCAGCACCCGCATCCCATTGCCCACCGCGCGCAAAGCCGTGCCCATAGCGGCAGTGGTCTTGCCCTTGCCGGGGCCAGTGTTGATCAGAATCAGTCCTCGCCGCGAATCGGTCATCACAACTTTCAGCTTACAGCGGACAGCTAACAGTTCACCCCAAGCCGATATCGAGTGATCCTCTGCAATCGATACCGGGAGACTGACAACTGTCAACTGTAAGCTGTCTGCTGCCGCTCAGTGTCCGGAGTGATACGGATGGCCAGTCAGAATTGTAAATGCCCTGTAGAGCTGCTCGGCCATCACCAGCCGTGCCAGCGCGTGAGCCAGTGTCATCGGCCCCAGCGAGAGCAGCAGGTCGGCCCGCTTGCGGGCCTCCTCAGACCATCCGCTGGCTGGCCCGATGGCGAAGACAATCTGCTGCGCTCCCTCGTCGCGCCGCGCGCCAAGCCATGCGGCAAAGGCCTCAGAACTCATCTGCCGCCCCCGGCCATCCATCAGCACGGCCAAGGCTGGCGTGCGCCCCTCGAGCCGTTTCAACCAATCGAGCAGCGCTTCCTCGGTGCGAAAGGCCTCAGCCCGGCAGTGCGCAAAGGCCGCGCAGCGCCCAAGATAAACTGCAGTCAGTGCGTCGACTTCATCCTTCGAGCCGGGCCGCGCGCCGATATGAGCCAGAGTAAGGTTCATCAATAAAAGGAGAGCCAGTGCATCAAATCTAGCATCTGGGCCCGAAATCAAGGCGCCGGCTTCGATGCAACCCTCCCAAAGTCCGGACTATTTTGCGGCCCGGCTAAACGGTCTGCGGAAAAACCTCAGCGAAGCTCTGATAAGCGTCAGGGCACGACTTCAGTCGTGCCGTAAGAGCCGCATAATCAACGCGGGCTTTAGCCCCCGGGGGATTCTTTTTGTGGATCTGGTGCTTCATCGAGCCTTTTTTCGCAGCCTGTAAAGCTGTGCCCCTGCAAAGCATCGACTCAATTCGAGCTTCCCTAGATGTGGCAGCTTGCCTGGCCGCGCTTTTCCAGGTAGCGCTGGTGGTACTCCTCGGCGCGCCAGAAGGTCTGGGCTGGCTCGATCTTCGTCACAATGCGCTTAGGCCTGAAGCGGCCCTCGGCGGTGAGATGCTCGATCTTGGCGCGGGCCTGCGCCTCCTGCTCCGGGGAGTGGAAAAAGATTGCCGAGCGGTACTGCGCGCCCCAGTCCGGGCCCTGGCGATTGAGGGTGGTCGGGTCGTGGAGAGCAAAGAACGCGTCCAGAAGCTGCTCGTAACTGACCAAGGCGGGGTCGAATTCCGCCTCGACCACCTCGGCGTGGCCGGTCTTATCGGTGCAGACGTCTTTGTAGCTGGGCCGCTCCAGTGAGCCTCCCTCGTATCCGACGGCAGTTGCCGTCACGCCGGGAATCGCCGCAAACGCCGCCTCGACTCCCCAGAAACACCCTGCCCCGAAGGTCGCCTTCTCCTGACTCATGCCTGATAAGATGCGTGGCCAAGGCTTCAGGTGACAAATTTGCGCCGACCGCATCTCCTGGTTCGCTGATTCACTCGTACCTTAGCGCCTCGATCGGGTCCAGGTTGGCCGCCTTCCAGGCCGGGTAAATGCCAAACACCAGGCCGATGGCGCAGGAAACGCCAAAGCCGATCAGCACCCACAACGTCGAAAGCGTGGCCGGCAGTCCAATAGGCAAAAAGTAAACGATCCACGTGATCACCGCCCCCGCCATCACGCCGATTACTCCTCCCACGGCGCACAACGTCACCGCCTCGGTGGTGAACTGCGTCAGTATGGTCCGTTTGGTGGCCCCGAGGGCCTTGCGTATCCCGATCTCGCGCGTCCGTTCTGTCACCGAGACCAGCATGATGTTCATCACTCCCACGCCGCCCACCATCAGTCCCACACTCGAGACGGCAATCATGAACGCCACCAGCCCATTGGTCAGCTGGCCCCACAGTTTCGTCAGCGAGTCGGGCCCAAAGATCTCGAAGTTGTCGTCTGCCTCAACCTTCACCTTGCGCCGGATGCGAAGCAGCTCGCGAATCTCTTCCTGCACCAGGGCCTTGTTCTTCGGGTCGTCGTACTTCACGCTCACCCACATATCCTTGTCTTCCGAGTGCATGCTGTGAAAGGTGCCCAGCGGCAGATAGACCTGGTTGTCGGCCGGGTTCTTTCCGCCGCCGAAGAGCTGCTTCTGCTTGTCCAGCACGCCAATCACCGTGTAAAGGCCGGTCTCGATATTCACTTCCTTGCCCACCGCCGGTTCGTTGCCAAAGAGATCCTCCCAGGTATCGTGGCCCAGCACGCAGACGTGATCGTGGCGTTCGTCCTCTGCGTCATTGAACAAGCGGCCGTCAACGATCTTCAGGTCGTAGACATCGCCCACCTCGGCCGTCGAGCCCTGCAAAATCGTCCCGGCCACCTTCTTGCCGTTATATTTCACCGCGATATCGCCCACCCGGAACTGCGATTTCACATGTTGAATTCCGCCGTCGGCCGCCACCACATGAGGCAGTGTTCTGAGCGCCAGCACGTCGTCCAGGTTGAACTTCTTGCGAGTCAGTTGCTCGGTGGTGGGCCGAACGCCGATCACCGGCATGTGAAAGACCCAGATAATATTCGATCCCATCGCGGTCACAAAGTCCGCGATCCGGTTATTGACCCCGTTGATCACCGACGAGATTGCGATGACCGTCGTGACACCGATGACGATTCCCAACACGGTCAATCCCGAACGCAGCTTGTTTGCCCGGAGCGTATCCAGGGCCATCTTGACCGATTCGCGTGTTTGTCCTTGCGCCATGAAAGCTCCTGGCCGTCAGCGATCCGCTGTCAGCAGTCAGTTGTCAGTCTTGCTGAATCTGGTCTTTCAACGATTCCAGAAGCGCATACATCATCTTTCCAACTTCGTGCGACAGACTCTCTGCTTCATTGACCAACTCAGGTTTTCCGATTTGAAGCGCTCGAGCGATTTCGAGCTGCGTTCGCAACTCAAAATTAGAACCTCGAGCGATACCCAAGAACTGCCGAAACTCGCTGCCATTCAGCCGTCCATGCCCTTCTGCGATGTTGCTAGGTATGGAAACAGCGGCGCGCCGTATTTGGCTCGTCAAGCCGTAGACTTCTTCGCGTGGGAAGCCCTGGGTGAGACGATAGATCGCAACCGTCAACTGCATTGCTCTCTGCCAAACCAATAGCTCCCGAAAAGATTGCGCCATATTTGTCGAGCTCCCTATTGCTGATAACTGCTAGCTATTCGCTGACAGCTGACGGCTGATGGCTGACAGCTGCACTCAGAGCTCCGCTCTGAGTGCCACCACCGGGTCCAGTTTCGCGGCCTTGCTTGCAGGATAAACGCCGAAGAAGATGCCAACTGCGAGAGCGAGAAATAGTCCCAGAAAGATCACCCACAGCGGCGCATTGGTTGGAAAGCCCACGACCAGCGTGATCAGCTTGCCGATCCCGATGCCGCACAGCACGCCGATCGCTCCGCCCAGCAGTGCCATGGTTCCGCTTTCAATGAGGAACTGCAGCAGCACGTCGCGCTGCCGGGCGCCCAGCGCCTTGCGCACGCCGATCTCGCGTGTGCGTTCCGTCACGCTCACCAGCATGATGTTCATGATGACGATGCCGCCCACCACCAGCGAAATCGAAGCCAGGCCCAGAACCACCGTGGCAAAGATGCTGCTGATCTGCTTCCAGATGTCCAGAAAAGTGTCGTTGGTTTCGATCTCGAAGTCGTCAGCCTGATCGGGAGCGTCATGGCGGCGGGTGCGCATCAGCACGCGAACTTCATCCTTGGCCCGCTCCATTGCGGCGGCGTTGCCGTTGGCCCGAGCATAGATGTCCACCGAGTCGTTGTACCCGTATGTCTGCTGGTAGGTGGTGATCGGAACGGCCACCCAGTTGTCCTGCGACTGGCCCAGCGTTTTTCCCTGCCGGTCTCCCACGCCCACGATGGTGTAGGGGATGCCGTCGACCCGTATCTCCTTGCCGATCGGGTCGCCGTCGCCCAGCAGGTTGTCTACAATGTCGTATCCCACGATCGCGTCGTGAGTGCCGTGATCCTCGTCGGCCTGGGTAAAGCCGCGGCCCAGCGCAATGTCAATGTTGTTCAGCCCGAGCATCGTCCAGGTGTAGCCCCGCACACCGGAATTGTTGCTCGAGTGGCCGTTGGAGACCACATTGGTATAGCGGTTCAGCATCGCGCCCACCTCACCGCACTCCGTACAGTTGTCGCGAATCGCCTGATAGTCCTCAAAGCGCAGAATCTTGCGCTTCTGGTATCGAAAATAGTCGTCCGCGTTGAAGATCACGCTCGACATCCGGTTGACCGTGAACACATCGGCGCCGTAGCCCGATAGCTTCGTACTGACGTACTTGTTGGCGCCGTTCACCAGCGTCACGACCATGATGATCGAGGCCACCGCCATCACCACGCCGATCAGCGTCAGCACAGTGCGCATCTTGTTGGCCCACAAGGACTGCAGCGCGAGTTTAACGGCCTCACTGAAAAGCATGTTCCTGCTTTCTGTCGCACAACTTCATCCGGCCCGGTTCCCTCAGTGTACGCAATTCCTCACTCTTCTTAAGGACGTAGCGCAAGCCCATTGCGCCTCCTCCGCGTCAAAAAACCATGCGCGGACCAAGCGATCGCTCCCCTGACCTGATACGCAAAGGCTCGCCGGCAGGTTCCGGCTCCTCAAAAAAATCGCCACAAACCAATCAAAACAGGCATTTTCCAGAAACATTCGTCCCCGTTAAGTCGTAGCATGAATCTGCGCGCACTTCCGCTCAGCTTCACGAATTCAATTCTGCGACCGACCATCCCTATGGAGGCTCAATGATTCGCGCCCACTTCCGCCTTGCACTACCCTTGCTCACGCTAACCCTGCTTCTTCCCGTTCCCGCCTCCGCGCAGGCTTCTTCCATGGCAGCCCCCTCCCAGCCGGCGCTGCTGCTCCGCAACCCATCGCTCAACCAGGACCACATCGCCTTCCGCTACGCCGACGACATTTGGACCGTCGGCCGCCAGGGCGGCGAAGCCGAGCGGCTGACTTCGGATGGGAAGGTGAGTGAAGGTCCGTTCTACTCACCCGACGGCGCGTGGATTGCCTACTCGGCCCGCCTCAACGGCAACACCGATGCCTACGTCATTCCGGCTGCCGGCGGCATTCCCCGCCGCATCACCTGGCATCCCGGCGGCAGTGGCGTCGTCGGTTGGAGCCCCGACGGCAAAGACGTCCTGATCTTCAGCATGGCCTCCAGTTTCCGCCACTACTTCAAGCTCTTCCGCGTCCACGCCGACGGCTCAGGCCTCCCTGAACCGCTGCCGCTCCCCTCCGGCTTCGAGGGTTCATTCTCGCCAGACGGACAATCGATCGCCTACCAGCCCTTCACCAAATGGGAACCCGCCTGGAAGCGCTACGCCGGAGGCCAGACCACCCCCATCTGGATCGTTAACCTCAAGACCCTCGACCTGCAAAAGGTGCCGCGCGAAAACTCCAACGACTCCAACCCCGTCTGGATCGGCGAGTCTATCTACTTCCTCTCCGACCGCACCGGTCCCGTCACACTCTTTCGTTACGAACCTTTCTCGAAGGAAGTCAGGCAGGTCGTATCCAGCACAGGTCCCAACACCAATTTTGATCTGAAGTCCTTCCAGGCTGGCCCCGGCGCAATCGTCTACGAGCAGTTCGGGTCCATCCACCTGCTCGACCTGGCCACCAACGCCGAACAGACCGTCTCCATTCAGCTCCACGGCGAACTGGCCGGACTTGCGCCTCACCGCGTCAACCTGACTCCCGACGAGATTCAGAACGCCCAGCTTTCCCCCACCGGCGCCCGCGCCGTCTTCGAGGCCCACGGAGAAATCTTCACCGTCCCCGGCGAGAAGGGCGACACCCGCAATCTGACCGCGACCCCCGGCGTGGCCGAACGCGACCCCTCCTGGAGCCCCGACGGCAAGACCATCGCCTACTTCTCCGACGCCTCCGGCGAATACCAGCTCTACCTCCACGATCAGACCGGCTTCAAGCCCCCCACCGTCATCGACCTCGGTCCCCAGCCCAGCTTCTTCTATAGCCCCACCTGGTCGCCCGACTCCAAACACATCGCCTACTTCGATAAACACCTGCGCCTCTGGACCGTGGATGTGCCGGCGGGTAAGCCCGTGCTGGTCGACAAACTCATCTACGGCAGCTTCGGCCCCGACTTCGGCCCTGCCTGGTCGCCAGACTCAAAGTGGCTCGCCTATCACCGCGACCTCGACAACCAGTTGCGCGCCATCTTCGTTTACTCCCTCGAAACCCACAAATCCACCCAGGTCACCGACGGCATGAGCGATGCCTTCAGCCCCGTCTTCGACCCCAACGGCAAGTATCTCTACTTCCTCGCCTCCACCGACGACGGCCCCTCCAAGGCCGGCATCGATCTCTCTTCGCTCGACCGCGCACAGACCACCGCTGCCTACGTGGTCGTTCTGGCCAAATACGGAGAATCCCCTGTTCCCCCCGAAAGCGACGACGAGAAGATCAAGGACGAAACCAAAAAAGACGACAAAAAGGACGCGGACAACAAAGACGCGGACAAAAAGAACTCCGACAAGAAAGACTCCGACAAAAAGGACAAGAAGGACAAAGACAAGAAGAGCGACGACAAGGACAAGAACGATGCCGACAAGAAGGACGAGGACAAGCCCGTCGAGGTCAAGATGGATCTGGAGAAGATCGGCGACCGCATCCTGGCCTTGCCCATCCCGCCCCGCAACTACGCAGGAATCTCCGTTGGCAAGACCGGCGTCCTCTACCTCGCCGAAACCTCTCCCTTCGGTCGCGCCAGCAACGGGGGCGACGGCGCCGGCATTCACGCCATCTGGCGCTTCACGCTCGACAAACGCAAGCCGGAGCAGTTGTTCTGGAATGTAGATGCCTTCGTCGTATCCTTTGACGGCTCCAAAGTGCTCTACGCGCGCAAAAACGGATGGACCATCGCCTCGGCCGACGACCTAAAGCCCGGCGAAGACTCTCCCGGCAAGCCTCTGAATCTGAGCGGCCTTGAAACGGTCGTCGATCCCCGCGCCGAATGGCGCCAGATCTACCACGAAACCTGGCGCATCGAGCGCGACTTCCTCTACGACCCCCACACCCACGGCCTCAGCATTCCCAAGGTCGAGGCCCGTTACAAGCCCTATCTCGACGGCCTCGCCTCCCGCTCAGAGTTCACCTATCTCTCCACCGAGATGCTGGGCGAGATCACCATAGGCCACATGTTTGTCGGTGGGCCTCACGAGCCCGATAACGGCCCGAAGACTGGCCTTCTCGGCGCCGACTACAAAGTCCAGAATGGCCGTTACCGCATCGCCAAAATCCTCGGCGGCCAGAACTGGACCCCCGGCCTGGCCTCGCCGCTCACGCTCCCTGGCGTCTACGTCCACGAGGGTGCCTATCTGTTGGCAGTGAATGGACGCGAACTGCACGCAAGCGACAATCTCTATGAGTTTTTCGACGGCACTGCCGGCAAGCAGACCATGCTCCACATCGCCTATAACCCGGACGGCAAAGACGCTCGCGACGTCACCGTCGTTCCCATAGCCGACGAAGACGGTCTCCGCAATCTGGATTGGATCGAATCCAATCGCCACAAGGTCGACGAGCTCTCCGGCGGCAAGTTGGCTTACGTCTATATGCCCAACACTGGCGGCTCCGGCTACACCAACTTCAACCGCTATTTCTACTCCCAGCTCGACAAGCAGGGGCTGGTCCTCGACGAGCGCTACAACGAAGGCGGCTTTATCGCCGACTATGTGGTCGACGTGCTCAAGCGCTTCCCCCTCTCCGGAGCCATCGAGCGCGACGGCAAACCGATTCACGACCCCGTCGGCGCCATCTTCGGCCCCAAGGTCATGCTCATCAACCAGAACTCCGGCTCCGGCGGCGATGCCATGCCCTGGTACTTCCGCAAATCTGGAATCGGCAAGCTGGTCGGCACCCGCACCTGGGGCGGACTGGTCGGCATCGGTGGCTATCCGACCTTGCTGGACGGCGGCTACGTCATGGCTCCCCGCTACGCCATCTACGGCCTCAACGGCGACTGGGAGGTCGAAAACCACGGCATCGCCCCCGACGTGCCGGTCGAAGATCTACCCGCGGACGTAGCCGCCGGCCACGACCGCCAGTTAGAAACCGGCGTCCAGGTTGTCCTCGACGAGCTCAAAGCCCATCCCGTACCCGAGCCGCCGATTCCTCCCTATCCGAACTACCACAAGAACGACGGCCTGGGGAACAACTAGCCCGTCGGCCAAACACCATGGGTGCCCCAGGTCCCGACTTTGGGACCTGGGAAACCACGAACCCATCGCAAAACCTCTGTCATCCTGAGCGACCCGTAGCGCAGCGAAGGGGAGTCGAAGGACCTGCTTCTTGCAGGTGCTCCATAATAATCTGTCGCAGTTTAGCCGCTCTGGATGCACACTCCCGAGACAGATTCTCCGTTCCAATTCCTGATAGGTATATTTCTAATAGAAATAAGACAAGATGAATATCATGTTTGTTCCGGCGGTTCCCTAAGTAACGATAGGCGTGGCGGGTCCTGTATCAGGGCACGACTTCAGTCGTGCCAAAAACGCCACAAAGAAGACGTGGGCTTTAGCCCCTGAGGGATTTTGTTCGTTCCGCGCCACTACTTTCGGCCTGGGTTGACCCTTCCCCTGAGCTAGCTTGATATTCATCTAAAACAATTCACTGCCCCGAGCTCCCAAACCCCTTCTCCGCCCTCGCCGATTCTTCCAGGCTCTCCACCGTTTCCACGCTTCCCGTCAGCACCGGAACAGGAATCATCTGCGCGATCTTCTCCCCGGTCTTCAGCTCGATGGCTGACTCGCCCAGGTTGGTCATCAGCACCAGAATCTCTCCCCGGTATCCCGCGTCGATCACCCCCGCCGTGGTCGCAATCCCCCGCGCCGCCATCGACGAGCGGTCCCGCACCAGCAACCCCAACGGCGTGCCAGTCCCAGGGTGCCGTGCCTCGACGGCGATGCCCGTCCGCACCTTCACCGTAGCTCGCGGCGCCAGCACCGCCCCCTCCAGCGCAAACAGGTCATAGCCCAGATCCTCGCCGGGATGGGCCACCACAGGCGCACGCGCCCCCGCCTCCAACAGCTTCACTCGCAACATCCCTCCATCCTAAGCGATGAGCCGCGGACGAGGCGGAATGCAGCCAATGACACCACACTCGATCGTATCCCCATCTTGGAACCTTCGCGCAGGCCAAACCCGCCTTCGGGAAGCATTGCCGCATGAATCTCAGAAAATCGTTCATCCATGACGGTTATGCCGCATGTTTTCCGTCGATAATAGAATCACAATCCCATTCGATCCGAGAAGGAAAGATTAACCCGATGAGATTTAGCGTCAATGCTGCCGCCGCGGCACTGCTTGCGGTGTGCCTTGTTCCCAGCTACGCACAGACCAGCGAGACCAAACCGCCGGTCAAAAAGCACGTCGCAGCCCAAAAGGCCAAGACACCACCTGCACCTACAGTCCAGGAGCAGATTCAGGCGCTGCGCCAGCAATTGCAAGACCAGGCCAGCCAGATTGAAAGCCTCAAAACCGGCATGGCAGAGAAGGATGCGCAGTTGAAGAAGACTGCGCAGGCCGCCGCTGATGCCCAGGCCTCGGCTGCCAGGGCGGAGGCCGCAGCCTCGCTTCAGCAGCAGGCAGTCGGCGAAAATGCCGCCGCGGTCACAACCCTCCAGTCGGCAGTCACCGGTGTGAAAGCCAGCCAGACCACCCTGGCAGCCGCGGTCACCGACGAGACCGCCAAGATCAAGAAGGTGATCGACAGCCCAGGCGCCCTGCACTACAAGGGAATCAACCTGACGCCGGGCGGCTTCATCGAGGGGGACACCGTCTTCCGTTCTCACGCCACCGGCGTCGGCACCGCCACCAGCAATAACCAGTCCAACAGCTACCTGTTGCGCCAGAGACTGCTTTACATTCAGGCCGAAACCAACTCCCATCTGTCCTTTACCGTCGGCCAGTTATGGTCCCTGGCGACAGAAGACCGCAAAGGCATCACCAGCGCCGCCGTTGACGTCGCTGTCCCCTTGTCCGTCGACCCGAACTATATGCCCGGCTTCGTCTGGACGCGTCAGTATGGCTTCCGCGTAGTCAAGAGCTTCGACAAGGCGGCCTTCGCCGTCTCGCTCGAGAATCCGCAGGTCTCCTACGCCGCCTCCCTGGCCGGAAACACTCCCTACGCCGTGCTGGGTAGCGCCGGCCTGAACTCTGGCGCCTTCAACGCCGCCATCAGCTCCTGCTCGCCCTCCACTTCCATCGTGAACTACACCAATGAGTTGGATTCGGACGGAAACAACGTTGCGCTTCCGGTCACCAAGACAGTGAACTCCTGCACCAACCTGGCCAATATCTCCTTCAACAAGGCTCCGGACGTGCTCTTCAAGGCAGCCTTCGACCCCGGCTTCGGCCACTATGAGCTCTTCGGAATTGCCCGCTTTGCCCATGAGACCGTCTATCCCGGTGAAACCACCAACAGCAACCTCTACGGCGGCAAAGATCCCAGCGGCAACGCGATTGTCGACATCAAGTCAGGCTTGGCCGCAGCGCCGGCTCTCACCACCGAGGGTTCCTACTCAGACAGCATCAACCTCGGCGGATTCGGCGCCAGCGCGCGCGTCCCGGTGATCAAAGACAAGCTGAGCATAGGCGCCAAAGCCCTCTACGGGGCCGGCGTGGGCCGCTATGGTTCCTGCCTCCCCGACGTTACAGCCAACGCCTCGGGCAAACTTGCCCCCGTCCACAATCTCAGCGGCCTGCTCAGCGCCGAGCTCACACCCACGCCCCGCCTGCTTGTCTGGTCCTACTACGGTGGCGACTATGCCGGACGTGAGGACTATTCAAGCCCCTTAACCACAACCCTCGCCGCACCCACCGCCGCGCAAAATGCCGCCGGCGTATTTGGGCCCACATGGGCGGCTCCCAAACAAGCTGCAGTGGGTTACGGTTCGAGGTTCCTCTCGAACGCCAGTTGCAACGTCACCTCCAACCCCGGCATCAACGGCGCCTCCACCGGCTACTACCCCGGCGGCTCCTGCGGTGCCCAAACCCGTGCCGTGCAGGAAGTCGCGGGCGGATATTGGTACGACGTCTACAAAGGGGATCGCGGCCGCTTGCGCCAGGGCGTCCAGTACGGCTATTTTGTCCGCGAAGCCTGGACGGGCGCGGGCTCTCCCGGCATCGGCGCCAAGGGCATCGAGAACATGTTCTTCACTGCCCTCCGCTATACCCTGCCGTAAACGAGATGAACGGCGCTGGCGGAGTTCGTGACGTTAGAGCATTTTCGGATCTGCTGTAGACTTCCGTGCCCCATCCATTCCGCGTTTTTCTGCGGAATGGGTGGGAAACCTACAGAATTCCGGTCTGCACAATTCCCAAAAAATGCATTAGCCGTGCCGTGTCGCGAACAGGCGCGAAGCGCCGCCAACACGGCCGCGGTAGCGGACGCCAAACTTGCCAACACGCGCGCAGCGCGGCTAACTCCGCTTGCGCCAGAAATGGTCAGCCCCGGCCGGAAACCTCTCCCGGCCGGGGCTGTCGTTGTGCAAAGCAATTCGGCAAAAGGACCTGTAAGCCGAATTCTGTCGTGTGCGGTCATTCCTCTAGGCGCCGCGTCGCCGCGGACGCTCATCAGCGACCTACCCGGAGGTTTCGGCAATTGCTACGAGCCGCCTGAACGCGTCGGGCCGATGCGCAGCGCCGCATGACTCGATGCGAACGCTTCCCTCCCTATTTGGTCTTGCTCCGTGTGGGGTTTACCTTGCCCCCGGCGTTACCGCCGGAGCGGTGCGCTCTTACCGCACCTTTTCACCCTTACCCCGGCGCTGGAGTTTTCGCAACGGCGAGCGCACCCGGCAAGCCGGGCCAACTCGGGTTTTGCGGCTCCAGGGCGGCCCTCGTCCTGTCTCCAAAGGAGACAGGACGAGGGGTAGCCGAGGC